>Ga0326512_10000084_pt1 | contig 75834 bp, 79 predicted proteins | sample 1_2617_0518_D_FD_203652 | JGI IMG/M metagenome (GOLD analysis project Ga0326512, IMG submission 203652) | Bovine rumen microbial communities from UC Davis, California, United States - 1_2617_0518 | ecosystem: Host-associated > Mammals > Digestive system > Stomach > Rumen | place: USA...
AGGCGTAAATATACTCCGCCGGAGGCTGATCTTATCAGGCCAGCTATTACCGGCAATATTGTTGCGCTGTTTGATGTGAGAGCGCACTATGACAGGCTTATGCGTTATAAGTTGAACAAAGAGATAATGGCCTTGTCAGAGGCTATAGGCTTCAGCCCCGATATGTTTGACTTTGACAATCTCCTCGGGGATGTTGGCGTTATCCTCGATAACGCAGTAATGAACTTTAAGGAATAATCAACTATAACGATAACTCCTGATTCCTATCGCCTTCATTATTTATTATTTGTCATTCTCATAAGGTGCATAAGCCTAAAAGCGGTGTAGCAGCTGCAGGTGTCGCTTATACCCGATCCTGAGACAGCTCCTATCGTACGCAGGATATTTGATCTTGCACTTGACGGGATGAGACCTGCGGCGATTGCTCACTTGCTTAACGATTAGGGGATTTCTACTCCCGGACAATATTATCTGATGAAGCATCCCGGCTCTAAAAATCACGTAGGAAAAGCCGATAATCAAAGATGGGGATGTTATACGATACGGAGAATCCTGGATAAGCTGACGTATACTGGAGCAGCAGTTGGCATGATGAAGTGCAATGTTGCTCCCTGTTCAAAAGTCCGCAAAGAAGCGAAAAGAGAGGAGTGGATTGTAGTTCCGGGAATGCATGAAGCTATCGTAAGCGAAGAGGAATATCAGAAGGTACAGAAGATCATCCATTCCAAACCGGCAGGAGAGAGGAACAATACTCCGTTCCCGTTAAAGTCATTGGTGATATAAGGTTATTGTGGCAGAAGAATGGCAAGATGGAATAGTAAGTTTACCAGAAATCCACGGTTTTACTGCACATACGGTGGGAAATATGGTAATATTACCTGCAAAGATGTCAAATCGCCATTTGAGTGTGAACTGGAGAAAATTGTACTGACTGGCATCAAGGATATCATTGCCCGAACCGGATCGGAGAAAAAGTTTGGCAAATCGCCTGAACGTGAGGACAGTGAAAAGCGTATTGCTGAGCTGAATGCGAAGATAAAGGCTCTCGATGCAGAAAAGATGCGTCGCTATGAGAGTTATACTCTTGGAGAATGCAGCAAAGAAGAATTTCTGAAACATAAGGGCGAAATAATTGATAAGATTCGTAAACTTGAAACACAGGCAGACAAGCCATTCAAGACCAAGGAAATCACTTCACAGATTGACTCGGCAAGGCTTTCATTTGCCAGCGGAGAGGAGATGGAGGAGCTGCTTGATTGCACTCCAGGCTCGGCTTCAATTATGGGATTGATGAATGACAAAGATGGCAGGGTGCGCCTTCTTGTAGATATAGATATTCTTAGCGGCGAATACTTAGGTTGCCACCCATGTATTAACACAAGCAGCCTCAAACTTAAGACCAGCGATGTGTTTGACAGATTTATCAAGGCGGTAAATCATGATATGACAGTTGTTGAGCTTGTGGGGGAATGATTTAAAAAAGAGAATAAATAAAAATAAGGCAATAATCGCTTAGATTATTGCCTTATCTTATCTTATCTTATCTTATCTTATCTTGTCTTGTCCTGTCTTATCTTATTTTGCCTTATTTTGTCTTAACCTTTTGTATCTTATCATATCTCATCTCAGATCAAGCCCCATTTGATTACGACCAAATATATCCTGTCATGGCCATGGAAGCTAGGTTACAGATATTATTAAATCCTCCTGTTTTATGCCTGTTTTAGTGAAAAAATTTGTAGATATTTCTAGTCTAATTGTATAATGGATTGTATAATTATGATATTAAGAAAGAGGGAAGGAAGCTAAAAATTTTAAATAATTTTGATGAGAGGGGGAAATATTATGTTAGGTGCAATATTGGGTGATGTTATAGGATCAACTAGAGAGTGGCATAATATCAAATCTGAAGACTTTGAGTTATTTCCAAGTGGGAGTAGGTTTACAGATGATACGGTAATGAGTATTGCAGTTGCCGAAAAATTGTTACACCAAAGTAGTGGAGTGAACAGCCGCATAGCATATGCAATGTGGTTTAAACAGTATTATAAGAGGTTCCCCAATGCAGGATTTGGGCAAATGTTTTCTACATGGGCACAAAGAGATGACTGTCCTGTACAGAGAAGCTATGGAAACGGTGCTGCAATGAGAGTTACAGCGATTGGATACGCTTATGATGACATAAATCCTACCTTGGATGAGGTTAAAGACAGTTGTTACTATACCCATAATAACAGAGAGGCAATTATGGGGGCTGAGGCTGTAGCGACAGCGGTATTTTTGGCAAGAAAGCAAGAAAATAAAGACGAAATTAAAAAGTATCTCGAGAAAAAGTATAAATACAGTTTTAAGTGTCTGGACCAAATTAGAGATGAATATGTTTTTGATAGCAGAAGCTCATATAGCGTTCCACCGGCCTTAGAAGCATTTTTTGAATCGGATTCTTATGAGAGCGCTGTAAGGAAAGCAATATCAATTGGTGGAGATAGCGATACAATCGCTTGCATTGCCGGTGGTGTTGCAGAGGCCTACTATAGGGGAATTCCTGATGATATAAGAGATAAGGGATTGAAGTTTATAGATATAGGCTTCAAGAATGTTGTGAATGAGTTTATGCAGAAATTTGGGGATGTGTAGATGGTCTTGTTTCCTGTTTGAAAGAATTGAATTTTATAGAATGTGACAATATAAAAAAGTTGAATTTTATGGATTTGACCTTTTTAAAAAAGTTGAATTTAATAGATTGTGACTTTTTTAAGGGACAGCTATACTGGTAGTATTAATTTGCGGCTAAATATCTAAGATTAATGGATAAGTATAAATATAAGCTAATAGCCTGATATCGATTTTTGCCTGAATTGATTATTTTGTTAAATGATTGAAAGTGAGAAGTGAATGAAAAAATTTTTAAAGCCAAATTGGTGGTATATAATTCCAGTTTTAATTGCAGTTTTATCTGTAACTGTTGTAGGAAATAAGATGGCGAGTTCATCTACATACCAGGGAGTAGTTGAAATATTAGAAAAACAGGAGAGAGATGTGATGACCTTGTCAGCAACAGCTGCTGGTGCTTCTGCAGCAATTACATTGATTCCTGGTGATGCAGGTACACCAATTGCAGAACAGTTAGCAGATCTGAGTACTGACTTTGTGTATTTGTTGGCAGTTATTGTTCTTGAAAAATATATTATGAACATTGCTGGTTTTATATCATTTAAACTTCTTATACCTCTAGTTTGTTTGCTGGTATTGATTATTCACTTTGTAATTAAAGATGAATCAATGAAGAAAAAGATAAGAATAATGAGTGCTAAAATAGCAGCATTTGCCGTATGTCTGGTACTTGTAGTGCCTGTAAGTGCATATTGCACTGAGTTCATAAATAGCACCTATGAAGGCTCGATGAATCAGATGATAGAGGATGCTAAGAATAGTACTGATACTGTCAAAAATTCAGCCGAGAGTGCTGATGGCAGTGAGAATGTTTTGAAGGAAATGCTTCAAAAAGCAGGAATTGGCATATCTTCTACACTGGAGCAATTTAAGCAGTCATTGACAAATATATCAAGAATATTTGCCTACATGTTAGTTTCATCATGTTTGATACCTGTATGTGTATTATTCTTTTTCCTATGGATCATAAGACTTTTATTTGGCTTGAATATTCCTATAGATCAAAGATTTAAGGGCTCCGATATTTTGCGAAACATTAATTCGAAAAAAGAAGGAAAAAATAGTTTTGAAAATTGAGAGGTGCATTATGAATCAATTAGAAAAGGAAAAGAGAAATATTCAAAATAAGGATATTAAAAATAAAAACAAAGAAATTAATGGCAAGAGCCACTTTGACGGGGAAATGTTGAGGAACATAGCTATTATCTGTGTGATAACCATTTTTCTTTTTGCTATTGGATTATTTAGTAATAGATTTATTGAAAAAACACCTTCAAGTGGAAATACAAGCTCGGCGGCTGATTCTAAGCTGAAAGTAGTAAGCTCAGAGGTAATTTCTGAGGAATTGAAGACTATAGGAGAACTTGCAACAGTGCAGGATGTTTACTCTGGTTCAGTAACCGTGGAGGATGGAAAGATTCCTTTTATCACCAAAAAAGGTTATACCATGTATTACACAGCTAGCATTAAAGCTGGATTGGACTTGAGCAATGCGTCATCAGACAGTGTAAATATCACTGATAATGTTATCACAATCAAAATCCCAAAGGCTAAGATTTTAGATATCAATGTGGATGCTTCAAGCTGTGTCTTTTTAAATGAGTCAAAAGCTCTTTTTAACTGGGATTCTAGCAAGGATGGCGTAAAAACTGTAGAGTATGCAAAGAGTGAAGCTCAGAAAAACTTTAATCAAACTGAACTTTTAAAAAGAGCTGAAAACAATGCAGTTGACTTGATAAAGAAAATCCTTGGACCATTGGTTGATGGCAAGTCGGTTGAGGTAGTGGTGCAATAAATAGTCAGATTTGTTTCTGTCATGTTAGATATTATTATAAATGAACATAGGATCTTGATTTTATTGTTGCAATTTGAAAAATGTATTTTATTAAATTGAATGTCAATTATAAAAATAAGATGCGTAATTAATATTATTTATCGTTCATGAAAATGGTGAAAGCCATATGTAGAAGCTAGTAATATATGAATGTGTACATTATAACAGCGAGTTTTTGAATGGACTGATAAAGTACTGAGGGGCGTAGCGTGGATAAGGATATTATTGGCGAGTGAAGGCAATTTGTGAGGCCTGTAAGAGACATGGGATAATGGCTGTTCCCAATATTTATTTAGAGGAAGAGGGAAAGGCCTATGATGCAAGCTTAATGATATCAAAGGATGGACAGCTTAGGCGGTCATAGCGACTCACGTGAAGGCTTTCATACCAAAGGCTATATTTTCAAAAAGGGAGAGGGGGATAGAATCATTGTTGGCTCGTCCAATATGACACAGGTCGCTCTTACTAAGAACAAGGAATGGAATACACGTATTGTATCAACCGCTGAAGGTGAGTATGCTAAGTCATATAAATGGGATAATTACAGAGTATTCTTACGCTGGAATTGATGTAGAATTTAAAGGAAATGAAGAGACAGGTTACTCATTAAAAATTAAAAATGAAAAAGACTATTGGTTTAGGAATATCGATTGGGAGAACATATGTCTAGAGGAGTAAATCAGAAATTTAAATTACAATACCTTATGGAAATTATGCAGAGAGAAACTGATGATAAGCATGGTATAACTATGCCTGTAATTCTCAAAGAATTAGAGAACTACGACGTCACTGCTGAGAGGAAGAGCATCTATAATGACTTTCAGGATATGTCCGATAAATTTGGAATTGAGATTCTAAAAGAACAGATTGGACGCGATACCTTATATCATGTGGGAAAGAGACAGTTTGAACTGGCCGAAATCAAACTTTTGATTGACTCGATTGAGGCTTCCCGTTTTATCTCTAACAAGAAATCAAAGGATCTGATAGACAAGCTAAAGAGTTATGTCAGCAAGTATGAGGCCAAACAGTTAGATAGACAGGTCTTTAATAATGACAGGGTTAAGTCTATGAATGAGTCGATTTATTACAATGTTGACGACATTCATAATGCTATTATTCAAAATAAAAAAATTAGCTTCAACTACTACAAGTGGGACATCAAGAAGGAACTTGAAGACAAGCATGATGGCAAGCCAGTGGTTGTGAGCCCTTGGGCTCTTGTCTGGGCTGATGAAAATTATTATTTGATTTCATATCATTCTTCGGAGAAGAAAATTAAGCATTACCGAGTTGATAAAATGAAAAAGATGGAAATTCTTGACGAGAATAGAGATGGTCAGGAAGAGTTCGAGAAAACAGATATGGCCTCGTATACAAATGCTACATTTGGCATGTACCATGGCCGTATGGAGTGCGTCACTATTGAATTTAAGAATGACTTGTGTGGAATTTTTATAGACCGATTCGGCAAGGAAATAGAATTCAGGAAGGTTGATGAAAACACAAGTGCCTTCAAAGTTAGGGTTTCAGTCAGTCCACAGTTTTATGGATGGATATTGGGTCTTGGCAGTGGTGTGAAGCTAACTCACCCAACAAGCGTGGTTGAGGACTTGAAGAAGTATGTTGAGGGGATTATGGAGAACTATTGATTTGGGAGTTGCTTGTGGGCTTGAGGCTTGAATTGTGGGTTTGGCCTTCAATTTACTGGCTTGAGCAAGCCTATCCAAGAATTCTTCTGATATTTAAATAATCTTGGCCAAAGTGCTTTTTAGGTAGAAACAAACTCTAAGGCCAAAGCGTGTTTAGCCCGAAAACCACCATTTTTCAAAATATTTGTCCAAGGGATTTTTATGGGACAGCATCCGATTTATACTCTGTATAAAGACAAAGCAGGGTAGATTCTAGGAGGTAGAGCTTATGAAGATTAGTGAAGCTATTAAAAATGTTCAGGATTTTTATGATATTAGTTGTCCTAGCGAGGATGAGGTATTTATTTATACTGAGTCTTTGGCTTATTTGATTGAGGAAACAAGGCAGCCTGGCTATATGATGGAGCTTGGTGGCTATTATTATGAGATAAAGAATTTCGAGCTTGCCTTAAAGTATTATGAGATGGCTGCAGATTATGATTATGAGCCTGCCTACGCGTGCCTTGGCTATGTTTGGTACTATGGAAGGACTGGTAGTAAGGATTATGAGAAGGCTTTTAATTACTTCTCAAAGTCAGCTGATGCGGGCAATAAGGTCAGCAAATACAAGTTGGCTGATATGTACCGAAATGGATATTTTGTTAAGGCCGATTATGAGAAGTATAAGTCAATAATCGAGGATTTATATATGAATATGTCTAAAATCACTAACTTGAATGAGCCTGTGCCAGAGATATACACTCGAATGGCAAAAATTAGATCTACAGAGGCAGATTCAGTGCAGGATGTGTCATTAAAGGAAGATTTGATAGATGAGGCTGTGAATATGTATCTAAATGCCAAGAGATTTCTCGCACTTAGAATTCATTACAATGCGTTTTTTGGCAATTTGAGCATTATGAAATATTTGATTGATGACCTTTATGAACTACGTGAATTTGACGAGAAAGATTTCGACTTCTACGATTTATATTATCTATTTCAGACTCCGCATAAAATCAGCTTTATCTATAAGAGACATAAATATATGCTTGAATCAACTTTAGAGGATGACGGAATTGCAATTAATTTCGATGGTAACTGGTTTAGAAGCATTGATGATTTTTTTGCCAAGGCACAAATTGGAAAAAAGAAATTGACTGCAATTGAAGATGAGTTCGGAATATTTAAGATTGAGAATTAGTCTTGTTTGTAGCTCACACGATATAGCGTAAGCTCGTAGCGGCAAATGTTCAATTTGGAGGTAGCATATGGAAGAAGAAATTAAGGAATTGTATGACAGATATGAGGAGGTCCTTTTTGAAAGAGATGAGATTTTGAAGGAAGCGGACCAAATATGGTTTGCATATTTAAATGAATTTGGAGTCAAGATGTCTGAATTATTTGAAAAGAAAATCTCCTGCATAGGCCTTAAAAAAAGAATTGCTTTTTGTCAAACTAAAATAAATCACAATAAGAGCATTGATATAGACCAGTTAAATGATGAGATGGAGCGCTATCTAGCTGAGTATAATCACAAGCTTCATGATATGAAGCAAGAAACTGAACTTGCAAAGTCGGGTGAGGCCATAAGCAAAGTGACTCATGACGCCGTTAAGAGACTTTACCGCAAGCTTGCAAAGAAAATTCATCCTGATATAAATCCCAAGACTGAGAAAAATTATGATCTCAACGTCCTCTGGCTTCGTCTGCTTGCGGCGTATAATAACAATGATTTAAAGGAGATGATGGAGCTGGACTTCTTGATCAGTAAGGCTTTGGAAGATGAGGATGATTTGGAAGAAAGATACAATGTCGATGAGATTGAAAACCAAATTGCCGCCATTGAGTCAGAAATCCAAGAATGCAAGACTTCAGAGCCATATATCTTCACCATAATTCTTGATGATGAAGATAAGATTGCTGAAAAGCATAGGGAGCTCGATGAGGAAATCGTCCAATATTCTGAATACGAAAAAGAATTGGACCAAGTCTATAAGCAGCTAATCCTTAAGGCTGGTGTGGATTTGAATTATAAGCTTTATTAGAGCTTTCAATTTTTGGAATTTACTTGAGAAATTATAACTTAATAAAATGTGAATGAAAGAGAGGGAAGAAAATGGCTCAGGATATAGTAGTAAAAAATCAAGAAGCATTGACTCTGGTTAAAGACAGGGGATTGGCTGATGTAATCAAACCATTAAGCCAGGAAATACACCTTTTTGATACATTTGTAGCGGGGACAACTCATCTTAAGGATGCAAGCCCACTTGAGAAAATAAAGATTGATGACAAGTTGAAACTGGTCCGCGAGAACAACAAGTTTGATGATAATGCAATTCTGGTTTTGAATGAGGAAGGCCAGAAACTGGGCTATATACCGGAAAAGGATAATATTATCTTCGCAAGACTTATGGATGCTGGCAAGCTCCTTTTTGGAAAAATCAAGGCAATTGAGACAAAGGGAAGTTTTAAGCAGATAAGTATAGGAATTTATTTGCTAGATTTTTAGTCTTTATTAAATATGTGTCTATTCAATTGGGATTTAAATTAAATTTAACAAGAATAGAGATGTCAAATTCTAAGTTGAAAGAACAAATTAAATTACAAGAACAAATTAAATTACAAGAATAAAGAAAAGTCGTCTAGCTTTGACTTAAGTCATGGTTTAGGCGGCTTTTTATGTGAAAAATCTAGCATTTATGGTATACTTAGAAAAGTTTTTGAAATATATCGAGGAGAATTGGGATGGGATTATTTTCTAAATCGGAGGTTGTGATTCTTAAGGAATCCAGCGATGCTAAAGATTGTTTGAAAAGGCTGGAGGAATTACTGCCAAAGGCTTCAGGCGACACAAAGAAAAAAATTGAAAAAGAAATGGCTAATATAAAAGCTGGAATTATCGGTGAAGATAATATTTTATTTGAGCTAAAAAATAGTGGAATGAACCTGGTTGTTCTGCATGATTTGTATATAAAAACGGAATCCGGCTTAAATGCTCAGATAGACTTTTTAGTTATAGCTCCTAAATTTAAGTATATTTTTGAATGTAAGAATCTTTACGGAAATATAGAGATTAATAGCAACGGTGACTTTATAAGAACCGTGCAGTATGGAAATAAGTTTTACAAAGAGGGCATATATTCGCCTATTACTCAAAATGAGAGACATCTAACTGTGTTGAAAGAATGCCGTACAGAGAATGATAACACCTTAATGAGAGTTATCAAAAATCATAGCTTTAATACTTATTACAAGGGTATGGTTGTTCTGGCAAATCCTAAGACAGTGGTTAATGATACTTACGCAAAAAAGGAAATCAAACAGCAGGTAATTAGGGCAGACCAGTTGATCAAGTATATTAAAGAAACTGAGAGTACTGGAAAAGATTCAATCTCAATGAAGGATATGATAAAACTTGGTGAGAAGTATCTTGCCATGAATTGTCAAGATAGGCCTGATTACCTTGAAAAATATGATGAATTAAGCTCTGAGATAGGCTTGAAGAATAGTGATGAGATAAGTTCTGAGACTGAATTAGAAGTTTTGCATGTAAGCTTAAGCCAAGCAGAGATATCTAATACGGAGCAGACTGCAGATATTTCAGATATGACAAGTATTGCCTCCGATTCAGTATCTGAAGAAGGAACTGAAATGCCATCTTTGAAACTTTCTAATGATGATGATATTATTTGCCCAAGATGCGGAAGTAAGATGGTTCTTAGAATAGCGAAAAAAGGCAAGCATGCTGGACAGCAGTTCTATGGCTGCAGTAATTTTCCAAAGTGCAGATTTGTAAAGAATATGGCAGATTAGTTTTGAAAATAATTGGTTAATTAATTAGCTAGATATGGAACAGGTTTATGTGATGATTCTAGTTTTAGGCTAGTGAATTGAGAAAGAGTTGGATTAAATATGACTTGAACTATATGTGTAGCTTTGACAGCAAGATGCTTGGATACTCAAAGAGTACAACTCTAAACGAGCAGACAGAGCTTTTGCTGCAGGTGGATTACAGCGTTGGATGCCTGCACAGCGTGTCATATTTTATAGCATTTGACGATTTGAAAAACAAGAATTTTGAAAATGTGAGATTTGGCTTTGATATGGATTAGAAGGTGAATATGAGTATATTTTCTAAAAAGGCAAAAAAGGCTGAGTTTAGCTTTGACCCTAATAAACAGTATCCTGTTCTGCGCTGTTCAATATGTACAGGTGAACAGGTCGCTGGATTTAGAGACAAGGAGACAAAGCATTTTACGGAAGTTATGCTGATTAAGGATGAGAGCGATTTGGAGGCATTTAAGCAAAGCTATAATATTAGTGAATTGGTTAAGGAATATTGATGAAAAGTAGTGAAAACAGGGATGAAAAACTGATAAATGCTTATCTGGCGCTAGAATCTTTTGAGGAGTATCTGGGCAAATATGCCGACTTCGCAAACTTAGCTGACATAATATAAGGAAAAGCCCAAGACATCTTTTAAGGGTAAGCTTTCAACTGATTATTATCATCAGATTGCCCTTGTTGAACTTCCTAGATATAGACCTTTTTCAGGAGGATTACGACTTCAGCAAGAATTCAGCCAAGAAGAAGCCAAGTAATTGAAGAACAGGAGGCCTGAAATATGCAGGATTTAAGATTGAGACCTTATAAGAATCTTGATGCGCAAAGCATTGCAGATTGGCTAAAGGATGAATATGTCTATCACATGTGGAAGGGGGAGCGCTTTGGAGAATTCCCATTGACTGCAAAGATGATTGATGACATGTATAGCAGGCGCAATGGGGTTTGCGATGAGGCGGATAATTTCTATCCATTTGTTTTAGTCGACGATGGGGCCTTGGCTGGACATTTTATTATGCGCTATACAGATGGAAATCCTGACTGGCTTAGATTTGGTCACGTGATAGTCAACGATGCCATAAGGATTACGCAAGGATTATGATTTGAGAAAAGGAAACTAGACAGTATATCTAAGTTTATTTATAAACACATAAATATTGAAATAAGTTAAAAAACATGTCTATATTGGCCTTGCCTGTGATATAATAAACTTAACAAAGAATGAGTATGTATGCGCACGGGAGGTGGATTATATGTTCAGATTTTCTAGTGAGGCGAAAGCTCTATCAAAAACGAAGGTTAACGAAAACAGGTATGAAAACTTACCTGATTTAAAAAAGTATGACACTTGGAATTACTATAGTTTCTTTAAGGCTATGAATGGGGACTATTTGGACCAAGAAGCTATTGACTGTATGACAAAAACCGTGACTTACAAAGAGTTGATTACTCTTGTCGATGAGATAGCTAAAAGACTTGTAATAATCGGAGTTAAACCTGGGGATTTAGTTATGCTCCTTGATATGCCGACAATCGAAAGTATTGCTATGATACTTGCCCTTGGAAAGATTGATGCGACGGCTTATATGATTTACCCTGGTACAAGCAATCATAGTCTGGCTGAGAGAATTGAAAAGAGCAAGATGAGATTTGCCTTTATAGGTGAGGCATTCTTAGGAACAAGCTTTAAATTGCACTGTCTGATGGAGACGATTGTTTACTCTCTCCCTAATGACGTATATCTGGATGCCAAGGATAGGTCACATGTGGACTATAAGGGGACGTTTCCATACGTCAAGAAATGGGAAGATTTTATGGCAATTGAGGTGAGTTCAGGTGCAAGTGATGCATTTAGACCTACATATCCTTTGCTTATTTGCATGTCTCCGGATGATGGCCATGAGATATGCTTATCCCATAAGAGTCAAATTGCAGCAGCATTGACCGCAAAGTATTCAGATCAGCATATGGAAAGAAATGACAGCATTATGGCTAGGATTCCTCTTTTTGCGGTATCTGGATCATGTATGCATGGCCTGACACCTCTGACCATAGGCGTTAAGCTATGCTGTGTACCAATATATGGCAAGGATGACAGGGTCTTGGCTGAGCAGTTTGTAAGACAGAAACCAACGATTATGGTCCTGTCCAAGGCGTCGGTTATGTCGTCTATCAAAAATCCTCTGCTTGATGACTTTGATTTCTCAGATTTAAAGCTGCTTTACAATATAGGTAAGGGCTTGAAGGCTGAGGAAATGAGCCTTGCATCAAAATTCTTTATGGATAGGGGCTCAAATACATCTATTAGGAGCGCATATGCTCTGCCAGAATCCGGCACTGTGCTTACCGCAGAGCCAGCATCAGGGGAGGAAACGTCTAGTTCAGGCTACCCTCTGCCTTATGTCTCAGTCTACATAGTGGACCCGGATAGCCTTGAAGAGCTACTTCCAGGACAGTTAGGAGAGATAATCTACTCAACACCAGCCCAGTATGATGGCTATTTTGACGAGGGCGAGTCTAGAATGATTGAGGGGCAGGATGGTCGAATCTACGACAGAACTGGTGATTTAGGACTTATGGATAGCGATGGAAATCTTACCCTTATTGGCAGAGTGGAGGATAGATTTGTCAATGATGCCGGGAAAAAGGTATATTTGACGGAAATGTTCACACTGCTCAAGTCCTGCAAGGCTTTTGAGGATATCAAGCTAGTTATATGTGATGATGATATAGTCATCAATTATATTGAGAATCCTATGTGCGAGGATACGGAAGATACCTTGAGTGAGTTGAAGCGGGCTTTGATAGAAGCCGGCTTTTATAAGAGCCAGCACACAGTGTTTATGAAGTGGGATAGGTTCCCTGAACATGGCCAGCTAAAGGCTCTGATTAAAGAAAGTGCCGATAAGGAACTGCTATAAAGCAAAATCTTTTAAGTGGGTTCTATAAAAGCAAAATTCAGTAAGTGGAATCGATAAAAAAATTAATAAAGAGATTCAATTAAGAAATCTCTAAAGAGGAGACAGCCTTTGAACTATCCAATTCCTGGATTTAAGTTTTGTTTTCAAATCTTAGAAATACTTCTTAGATTTAAAAGCTTAGACTTAAAATCCAAGGATTGGAATCGGGTTCAGCCTAGGCTGTCTTTTTTTCCAAAATTTAAGAATAATTGTCATATAGAAAATAATGTAGGTCTTTTAATTGTTGTATCATTGAAAGAAGAAAATTTATTAGCTTAGGTTTTTTATTGAATTTTTGAATGAGGATTAGAGATGGAAAATAATAAGAACACTAAAAAGTACGCATATATCAATGGATTTATTCTTGATGGCAGTCAGGATATGTAGCCAGAGTCGGGTAAGATGATTTTGACCAATGGCCAGGTGATTGAGGCAATTGAGACAATTGAGAAAACTGATAAAACAGATAAGACTGATAATATTGAGAAGACTGACAAGATTGAGTCGAGTAGGGCCTATAACGTTAATAGTGTGATTTGCCTTGGTAGAATTGAATTTGTGACAGACCAGGACAAGACTATTCAGCAGACTTACAAGCTTGCAAAGAAGTTTTATCCTAGTGAGGAAGAAATCAGGAGGGTTCTTGAAAGATCTGGTATGCGAGTTCAAACTCTTGCTATGACAATTGATTACATATCAGGAAAATTAGTAAAAGAGTCTTAGAATGTGACTATTTTCTTGCCTTATCCTTGACAATGTCTGCTTACAAAAATAAAATAGAGATAATAGAGTGGGAGTGTATATTTAATTTTAACTTATTTAATTTTAGCTTATTAATTGAGGGCTTGTGTATGGATAAGATTACTGACGAGGTAAATGGCTACTTTAGGCCGGAGTTGAAATTTAATTATAAGTCCAATACTTTTCTTTTGATGACGCATGTCCTTTTCGCGCCAATGTATTGGTATTATCATTTTGATATCCTTTTTTATTACAATTTTATAAGCATATTTGTCTTTACCTATCTCTATCTACCTTTAAAGAGGCAAGAACAAAAGAAATATCTGATAATTGTTTTTTCTGAGATATCCGTATATACGATACTCAATATAGCCCTTCTTGGCTGGGAATATGGCTATCAGATCTATTGCCTGGGCTTTATAATCTGTCTCCTTTTGTGTGACTTTTATATGGGTAAAGGTCTTAGGGTTAACAGATCTGTAAAAGTGATTATAGCAGCTGATACTATAGTATTTTTTGCATTCAGAATATATTTCTATTTTAATGAGCCTCTTTATCATGCTAAAGAGCCATATGTGGCAAAAACCTTCTATGTATGTAATTCATTAGTCTCATTTATCCTGATTATTGCTGTAACTGCAAAGTTTATAAGTATAGTCTATGATTTGGAGTCTAAGCTCTTAAACAGTGCCAGTACAGATGCTCTAACAGGTCTTCCTAACAGAAGAAAAATGTATATGGCAGTTGACGATGAGAGGTCTAAGATTTCAAGTGATGAATTTGTAGCTCTCGCTATGATGGATATTGACCACTTTAAGGTGGTAAATGATACATATGGCCACAAAGCTGGTGATGAGGTCCTTAAAGATTTGGCCATGAAACTTGAGAAGATTGCCAAGGAAAATCCTGCTTTTCAGGTCTTTAGATGGGGCGGCGAAGAATTTGTCATGATATACACAGGCAAGTTCCTTAATAGAAATGAATCAGAGATTTTCTTTAAAGACTTACAGGAAAAAATCTCAAACAATGATGTAGAGTATAAAGGCAAAAAAATAGCCTACACTATTACTATGGGAGTTACCTTCTATGAAGGAAAGATAGAACTCGACAAGATGGTTTCAGCCTCTGATGAACTTATGTATGTAGGTAAGGAACATGGCAGAAACTGCGTTGTTTTCGAAAATTAAAATATTTTGGAGAAGAGAAAAATGAGAAATTATATAGCTGACTCAATCAGCGAAGTGACAGATGAGATTGTCAAGGACCTTGAAAAAGAGAGAGCCATAGATAATCTTGATATCTTTAACCAACCTGACAGGGATGTGATTAAAGAGATTATTATTAAGCTTAACAGAATTGTATTTCCGGGCTACTACATAGATCGAAATTACAAGAGATACAATATAAGCACAACAATTTCGTCCCTAACTGAGGATGTGACTTATAATTTGGTAAAGCAGATTTCTCTTGCTTTAAGATTTAATGAGAAGTATGAGAAATGCATTGAAGAGCAGTGCACATGCGAGGCTGAGAAGAAAACAGTCAAGTTTATGAAGCAGATCACAAAGATTAGAGAGTATCTTGACACTGATATCGAAGCCATGTTTGAGGGAGATCCAGCTTCTTACAGTAAGAATGAGATTATTATCTCATACCCAGGACTCTATGCAATTGCTGTGTATAGATATGCTCACGAGTTGCATAAGCTTGGAATACCACTTATTCCGAGAATTATGACAGAGGTTGCTCACTCAAAGACAGGAATTGATATTCATCCAGGTGCTGAGATATCTAAGTACTTCTTCATAGATCACGGTACAGGTATCGTAATCGGCGGAACCACTGTGATTGGCGAACATGTAAAGCTCTATCAGGGAGTTACCTTGGGAGCACTTTCACTCAAGGGCGGAAGAGCATTGAGCGAGATTAAGAGACATCCGACTATCGAGGACAATGTTACAATTTACTCAGGTGCTTCAATACTCGGAGGCGACACTGTTATAGGACACGATTCTATAATAGGCGGTAATGTATTCCTGACAAAGTCAGTACCTGCTAATACTAAGGTATATGCTCAGAATCAGGAGTTGAATTTCGATACCAAGACAGAGGCATAAGTGCTCTTGCTTTATTGCAATAGGCTAAAAAATGAAAACAATTGTAATATTGAAAATGTAATTGGGCAAATGCCTATATTTCAAGTCTTTTGGCTTGATGAATTCTGCTTTTGTGATATAATTAACATATTAAAAGAAAATCAGGAGCCTTGAAAATAGGGTTCCAGAACGAGAGGAATTATTTAAAATGGCTGAATCGATGAAAGGTTTGAAGAGAACACACAGATGTACAGAGCTTTCTAGTGCTAATATTGGCAGTGAAGTAACTGTAATGGGATGGGTGCAGAAGAGAAGAAATCTTGGAGCACTTATTTTCGTTGATTTAAGAGATAGAACTGGTCTCCTTCAGATTCTTTTTGATGAAAATGTAGTTGGTAAGGAAAATTTTGACAAGGCTTATTCAATCCGTAATGAGTTTGTAATTGCTGTAACAGGTGAGGTTGCTAAGAGATCTGGCGCAGTAAATCCTAACTTGAAGACTGGTGAGATTGAGATTATAGCTAAGAACTTAAGAATTCTTTCAGAGGCTGAGACACCTCCATTCCCAATCGAGGAGGGTATCAATACAAAGGAAGATATCAGACTTAAGTATCGTTGCCTTGATTTGAGAAGACCAGACCTTCAGAAGAATATCATGATGAAATCTAGAGTTATGACCTTAACTCGTGCTTTCCTTGCTAATGAAGGATTCCTTGAGATTGAGACACCAATGCTCACAAAGTCTACACCAGAGGGCGCTAGAGATTACCTTGTACCAAGCCGTGTACATCCAGGCAACTTCTATGCTCTTCCACAGTCACCACAGCTTTTCAAACAGATGCTTATGTGTTCTGGCTATGATAGATATATGCAGATTGCTAGATGTTTCCGTGATGAGGATCTTAGAGCAGACAGACAGCCTGAGTTTACTCAGATTGACATGGAGCTTTCTTTCGTAGATCAGGAAGATGTAATGGATGTCAATGAGAGACTTCTTGCTTATCTCTTTAAAGAGATTCTTGATGTGGATGTTGCTCTTCCAATTCAGAGAATGACATGGCAGGAGGCAATGGACAGATTTGGTTCTGATAAGCCTGATCTTAGATTTGGCATAGAACTCAAGGACCTTTCAGACTTGGTTAAGGATTCTGAGTTTGGCGTGTTTGCTAATGCAATCGCTGATGGTGGCTCAGTTCGTGCTATCTGTGTACCTGGCCAGGGTGGTATGGCTCGTAAGAAACTTGATGCTTTAGTAGACTTTGCTAAGGGCTATGGTGCTAAGGGCCTTTCATATGTAGCTCTTCACGAAGATGGAAGTAAGAAAGCTTCATTTGCCAAGTTCACAAACGATGAAGAACTTGAAAAGATTGCTAATGCAGTAGAGGCTAAGGCTGGAGATCTTATCCTCATTGCAGCAGATAGAAACAAGATTGTTTACAATGTACTCGGAGCACTCAGAATTGAGATGGCTGAGCAGTTGGGACTTCTTGATAAGTCAGACTACAAATTTCTCTGGGTTACTGATTTCCCTCAGTTTGAGTGGTCAGACGAAGAGAACAGATATATGGCTATGCATCATCCATTTACTATGCCTAACGAAGAAGATCTTGATCTTCTTGAGACAGAGCCTGGTAAGGTTAGAGCAGTGGCTTACGATATCGTGCTTAACGGCTGTGAAATCGGTGGCGGTAGTGTAAGAATTCACCAGTCAGATATACAGTCTAGAATGTTTAGAGCTCTTGGTATCGATGATGAGCAGGCTAACGAGAAGTTTGGTTTCTTGCTTGATGCTTTCAAGTATGGTGTACCACCTCACGCTGGTTTGGCTTACGGTCTTGACAGACTTGTAATGCTTATGGCTAAATGCGACTCTATCAGAGACGTAATTGCATTCCCTAAGAATAAGGATGCAACATGCTTACTCACTAATGCTCCTGATGTAGTAGATGAGAAGCAGCTTAAGGAGCTCTCAATTAAGACAGATATTGAGGTTGACGAGCAATAATAGCTAATATGAGAAAAAATCAAAGACTTTCTGTTACTTGGAACCACGAATTTTACTAAAATAACACTATATGTTATGGCAAGGAGGCCGATATGATGAGTGATGACCTTAATGCAAAAGATGGAGTAAATGTTTCAGAAAAGCCTAAAAAGGCAAAAAAAGCAAAGAGTAAATCTTTGTTTGCAAAGAAAAGAAAGAAGGCTAAAAGAAATAAAAGCCTTGATAAGGGAGCAATAAAGAAGAAGGCACAAGATCAGACTAAGAACACTCTCAATGTCTTAAGTGCTGGAATTCCTATCAGAGCTAAGCTTATAGCTGGCTTCGCTATACCGGTAATTTTGATTATCATACTCGGTGTTGTCTCTTACACAACTGCATCCCAGGCTTTGACTAAGAGTTTTACAGAGGCTTCAAAGACCACAGTTGAGAAGACAGCAGATTATTATGCCCTTCTTTTTGGCAATGTTGAGTCTCAGGCTAACGACCTGGCCAATTCGTCCAATGTTAAGTCTTACTACGCTTCAACGATTACAGATTCAGTTACTGACTCTGATGTGTATTCTGAGCTCAGCAAACAGGTTTCTTCTACAGCCCAGAGCAATAAGTCCATAAAGGGCGTTTACCTGATAGGTAAGAGAGGCAAGCCGATCAATACTACAACATCAAAGCTTGAAGCTAGCGGTGAGTATGAGAAACTGCAGGCTTCAGCCGAGGGTAAAGAGATTGATCAATCTCGCTTTATTTGGCTTTCAAGCAGAGAATATCTTGACACTAAAGTCAACAAGGATTATTCAATCAGCTACGCAAGACAGATTATGGGCAATAACTCAAAGGGCGTAGGTTATATGTTCTTTGATGTGACAGTTGATTCGGTCAATGAGAAGATAAGTAATATTAACTTTGGTAAGAACAGTCTTGTGGCTCTTGTAGTTCCTGATGGTGGTGAGATTATCACAGCGCCAGACTTAAAGCTTGAAGAGTCAAAAAAGTATATATATGACACAGATTTTTACAAGGCAGCCTTAGAGTCAGGAGAGAAAAAGGGTTCATCTTACGTTAAGTTCAACGGCAAGAAGAGCCTCTTCATATACTCAATAACTGACCAGGGCTTTATGGTAGCTGCTATAATTCCTGATTCAACTATTGTATCTCAGGCTGCAGCAATCAAGTATCTCTCAGTAGTAATGATTATCCTTACACTTATAGTTGCAGTTCTTGTAGGTGGTGCACTTGCCACAAATATCGGAATTGCCATAAAGAAGATTATGAGTGGACTTGCAAAGGCTGCTGATGGAGACTTGACTACACGCATGGAAGTTAAGGGCAAAGATGAATTTGCCGTGCTTGGAAAGAGCGCAAATTCCATGGTTGGTCAGTTTAATGACCTTATTTCAGAGACTAAGAATGTATCTGACAGGGTAGATACTTCAGCACTCACAGTTGCAGATTCTGCTAAGCTCCTCTTACAGGGAACTAAGGAGATATCAATTGCTATCGAGGAAATCGAGAAGGGTGTTGTACAGCAGGCTACAGATTCAGAGAACTGCCTGACTCAGATGGATAACCTTTCAGACAAGATCAATATTGTGTCTCAGAATTCGACACGTATTGCCCAGATTGCTGATGAGACAAAGTCAATTGTTAACGAAGGTATGGCATCTATCGTCGAGTTAAAGTCCGATGCTGAGTCTACTGTTGAGATTACTCAGAAGGTTATTACTGAGATTAATTCCCTTGGTGAGGCATCTAAGGCAATCGTAAATATTATCGGTGCTATCAATGATATTGCCAGCCAGACAAACCTCTTATCTCTCAATGCTTCAATTGAGGCTGCCAGAGCAGGTGAGGCTGGAAGAGGCTTTGCTGTTGTAGCTGAAGAGATTAGAAAACTTGCTGAGCAGTCTTCTGCATCAGCTAATGAGATTAGAAAAATTATCGAGGATATCGATGAGAAGACCAACGATACTGTTGCAATAGCAATGAAGGCTGAGGGAGTTGTAGAGACTCAGAACCAGTCACTTGCAAGCGCAGAGAAAGTATTTGCCTCTATTCAGGGTCAGTTCGAGGAGTTGGTTGAGAATCTCAACAAGATTATCAGCGGAGTTGACGATATTTCAGAAGCTAAGATTCAGACTATCGATGCAATTCAGAGCATATCAGCTGTATCTGAAGAGACAGCTGCCGCATCTGAGCAGGTTACAGAGACTGCCAACAAGCAGCTCGCTCAGGTTGAAGAGCTCAACAATGCATCTGAGAAGCTTTCTGAGAATTCTAAGAATTTGTCTGATTCAATCAATAGATTTAAGATTTGATGATTTATGACTTAAATTAAGAGATTAAAAATATCTACCTCACACATGCCAATCAGCTGTGTGAGGTAGACTTATATTTGGGCTTATCATTTGATAAGTTTAAAGAATAGGGCGACTAGATTTTTTTTAATTTACAATATTTAATTGACTTTAGGTCTAGATAACTGTATTATAATTAAGTGTGTGTCTATGACGCACATTTGTTCATTAATTTGCTGTGAAATAAATTGATGCAAAAATAGTTTATTTTATTACTGGAGGTAGATATGTTTTCATTCGATGAAGTAAAGAATTACGATCCTGCTCTTGCAAAGGCTATGGAAGACGAACTCACAAGACAGAGAACTCACATTGAGTTAATCGCATCTGAGAACCTTGTTAGTAAGGCTGTTATGGCAGCTATGGGCAGCGTTCTTACAAATAAGTACGCTGAGGGTTACCCAGGCCACAGATATTACGGTGGTTGCGAATACGTAGATGTTGTTGAGGATCTTGCTAGAGAGAGAGCTAAGGAGCTCTTCGGATGCACATATGCAAATGTTCAGCCACATTCTGGTGCACAGGCTAACTTCGAGGTTTTCTATGCATTATGTAATCCTGGCGATACAATTATGGGCATGAGCCTTGACTGTGGTGGACACCTTTCACACGGTTCAAGCGCTAATGTTTCTGGTAATTATTTCAATATCGTTCCTTACGGTGTTACACCAGAAGGATTCATCGATTATGATGAAGTTTTAAGAATTGCTAAGGAGTGCAAGCCAAAGATGATCATCGCTGGTGCTTCTGCTTATGCTAGAACACTTGATTTCAAGAAGTTCAGAGAGATCGCTGATGAAGTAGGTGCTTACCTCTTCGTTGATATGGCTCACATTGCTGGTCTTGTTGCTGGTGGTCAGCACCCAAGCCCATTCCCATATGCACACGTTGTAACAACAACTACACATAAGACTCTTCGTGGACCAAGAGGTGGTCTTATCCTCTCTAGCCAGGAGTTCGCTGATGAGCACAAGCTCAACAAGGCTGTATTCCCAGGCGTTCAGGGTGGCCCTCTTATGCACGTAATCGCAGGTAAGGCTGTATGTTTCAAGGAGGCTTTAGAGCCAGAGTTCAAGACATATGCTAAGAATATCGTTAGCAATGCTGCAGCTCTTTGCAAGGGTCTTCAGAACAGAGGATTTGATATCGTTTCTGGCGGTACAGACAATCACCTTATGCTTGTTAACCTTATCAGCAAGGGTAAGACTGGAAAGGAAGTTGAGAAGCTTCTTGATGCTGCTAATATCACAGCTAACAAGAACACAATTCCTAATGATCCAGCATCTCCATTCGTTACAAGTGGTTTAAGACTTGGTTCTCCAGCTGTAACAACAAGAGGCTTCAATGAGGCTGATATGGACTTAGTTGCTGAGGCTATCGCTCTTTGCGTAGATGACAACAATCAGGCTAAGGCTATCGAGATCGTTAAGGGTCTTACAGATAAGTACCCACTTTACGAGTAAGAAGAGATATTCGATTATTATTAATCGATAAATAAAAAAATAGTATAATTGTATTTTTACTGCCGGCAAGTTTAGGCTTGACCGGCAGTTTTTACTATACAGTCTTTTGATTTTGATTATTTTCATTTTAGTCATTATAATCATATTAATTTTGATCATTTTCTTTTTACTATACCTTTTTCAACACAGTCTTTAGGAGGCTTTATGACAGCAGAAAAATTGTTATATAATTTAATAGGGCACACAAGAACTGTCTTATTTCATAAGTACAATGTTATGAAGAATTGTTTTGCTTGTGGCTTGTACTATCAGGGCATAGTGCATGATTTATCAAAATTTTCTCCTATAGAGTTCTGGCCGGGAGTAAAGTATTATCAGGGCAATAGAAGCCCTAACAATGCTCAGAGAGAGGCTTGTGGAGTGTCTACATCCTGGCTTCATCACAAGGGCAGAAATAAGCACCACTACGAGTACTGGATTGATTATGCAGGTGCTGAGTCTGCAGGAATGCGTGGCTTTAAAATGCCTAAAAAGTATATAGTTGAGATGTTCTGCGATAGAGTAGCGGCCAGCAAGGCTTATAACAGGGAAAATTACAAGGACTCAGACTCGCTTGAATACTACCTTAAAGGCCGTGGAAGCTACATGATTGAAGAAAAGACTGATGAGCTTTTGTACAAGCTCTTAGTGATGCTCGCTGAAAAGGGAGAAGAGTACACATTTCTATACATTCGCCGAAATGTGTTGCACAAATTCTTTTAAAGTGAGATAAATGCTGATTTAGGCTTATCTAGGCCTGAGGGCAAATAAATCATCTTAAAAAAGATGATTAGAAAAAGGATGACAAGGCTTATGATGACCGAGCTTGAGGCTTATTACAATAAATTTAATGAGGAAAAGAGACTTAATTCAAGGCATGGACAGGTGGAGTTTGCTGTCTCCATGACCTATATTAAGAAATATCTTGATAGGATAGCTGAGGACAAGTCTAAGAGTCCGGAAGATATTAAGATTCTTGATGTGGGGGCTGGAACAGGCAGGTATTCTGTAGCTCTTGCTGACATGGGATATGACGTGACTGCGCTTGAACTTGTAAAGCACAATTTAGGCCTGCTTAAGGCTAAGAAGAGCTCAGTTAAGGCGTATCAGGGCAATGCTATGAAACTTAAGCGCTTTGACGACGAGAGTTTTGACCTGGTCTTGGTTTTTGGCCCAATGTACCATCTCTTCGGAGATGATGACAAGGTTAAGGCCCTGTCAGAGGCTAAGAGAGTAGTCAAGAAGGGCGGTTATATACTTGTAGCCTATGTTATGAATGAATACAGTGTTATAAGCTATGCTTTTAAGGAGAAGCACATTCTTGAAGTTATTGCTGATGGCAGGCTTGATGAGGATTTCCACACCAGGAACAAGCCTAGTGACCTTTACGACTATGTCAGACTTGAGGACATAGATAGAATTAGAGATGCATGTCAGCTTGAGAGAGACCTTATCATCTCTGCAGATGGAGCGGCCGATTATATAAGGCCTTACATCAATAAGCTAGATGACGAGGAGTTTAAGTACTTTATTGATTATCAGCTTGCAATATGTGAAAGAAAGGAGCTTCTTGGAGCTGGATCTCACATTGTTGATATATTAAGAAAATCTCTTTAAAGGAGGGGCCTATGTTTGGATTTAGAAAAAAGAACCTTGAGCTTGATGAGCTTATAGCCAAGGTCAGCAATAATCTTGAGAACAATTACAAAGATGAGGCTCAGGCCGCTTTTAAGGATTTTGAAAATAGCTTTAAAGACTTGCTTGAGAATGGAAAGCTGAATGATAAGCAAGTTGCTTACTATAAGGGCAAGGAAGAAGCTTTTTCATCCCAACTTAAGAATTTTACCCATAAGGACCAAAAGGTTAATTGGTGATACCCTGAAGCTTGTGCTTCTGGGATTTTTTTTCTTGACAGGGGGGGATGCCTTTGTTATAATAAACCCAATTTAGTACATTAAAGCGTAAATGCGTCAAAGCGATAATGCGATACATTGTGTGTTGGATTTTGGTAATTACACATAATGCAATAAATTATTTGTTGGATCTTGATGATTGCAAATAATGTGACACATCATATGCTATATGCTATTATCTGCAAAAAGCTATTGGGGCTTGAATTTCAAGTGAGCATTAAAAGGGCTCAAGCCCAAAGTGGGCTCAGGCCGCAAGTGAGCATAAAAAGGACTCAAGCCTCATTGAGCATAAAAAGGACTCAGGCTTTAAGTAATAGGATATAGATGGCGCTAGAGCAGACAAGGAGTTTTTAAAGATGGAAAAAAAGGGTGAATTAGTATCTTACAGACCAGATATCAAGGTGGTTGATTGTACAATCAGAGACGGTGGCTTAATCAATGATTTTTACTTTACTGATGAGTTCGTCAAGAACCTTTACGAGGCGGATGTAGCCGCAGGTGTCGATTATATAGAGTTTGGTTACAAGGCTTCAAAGGAAATCTTTGATGTCAACAGTTTTGGCAAGTGGAAGTTCTGTAATGAAGAAGATATCAGAGCTATTGTTGGTGAAAATAACACAGACACAAAAATCAGTGTTATGGCTGATGTTGGCAGATGTGATTTCAGAAAAGATATAGGACCTAAGAGCGAGAGCGTTATAGATATGATAAGGGTTGCAACTTATATCAATACTATCCCAGCTGCTGTTGAGATGGTCAACTACTGTTCAGATATGGGCTATGAGACAACTTTAAATATAATGGCAATCTCTACAGCAACAATGGAGGACATCAATATAGCTCTTTCTCTTATAGCAGAGAGCAAGGCTGACACAGTATATGTTTCAGATAGCTATGGTGCTCTTTATCCTGAGCAGATCAGAGGACTTGTCGATAAGTATTTAAAGGTTGGCGAGACATTTGGCAAAAAGGTAGGTATACATGCTCATGATAACCAGAGACTTGCTTATGCCAATACTATTGAGGCTTGTAGCGTAGGAGCATCACTTCTTGATGCAACTATGATGGGAATGGGACGAGGAGCTGGTAACTGCAGACTTGAGCTCTTACTTGGCTTCCTTAGAAATCCTAAGTACAATCTCAATCCTGTGTATTCTTTTCTTGAGAAGGACATGCTACCACTCTCTAAAGAGCATGTATGGGGACCTGATGTACAGTATGCTATTACAGGACAGCAGAATCAGCATCCTAGAACAGCTATAGCATTCACCAATGAAGGCAGAACAGATTACAAGACATTCTATCAGCAGATTCTTGATAGAGATTAATATGATTTATTAGCTTATTTCCTGGATTTGACATAAGAGTTAAATGCCTAATTTAGGCCAAATTATTGAAGTTAGAATAATTTTTTAAAGTGAGTCCAAAAGGTTTAAATACTTTTGGACTCTTTTTTGAAAAATACTTACAAAATTAAAGTGGCTTTGTTGACTTAATTCTTTAATAGAGTTAAAATTATCGCTAAGAATTGCGGGAAAAGAAAGCAATCCAATATTTAAAACGTGAAAGGAAGCGTCACTATGGTAGAAAAGAAAGATATCGATTGGTCTAGCCTTGGATTTGGCTACATGGAGACAGATTACAGCTTTGTATCAAATTACAAAGATGGAAAGTGGGATGAGGGAACTCTTACAAAGGATCACACAATCCAGATTAACGAGTGCGCTGGTGTCTTACAGTATTCTCAGTCTTGTTTTGAAGGCCTTAAGGCTTACACAACAAAGGAAGGCAAGATCGTTACATTTAGACCTGACCTCAACGCTCAGAGAATGGCTGATTCTTGTAAGAGACTTGAGATGCCTGAGTATCCAGTTGAGAAGTTCCTCGAGGCTGTAGAGAAGGTCGTAAAGGCTAATGAAGCTTGGGTTCCACCATATGGTTCAGGCGCTACACTTTATATCCGTCCATACATGTTTGGTAGCAATGCCGTTATCGGTGTTAAGCCAGCAGACGAATATCAGTTCAGAATTCTTGTAACACCTGTAGGCCCTTACTTCAAGGGTGGTGCAAAGCCAGTACAGATCAAGGTTCCTGATTTTGATCGTGCAGCACCTCACGGAACAGGTAACATCAAGGCTGGTCTTAACTATGCTATGAGCTTACACCCAATCGTAATCGCTCACAATGAGGGATATGCAGATAATATGTACCTTGATCCAGCTACAAGAACTTATGTAGAGGAGACAGGTGGTGCTAACATTATCTTCATCACAAAAGATGGAAATCTTGTTACTCCAAAGTCAGATTCAATCTTACCTTCAATCACACGTCGTTCAATCGTTACAGTTGCTGAGAAGTACTGTGGCATGAAGGTTGAGCACAGACCAGTAAGATATGATGAAGTTAAGGATTTTGCTGAGTGTGGTCTTTGCGGAACAGCAGCTGTTATCTCACCAGTAGGCAGAATCTTTGATCACGGCAATGAAATCAACTTCCCAAGTGGTATGGAAGAGGTTGGCCCAGTAATCAAGAAGCTTTACGATACTCTTACAGGTATTCAGGCAGGAAATATCGAAGCTCCAGAAGGCTGGATTCACGAGATTAACTAATTGATTTATTGAAATTCAAATTTTCAAATTATTGAGGCTTTAGAGCTTTCGAATCATTAAAGCTTTACAGCATTAAAAATTATTGAAATTTTAAGCGTTTTGCTTATAAAAAACATCAGGCTTTTAAGAGGCCTGATGTTTTTTTGCATATTAGCAAGCTAGATTTAGTGGGCATTTTTAACAAAAATAGCATTATGAAAGGCTTAAATAAGCCATTTTTGTGTCAAAAAGTGCTAAAGATGTGATAAATATGCGGATTTCGTATTGACAAATGATGCACTTAAGTTTATATATTAACTGTTGGCAAAAGCCAATAAATATATATCATTAGGGAGAATTTGCAATGAACAAGACAGAATTAGTTGCAGCTATCGCTGAGAAGACAGAACTTACAAAGAAGGATAGCGAGAAGGCTCTTAAGGCACTTATCGATGTTGTTTCTGAAGAGCTTAAGAAGGGTGAGAAGGTTCAGCTTATTGGCTTCGGTACATTCGAAGTAACAAAGAGAGCTGCTAGAACTGGTAAGAACCCACAGACAGGCAAGGCTATTAAGATCCCTGCTTGCAAGGCTCCAAAGTTCAGAGCTGGTAAGGCTCTTAAGGACGTTGTAAACGCTACAAAGAAGAAGTAATTTAATATAAATTATTGAATATTGCTACAACGTAAAAGTAAAGGCTGTGGGAAGTGCAATGCTTCTCACAGCCTTTTCTGATTTTTGAGGAAGCAGGGGCATAAAAAAATGTATGCAGCTGCTTATTTTTTTGATTTTTTCACTTTACAATTTTTCATCTTTTTGCTATACTAATCCTAATTATAAGTGATACTGTCATTTAAAAGAGACATGTGCCTTACTTTTAGATTGGATTTGTGTTTTATGAGATTAGATAAGTACTTAAAGGTTTCAAGACTGATAAAGAGAAGAACTGTTGCCAATGACGCATGTGATGCAGGCAGGGTTACATTGAACGACAAGGTTGCTAGAGCTTCTGCGGACGTGAAAATCGGAGATGTTATCGGAATTGAATTTGGTAATAAGAGTGTTAAGGTTAAGGTCCTTGATGTGAAAGAGACAATTCACAAAGAGGATGCCAATGATATGTTTGAATACCTTTAAGGGTTAAGAGGTTTGTAGATGATAGAATCAAGGTGGGAGCTTGCTCATAAGAAGAAAAAGAAGAGGCTTGATGATAGAATCAGTTTCTTTCTCTTACTTGTGATCGTTCTTACGGTAGCATTTTCTTCATGGCGTGCAAAGATGTCAATTGAAGCCAAAAATGCTGAGTATCAAAGTAAGATTGAATCAATTCAGAGTAAGATTGAAGAGCAGGATAAAAGAACTGAAGAGCTTGATGAATACAAGGTTCATGTGAAGACTAAACAGTTCGCAGAAGAAGTTGCTAAAGAGAAATTTGGATTGATATATCCTAATGAATTAGTTTTAAAGCCTGAAAAATAAGCTGCCGATTCACTTTATGTGATGCGACAGCTTATTTTCTTTTATACAGAGGTGCATAAGGTGAAGGATAAGTTCTTAAAAGACGTTTTTAAATACATAGATGATAATAAAATGCTAGAAGACTTTGACAGCCTGCTTGTAGGTTTGTCAGGTGGAGCTGATTCAACATGCTTGCTCCTTGTCTTGTCTGAATACAAGAGGCTTTACAGACCTAATTTGAGACTTATTGCTTGTCATATAAATCACATGATAAGAGGCGATGAGGCTTACAGAGACCAGGAATTCGCTAGGCAGCTGGCTTTAGGCTTAGAATGTGAATTTGTTTTAAAAAGTATCGATGTGCCTGCTTTGGCTGACAAAGAGAAACTGAGTGAGGAGGAAGCCGGCAGAGATGCTAGGTACAAAACATTTGCCGAGCTGGCAGATAGCTATGAGGCAGGAATAGCCGTTGCTCATCACTTAAATGATCAGGCAGAAACCATTCTCATGCATATGCTAAGAGGGGCTGGACTTGGTGGAATGACTGGAATGAGACCTGTCAGCGGACGATTGATAAGACCCTTGCTAGGCAAGACAAGAGATGAGATTGAGGACTTTTTGGCTGAGTGTGGACAGGATTTTATCACAGATTCAACTAACCTTGAAAATGAGTATTCAAGGAATAAGTTCAGGAATATTATTATGCCTAAGCTTGATGAAGCAATGCCAGGTGCTGTCAGGCATATCGCTGAACTTGGAACTGAACTTGCCAGTGTGGATGATTTTATTGACAAGGAGGCTAAACAGCTTATGGCCAGATTCGTGGATTTTAAAGAGTCTGCGGGCATAAGCCTTGTCACTATTAAGAATATTGAAGAGTTGAGAGAGTTTGATTCCGTCCTTCTTAAAAGGCTTTTATTAGGGCTTTTGATAAGGCTTGCAGGCAATAGCAAGGATATATACAGGGCTCACGTTTTAAGTCTTTATGACCTCTTATGGGCTCAGTCTGGCAAGATGATTAATCTGCCTTACTCGATGACGGCAAGAAAAAGCTTTGAAAATATCTACCTTGAGAGAAGCACGCTTGAAAAGGGCATGTATAAAAAGGACATGCTTGAAAAGGGTATACTTGATAAAGGCATACCTGAAAAGGGCATGCTAAAAGAGGATTTAGGGCCTATGAGCCCGGTCGAGAAGGATGATGTTCAGGGAGAGACAGACTTGTACAGACTTCCCTTTATTGAGGCGGGGAACTTTGAGAAGAGGCTTGATTTTGGCGCCTATAAGATTGAAATTCAGATTTTGACTCAGAATGAAGAATTTAATTATAGAGATAATATGGTGACTAAAATCTTTGATTATGATAAAATAAACAATACGCTTGTTTTTAGAAGAAGGCAAATAGGCGACTATATGGTAATTAATAAAGAGGGCAACAAGGCCAAGCTAAAGAAAATCTTTATTGAAAAGAAAATTGACGAGAGTCAAAGAGATAAGATTCTTTTGCTTGCACTCGATGATACAAGTCAGGTGCTTCTGGCTGATGGCGTAAGGCGCTGCTTTGGTTATCATGTAGATAAGGAAAGCAAAAGAATTCTCCTTATCAGGAAAATAGACTCTTAGACTGAAATCTCTGGCTCTATGTAAAATATATAAGAGTTAATAAAAAGAGAAGAGAAAATAAAAGAGAAAATAAAAGAGAGAATAAAAGAGTAATTAAAAGAGAAATTAAAAGAGAAATTAAAACAGAAAAGGAAAGAAAAGGAAAGAGGTTTATGAATCAGGGAAAATCAAATCCACAGTTGAAGATAGGTAGACTCTTGATACTCTTATGTATCACAGTGGGGCTTTACTTATTCTTCTTTTCACAGACAAATCAGACTAGTGCTGGCGACTATTACATGTCAAACTTCACTCAGGACTTGAAGGAAGACAGGATTGAAATGGTCTATATCAAGCAGAATGCCGAAGTACCAACTGGTGTAATAACAATCAGCTTTAAAGATACTTCAAAGAAGTCTGCAATGCTTTATGTGTCTGATATCAATGAGATTCAGAAGGAACTTGATAACAAGAATGTAACTTACTATGTGAAAAATGTTTCACACCAGATGAATTTAGTAACTATTATTCTTCCTGTAGTATTGTGCTCTGTTATACTTGTAGGCTTTATGATCCTTACAACTAGACAGATGGGTGGAGGCAGCGGCTCCAAGATGATGGACTTTGGAAAGAGCCATGCTAGGAGAATTGATGTCGATGATAATGAGTTCACATTTGACAATGTGGCTGGCCTTGCAGAGGAAAAGGAAGAGCTTGAGGAGATAGTTGATTTCCTTAAGGATCCTGTCAAGTATAATGCACTGGGAGCTAGAATTCCTAAGGGAGTCATACTTACTGGCAGACCTGGTACAGGTAAGACCCTTCTTGCAAAGGCTATTGCAGGTGAGGCAAAGGTTCCATTCTTTAGTATATCTGGTTCTGATTTCGTTGAGATGTTCGTCGGCGTAGGTGCTTCAAGAGTTAGAGACCTCTTCGGTGAAGCTAAGAAGAATGCTCCATGTATCATCTTTATCGATGAAATCGATGCTGTTGCAAGACAGAGAGGTACTGGTATGGGCGGTGGCCATGATGAGAGAGAACAGACTCTCAACCAGATACTTGTTGAGATGGATGGTTTCAGCGTGAGCGAGGGTATTATCGTAATCGCGGCAACTAACAGGGTTGATATCCTTGATCCAGCTATCTTAAGACCAGGTAGATTTGACAGAAAGATTGCTGTTTCTAGCCCAGATGTGGCTGGCAGACTTGATATCTTAAAGGTTCATTCAGCAAAGAAGCCACTTGCAGATGATGTTAACTTGGAAAATGTAGCTAGAACTACTGCAGGCTTTACTGGTGCGGATCTTGAGAATCTTATGAATGAGTCGGCTATCAGAGCTGCAAGAAATAATAGAAAGTATATCACTAACGAGGATATTCTTGATTCCTTTGTCAAGGTTGGTATAGGTACAGAGAAGAAGAGCAGAATTATATCTGACAAGGAGAAGAAGATTACTGCTTACCATGAGTCAGGACATGCTATTCTTTTCCACCTCCTTCCAGATGTGGGCCCTGTACATACAATCTCAATCATACCTACTGGAATGGGAGCTGCAGGCTACACAATGCCACTCCCAGAGAAAGATGAAATGTTTAACACTAAGGGAAAGATGATTCAGAACATAATTGTCAGCCTTGGCGGCAGAGTTGCGGAAGAGTTAGTATTTGACGACGTCACAACTGGCGCATCTCAGGATATTAAGCAGGCTACTAAGACAGCCAGAGATATGGTTACAAAGTATGGATTTTCTGAAAAACTTGGCCCTATAGATTACAACTCAGATGGCGATGAGGTATTTATAGGCCGTGATTTGGCTCACCAGAGACCTTTCGGTGAGAATATTGTGGCTACTATTGATGAGGAAGTTAAGGCTATTATCGACGACTGCTATGCTAAGGCGAGAAAGATAATCACTGAGAACAGGGATGTGCTTGATCGCAGTGCAGAGCTCCTTATTGAGAAGGAAAAGGTGACAAGAGAAGAGTTTGAGGCTCTCTTTGATTAAAGCAAGACTTAAGATTGTTCACAAAAAATGCTGGAGTTTTATGCAGTATGCACAAAAAAATATGTAAAAATTGTGCATGTTTGTGAACACTTATAGGGGGTCTGGTGTTATTATAATTAAGTAAAAACCCCCAATACATTATATATTTTGCTACACCCTAGATAGAGAGATTTATCTCCTATGCGAGGTTGAGGACATCCATTCCCCCATGGATGTCCTTTTTTCTTGCTTTTTATAGCAAGAAGATATAAAATAAAACGGAATGTAATTTAAGCAAAATCTGATTGAAAAAGGTGTATTATGCAAGTTTTTAAAGATATCGCTGATCTCGATGTCAATATCAAAAAGATTTTATATATGTGTAATTCGCGCCCAGTGTTTCACCCTGAACTTCTAATGTCGGATGGTACTGATAATTATAGGAGTCCTAGTTCATGTGAAGCTGGAGATATGGTTGCTTTGAGACTTAGAACTGGCAAGTTCAATGTAGACAGAGCTTATCTTGTCATAGATAACGAAGAGATTCTTATGTCTAAGTCTAAGACAGATGAATGGTTTGATTATTACGAGACATCTATCAAGGTTAAGGAAACAACCATACACTACTACTTTAAGGTAGTTACAGCACATAACAGTTTTTATTACTATAACCAGATTGGCCCTTCAAGAGACGTCAATCCTTATTATAATTTTGAGATTATTCCTGGTTTTAAGGTTCCTGAATGGGCAAAGGGAGCTGTAATGTACCAGATTTTTGTAGATCGTTTTTATGATGCGGATAAGAGCAATAATGTCCTTAACCGTGAGTATGCCTATATAGGAGATCATGTCAATCATGTGGATGATTGGTATCAGAATCCTGCAAGAATGGGAATTAGAGAATTCTATGGCGGAGATTTAGAGGGAGTTTATGAAAAACTTGACTACCTGTCAAATCTCGGAGTGGATGTTATTTACTTTAACCCTCTTTTTGTGTCGCCTTCTAATCATAAGTATGATATACAGGATTATGACCATATTGATCCTCACTACGGCAAGATTGTCCGTGATGGGGGCAAGGTGCTCGACGAGCTTGACTTTAACAATTCACACGCAAGCAAATATATAAGTCGTGTGACAGATCCTAAGAATCTTGAAGCCAGCAATGAATACTTTGCTAAGCTTGTTGAAGAAATTCACAAAAGAGGTATGAAGGTTATCATAGATGGTGTTTTTAATCACTGCGGCTCTTTCAATAAATGGCTTGACAGGGAACACATCTACAGCGCAAGCAATTCTGAGTATGATGACGGTGCATATGAGTCATATGACAGCCCTTATCACGACTTTTTTAAGTTCTATAGCGATATATGGCCTAACAATGGTTCATATGATGGCTGGTGGGGGCACGATACGCTTCCTAAGCTCAATTACGAGGGATCTAGTAAGCTGGAGGACTATATATTAAAAATCGGTGAAAAGTGGGTTAGTGCACCTTATAACTGTGATGGTTGGAGACTTGATGTAGCTGCTGACTTAGGCAACGGAGAGGAATACAATCACAAGTTTTGGGCTAAGTTTAGAGAGCGTGTAAAGGCGGCAAATCCTAATGCTATCATCCTTGCGGAGCACTACGGCGATTCTAAGGCTTGGTTGTCAGGTGGACAGTGGGATACAGTCATGAACTATGATGCCTTTATGGAGCCTATCACCTGGTTTTTGACAGGTATGGAAAAGCATAGTGATGAGTTCAGAGAAGATATGATGGGGAATCCGGCATACTTCTGGGGTGCTATGCGCCACAATATGTCTAGAATGGGCTCATTGCCTGTTTCTGTGTCCATGAATGAACTTTCAAATCACGACCATTCTAGATTCCTTACAAGGACTAATCATACTGTCGGAAGAACTGCGACTCTTGGTCCTGAAAAGGCTGATGAGGGCGTAGATAAGAGAGTATTTATGGAAGCTGTTGTCATGCAGATGACATGGCCTGGAGCACCTACCGTTTACTATGGCGATGAAGCGGGCCTGTGTGGATGGACAGACCCAGACAATAGAAGAACTTATCCATGGGGAAGGGAAGACTTGAATTTAATAGGTTTCCATAAGGAGATTATCAAGGTCCATAAGGCTCATGATGTGTTTAAAAATGGCTCTTTGATCGAGCTTTTATCTGATAAGGACTTTTTATCTTATGGCAGATTTACAGATACTGAAGCTGCCATAATTATTATCAATAACTCTGATGATGAGAGAAGAGAAAAGATTCCTGTAAAACTCACTGGTGTAGATAAAAATGTTGACTTTGAGCAGCTTTTTGTCACTTACGACAATATATACAGCAGTGCGCCGCTTTGGTACAGCCAGAATGATGGTTATGTAGAAATTGGAATTAGAGCCCATTCAGCTCTTATTCTTAAAAATATGTAGACGAGGATTATTATGAGTAAGAATAATACAGAAGAAAATTCAATGATAAAGATTAGCAAAAAATCGAGATTTGTACACAGATTTAGTGGCTTTGCGATTGGTGTAGTAGTTGTTGCGGTACTTGCAGTTGGTTCAATTTGTGCTATCAAGTTTGTCTCAATCAACAAGGTTAACGATAAGAATAAAGCAACTCAGGCAGTAGTTGCTTCTGGTCCGGCTGCAACTACTGCTGCAGATTCTGACCAGATAAAAAAGGCAGACAGCGCTGTTACAAATGCTACAACTCAGGCAGCTGTTCCAGCGAGCGGAAAGTTAAGCTTTAGTTCAAAGGCTGAGAAGACAGAATTAACAAGCAAGGATGCCCTTAAGGATACTGTATTTGTAGGTGATTCAGTCATGTATGGTATATCCTTCTATAAGTATCTTGACGAGGCCAATGTTGTGGCTGATCAGAATATGACAGCTTCCAATGCATCTAATAAAGTCTCTGATATCACTAAGAGTAACCCTAAGAATGTAGTAATTATGCTCGGTTTGAATGATGCAAACTATCAGGGCAAGAAGGCTGAGGATGTTGCTTCTTCAATCGAGAGCCTTGTTAAGTCTATTAAGTCAGCAAATTCAGCAACTAAGGTTTATGTTATGTCTGTTTTACCTGTAACACAGGCTTTTGAGAGCGGAAATGGTGTTTATGTTAAGCAGTCTTTCCTCAATGATCTGAACAAAAACCTTGAGTCTAAGGCAGCTAGTGCTGGATACAGTTACATAGATGCAGCCAGCGCATTTGCCGATAATACTGGTTACATGGATGCAACTTATACAAGTTCTGGAAGTAATATTAAGGCTGAGTATTATCCTTTTCTTCTTAACAGCGTGTCTAAGCTTGTGACAGGTAGATAATATGAGAGTACATGTGCTAACACTTTTTCCTGAGATGATAGAAAATGCGCTTAATACAAGTATTACTGGCAGAGCTATTGAGAAGGGACTCTTAGAGATAGATGCTATCAATATCAGGGATTATTCCCATGACAAGCATTTTAAGGTGGATGATTATACCTACGGAGGTGGCGCAGGTCTTCTCATGAAGGCTGAGCCAGTTTGTGAGGCTTATGATGCTTTGACTGAAAAGCTAGGAAAGAAGCCAAGAGTTGTCTTTATGACACCAGTAGGTGAGACTTTTAGTCAGAAGAAGGCTGAAGAGCTGGCCAAAGAGGAAGACCTTACAATACTTTGTGGTCACTATGAGGGCATTGATGAGCGTGCTCTCGACGAGATAGTGACGGATAGAATATCAATAGGGGATTATGTCTTGACTGGAGGTGAACTTGCCTCTCTTGTCGTAATCGATGCTGTGTCAAGACTGGTTCCAGGTGTCTTACATAATGATATATCAGCAGACACAGAAAGCTTTAACAATGGACTTTTGGAGTATCCTCAGTTTACAAGACCTGAAAGCTTCAGAGGCCGCAAAGTTCCTGAAGTCCTCCTGTCAGGTGACCACAAAAAGGTTGATGATTGGCGCTTTCAGCAATCTTTAATAAGGACAGCCCGCTTTAGACCTGATTTGTATATAAAATTTTCAGATGACAATGAGGCTATTAAAGAGTATTATAATAAGCATAAAGAACTTGAAGAGGAGATTTCAAGAATACTTAAAAGTGAGGTTTAGCTATGAGAAAATCAGATATTAAAAAATTTGATAAATTGATTTCTCTTAAGTCTAATGAGATTCTGCACACTTTTTTGGAATTGGTAGATGGCATATTTGCAATTTATGATAAGAAAACAGACTCTTTCTCAGCATTTGATGTTCAAGATACAGAATGTAGAGTTATAGAAGAAACTACTTTTACAGATTGGTATAATGAATCTATTTCGAGTGGCAGAGTTAGTGATAATACTAAAAATGCCTTCAAAAATTTCTACGATGAGATGCTGACTTGCACCAGTGCGGTTGAGGGTGAGTATCAGTACAAAATTAATGACAATGGTGAATATTCATGGTGGCTTGCAAAAGCTAAGCCATTTATCGATCAAGATGGCGATGAGAAAGTCGTTGTTGTGTATAACCTCCTTGGACAGGCTAAGATAGATGAAGATAATTATTATAATTCAGAGGAACAGCTTGATCCAGGAACTGGAATACTTAACAAGAGAGCTATACTTGAATATACAACAAAGCTGTTGAATTCTCATCCTGCCTACCATGTCACTATGGCAATAATCGATGTAGATGATTTCAAGAATGTAAATGACGAATATGGCCATATGGTAGGAGATCAGGTGCTTAGAGACGTTGCGGCTATTCTTAAAGATGTTGTTAGCAACAATGGTATGGTCGGAAGAATCGGCGGAGATGAGATGTTCATTGTCTCAAAGAAGCTTGAATCCAATGATCAGATTAGAGAAATTCTTAGAGAAATTAGAAATAGGGTTAGCATCCTCTATAAGGGCAATGAAGATAGACCTTCATTGACAGTTTCTATAGGTGCATCATCTTATCCGGATGACGGCAGAGAGTACGATGATTTGTTCAAAATAGCAGATAAGATGCTGTATCTCGCCAAGGAAAAGGGTAAAAACCGTTATATAATCTATACTCCAGAATTGCATAAGGATTACGTGACAGGTGATGTAGATAAGATTTCATACAACAATTCATATCTTATGTACAAGATTAGAAAGCTGCTTATGATCAACCAGATTATAGGCAATATTATTCAGGAGACTCCAGAGAGTCTTGATATTTTGTATGATAAGATTTCTGAGGCTTTTGATATTGACAGTATCTACATCTATAAGGGTGAGAAGTGGAAGACACCTACTGTTGAGGTCCTCTATGAGAATGAAAATGCCAAGGTTTTAAGACAGACTTGTGTTAACAACTGGAAGGCTTGTGGAGAGTCCTTTAATGAGACTGATTATGTAAATCTTCAGTTTGTTGAGACTTTTAAAAATGATGGCATCAAAGCTATAGATAATGTCAACTTCTTGGAGAAAACTGCACCAGATGCAAGAAAGACTCTTAATGAACTTGGTATTAAGCAGGGTGTAGATTACTTCTTAAGAGATGAAGATGCTGATGAATACTACATGATTGCTTTTAACAGAAATAAGCTTATGTCAAAGATATCAGATTCAGACTTAACTTACTTTGCTCTGCTTGGCAATATAATCTGCAATTACATAGTTAAGAGAGACAAAGAAAAGTGATTCATGCTATAAGTGATAGAACCTAATAATAGATGCTAAGAGTATTAAAAGCTTAGAGGCTTTAAATGTTTTAAAGGATTAAACAAATGTGTTTAAAAAGGCTGACAGTGTACTTGAGGAAAACTCAAGCATTCTGTCAGCCTTTATTTTTTATGATGATTTGCTTTGCTTATAGCCTTTTTTCTTCCTTGTCATTTATATTGCATGTAAACTTTGCATGAAGCAAAGTTTGCTTATTTCTACGTTACTTCTGACCGATTTTTTCAAGTTTGGCAAGTATAGTGTCACGGCTGAGACTGTTGAGTTGGTCAGCCTTTTCCTTTAGGTCTTCTATCTTGTCGTAGAGGTCTAGTCCTAAGTAGTAGTAGGCTAGAGATTCGTAGTGCTTTGTCACGTCTGAACCTGAATCTATGGCAAATTCAAGAAAGGAAGCAGCAAGATCAAGTTTTTCAGCCTCTAAAAGACAGTCGGCTATCTTGCTTGTAAGACGACAAAACTTTGAAAAGTTGTCATCACACTCAGTTAGGTAGGGCAGATTGGCTACACCATAGCTGAGCTTTAGGTCTGTATTGCTGATGCCTGTGAGGTTTACTATTGGAGCCTTGCTCAGTTCCTTGTATTCGGCGTAGTAATTTGAGCTTGATTCAGGCATATCGCAAATGTTTAAAAGCTTATCGGGGATGTGGATGTAGACTATGTCATCGAGGCTTTTCTTCCTCACAGTATTGGCCTCTTTTTCCTTCTCCCAAAATTCCTCGTTGGATAGCTGATTTTTTTTTGAATTTCTTCTTAGCAGAAATTGAAATATGACAATTAATATTATAAAATAGGGCAGTATTAAATGCATTCTTTAACCTCGTTTATAAATTGTGGTTATGAAATCATGAAATAAGACTTAAATAAAGGTTATCGGCATGGCCGAATACCGGAAAGAGAATAATATGATCAATTTTAGAAGTAAGAAAAACAAAAGAATTTTGTCTGCAGTTATCATTATCATTCTAATTATTGCCATGGTTGTACCTATGGTATTTGCAATGATTCCATAATAGATATAATAAAACATTTACTGGAGATAATCAATTGAAGCTAGGTAAAATTAGCAATGCGGTGCTTGACAGGTCAGTGATTAAAAGACTTGGAAGTCTCGCAGGAAAAAAGAAAGAAAAGATAAGGCCAGGCATGGATGCGGGGCTTTTAGAAGTCGAGGCAGGCCAGATTGCCATGTCAATAGAAACTGGCCAGCACGCAGCAATCAGCGCTTTTAACAACCTTTATGTCTCAGGAGCAATCCCTAAGACAGTTGAGTGTTCCATAAGTCTTGCCGAGTCTGACAGAGAGATAAAGCTCAGAAAGATTGAGGACCAGCTTGCTGCTGATATAGCCATGGTTGATGCTACTGTTCTCGGCGGTGAGACAATCGTGTCAAATGCTGTGAATAAGCCATTGGTTACTGTATGTGCCCTGGGCCAAAAGAAGTACAGCTTAGCTTATGAGCCAAAGGCTGGCGATGACATTATCATGACCAAGTATATAGGCATGGGAGGCGTGAGAAGCCTTATTGAAGCTAAGAGAGAAGAAATCCTTGAAAGATTACCTCTAGATTACCTTGAAAAAGCCTATGGAAGCAGAAGCGACTTGCTTATTGCTAAGGAGGCTATGGCTTGCATTGACAAGGCTTCCTATATGCATGATGCCTCTAAAGGGGGAATTTTGGCAGCACTATGGGACTTGGGTCAGTACTTGAATATGGGCTTTAGCGTTGATATGAGGAAGATCAGTGTATCGCAAGCAATCATTGAGGTTTGCGAGATATTTGACATAAATCCTTATCATCTAGATTCTACGGGATGTTTGTTGATGACATCGCCACGAGGATGTGATATACTAGATATATTAAATGGGTGTGGTCTTAAAGCAAGTATTATAGGCACATTGCAAGATGGCAATGAGCGTATTCTAATAAATAACGAGGATAAGAGATATCTTGACGAGCCACAGCCTGATGAAATTACGAAATATGTATAGCGAGGATGAATCATGAGAGAAGAGATACTCAATATTCTTGAGAAAAACAGTCGAATTGATATAAAAGATATGGCAGTAATGCTTGGCACTACTGAAATTGAAGTCGCGAATACTATTGCGGATATGGAGAAAGAACATATTATATGTGGATACAATACTATCATCGATTGGGACAAGACCAGTGAAGAGAAGGTTACAGCCCTGATTGAAGTTAAGGTTACACCTCAGAGAGGATTAGGCTTTGACAGTATTGCACAAAGAATTTATCAATTTGACGAGATTACATCTTGCTATCTCATGTCTGGTGGTTTCGACTTTACAGTAATCATCGAGGGAAAGACTATGAAGTCTGTAGCACAGTTTGTCGCGAATAAGCTGGCACCCCTTGACTCAGTACTTAGCACATCTACACACTTCGTTTTAAAGAAGTATAAGGATTACGGCAAGGTACTTGATGCACCTGTAAAAGACGAAAGGATGTTAGTTACACCATGAGAAACCCACTGAATAAAAAGATTGTAAATATCGAGCCATCTGGTATTAGAAAGTTTTTTGATATTGTAAACGATATGCCTGATGCAATTTCTTTAGGTGTTGGTGAGCCTGATTTTGACACACCATACAATGTCAGAGAAGAAGGCATTTACGCCCTGGAAAAGGGTAGAACTTTCTACACATCCAATGCTGGTCTCAAAGAATTGAGAGTTGAAATTACCAAGTACATAGATCGCAAATATGACCTTCACTATGACCCTATGAAGGAGGTTATGGTGACTGTTGGAGGAAGTGAAGCTATCGATGTAGCTTTGCGCTGTATGTGTGATCCTGGAGATGAGGTTCTCATTCCTCAGCCTTCATATGTATCATACATCCCATGTGCTGTTATGGCTGATGCTGTACCTGTACCAATTGAGCTCAAGGTTGAGAATAAGTTTAAACTTACGCCTGAGGAGCTTGAGGAGCACATTACAGATAAGACTAAGGTCTTGATTCTGCCATTTCCAAATAATCCAACAGGCGCTATTATGACTAAAGAGGAGCTTGAAGCTTTAGTTCCTATCATCTTAAAATATGATTTGATGGTTATTACCGATGAAATCTATTCGGAGTTGACATACGGCAGAAGTCATTATTCATTTGCTGCTATTCCTGGCATGAAGGAGAGGACAGTCATGATCAATGGCTTCTCCAAAGCATTTGCCATGACTGGCTGGAGATTGGGATATGCCTGTGCTCCTGAGATAATCATGAAACAGATGATTAAACTTCACCAGTTCGCAATTATGTGTGCGCCAACAAATAGCCAGTTTGCTGCTGTTGAGGCCTTGAGAAACTGCGATGATGATGTGAAACGCATGACTGAAGCTTATAATCAGAGAAGAAGATTTCTTCTCAACGCTTTTAAAGAGATGGGAATTGATTGCTTTGATGCAGAGGGAGCATTTTATGTTTTCCCTTCAATAAAAAAATTCGGATTGACATCCGATGAATTCGCTACCAAGCTTTTGATGGAGCAGAAGCTGGCAGTGGTTCCAGGCACAGCATTTGGTGCTAGTGGAGAGGGATATGTTAGAATTTCTTACGCATATTCAATTGAAAGCCTCAAGGAAGGCCTTTCGAGAATTAAAAAATTTATTGATAGTCTCTAAGAATGGAGGATGTTTATGGCAATTAACGTAGAGTATATTAATCCTTTCCTTGCTGCGGCAACGAGTGTTGTGAGGGATATCAGTCAGATAGAGATGAAGATTGGAAAGCCATATCTTCGCGCAACTGAATTCGAGAGCGATTCAGTTATCATTATGATTGGTATTACAGGTGAGATGAGAGGACAGGTCCTTCTTTCCCTATCTTATGATAATGCTTTGACTATGGCTTCTAAGATGATGATGGGGATGCCTGTCAATGATTTGGATGATATGGCTATCAGTGCTATCAGCGAGCTTGGCAATATGATTATGGGTAATGCAGCAACTGTATTCTCGACAAAGGGAATTGCAATTGATATCACACCACCTACACTTTGCAGAGGTAATATTAAGCTTTCTCAGTCTTATGCAAGTAATATCTGTGTGCCACTCGATGGAGATGTGCTTCAGATGAATATTGATATTGCTATCAGGAATGAGTGATTAGATGTTAAACATTGTTTTACATGAACCAGAAATACCTGCAAATACAGGTAATATAGGACGCAGCTGTAAGGCTACAGGAACTAGATTACACCTTATAGGACCCCTTGGCTTTTCTTTATCAGACAAGATGCTTAAGAGGGCAGGAATGGACTATTGGAAAACTCTTGATGTGACTGTCTATGACGATTATGAGGATTTTCTGGCTAAGAATCCTGATGCACTTTCAAAGATGTATTATGCAACTACTAAGGCTCATAAATGCTATTCTGATGTCTCATACGAGGATGGGGCCTATATTATGTTTGGCAAGGAGAGCGCTGGAATACCAGAGGAGATATTGGTTGATAATGAGGAGAGATGCGTGAGAATCCCTATGGGACACGATATCAGATCGCTTAACCTGTCTAATTCGGTTGCGATAGTTCTCTATGAGGCCTTAAGACAGAATAATTTCTTTGATCTTGAGGAAGCTGGGGAGCTGCACAGACTTCACTGGAAGGAATAGAGTTTTTTTTCCTTACCTGAGTCTAAAGCTAAAAGGGGCTGAATGAAAATATTTAGCTCAATAAATTAAATAAGACTTGATTTAGATATTATTAGATAATTAAAAGCTTGGCTTTTTGCTTAAACCCATTAGGGTAGGCAAAAGACCAAGCTTTTTCTTTTATAGATATTAGGCTTTAAGCTTTAAGTTTTAAGCCTTAAGCCTTTAAGATTTAAGATTTAAGCCTTTATACCAGCTTCAAGGTGAAGACAAATTCTGTACCTACACCTTCAGTGCTTATTACGTCTATATTTTCGCCGTGGGCATTTACTATCTCTTTAACGATAGCAAGACCAAGACCAGAGCCCTTTTTGTCGCGGCCTCTTGAGGTGTCAGACTTATAGAAACGGTTAAAAATCTTGTCTATAGATTCCTTAGAGATACCACAGCCTGTATCTTTGATGGATATTCTTGCTTTGTCGGTTGTCTCAGAAACAGATATATAAATCTGAGAATTGTCCTTGCTAAACTTGATTGCATTGTCAATTAGGTTGTAGATAACCTGGCCAATCTTTACCTTGTCAGCGTGTACTTCCTCTTTTTCAGCCTCAAATGTGAGGTCGAATTTGATGTGACGCTTCTTGCAGCGACCCTCAAAGGTTTCAAGAGTGTGCTTGATCAAGGAATTGATATCAAAGTCGCTTAATTCAAGCTTTACAGATGACGGATCGAGCTCGTTGAGCAGGAGTATATTGTTGGTCAACTTGGTTAAGCGGTCTGTCTCAAAAAGAATTATATTGATGTACTTGTTGGTCATCTCAGGAGGTATAGTGCCGTCTTCGATAGCTTCCAGATAGCCCTTGATAGAGGTTAGAGGAGAGCGGAAATCATGCGAAATATTGGACAGGAAGGCCTGCTGGAATTCGTCCAGATTGTTGATCTTGTCGGCCATATACTCCAGAGATGAGGCTAGAAGCCTGAACTCATCGTTATATTTAATCTTAGTCTTGTATGAGAAGTTGCCCTTGCCGTACTCGCTGATTACGTTAGATAGCTGAGTGATAGGACGGTGCACATTAGTTGTGTAGAGTATGATAAAGCTTAGATTGAGAATAAGCATTAACATAAGGGTGTAGTAGTTGGTGTTAAAGACAGTATAGACACGGTCTACAATACTTGACTTAGATCTTGTCACAAGGACATAACCGTTAACTACATAGGAGTTAACTATCGGTGCGTATGTGATTAGATAGTCTTCTTTTAAATAACCGTAGAAGTTGGATACAATCTTGTGATCATTGCCAAAATCACTTGGGTTGAAGTGACTGATCTTATAATAGTGGGTCTGACCACAAGAGAGATAATCGGTATCCAATGTAATTTCACCATCATTCTTGACAAATACTATTCTGTCGTTTGAGAGTGAAGCAGTGGAGGAGAGTATTTTTTCAATTTTGGCCTTTTCGAGCTGATCAGTCTCAGATACATTACCGCTGTATTCTGAAGCTATTGTGACAGCCTGACGGTACATATCAGATGCTTCCTGGTTAATAATCTGATTATAGTCTATTCTAAAACAGAAGTAGTTAACGCCTGCAAATCCCAAAATTGCAACAAAGAGATAGACAAGCAGGTGCTTTGATAACAATGTAAATCTCATGCTAAAACCTCATGCTAAAACTTTATGCTAAAACCTTATGTTAAAACCTTATGTTAAAACCTTATGTTAAAACCTTATGTTAAAACCTTATGTTAAAACCTTATGTTAAAACCTTCGCTTTAATTTATGTCATAAATCATGTTTAAATTTATGTCTTAATTTATGTTTTAATATATGTCTATTATTTAGTTACAAACTTATATCCAACGCCCCAAACTGTCTCTATAGACCAGTGAGGATTGTCATTGATCTTTTCACGGATTCTCTTAATATGGACGTCAACTGTTCTTGTGTCGCCAAGATACTCATATCCCCAGATGTTATCGAGAAGTTGTTCTCTTGTGAAGACTTGATTTGGAGATGAGGCTAAAAAGTAAAGCAATTCCAGTTCTTTTGGAGGCATTTCGATAGATTTGCCGTTAAAGATAACTGAATAGTTGCTGATATTAATCTCAAGGTCAGGGTAGGATACAGACTGAGGACTGTTGGCATCAGTCTTTGAGCTTGTTTCTTCGCTCTTGTTAGAGTAGCGTCTGAGAACAGCCTTAACTCTGGCAACAAGTTCCTTGGTCTCAAATGGCTTAATCATATAGTCGTCAGCTCCAAGCTCTAGGCCGAGCACCTTGTCAAATGTTTCGCCTTTTGCTGAAAGCATGATAATTGGTGTGCTGAAGTCATGTCTTACCTCACGACATACCTGATAACCATCAATGCCAGGCAACATGAGATCAAGAACAATAAGGTCAGGCTTAAAGGTCTTTACCAAGCTGAGAGCTGTCTCTCCGTCATAGGCAATCTGTGTATCGTAGCATTCTTTGGTTAAATAGAGGGATATGAGTTCTGCTATATTCTCATCATCATCCACAATAAGAATTTTCTGTTTTGTTGACATTTTATATATCCTTTCTGTAATAGGCTTATTTTTTAAGCTCGACTATAGTTACACCTGCATCGCCTTCGCCCGGCTTGCCGAGTCTAAAGGACTTAACATATGAAACTGACTTGAGGAAGGTGTGAATACCTCCTCTGAGGGCGCCTGTTCCTTTACCATGGACAACTCTTACTTCGGAAATGCCGGATATGTAAGCGTCATCTAAGTATTTATCAAGTTTGGCACAGGCCTCATCAACGGTGTTTCCAAGTAAGTTAATTTCAGGTTTGATAGAACTTGTCTTATCCATGCGGATTGCACTGGAACCCGAACCTGAGCGCTTGCCTCCAAAGGTTGAACCAAAGGCTCCTTTTGTCTCTTCTTTAGGTTCCTTGTAATTGTCTAGTATTTCCAAGTTTGTAATCTTGGTTTTAGTGTTCATGCTGCCTATGCTGACTGTGACTTCTCCCTTGGTATTGGGCTTGCCACTGACTATTCCGTTAAGGTTCATGCTGATTACTCTTACATGGCAGCCGTCATAGAAGTCTGTCAATTTATGAGACTTGTGAGAGTTGACTGTCTCAGGCTTGGCAGCGGGCTTGCTGTTACGCTTGTTAGTGGTGTTGAGTTTTTCTCTAACAGCTGTTCTTGACTTTTCAAGCTCCTGGATGCTTAGTCCATGCTTGTTCATAGTCTTGATAGTTGTGTCAGCGTATTCCTTGGCCTGTCTTAATATCTCAGCAGCCTCCTCATTGGCCTTTCTTATAATCTTGTCAGTTCTCTCGTCAAGACGTTTATTCTTAGAGTTAAACTCAGCCTTGAGAGCGTTGATTTCACGCTTGTAGGCCTCGATTTCTTCCTGTTCTTTTGCAATAGTAACTCGGCTTGCCTCGAGGTCACTGATAAGGTCCTCAAAGTGAATATCACTGGAATCAATTCGGGCTGAAGCGTCATCGATAATGTCGCTTGTGAGGCCCAATTTTTTAGATATGGCAAATGCATTACTCTTGCCTGGGATACCGATTAAGAGTCTGTATGTAGGCTTGAGCGTAGCTACATCAAATTCACAGCAGGCGTTTTCAACACCTTCAGTATCCAGGGCGTAGACTTTAAGTTCGCTGTAATGGGTTGTTGCCATAGTTGTGATTCCATTTACGTGCAGCTTGTTGAGAATGGATGTCGCAAGGGCAGCTCCCTCTATAGGATCTGTACCAGCACCAATCTCATCGAAAAGAATCAAGCTCTTAGAGTCTGCTTCTTTCAGTATGTTCACAGTATTGGTCATGTGAGAGGAGAAAGTAGAGAGATTTTGTTCAATACTTTGCTCATCACCAATGTCGGCATATATGTTGTCAAATACAGCAATTTCAGAAGACTGAGCTGCTGGAATGTTGAGTCCGCTGGCTGCCATAAGGGTGAGAAGACCTGTTGTCTTTAAGGAAACTGTCTTACCACCAGTGTTTGGTCCTGTCACAATGAGCAGGTTGAACTTGTCGCCTATGTAGATGTCTGTAGGAACAATTCTGTCTGCTGGTATAAGTGGGTGACGGCCTTTTTTAATATTTATATAATTACGATCATTCATAATAGGCCTTGTTGCCTTGAATTTCTCTGAAAGTCTTGCTTTTGCGAAGATAAAATCAAGCTTAACAAGGGTCTCATAGTCTGTAGTAAGAGTGCCTGTGTAGGATGCTGCCATTTGGCTTAAATTGGCCAAGATTACTTCTATCTCTGCAGCCTCCTGTAACTCGAGTTCCCTAATATCATTGTTGAGTCTTACAACTGATTCTGGCTCTATAAAAAGAGTAGAGCCACTCGATGACTGATCATGGACCATACCAGGAAACATTGACTTGTATTCAGCCTTAACAGGGAGGCAATAGCGGCCCTGTCTCATGGTTATGACAGTGTCCTGAAGGTAAGTTCTAGATGATGGAGAATTGAGAATTCTAGTCATCTCAGTGTGAACTCTATCTTTTGACTGCTTTAAACTGCGCCTGATAGCCCTGAGCTTAGGACTTGCGTCATCGGCAAATTCGTTCTCTGATATAATACAGCGATTGATCTCACTTCTGACTGAATCTATAGGGTCAAGACTGTTGAAGTAGAGAGTCAGAGAATCAGAATTATCTTCATAATAGTTTTTAACATGGCTGGCAAGTGACAGGATAGAGGCAATAGTCAGCAATTCCTGAGAATTTAGTGCTAGCCCTGCATTAAGCCTTTTGATTGACGGACCTATATCTGTGGCTCCTGAGAAAGAAACTGGGCCCTTTACCGCCATACGACTGAGAGCGTCAGAAGTCTCGTCTAGAGCTAGCTCGATTTGGTCAATATCAGTGAGTGGAGTTAGGCCACTAGCCATTGCTTTGGCTGCATCTGAATAGGCAAAGCCTGTAAGTATATTTAAAATTTTGTCATACTCAAGAGTATGTAAGGATTTTGTGTTCATATTTCTCCTAAAATGTTAATTTAAGCGCTTAGTTAAGTATATTCTACAACAAAATGTTAATTTAAGCGCATAACTAAGTATATTCTACAACAAAATGTTATTTTAAGCGCATAACTAAATATATTTTACAACAAAATGGGCTTTTTTTAAATAGATATTTTGGATTTGAAAGTAAGGGTTTTAGCTGATTTGAGACAAATAGTCTATTTTTTAAATCAACTAATTCACATTGTCTTAATTCTTAGTTCATAAATTTATTTTATAATTCTAAATAATATGTTGAATACTTGTGAGGAGAAATAGACATATGAATTTAAAGGATGATATGAAAGAGAATCAGGAAGAGGATTATGCCCTCTACACTGAGAAGGTTGTTAAGAATAAAAAGAAAATATATAAAAAAATAGTCGATTATTTTCACTTTATATTGGCAACTGTTCTTTTTGGACTAATTGCAAGTTTGATTCTTGCACTGATTTTTCCAAAAATTGAGCTGTCACTTGAAAAACACACAGAGAGAATTGAGTTAAAACTCAATGAAAACACAAAACTTGAAAACCAAAATAAGCAGGCCAGTGGCAAGGAATTATATATCAATGACGGCGGCAGTGAAGTTTTGACTTTCTCTGAAATTGAGTCTAGGGCTAAGAACTCGGTATATAGAACGACTTCTGATACGGATAATTTTGTTTTGCCAGCTATAGCACTGGCTAAGACAGACAGTGAGATTATTATGCTCACCAGCAGTAAGATAGTAGGAGACAGTGGAAAGTGTAAAGTACATTTTGAAACTTCTTCTGGTATTAGAGTTGTGCCTGCTGAACTGATTTTAACTGATCAGCAATCAGGTCTATCCTTAATTGATATTTCGAAAAAGACAGATCCTAGCCTTGATTTTGCTGAGGTTGAAACCGTCTCTTTGGGAAACTCTTACCTCCTATCAGAAAACTCTTATGTTGTAATAGCAGGGCGTATAGGGAATGAGGTTTCAAAGATTGAAACAGTTAATGTTTATGAAACGTCAAACATTAGCCTAGTAGACATGACATGTGATGTTTATGAACTGTCAGCTAAGGCCAGCAATACAGACTTTGCATTTCTTTTTGACAGATATGGCAATGTCTCAGGAATTGTAAGGCATAGTGATAAGAGTGAAAATCTGCAGGCCCTGGGAATATCTGATTTTAAGTATCTTATCGGAAAGATGTCTACCGGACATAAGATTAAGTACCTTGGAATCAAGGGCGCCAGCGTAACTGTTGAGTTAAATGAAATGTACAAGATGCCTGATGGTGTATACGTATCAGGCGTTGAGTTGAATTCGCCAGCATACATAGCGGGCATTCAGGTTGGAGATGTAATAACTGGATTTGGTGGTGAAGAGGTTTTGACAATTCAGCAATTTAGTGAGAAACTATATAATTGTATTGATGGTCAAAATGTTAATATACAAGTAAAACGTCCTAGCAAGGATGAGTACAGGGAAATTACACTTCAGGCCAAAATAGGAACTAGATAGAAATTGGAGATTATGATGAATTATATTAAGGACTTTCAGGAAAATGCTCAGGTTGAGGGTATTTATCTATGTAAATCCAAGATGATTGGCGTTACAAAAAACGGAAATGATTATATGAGCGCTGAACTTGCAGACAAGACAGGTACTTTTAGCGCAAAGATCTGGGATGTGAATTCTGCAGGAATCCAGGATTTCGGCGAGGGCGACTATGTTGAAGTATCAGGACAGACTAAGGTCTTTAAGGGGCAAATGCAGATGAAAGTTGACAGGCTCCGCGTTGCATCAAGTGATGAATATGATATTTCTGATTATGTACCAAGCTCTAGATTTGACATAAATGACATGTTTAAGCAGGTTCTTGCTTTAGCTGAGTCAGTTGAAAATCCTTACTTAAGGCAGTTACTTAAGGCATTTTTTGTGGACGATACAGATTTTGTTTCTAAGTTTACTAATATTTCTGCTGCGAAGTCTGTACATCACGCTTTTTGCGGAGGACTTCTTGAGCACAGTTTAAGTGTTGCAACTATGTGCGACTCTATTGCAAAGCACTATGACTTTTTGAACAGGGATCTTCTTATCACATCTGCTCTTTTGCATGACTGCGGTAAGACTGTTGAATTGTCTGCATTTCCAAAGAATGATTACACAGACGAGGGTAATTTCTTAGGACATATTGTAATAGGAGTTGAGATGATAAACAGAAAGGCTGAGCAGATTAAGGATTTTCCGACTGGACTCAGACTGCAGCTTGATCACTGCATAGTTTCTCATCACCACGAGCTGGAATATGGCTCTCCTAAGAAGCCTGCTCTTTCTGAAGCTATGGCACTTGCCTATGCTGATGATTTGGATGCAAAGATGGAGACTTTCAGAGAGGCTCTTGAGAATGTCTCAACTGACGAGTGGTTGGGCTTTAATCGTTGGATTGATTCGAATATAAGACGAACAGATGTATAGATAAATTAGGAGATTTTCATATGTTTAAGAAAAATGATTTAATCACATGTGAAATTACTGATATTGGTATGGAAGGTGAAGGCATCGGCAAATGTGATGGCTTCACTTTTTTTATAAAGGATACAGTAATTGGTGACTTGGTTGAAGCTAAGATTATCAACTTAAAGAAATCTTATGGCTATGCCAGATTGGAGAGGCTTATAAGAGAGTCTGATGACAGGGTAGCAGCAGCTTGCAGCGTGGCAAGACAGTGCGGAGGATGCGCTCTTCAACAGATGTCATACCAGGCTACCCTTAAATTTAAGGAAAAGAAGGTTCTTGACTGTATCACTAGAATTGGTGGCTTTGAAGTTGGAGACTTTCAATCTCTGCCTATTATCGGTATGCAGAATCCTAGTCACTATCGCAATAAATCTCAATATCCTATCGGCTTAAACAAGGACGGTCAGGTAGTCACAGGATTTTACGCGCAAAGGAGCCATAATATTATTCCTGTGGATGACTGTCTTATTGGTGCTCAGACCGACAAGTATATTCTTGATGCGATAAAGGCTTATATTAACGACTTTAAGGAGTCAGTCTACGATGAGAAGACTTTAAAGGGCACCTTTCGTCATGTCTTGATTAGAACAGGCTTTAGGACTAATGAGATTATGGTATGCCTTGTTATCAACGCTAAGGGGCTTAAGGATGAAGGAAGTTTTGTAAATTACATAGAATCAGCGCTTGAGGGAAGGTCTAGCAAGACTACTATTCTTTTAAACTTTAATAAAGCCAATACTAATGTGATTCTTGGAGATTCATTCAGAATTCTTTCAGGTGACGGTTTTATCTATGACTATATTGAAGATGTTAAATTCAAGATTTCAGCTCAGTCTTTCTTTCAGGTAAATCCGGTTCAGACAGACATTCTTTACTCTAAAGCTATTGAGTTTGCTGATATTAACTCTGATATGCATGTTTGGGACATGTACTGTGGAATAGGTACTATCAGTCTTCTTATGGCTAAAAAGGCTAAGAAGGTATATGGCGTTGAGATTGTGGACAGAGCTATCAAGGATGCTAAGGAGAATGCCAGTCTTAACGCTATAAATAATGCTGATTTCTTCGTTGGCAAGGCTGAGGAGCTTGTACCCCTAAAATTCGAGGAGGACAAGGGGCAAACTGGCATCAGCAAGCCTGATGTAGTTGTCGTAGATCCACCTAGAAAAGGTTGTGATGAGAAGCTTCTTGACACGCTTGCTTTTATGAATCCTAAGCGTATTGTCTATGTCTCATGCAATCCGTCTACTTTGGCAAGAGATTTGAGAACCTTGGCTGATCAGGGCTACAAGTTAGAAAAAGTTCAGCCGGTCGAAATGTTCCCTTATAGCTGTCACGTGGAGACTGTAGTATTGATGTCAAAGGTAAAATAGGGATAGCCGTCAAAAGGCTTGAAATAAAGGGTTTTAAGACCAAAGGTAGCATTTTTGAGTGCTGCTTTTGGTCTTTCTTTTTCTTGTCGGGGGAAACCTATCGAATGACTGAAAATGGTAGGGTTGTGGCTACACTTTTGATATATATCGGTTATCAGTGACGGTGGTCTTAAGGGATTTGTTACTGTTACTCCGGCTTGGGGTGGTGTGAATGCAGATTTGTACCGTGATTTTTGCAAAAGTGCATATACGGATGATGAATTTGCACAGATAGAGCATGAGGCTCGCATTATTAGTGGAAAAGAACATAGCAAAATAATATCTATGGATTTTGCAGGGTATGAGGTTCCAAGTAGTGCATTCTTTATTGATGCAAGCACACCGACATTAACCTTCAACAGAAGAAACCTCAAGTTAAACAAAAAGTTCCATGACCGATTTGCAGGAGTTGAGTATGTTGAATTCCTCTATCATCCGTTGCTACAGGCAATTGTTGTAAGAAGTTGTGACAAGAGTGTGCCTGGCGCAGTCGCACTTAAGTCGAAAGAGGGTAAGGTTGTTAGTTCAATTCCGGCAGCACCATTTTGTGATGTTGTGTATGAAATGATGGATTGGATTGAGGATTACGGTTTTAGGTTCAGAGGAGTGACTAGACACTATGGAAATCAAACTGCGATGCTTTTCTTCCTAGATGAGCCACAGATTTTAGTTGGAAAGGGTGGCGTTAAGGCAGCAGGCAGTGCTAATTATATTCCTTATCGTAAAAGTGAGTTAGAAACGGAAATCCCAGAAGAGAAGATTTTTCAGTTTGGTGTTTCATATGCTATGCGAAAGAAAAGAGACAGTATCATAAAAAGATTATCGGATAAGGATATGTCAGAACGTGGAGTGGTAAAGGAGAATCCACTCATTGGTAGGATAACTACAAGGCAGGAAATCATAGTTGAGTTGGATGAACTGCTTATGTCAATGTAAGGAAGGAGATACATAGAATGGATGTTAAGCAGGAACAAGAAACAGGTCTTGTAGTAAGTGAAAAAGGAAAGGGTCAAAGCTATAATTTTACAGATCAAGAATTAATTCGTCAGCTTGTTAAATCGAGAATGGCTCAAGGACAGGAATTGGAATTTGAAGATTTGTCCGGTTACGAGTTGCCGCCGAGAACGCAGTTTTCTATGTTAAGTAAGCCAGCAGTTTCTATTAAGTATGGAAAGATGACCTTCAACATGGCGAGTGTCAGAATGTTTGATGAGGCTTTATTTATTCTCACACCAGTCAATCGAGACAAGAAGCGTCTTATGGTTGTACCGTGTAAGGAAGAGGAAAGTGCATCGTTGCAGTGGGCAAGAATAAGAGAGTCCGATGATACAAAGGTAAATAGGACTATCAGTTCAGAAGAGTTTATTTTGAAACTGTATAAAATGATGGGATGGAAACTCAATTGCAGATATAAGATTCTTGGCAGAGTTGCATTGGCAAAGCCTGGTCCTATGCCTGTACTTATTTTTGATTTGGAAGAAGCCATCATGTTCGATTCCAAGCCTATGGAATTTGTGGATGAAGAGACAGGAGAAATCAAGAAAAAGCAGGTTAAGTATTATCCAGAAGAATACAAGGATTGTATCGGTAAGTCCTACAATGATTATATTGAGGCAAAGCAGATGAACATCTTTGAGTTCTTGGATGAATACACGGGACAGTCATATTCGGATTTGCCGGAAGAGGAAATCCCGGATGCAAGTGCAATTGAAATGCAGACATACAGTAATGGCACCACGGACGGTGAGAATGGAGAGATGACAGTTGGTTCTTTAGATACATCGGGGGTGGAGTAAGTGAACGATAAAGGCAAGTTATGGAAAGGTTCGAAGAAGCAGGCTAAAATAAGGATATCATTATATGGTCGTCAGAATGTAATTCAGATAGGGAAAGATGTTGTCCGAGTGCTAGGTGTTCCACCATATATTTCTATAAGAATAAATCCTGAAATGGATTCTATTTTGGTTGAGCCTGCGGAGGAGAAACACAAGCTTTCCTTTAAGGTGGCAGAAGATATTTGTTTTAATAAAAATAGGCAGATGGTTATTTCAAGTGCGTCTTTTGTAATCGGTTTCATGGTAAAGAATAATCTTGGTATATCGGAGACTTATCAGATTGACGGAGTTTATTCTGAAAAGAATAATGCTGCTGTGTTTCAGATGAAAGATGCGAAGGTGTATGAGCCTAAAAGAAAAAATGATTATAAATAATTATTTGCAATTGTGCAAAATGTATATAACAATGATTTGAGATTGGTTAAATGGACGCAGAATGCACAAAAACAGATTGACATTGTGCGAATGAAAGTGTATAATTAGCTGTAGCTGAATATAGAGGCAAAATATGTGAAAACATATGACGCAAAACTATAGGGACTGTAAAATGTCAGCCAGTTGCAGTATTGATTAATGGACGCAGTCTCTCCCGTGAAGGGAGATAGTGTGTCTTTTTTTATCAGTGAGGTGCAGTATGAACGGATATTTAAAAATTTCAGAGGTTTCGGAAAAATGGGGAATCAAAGAACGAAGAATCAATACTTTGTGTTTAGAAGGTCGAATTGAGGGAGCGGTTAAGTTTGGAAATACTTGGGCAATTCCTGAAAATGCAGAGAAACCAAAAGATGAAAGAGTGAAATCTGGAAAATATATAAAACAAAAAGAAAATGTTGAAGATGACAAATAGTGTCAACTAGATAAGTTAAAATAGAAAAAATCAAGGGAAAAAATCAAGGATAAAAGCAAGGTAAACTAACAAAGGAGGATATAATGGAAAATCACAATGATATGGTTGGATTAAAAACTAATACGAGTGAATTATTTGATTTGTTCCACTTTGTTCAGAAGATGGATTTGGATGCTTCTTTTGAACATATTGCCGACATAGGATATCCAGAAGATGATGGCTTAAGTACGAGTGATGATATGTGCTTTTATAAAATTGAGAAGTTATCATATGACGAAGAATACCCTAGAAGAGAGGCGTTTGAAAATGTATTAGATTCACTTGATAATGAGGCTTTTAATTTCGTGTATGTTCTTTCGGGAGATAGCACGGGGGTTGAGCTACATATTGGAGTTGTTAAAAATCATAGAAGTAATAGGAAAACTCTATCTACCGTAAACTATGGTGATATAATTCAAAATTCCTTTGAAGGAAATTTTAGTGGTAGCTCTTTGAAAAGGTTAAATGCAGATGAAATGCAAGAAAAAATATTAAAGCAAACTAAAACCTATAAAAGTGCAGGAATCATTTCTGGAATTCCATCAATAAATGAAAGTGATACGGGAGAGGAATTTGATTTTCAAGGTATAGATAGATTGATTAATAGTATGCTTGGACAAACTTGGAGAATTGTTGTGGTTTGTGAGCCGGTTAGTCAATCAGAAATTTTGAAAATGAAAGATGATGTGTATGAGTTATATAATCGACTTTCTGTTTACTCAAAAGCAACAATACAAAAATCATCAAATGTAGGTGATAGTGTTTCATTTGGAAGAAATGTATCAAATTCACATGACAAAAATCGAAATTGGAGCGAAAGCGACACCGAATCTAATGGAAAAGCCAATAGTAGCGGAACCAGAAACTCTGGTACTTCGCATCAATTTGGACGAGGTGGCGGAAGTAGTCAAAGTCATAGCGAAGGTGAAAATTGGAGTTATAACCAAAATAGGGGAACATCTCAAGCCGTAACCATAGAAATGGCGAATAAACATGCTCAAGACTTGATGCAATATATTGATGATGAGTTGTTGCCAAGAATTAAAGAGGGATATGGAAAAGGCATGTTCAAAACTTCTCTGTTTTACATGGCTGATAAAGTAACAACGGCTAATCGATTAAAACTGTCGATAATGTCTCTTTTTCAAGGTGATAAATCAAATTTTAGCCCTTTGATTGCACAGGAATTAAATTTGAAGGAACATATTAGTTCGAAAGCTTTGTCGTCATATCAAAATGGATTTTATGACTTAAAAGAGTATTCATTAGATGCTGCAACGCTCTTAAGTAAGCCAGTTGATGCTCAATTTGGATTAGGAATATCTGCATATTTGACTGCTGGAGAAGCGAGCATTTTAGCAGGCTTACCACAAAAGGAAGTACCCGGCATTGTTCTTGATGAAGCTGTGGACTTTGGCCTAAATGAGCGTAGTATTGCAAAACAAGATGCAATTGACATGGGGGTTCTTGTTCAAAAGGGAAGAAAATTGAATATCAGATTTTCTTTGAAAAAAGATTCCATGATGAAACACACTTTTATTGCAGGTGTTACAGGAACAGGAAAAACTACAACTTGTCATAAATTGCTGGCAGCATCGGCAACACCATTTCTCGTTATTGAGCCGGCCAAAACAGAATACAGAACACTTGCCCAAGAAAAAAATAAAAAGAAGTATGGTGATGTATATGTGTTCACATTAGGAAATGAGAGCATCGCACCTTTTAGAATTAATCCATTCGAACTTGTTAAGGGAGAGGTTATTTCAGCACATATTGATATGGTTAAAGCAACTTTTACATCCGCTTTTCCAATGGAGGCATCAATGCCACAGATTTTGGAAGAAGCAATTGTAAGATGCTATGAAAATAAGGGTTGGAGTATCGATACCAACACGAACAGCATATATGATGATCCTTTTAATAAAGATAAAGAAAAAAGCTTTCCTATTATGTCAGAACTTTTGGAAGAAATGAAGAAAATTGTAAAGGAGAAGGGATTTAGCGCACAAATGCAAGCCGATTATGAGGGTTCATTAGTAAGTAGATTATCAAATCTTACTGTTGGTGCAAAAGGAAGAATGCTAAATTGTCCATATTCAACAGATTTTCAATTTATAGCCTACAATAAAGTAATTCTAGAAATGGAAGAACTTAAATCTCCAGAAGACAAAGCTTTATTCATGGGATTTATTCTGTCAAGGCTATCCGCAGTAATAAAAGCTGAGCATAAACGTGATTCGGGTTACAGGCATTTAACACTTATTGAGGAAGCACATAGACTATTAGCTAAAGTAGAGTATGGAGATAGTGGTTCGAAGAAAACAGCAGTTGAGACATTTACAGACCTACTTGCAGAAGTTCGTAAATATGGAGAGGGGTTGATAGTTGTTGACCAGATTCCGAATAAACTTGCACCAGAAGTGTTAAAGAACACTAATACCAAGATTATTCATAAAATACTAGCTAGAGATGATAAGGAAGCCGTTGGAGATACGATGCTGATGGATGATAAGCAAAAGGAGTTCTTATCAGCTTTAGATCCAGGACATGCTATTGTTTTTTCTGAGGATACGGATAAGCCAGTTCATGTTTATGTCGAAAGAGCGACAGATACTAACGAGGACGAAATCGATGAAACTGTAATAAAGACTCAATTTGATTTGAACAGAGAAAACTATGGTTCGATTTATAATGAGTTAGAAATTGTTCAAGATTATGATTTTTACCTAGTATTAGCAGAGCAAATTAGAACAAGACAATTGGAAACTGAAAACATTGATAAGTTTAGGAAAATTGTTCGTAAGATAGCAAAACAACCTATTTTTGCATGTGTGCAAGAACCTGAAAAGGAAACTATAAAGAGGTTTTTTTTGAGAAGAGAGAGGCTTATTGGTAATCCATATGACGAGAAGTTTGCAGAAAGTGCGGCAGAATTTTTGCTAGGATTACTAAATAAGGAAATAGTAACATATGATGATTTAGACTATAAAAAATGTAGATGGTTTGTATAGGAGGAAATGAACATGGGATTAATTTTAGGAGCAATCGGAGCAATTGTAACAGCAGCAGTAACTGTTTCAAAAGCATTAGCAGTGGTAGGTCTAGCAGTTCAAGGATTGAAAGTGATTGGAAATGCAATCGCATCAATAGCGAAAGCATTAGGAATTATCAAGCCTGAAAGAGATGTTGAAGAAATTGGAGATAGAGCATTACAAGCTGAGGAAAAAGGAATGACACTAGACAAATATTCTTCATATGAGGCTTGGGTAAAAGATATTGAGAAAGATGATTGGGGATATGACCCTGAAAAGAATAAGGACATGGCTCCTGAGAAGAAGGTTCTTAAGGGTGTCGAGGTATCGACGGCAGTCACTATGGAGAGATTTCCTGGACTTCCAATCCAAGAGTTCTTCAGTCTTGCCGGAAAAAATCCAGAGTTCTTTACGGTAGAGAGAATGGATGAAATTGGTAAGTTAGCAAGTACCGATTCAGATGCGTTTGGCAAAGTTGTAAATTATGTTACAGGTGCAGCAAAGGATCATGTGACTGTTGATTCTGCATCTGATATTCTTATGGACATTGAAAAGACAATTGATCCAGGGGTAAGTGATAATATTGCTTATGACAAAGTGGCAGGATATAAGGGCATGAAATAGTTTTTGAGGCAATATCTCTTCTTGAAGTATAGGGGAGATATTGCTGTTTGCGTGAGGAGAAGGAAGATGGATATTTCAATAAACAATGGAAGTTTTATTCCACAAATTCAGGAATTACCACTTAATGGTAAAGATGTTGTTAATGCAATTGAAACTGTAAAAATGGCTATTGGAATAGTGAAGGAAATTGGCAATGCCATAATGGAATTAGCAAAAGAATTGGGCTTGATTCCTAATATGGAAGTCGAGGAACTTGGAGCAAGAGTTATACAGGGGTTGGAAAAAGGGATTCGTCCAGAAGATTTTGCAACCACTGAGGAGTGGGTTAATAAGTTAATGCAAGATGATTGGGGATATGATCCTGAAAAAAGTGAAACTTTATCTCAAGAAGAAAAAGTATATATGGGAATAGGAACAATTGCAGCCTATCTAGTTGATAAATTTGAACAATTACCAATCAAGGACTTTTTATTGTTAGCATCTACAAATCCGGCTTTGTTTACTGGTGAGAGAATGGTGGCAATATCTGAATTGATTATAGTAGGTGGTAGGGCACTTGGTTATATAGTCAAGTATCTGTCAGGAAACAATAAATCAAGAGAAACAGTTGAACTAGCTACGGATACATTAATAGAAATCGAAAAGAAAATAAATCCAGAATTGGATGATAATGAGGCGTATAAAATGGTTTTATCATATAGTAAATAATGCCTAAAAATGCAAATGAGGAGGTTTGGCACCATGAAATTTTTTATAATTATAGGCAGAAATGCTCTATACACATATGAACGTGATGGCCAGCACTTTGAACCACAATTTATAGAAGGAAGCGAATTGTTTACTCTGAATTCTACGAACATTTCTGAAGAAGTGAATTCTTATATGGAAACATTAGCGAACGAGAAAAATCTTGGGACTATTGCAAAATTGGAATTTGAGGTATTAGAAGGTTCAGAAGATAGATTCAATGCTGCAGTCGTAAATGCATTGGGTGAGCATATCGACAAAGTGTATTCATTAAAAACTACTTTGATGACGGTAGTAAAAAAATTGCAACGAGATAAAAAATTAATGATAGATACCTATGGGATTAATTATGAAGGACATTCTTACAAAATTGAGAATAATAGTTTATCACAGGATGACTTTGATTTATTAGCATATACAATTCATAGTAATGATGTAGTGAGTTTAATGGATTGTAATTAAGGAGGAAGAATTATGGAAACAATTACATGCGAAGCGTGTGGAAGTCAAAATGATTCAAAAAAATACTTCTGTTCAAAGTGCGGGAGATTTTTATTGGCAGGTGATATTGCCGCAATAGGTGTATCATCAGAGGCTGAATTAAAATTGACTAGAATAGCAGAAAACTTGAAAGAGAACCCACATACGGACATATTATGGAATGACACAATTGATGCGTATACAAGAAAGGTTGAAAGAATTCAAAGCCTACTAAAAATAAGAGATTTGGGGATTGAGTCCTCTGATTTAAGTGAAAAAATTAGTCAGTTTTTGTCTATGTGTAGAAAACCAGATTTTGAAATTGCATTTGTTGGTGCAGTAAAAGCGGGTAAGTCAACATTGATAAATGCATTGCTTGGAAGAAATTATGCATCTACAGATCCAAACCCGGAAACTGCTGTTTTGACAAAGTTCAGAAGTAGTGAGCAAGACTACATAAAAGTGAAATTCTATTCTGAGAAAGAGTGGAACGAATTATGGAAGTCTGTTACAAGGGAAGTAAATAGAATCGTTGGAACATATAAGAAGATAAATGTACCAAATGTTTTAGAAAACTATTTAAATCTTACTATGGAGAATTTTATTTCAAAGTACAGAAAAGAAGATCGTTCACAAGTCGAAGAATTGTATATGGAGTTAGATGCTAACAAGTTCCTTCAGTTGTATAAAGATCTTGATGCGAAGTCTCATATGAAGGAGTGGATTGGTAAGTCCGATTTGCACAAACAGATGCAGAATAGTGAGATAGAGGAAGAACTAAAAATTTGGTCTTCGTCACATAGTGCGGTGCATTTTTTTGTAAAGGAAATCGAGGTTGGAATATCCTCTCTTTCTAAGGATTTTCCTAAACAAGTAGTGTTTGTAGATACTCCAGGATTGTTTGATCCGGTTGCTTTTAGATCACAAATATCTATTGATTACATTCATAGTGCAAATGCAGTGTTAGTGTGCGTTAAAGCAGAGGATTTACACGGGGAAGAAGTTAAGACTGTTGAATCTGTATTTTCGTTCTCAGGACACAAGAGAAATAAAGTGTTTGTAATAGCTACAAATTGGGACAAGTTGAATAATGTGGTAGTTGATTGGAATAAGAGATATGACTATATGATTAATTCCTTTACTGGAAAAGCATTTTTCCCAACAAAGACTATGGCGCAAAGTAATATTCTTTATGCGGCTTCTTATCACTACAATCTGTGTAGAGACTATAACTCATTGAGAAGTGCGCAGAAGAATGAGATTAATATTTTATTGATGAAGATTCAAACAGCTATAGAGGATTGCCAGGATAGAAATGTACCAGTCCCTGAAAATATAATGGCTCTTGCTGATGCACAGTTGGGAATGCTATCTCCATCAGACTTAAAGAGGATGATGGAAATTACAAATATTCAAGTGGTTAATAATGTGATAGTAACCGAATTGGTTAATCAATACGCAGAGTTATTATATAGCGACATTAAAAATCTTTATGGTGATATTCAACACATGGTTGGAAGAGTTGCGGGAGAAAGAAAGAAAACTGTTAATGAAAGAATTACACTTTCCTATTCTGATATGAAGGAAATAGAGAAGAAGGTTGAAGAAACAAAGCAGAATAGAGACGAAATTCAGAAAGTACAAAAACAGTTAACAGCTGCATTAGCAAGTTTAAATAGAAGTACACAACAGAGACTTGAAACAATTACATCAAAATTAGGGTGATTGATATGTTAGTATCAGAAATTGCAGATTTACTAGGATATGAAATGGCTGGAGAAGATTGCCCTGTAAATGGTGTAAAATGGTTTGATTTTGCGACAGAAGATGATATTGCTGTAATTAGAGAAAGAGAGAATTTGAATCATACCAAAGCGAAAGTAATATTGACAAAGCCAATTTTTATTCCGACAGATAAAACTTTGTTAGTCACTTACGATGATGTGGATTTCTCAATTGTGAAACTGTGCGAGGTTTTTATTAAAAAGGGTGTTTTACATGATTACAGAATTCCTATAAAGTATAACCACAATGATAGTGGTTTTTATGTAGGAAACGATTGCGTTATTAGTGAAAATGCGGTTATTCAACCAGGAGCAATGATTGGTGATAATGTCATTATTTCTGATAATTGTTACATTGATTCCTATGTTTCTATCGGGTCCGGCACTGTACTTGGAGAGGGCGTTAGGATTGGCTCGGGAAGTAAAATAGGAATACCTAGTTTTTATCATTATTATGATGATGAACAAATAAAGCAATTTGATGGTTGTGGCATTGTCAAGATAGGAAGAGAAACTGTTATTGGATGCAATACATCTATTCAAAGAGGAACAATTTCAGATACTGTCATCGGTGAAAATACCATGATAGGGAATTCTATCGATATTGGACACGATGTCAGAATTGGAAGTAATTGTAAAATTGTTTCACAAACGGGGATTGCTAGCTGTGTTCAAATTAAAGATAACGTCACAATATATGGGCAGGTAGGCATTAACAATAATGTTGTAGTTGGAAACAATGTGGTTGTTAAAGGTAGATCTATAGTAACGAAGTCCGTAAATGATAATGAAGTAATTTATGGTCCCTTTGGAAGAAAGTATTCTGATGAAATGAGATTAATAGCAAAAATGAAAAACTTTTTTGAAAGAAAGGAAGAGTGAAAATATGGGCGGAGGTTGTTGCGTAAGTAATCATCCAATTATCGACTTTATTAAAGATATTTTTTGTAGTGATAGTTGTTGTGTTGGTAATTCATCCGGTCCTTCAGAGTCAGAGCAACATGCAAAGAAGGTTGCTGAAGAACTCGCAGAAATGAAGGAAAAGTCTGAAAAATCATCTACTCAGACTGAACAGAAAATAATGGATTATATTAATCGTTCTATGGATTCTTTTATGATTGAGATAGAAAAAATTAACCAACAGGATTTTTTTGGTGAAAAACTGAATATAAATACAAAAGCAATAAGAAAAAAAAATGAGCAACTTAACAATCAAGTTGTGGGGTGCATTAGTACGGTGTTGAATACGAGATTAGTGCAGACTGATAAGGAATTAGGAACCATACTCGAAGAACGAGATGAGAAGAAACGAAAAGAGAACTTTTCAGCCTTTGTTGAGAAAGTTAAGAAACAAGCTTTAGGTAAATTAAGGACAGAAATTGAAAAGGCTGTAAATGCACAATCTGAAATGGTATCTAAAGAAATAAAAACACGCCAGAAGGAAGTTGATGCCCGTATGGAAGAATCGATAAGGGAGCTAACTGAAATCATGGAGGTAAAAGAAAAAAGTGAATCAGAATTAAAAAAGAAACAGGTTGATTATATGTATCAGAGTGCTTTATGTGATTTACTCTTGGCAGAAATTGAAGGGTAGGTGAGCCTGATTGTGGATTACAACAAAATCAATTGTTAAAGAGATGAAAAAGAATCAAGAAGATTTAGCAGTAAAACTTGATGATTTAGTTACAGAACAGAAAGAAAATTCAACCATATTCCGAAATCAGCTTGAATCAATTTCTGGCAGATTAGAGGATTTAGAAAAAACTTACATGGTTGAAAGCGAAAATGACAGAAGTCAGCTTGCAGTTCTGGTTAAGGGATTAGAAGAACTTAAATATTATATCGAAGAGGTTCAAGGGAAAATATGTGATGTTGTTTCAGAACAAACACAAACGTACAGTAGTTGTGTATCTACATCTGTGAGTGAAGGAACAGAAAAACTTCTAGGACAGATTAATATATCTACAGATAAGGTATGTGGAACTGTTAAAACGCAGACTGATAATTGTGAACATACTTTGATGACAGAGATGGAGCGTGTAAAGGAAAAATCTGAATCAGACAGAGAAAAATGTATCACGGTCTTAATGGATACAATCCGAGAAAAAGTAGAACAGTTAGAAAAAGAATTATCTGAAAAGAGTAATGAGGTTGTTATTGAAACAAAGAAAAGCGGTAATAATATGGCCGAAGAAATTAATTCTATTGGTGGCATAATTCAGAGTGTATCATCAGCTGCAGCAAGTAGAGATGCAGCAATGTCAGATAACATAGAGATAATGAATCATGCTATGTAAGAGATGATGCGAAATTTGTTGTCTTTGGACGAAGGAAATCGATTGATAATAGCAAAACTTCTCTTGAAGGATATGGAGATTTAATATGGAGATTATTATTTCGGCAAATGAAAAAATTTTATCAATGACTAGGGATAATAATTTAAGCAAAGATATGACAGAGCAGCAATTTATGGAGTGGCTAAATGAAATAGTAAAGGTGGGCATAGCAGATGAACCGGAAGTACAAAAAATCCCAATTTAACTATGAGAGCAATACTCAAAGAGGTCATCTTATTTATAATACTTTATATAATTCGTTGACGAGATTGTCTGATGAAGAATACCAGATTTATATATCATTGTCTGAAACTGAAGAAAATGCGCTAATTGTTAATCAGTTACTTATGCAAGGGTTGTGGGTCGAGACAGAAGTTGATGAATTAGAACAATATAATCTTTATACATATTATGCCAATAGGTATATTACTAATAAACCGCATCTTACAATAACTCCAACAATGGAATGCAATGCTAGATGTTTTTACTGTTACGAAGATGGCGTAAGATGTGGGAAAATGCATAAAGAGCAATGTAAAGATATAATTGAGTTTCTCAAAAAATTTGATTGTAGCAGTGGCATAGATTTGACGTGGTTCGGAGGCGAACCGCTAATGAATCAAGAGTGGATGGATTGTTTTTCTGAAAGTTTAGAAGAGGCGGGGATTGAGTATACTGCCTTTATTATTACAAATGGAAGTAAGATTAATGATTCAGTAATTGAAAAAATGATTAGTAAATGGAAGATTCAAGATGTTCAGATTACATTAGATGGGAGCTTTGATGAATATGCATCTAGAAAATCTTATGTTGATCAGGACAATAATGTTTACTATAAAATTTTACAGACAATTGGTAAATTAGCGAAAAATGGAATTAGTGTTCAAATAAGAATGAACATAGATCGAACAAATAGGGAAAGCATATTGGCTGCTGTTGAGGATATCGTAGAACTGTTCAATGATAATAGTCGAGTGAAGTGTTATCCTGCTTTTTTGACAGGAACAAGTAATCCATTAAGTGAAAACGAAAAAATAGATTTTATAAAGAATATGGTAGAAGTAAGCCGTGGTACATTTAATGTCAATGAGTGTTTGTATAGGCTTCCAAGAACAAAGGCATGCTACTATAATCAAAAAAATGCAATTTCAATAGATATTAATGGTAATGTTTTTGTCTGTGAGCATATGTTAGGACACGAACAGCAGGCAATTGGAAATATTAAATCAGAAGTGATTTTAGATGAAAGAGAACAGTCAGGACAAAGAAAAGAATGTCAAAGATGTGTCTTTTTACCGAAATGTCAAGGCGGGTGCATAGATTCTCTGAAAAACGGAGAGGTTCCATGCTTTACAGATAAATATATTATTAAGGCTTATCTTGACTTGTTATAGAGGTGATGAGTTTGAAGAAAGAAACTGTTGAAACTCGATTGGATAACATTGAAGAAATATTGAAAATGTTACTTGTTAGCAGTGTCCTTGGGAGTAGTGATGTTGATAAGATACAGGAAAATATTATATCTCAATTTAGGGAGACACTGGCTGGATTGGGAATCTATAATGCTCGAATGAATTATATAGAAAATAGGTATTATATATTTGCCGAAATAGATGCGAATGAAACACTTAAAAGCATCAAGAGTTGTTATACACAGGCAAGTGATTTATTAGGTGGTATTAAATTGGTATTAGTGTTTGAAAAGTTGCATGTAAAACGAAAGAAGGCACTAGAAGATGCAGAAATATCATATTATCTTCAGAGCGGTGAAATGAGAATTTTTTAGGGGGTGTTCTGATGGAATCAAAAAGAAAAAATGCCAGAACACTAGATATGTATGTTCGACTTTGCGAAGGCAAATCAATAAATAAAAAAACAGAAGCAGTAAATTTTGGGGTGGATGAACGATCCATACAAAGGGATATAGACGATATAAGAGCATTTTTATGCGATAGAAGTGAAAGTAATGGAATGGATACCCGTGAGGTGGTTTATGATAGAACTAAAGATGGCTTTGTTATGATAGGTGATGAGCCATCCATGATGACTAATAGTGAAATTCTCGCTGTATCCAAGATTCTTCTTGAAAGCCGTGCTTTTACAAAGCGTGAACTTAAGACAATTCTGGACAAATTGGTAGAGGGCTGCGTTCCTCTTAAGAATATGAAGCTTGTTAGTGATTTGATTTCTAATGAGAAGTATCATTATGTTGAACTTAATCACAAAGAGTATATACAAGATAAGTTATGGGAAATCGGTTCTGATATTCAAGAGCATAATCTTGTGTCATTACGATATGCAAGGGCTAATGCTCCTAGAGAATCAATAAAGAGAGTAGTAGAACCAATTTCAATTCTTTTTTCAGAGTATTACTTTTACTTGAATGCTTATATTGTTGAAAAAGATGATTCGGGAAAATATGTACATAAATATAGTTATCCTGCAATCTTCAGAATAGACAGGATAAAGAATTATAAGCATCTTGATGAGAAATTCAGAGTGCCTTATACAAATAGATTTGAAGAAGGTGAATTTCGCAAAAGAGTTCAGTTTATGTACGCAGGAAAACTTCAAAGAGTTATCTTGAAGTTTTATGGCGAAAATCCAGAGCCTATTTTGGATCGTTTGCCGACTGCTCGTGTTATTGAACAATATGAACACGAATGTACAATAGAGGCAGAAGTTTATGGCAAAGGAATCATTATGTGGCTTTTGAGTCAAGGAAGTAAAGTTGAAGTTCTTAGGCCAGAAAGTATGCGTGAGGAGATGAAGCAAGTTCTTCATGAAATGCTTAATTTATATGAATAAGATGGGAATGATGAGATGGTAACGTTTATTCCGCCTTATATGGGCGAAGAAATAAAGAGCAACGCAGAAAAAAAGATGTATGATGTGTTGCAGAGTCTTGATATGGAGGATGCTTATGTGCTGCATTCTTTAGGACTTCCAAAACATCAAAGTAAAATCTATGGAGAGATAGATTTTGTTGTTGTATGTAAGAGAGGTGTGGCTTGTCTTGAAATAAAGGGGGGACGAGTAGAATGTCGGGAAGGAAAGTGGTTCTTTACAGATAGATATGGAGTTGAAAGGCAGAAGCCGGAAGGTCCGTTTGCTCAAGTTACGGGGAATATGTTCAGCTTACTTACGGAATTAAAGAATAAATTTCCGGCAAATCCTCATATGAAAAATATTCTTGTAGGATGTGGAGTTGTTTTTCCTGATATAGAGTTCAAGTCATCATCACAGGAAATTATACAGGAAATAGTGTATGACACCCGTACAAATAATATAACAGAATACATAAATGCTGTTTTTGATTATTGGACTAGCAGACAGCACAGAGAACCAAGTAAGTTATCAAAGAACGATGTAAAAGAAATAGTAAATTATCTCAGAGGAGATTTTTCTTTTATTCCAACATTAAAGGATAGATTGAATAACATTGAGCAGAGACTGGTTCGATTGACGAATGAACAAGCACAGATAATGAATGCGCTAGGTATGAATTCGCATCTGTTAATCGAAGGTAATGCAGGTACAGGTAAGACTCTTTTGGCAACAGAGTTTGCAAAGAAAAGAGCTGAAAGCGGTGATAAGGTTTTATATCTTACATTTAATAAGAATCTCACAAATAACATCAATTCACAGATTAGTGATATTGAAAATTTGAAGGTAATTAATATACACGCACTATTCGGAGAGTATGTTCAAGTTGATGTTGATATAATGAAAGAAAATCCGCAGAAATATTTTGGAGAAATTCTACCAGAGCAGTTCTTTGATTGGGTAACTTCATTGCCATCAGAAGAGATAGATGAATTAAAATATGATTTACTTGTTATGGATGAAGGCCAGGATATAATAAAGCCAGTTTACCTTTACTCGCTAGATACCCTTCTGAAAAATGGTCTTGAAAAGGGTAATTGGGCCATATTTTATGATGAAAAGCAGAATATCTATAATCCTGAGTATGCAGAAGGGATGGAGATTATAGGTAGTTATTCTTGTACCAGATTCAAACTGTTTGTGAATTGTAGAAATACAGTGCAGATTGGTACCTATAGTTCCAAAACAAGTGGTGTGGAAATTACTGAGTTTCTTCATGAAAATGGAGAAGAGGTTCAGAGGATTTCATATACTGACAATGCTGATTTTAAACAGAAAATAAAAGATGTATTAAAGAATCTGCGTGCAGAAAAAGTGAATCTGACAGATGTGGTATTTTTGGCACCAAAGACATATTGCAAATCCATCATGGCCGAAATGGGTATTGAGGTAAATGAACTGGGAGAAAATTTTGATTACAATAGTCCTTTACCAAGGTATGCAACTATTCAAGGATTTAAGGGACTAGATGCGAAGATTGTTATTTTAGTAGATGTTGATAATATTCAAGATAAGAATTTTTCAAGGTTTATGTATATTGCAGGAACTAGAGCTAGAACATTGTTGTATGTAGTGGGGTCAGAAACTTTTTGGAGTAAACATAGTTAGGAGGTAGAGCTATGACGATGGTTCCGATGATAAAAAAATGTCCGAAATGTCATAAGAAGTATAGTTGGAATCCAGATGTTGGAAATTTTAATTGTCCATATTGTCATGGATTAGGGACTCCATTATATAATCTGTTAGATAGAATTCGTGATAAGAAAAAGAAACATAATGAAGATTCACACGATGAATGAGTTAGAAGATCTCTTGCTGAAAAAGTGGCAAGAGATTTTTTTTGTTATTTTTGAGAGTGACAAGGAGTGTCATCTTGGTGTTATAGAATGAGTGTACATTCAAGGAAAGGAGACAGACAAGATGATATTGAATGTTGTAAAAGCATTATGGGAGAGGCACAAGCGGACAGAGATACTTAGGAAACAGATGCGAATGACTAAAAGGTGCAGCAAAGAATTGGATATATTGCTTGGACTTATAGGTATTGACTATTCAAAACTTGAACTGTGTCCTATTCCAGTAGAAAACGAAAATGAAAAACAGATGGAAGAAAAATGGAGGTAGTAAAATGTTTGCAGATTTATTTAAGGATTTGAATTCGAGTTTAGAAGATGTTTTGAAAAATGCTGAAGCCGGAGAAGGTACAATCAAAGATAATATGGATGACTTATGTGACATCCTTGAAGATGAGATTCTGAAAAGTAAAGCTTCAGATGAGGAAAAAAAGGAACTTCTTAAGAGATTAAGAAATTTCTGTAATACTGAGACTAATATTATGCTTGTGGGTGCTACAGGTTGTGGTAAGAGTTCTACAATAAATGCATTATTTGCCGTTGGTGAAGGTTCAGAAGAAGAAAATGATGAGGATGATGAATTTGAAGAAAAGCCATTAAAAAAGACGTATGTTGAAGTAGCAAAGGTTGGTAGCAAGGCAGACCCGGAAACAAAAGATATTGAGAAATACCGTATTGGAAATCTTGTTCTTTGGGATACCCCAGGTCTTGGAGATGGAACAGAGATTGATGAGCACCATAAGGAAGTCATCACAGAGTTATTAAGAGAAGAGGATGATGACGGAAATGCATTAATTGATCTTGTACTTGTTATTATGGATGGATCTACGAGAGATTTAGGTACCTCATATAAGATTCTAAATGATGTGATTATTCCAGAACTTAAGGAAGATAAAAAGAGAATCTTGATTGCATTAAATCAAGCCGACATAGCAATGAAGACAGGAAGACATTGGGATTATGAGAAAAATGAACCAGATGAAACATTAGTTAATTTTTTAAATGAGAAAGTGGAATCCATCAAGAATAGAATCAAAGAGGACTCTGATTTGGATGTAGACCCTGTATATTATTGTGCTGGATATGAAGAAGAGTCTGGTGATGTGGTTCATCCATATAACCTTTCAAAGCTTTTATATTACATCATGAACTCTCTTCCAGCTGAAAAGCGAGTTGCTATTATGGAAGGAATTAATACAGATTCTGAAAATTATGAGTATAACGATGATGATGAAGATTACAATGAGGGTATCAAAGACAGCATTTATGATTCTTTTGATTATATCGGTGATGGTGTTGACACAGGTGCTGAAATTGGAGGAACTATCCTTGGGATTCCTGGTGCGTTTATTGGAGCTGTAGTTGGTGGATTTATCGGATGTGTCCATAGTATTCTTGATGACATATTTTAATTGCTAATTGTTAGGAAGGTGGTTATATGGAGAGAATAGTATCAACTAACGAAATTTCAGAACTGTTAGAAATAGGGAATGACCTTATTGATATGGTTGGAGACTGTTCTAATCTTGAACGCAAGGTAAATTCCAAAAGTATATTATGGAAAACTGTAATTCAGCGTGGTGGGTTGACTCTCCAAAAGGACTGCCTAACTAACAAAGCAAGAATTGTGGATGAAAGAGGAATTCAGAAGGCTAATGGAAGTATTTTGACCATGCGTGAAAAAATGGATAGAATGTTATCCGATGATTTCTTGAAAGCAGGAGATGTGATTGGTGTATCAAGAGGTGCTTACGAGCATTATGCTATTTACGCAGGAAGTGGGAAAGTCATACATTATGCTGGAGAAACATCCGATTTTAATGGAAAAGTAAGTATACATGAAGCACCATTTGAGGAATTTCTAAAAGGGAATAGTGAATATTTTGTTATATCGTTTGAAGGAAAATATCCTGTGAAGATTCATTCCTCAACAAAGTTTATATCAGGTGGTTATTTTGATTGCTGTGATATAAAGTGGAAGGGAAAATACTCTCCAGATGAAACTTTGAAAAGAGCTTATAGCAGGATTGGAGAGGCAAAATATAGTGTGATAAAGAATAACTGTGAGCATTTTGCTTTGTGGTGCAAAACAGGGAACGCTGAATCTACACAAGTAAAAATGATTGCAAGGTATTTGGTTGCAACCGGGATTGGCTTAAGCAGTATAGCCGAAAGCAAAAGTGATATTGTGGGATATTTAGCTGGATAAAGGATTGGAGATGATTTATATGACAATGGTGCCAATGTTTAAAAAATGTCCAAGGTGTAAACGAAGATATTCGTGGAATCCAGATGTTGGCCAAATGTGGTGTCCGCATTGTGGTCCATTAGGTGGAATTGGCTGGGGAGATATTCCGTGGAAGAAAACGGGGGATATTTTGAAATCGAAGAAAAATAAAAAATAAGTACCGAGATACTCCAATTATTGTTATAATATGATTGGGGTATTTTTGTTATTTGTGAAGAAGGAAGATTGATGATATGGATATATTTTCACTTATTAATTCAAAAGATATAAGAGAATATTTGAAGGAAAAAAATTATAATTTCTCTACCCTTGAAACAGCGTGGTTAGTATATGCTTGTCGAAAATTAGCATATGATGAGAAGAAGAAATATTGGAATGAAATTGTTTCGACAATGTCTGATTGTGAAGTGCCGTCAAGAATGAACTGTTTAGGGTGGAGTAGTCTGCATTTATTTTTAGCACAGTACATGGAAATTATTGATTCAGAGATTAAGGAATTTTTTGAAAATCAAACTGAAAATAAATATGTTTATATGTACTCATATTTGTATAAAGGCGATGATGAATGGACTGAAGAATATGAACATATTTATAATTCGTTAGAGAAATGTGTAAATGCTTATAAAGAGGATGTGGCGGATTTAGATGAGACATATAGCCCTAATGAAACAGGGGTTTTGCGTTACAGAATAAAGAGACAATCCCTTGAGGATTGTTCTGATGTAATGGAAATAGAATGCTTTGGAAATAATCAAGTTGTTGATGTAATAAGAAATTCCAAAAGAACGGAAGAAGCCGATACAGTTTTGAATAATTCATTTGAAGGCTTATGGTTTGATTTTCCGACACCATTTAAGAAGGGTGATGTCGTTTGGGTACCATCTGAAGAAAATAGAATAAGATGGGACTGTGATGGTGGATTTGTATTAAGAGGTCTTTCAACTTGGAATCCATCAAAATTTATGTTGGAGTCAGGAGACAATTCTGATATGAATGGCTTTGGGTATTTTGTGAATCCAAATGGAACAGTTTATCATGAGGTTATGTGTAATTATATGGATCTTGAATATTATCCGGGACCATACAAACTTAATGAAAGAATACTTCCGGCTTTAGGTAAATTTCTTAAAGGTGAGATAGAAGTAGACTTATTGTTATGTGCATATAGGAAAACACTTATTGATGTTGCAGCTGATGATGTGATGCTCAAAAGTTGGTATTCCGAAGATACACTAAAAGATATTGGACTCATTTAGTTGATATGTTCCCGTGTACGCACATATCTAAAAATCGGCTTTGATATGTTTCCACGCACGGACAAAAGGATAAAAATCACTATGATAAGTTTCCGACTACGAACAAAATGGCAAAAAAGCCGTGGATATGTTCCCCGTTACGAGCGAACCCCTAAAAATGGGTGGTATGACATTCATAGTGTTTTCGCAACCCATGTGGAAGTCGTCACATGTCTACAAAGGGTGAATTCGTAGAAATCCTTGAATTTGCGCACTTTGCGAGGATTTTTAAGTTTAATCGGACTCCCGGAATCGGCAAGAAAAAAGAGATTTTTCACGAAGTAAAAGTCTCTGTCGGGTTCGAACTCGTATGAGTGGACACAAGAAAATGCAGTTCACAAATTCGATAATTACAGAAATATAAACATCAACAACAGAATAAGAAAATTAGTCGAAAGACCGCTTGTTTACTACATCTTCCGGTGTATGACAGGCGGTCTTTTTGACTGTTTAGACGGCCAGCTTATTCATCAGACACCTCCGAAAAGGAAAGGAGGAAGCTAAGATGAAGAAGACAAGTGATATGTGCTCATGTGGGATTTACGACCATGATGCAAGCACGAGAAAGGTGAGAATCAGCGAATTGCACGACTTTGAGGGACATCCCTTTAAGGTGGAACATGATATGGAACTATTCGAACTTATGAGAAGCATAGAGGAGAAAGGCATTCTTGTCCCACTTCTTGTAAGACCAAATCCGAAGGGATCCGGTTATGAAATCATTGCCGGGCATAGAAGAAAGGCGGCAAGTGAATGGGCAGGGATAGACAGTGTGCCAGTGATGGTTGTTCCTATGAATGATGAGGATGCGATAATCGCAATGGTAGATAGTAACCTACAGCGGGAGCATATAAAACCAAGCGAAAAAGCATTTGCTTATAAGATGAAGCTGGATGCCATGAAGCAGCAGGGAAAGAAGCTTCCGGACACTTTGTCCCAAGTTGGGACGAAGCTTAATAAGCAGGTTAATGAGGATGGAAAAGCCGTTCTCCGTTCGGATGAAATTCTGGCAAGACAGGTTGGTGAAAGCAGAAATCAGATAGCCAGGTATATCAGGCTTACAAATCTTATCCCCAAGATACTGGATATGGTTGATGAGGGGAAAATTGCATTTACGATTGCCGTGGAGCTTTCTTATCTCAAGGAAGAGGAACAGTATGAACTTCATGCTGTTATGGATTTGGAACAGTGCACACCATCATTGTCACAGGCAAACAGAATGAAGCGTATGAGCCAGAGTGGGATGTTTGATATGGATGCCATTTATTCGGTTTTGGAAGAGGAAAAGCCGAACCAGAGGGAGCAGATTAAGATTCGGGCAGATACACTGGCGGATTATTTTCCAGATGATTTTACACCCAAGCAGAAGGTGGAGCTAATTGAGAAACTTGTGAAGGAATGGTATGAGAAGCAGATTTCAGTTAACGAAAGGAAAAGGTGATATTATGAGCAATGAAGAACTCTCTTTATATGAGCAGATGGGTGGAACTTACAAAGAGATGGACGGATTATATTATCCGAATATCGAGATTGAGGATGTGAGCCGATTCTGTGGAAAGTATGGAGATATGTGGAAAAAGTACATGATGGAAAATCATCATGTGCGATACCGAAGTCTTATGGTAGAAGGGAAGTTAAATGAGATTGCAATGGAAGTAAATGAGGAAGCTCATGAAATGATTGATAGTATTGAGAAAAGGTACTTTGAAAAACATAAGCTTCAAAATTCTGCATAAAGCAGATGATAATGAACCAGAGGAAAATGAACTGTTGGATTTTTCATTCGGGATGTAAAATGTTATACTTTTCACACAAAGAGTTGGAAAAAACTTTTTGTGAATTATGTGAAACAAGGTTGATAATTTAAGTAATGCCAGATATAATATAAGTGTAAGGAAAGTAAGGAATATATTACTTTTGAAAGGAGGATTATCTATGGAACTTGCTAAAGTAACATCCAAGGGACAGGTTACAATACCTGTTGAAATCAGGAGAAAACTTGGAATCAAGAATGGAGATAAGGTATTGTTCATAGAAGAATCTGGAAGAGTATATATGATGAATTCTTCTATGGACGCACTTCGTGAAGCACAGAGAGCTTTTGCAGGTGAAGCGGAAAGAGTTGGTTTAAAGGATGACAATGATGTTATGGCGATGATCAAGGAGCTTAGGGAAGAAAGTGTGGTGAAGTAGATGAGAATTATGCTTGACACCAATGTGATGATATCTGCACTGCTTTTTCCGGGAGCTAAGATGGATGCAATGATGAACTGCATATTTACACAACATCAGCTTGTGTTATCATCCTATGTGGTGGAAGAACTAAAAAATGTTGTCAGACGGAAATTTCCGAAAAAAGAACAGGTAATTGATAAGTTACTGCTGATGATGAGTTTTGAGTATGTATATACTCCCAAAGAGATAGAAGACGGACTTTTTGATATCAGAGATGTAAAGGATTATCCGGTACTGTATACTGCAATCATTGAAGATGTGGATATATTAGTTACGGGAGATAAGGACTTTGCGGATATTGATGTTGAAAAGCCTGAGATAATGACTCCGGCGGAGTTTATGGAAGAATTTCTATAAGTCCTTTCCCGGGACAATGGCTACAAAGACAGAAAATACCGGCATTCCCTTTGAAGATGCCGGTATTTTTATGTACGGGGGTTCTTAGGGGGCAAAGCCCCTTAAGCAGGTAGCACCGATGGTGAAGACAATGAGGAAGAAAAGAAATGTGGGGTGTCGTTCGGACACTTCGCATTTCTTTTTTGACGAATTGGCAAGCCAGCGGTACTACCTGCCTATATCATCCACACCACATCGGAAAGGGAGGAGAAGATTTCTTTCAGAGAAAAGAAAGATGTGGGAAAGGCTGTCGGAGCGTAGAGCGGAGACAGTCTTTCGGAAGTCAGCTGTGTTTTTTGCAGCTGACTGACCTGTGTGGATGATGTGCCCTGCTTAAAGAAAAATTTCGGAAAACAGCTATAGTACAACTTAAATATGGTTGCTACGGTATGATTTATGCTGTTGGAATATAGCTGATTTCTGTAGCAGTGGCTATGGGAAATGCTAATTTTGTAGTAGAAGTATGGTAGCAGTCATTTAAGCAGGGTGAGAGGCTATAGTAATTATGGATAATATAGCCGACAGTAATCAGATATAAGCGAAAATGAAAACAACTGAATATGAGACAGATAAAAAGAAGGAAGCTGATACAGTGCAAATAGTATTGTGTCATGCTTCCTTTTCTGTTAGAGAGGAGGGATTTTATGGAGAACAGAACAAAGGACGAGGTTATCTATGTACGAGCGGACAGACGATTGAAAGACAGATTTGAGAAACAAAAGGATGAAAGCGGATACAGAGGTAATGCCGATTTTATAAGCTATTTACTGGATGTAAATGAAGGAAAGCGAGTGGATGGGGTGACGTTAAAGGAAATAAGAGAGTTGTTGAAAGAGGCGGTTCATGAGCTAAAGAAGCAGGGCGTGAACCTTAATCAGATTGCACATGCCGTCAATATGTATGCAGATCTGTTTTCCGACAGCAGCTTTAAAACCACGAATTATTTCTTAAGAAAGATTGAAGATAAACTGCTGCAGATATCAGAGAAGCTGGTATAGAAGGGCAGAGAAAGGAGGAAGATTATGGGTGCGGTATATGGAAATGTAAAAGTGAATTACAGTTATTGTAAGTCTGTGGCACAGCTAAAAAGTGCAGACGATTATATTCTTGGAAGGCGAAAGGAACAGATTGCTGACGGTGTAGTGAAGACACAGAATCATCTTTACAATGCATTGGGCTGTAACAGGGATAACTTTTCTAACAGTATTCTTATGACAAGGAAAATGCATGATAAGAAGTACAGCCGCTATAAACAGAAGGAGATTCTGGCACAGAAGCTGTCCATATCCTTCCATCCGGATGACAATGATAAACTTACCTATGAAGATGCCTACAGGATTGCAGAAGAGTTTGCAAGGGAGATTTTCTGGTCAAAAGGTTATGAGGTATTATTTGCTGTGCATACGGATACAGAGCATATTCATGTGCATTTTCTGGTAAGTAACTGCAATCTGAGGGATGGAAAGTCATTTCGGAGAGGTCCGGCGGAACTTAAGGAAATGTGCAACTTCTTTGGAGAACAGTGCAGGGAGCATGGTCTGACACATTCCTACAGGGATACTTATTATGTGAAGGATAAGAGCCGTGAGAGATGCAACTTTGCAGAGTATCAGATAAAAAAGAGGGAAAAATTGTCATTTCGTGAAGAGATGAAGATATATCTTAGAAATGCGATAAATACCCCTGAAACAAGGACATTAGAGGATGTAATCCAATATGTGAAGGATTATTTTATGATGGATTTTGCTGACGAGTTTACAGCTGCATTTACTACGGATAGATGCAGCCAGAGAGCATAAGACATTTATTCAGATTAAAAAGGGCCTGAAAAACAGAAGCTAACTTGAAGTATGTTTTTACATACCAAGAGATTTAGTAGTTGTTTTGCAGTGCTCTTTTATTTTTGCGTTCTTTTTTCGGTTCGCTTCTGTTTTGGAAGGCACCGGAAAGGGTGCAGATTATGAAGAAGGTAAACAGAAACAATAGAGCAATTGATGTAACAACAGTTGGGGGAAGAATTAAGAAACTAAGAACAGATGCTGGATTTACCCAGGAGGAGCTTGCTATAGAACTTCATCTTGAGGGGAAGTCTGCTATTTCCAATTATGAGAACAACAGCAGAGGTGTTTCAGCTGAGATGCTTACACAGCTGAGCCGCTTGTTCCATGTATCTGATGATTACATATTAAACGGTGATTCACCGGATAATCTTGATCCTATTGTGAATGAAGCAATAGAGATTCTAAACAATCTGAAGACTGACAAAGCAAAGAAGTCTGCACTTGAAATGCTAAGGCAGATTCAGATTCTTGAGGGCTAAGGTACAAGATTTTTCTAGAGATTGTGCCAACACTGTCGGCACAATTTAATCTGTATCGAACAAAAATGCGGAATCCGCAAAAATGTCCATTAGAGTATTGAATAAGCTATTCCTATAATGTATAATCCTATTGAACAAAAATGCGGATTCCGCATTTTTGTTCAATAAGTAATGAGGTGGAACAATATGGAAATACGCAGAGATATATATTTGAATAAGCTTATTTCAAAAAAGCATAACGGACTAATTAAGGTTGTAACAGGTATGCGAAGATGTGGAAAATCATACCTTTTATTTAATCTTTTTAAAGAGTATCTGGTAAATGAAGGAGTTAATGAAAACCATATTATTGAGATTGCATTTGACTCTTTTGAGAATAGAAAGTATCGAGATCCTGAAGTTATATTTCCATATCTAATGGAAAAAATCGCTGATAATGAAATGTATTATGTTTTATTAGATGAAGTTCAGATGCTCGATGATTT
>Ga0326512_10000085_pt1 | contig 74567 bp, 147 predicted proteins | sample 1_2617_0518_D_FD_203652 | JGI IMG/M metagenome (GOLD analysis project Ga0326512, IMG submission 203652) | Bovine rumen microbial communities from UC Davis, California, United States - 1_2617_0518 | ecosystem: Host-associated > Mammals > Digestive system > Stomach > Rumen | place: USA...
ACATACGCCTTCAGTTCGAGTAATGCTGTACCAGAGGTCATGTCGATGTTCTGAATACCCGTAGAGGGATCGAACACCTCTCCGTCATAGACGTAGACGAAGGAGATTCCGTACTGGTTCTCAACGGATGCCTGTGCGCCTGTGATGGCCAGATCGACATCGGTAGCCTTCGCACCTTCTGTCTGGGTGAGCGTAACGGTTATGGTTGCGGCCTCGACTGCACCATACCCTGAATCCGCATCTGCGACCGAGAATGCACTGCCTTCGTACTTGAAGTACACACTTCCGTCAGAAAGCGCAGAACCGTCCTTCGCAAGACCAGAGAGGGTAACGTTAGTACCGTTGTTGCTGGTATTGACCGAATACTGTCCAGCAAGGAAGTTCTGATAGGAACTGAGTTCCACCGTGACTGCCTCGCCCGACATCTCGTTGTCCGTGTTCACTGCCGATCCATTGTAGGCAACGGCGAAACCGACACCCACAAGGGACACGATTGCGATAGTCAGCAGGGCGAACCCGCTGAACCCATACTTCTTCTTGTGTTCCATTTTAACACCTTTATGAAAATCATACGGATACCCCGTACTCCTTTCAATATCTGTTGTAAATATGTATGTATATATAAGGGTTAAGGTGCAAAAGGGGAGAGGGAGAATAGGAGGAGTGGGGGGAAAACAACAAAAAACCCCCCAACGGCATAGGTTATGCCAAGACCTCTCCTCTTCTGCTGTATCGTGATGTATCTATGCCTATTAAACGGTTTCTTATTCGGGTTCTTCCCCGAAACATGGGGTCAATGTCAGATGCAACTGAACCATCGACACGAGTCTGATCTTACCTGTTTCCAAATCTTGCATAAAGGTGTTCCCGTACATCTCGAAATACCTCGTATGCCCGTCGTTTGAGATCTCGATGATCTCTGGCGGTTCGGGTTCGGGAAGATTCGCAGGTGCCATCGAATCGTCAGACATATAGATCATAGAAGTAGAGAGAAGTACGGCAAGGTCAAGAACGATGAGTATAACGAGTATAGACCCTGTGTGCGACCGTAATCCCATAGTTTACGAATCATCTTAACATATATTAAAACTTTAAATAAAAAGAAAGAGAGAGGATCACTCCTCTCTTGAAAAGATGCTTCTACTGAGCCAAATTACCAATGACACAGCGATGATGAGGGGGATGACCGCAACGATTGCGATTATCGAGGGGTTATCCACGCCCTGTATCCTGTCTCCTAAGACCTCGGTCGGTACGATGTAGTATTGGGGAGACATAGAATCAGACGTTATGGTTTCGCCATTGAGTTGATATGCAACAGTCATGTTCCCGTCCAACTGGACTACGCCACCCCCCATACTCTTTGTCTGGAAGTTCGTCACGGGTTCTGTAGCATTCGGATTCCATACGACTGTCGTTCCGTTCTGGTATGCACTGCCAGGCACATAGAATGATACCCAACGTATATCATTCTCTCTCCAAGATATAGGGTACAGGTAATGTCCGCCTCTGGCTATGTATCCCCCTTCGGGATCGTATCCGTATGAGAACAGTCTGACAGGAGATTCGATGTGTCCGCTGATATCCCCAGGATCATCCCTGTAGTCCAACTCCATCTGGCCTCCAGATATTGTCAGATCGATATGGAATGTGGAACTTGATGTGGGCTGTCTGAGATTTCCGAACCTCATTATGTGATCGGTTATGAAAGGCGTACCTTCAGAACTGTTTTCAGCGTAGAAATACAAACTCCAATCAATATAGGTACTACGCGGATGAACATAGATGAAACCAGCATCGCACAGTATCACTGGCATCATATAATCATCTTCAATTATCTCGGATATCGTATATGTCTCCCCGTTAAGAGTGAACTGACCAAAACTATCCCCGCTCACGGAGAACTCGACCGAATCCATATTGCTGACGAACGCATAGTCGTTCTTGTAGCCCTCAATGTAACCTGTTGCATTGTCGTAGGTCTCCTGTCTTGACTCGTGGAGGGTCATCACAGGAACGGCAAGTGTAGTCAGAAGTACGACACCTATGACCATACAGATTATGATGTTGATATACTTGTTCGTTTCCATTGTATGATATATTCCGCGCAGAGTATATAATGATTGAACTTTTGTGATATCGGCGTATATACATTTGTAAAGTTGAAAAAAGTAGGATGTGAAAAAGGTTTGGATGAATGGCTGACGGATTTCGTCAGTTCTTCATCTTTATGAATCTGATCGCACCAATCACCAGACCTACGGCCATGATCAGAGGGATCACGGAGATAATCGTTACCAGAGTTCCGCTGACACCTCCCCCACTGCCTCCCTCGGATCCGATTGTGCGGGGTGCAATGAATACATTGCATGTTCCCGTGTACTCTTCGCCCTGTGAGGTGTTATTCAGGTCCACTGTGATGGTGTTGTTGGAGTCCACATAGTTGAATCCGTATCTGGTGGTGTGGTTGTCCGTTACGACAGGCGTATCAAAATCATCGTTTGCAATGAGCAGACCCGTGCTCAGATATGCGATGATTTGCGCGTTGCTACCCTGCGGTCTCCTCTCGTTGATGAATCCGTATATGAGATTGTTACCCTCATAGTAGATTGGGTTCTGCCCATAGGAGGACACGTAATCCCCCTCGGTGTCGTACAGATATCCCGTGGGCGTAAGTTCTCCTCCGCCAGTATACTGGCCTATGACCATACTATACTGTAAGACAGGTTCAGTCGAATCTCTCGTATAATCATAGCCGATATTAAAATCCATAAGAGAACTTACCGAGTCCGAACGGAGGTTCACAGGCATATCGGTACAAGCGTACAGGATTTCGTTCCTTGCGCTGTTGTATATGATGAGATGGTCAGGAACGGAGAGAAGCACGCAACTTTCCGTGATGCTCGTGATCTCCTCTGTCGTGTTCTCTGAGTCTCCATAGATCTTTATTCCCATTTTCAGCGTTCCGTTGTCGTTGTAGAATGTCAGGAAGCGCGACCCTGCATCTGCCCAAGTGGAGTCACCTTCAGTAACGTATACTGAGCGGATATCATACTTCTCTATCACATCATTGAACGCACTCATTCTCGGACCCTCGTTCGTGATCGAACTGGGAATCTCTGCGGTCGCTTTACCGCTCGCGGGAACGATGTATGAATCACAGGACATCGTGATCTCCCCCATATTGGATTCTGTCGCAGTGAAGGTCATACCATGCGGTTCAATACCTACTGCTGGCCGTCCGCCTATCTCGACATAGAAAGACGCGGTGAACTCCTTATGCCCATCCACTTCCGTCTGCCCGATGAGTTCTGTAGAGGATATACCTGTAAAAGCCATCTGATTAGTGGGGAAGATGGATGTCGCAGAACTCACGCCACCTTGATACCAGTATACACCAAATGACGAAAGAGCATAAACATCCTTGACATCCAGATATTTAACAGGGTATGAACCGTCTTCCCCAACAGAGATCATCGCCCAATCTCCCTCTGTATCTACAACGAATCCGTCTTTTGCGGAAATGTCACGGGTTATCACACCTGAATTGTTGAACGTGACCGAGAACTCATCTGTATTTCCCGTTTTTCCTATTACAAGTGCAAAATTCGAGTCATCATCAGTGGATATGGTGTAAGGGGAATTAGGATCATTTGCGAACATTATCGTAAGTTCAATCAGTTGAGGACTTGTTTTGTGGTCCCTATATTGTATCAGAACCTCACTGTTGGCCAGAATCGTATATGTTTTGGTATCTGACGTGGTGATCGGTTCGGTCCTCACCACTGTGTCTCCGTTATAGATTGTATATTCATACAGAGCAGTAGATGTGTGTGTTGCCATCCTCCTCATCTCATACCTCTGTCCGTTGCTGAATATATCGGATATCTTGGTCATATTCAGTCCGTCATTGGTAAATTCGACCTCCTGTGTGGTCGATCCGCCTCCGCCAGATGTGTTGAGCGTGCTTGCGATTATGGGTGTGACCACACCAGCAATCAGCACCACTCCGACTACGAGGGAGACCACTAACATAGTTGTGTTCTTTATATCCATACACTCAATATCACGTATGACATTTATAAAGGTATAAGTAATACATTCATATATATTTTAAAGAAAGACTTGAACGATTACCTTCTTATGAGCATATAACCCAATATACCTACACCGACTATGATGAACAGCGGAAGCAATCTGAATATCGTGTTCATGAACAGATTGGTAGTATCCTTGACCTCCGAAGACACTATCAGATAACCCGAATACACCTCTGATACGGATCCGTCCGTCCAACTACCCTCATAATCTATACCTCTGACCATACCTACATCCCCCGAACTTTGAGATAAGTTCTTATCCATATCCGTAGAGATGTAGGAAATCGTACCGAGGTTACTATCTGGATACAATATCTCTGGAACTGGGCCCGACTTCCATACTCCGTTCAAGGTATAGCCTATATCCACCAGCCCTGCACCGTTGGTAACGACATTCTGCCTGTAGATTGCGGAATGCACGACAGAGGACTGTGATACATATGCGCCTGTTGTCATCACCATCTTCCCAGAGGGATTGAGATATACGTCCACGGTCATCGAACCGTCCGTCCAAGACAACACCTCTCCAGCCAAGGCCAGATCCACACCGTCCTCCGCATTCCCTATCAGCGTGCGTTCCACACCGTCAATGTAGTAGATGTCCCCGTTGGCATAGAGGAATACCGCGCATCCGTGTCCGATTGCAACAGGGATACAATCGGGAACATAGGCGGGATTGCCTGTATCAACATCGTCTGCGATGGTGTATGCGTGTGCATAAGGATACAACTCTACACCCTCAAAGGTATCGGAGGAGGATCCAAGGTAGAGAGAAGTGCCGTCCGAGTACCAGTATACCGTAGGAACAATCAGCATTATGTTGTAAAGTGTAGGGTCATACGCAGACCCCCCGATTGTCCGTGTATAGTTATATGGGTTGAGGATGTATGCAATCTCCCCCTTGACCACAGACAGTCTTGCTTCTCCTCCGTCATCCCCGTTCGGCCCGCTGGCAAGGTTGATAGCGGCATAATAGCACCCGAACGGCCCAATGCCTGTCTCCGTATCGAATGCCCAATAACTGTTGAGCGTTTTTCCAGTAGGCATAGTGCTTACGAGTTCTCCGTTGATAAGAACCTGTACGTCCGATACCGTTGCACCGCCTTCGTTCATAATAATCTTGTACCCATATTGCGCGGATGATGTTGAGTTGGGTATCACATATGCCAGCCTTGTACCCGCATTGTTCGCACCAGCCACGTCCTGATCGGCAGCGTATGAGAACACTCCCGCATTGGCATTGGCACGCCAACTTCCTCCTGTGGCCAGCAATCTGATACCTGTGTTGCAGTAGAATACATCATTGATTCCCTGTCCAGCAGTGGATGCGTTACCCACCGTGAGAGGTGTTCCCCAAGAGTCGGATCCGAGATAGATTGTAGTGATCATTTTGGAATTGGTAGACGGGATGGTTACGGTAGAGGACAGGGTATTCACAATATCATCGTATGGGTGTCCTCCGAGGGTATTCCCCGCGCTCATCACACGGTTGTTGAAGGACATATCCCCGACGTATTCATTCAGATTTCCCCAAGAGTTTTCCAAGAAAAGACAGCCAGGAGTAGAATTGTTCCGTGATGTCTGATATGCTGATGTGGTGAACCCCGTATCAATCGGAGCAGTCTTACCGACATATCCGTTGCCCATCATATACTGGGTATCCGTATTGCCCAACACAGCCGTACACATCATCTCATATAGTGATTGCTGGTAATGATTCCACAGTTGGTATGTCCCATTGAGATTATCGGTATTGTTCGCCAGAGCCATCAGTCTGAAATCGTCCATAGTGGTGGAAACAGTAGGGGATCTTCCCGCTTGAGATACAAGCACCCCGTCATTGTTGAACGCTTCATACACTCCGATCCCGATTGCCCCCGCCACTCCGCTGGTCGGAGGCACATATTTTGCATAGTCCGTCTGCACACCATCCGTATCTATTACGTAATGCCCGTCTCCGTAAGATATGGATAAGAGATGGTTCTGCCCATCTGGGTATGCGAACCCTATGCCTTCATTGTAATAATTCTTGTTCCCCTCAAGACCTATCGTATCAGACAGTCCAGGCACCAGTGCGCTCAATGTGAACAACAATACGATTGTGATCGCTGATACCGTCATGAAAAGGGATTTTGCATTCATCGTTACAGAATAGGAATAAGTAGTTTATAAAAATGTTTTTTGAAAAGGTTTAGAAAGTGTCGTATCACTTGTATCTGCCTATGAATGCCCTTACCACGAAGATCATTATGCCAGCCAATACAACGATAGGGATTACCCATAACAGCGACATAAGAGAAGTATTCTCCACGGTCTCGGTAGCATTCACGCTCTTGGGAAGAATAATGCTGGTACAGGATGCGGTGCTGTCCGATCCGTACCCGATATCCACGCCCGACAAGAGATACGCACCATCATATTCCGATTCCTCTGTGATGGCGGTCGCATCTCCGAGAGTGATGCCCGACATAGTGAACGGGGTCATGGAGTTCATCGTTCCGCTCGCACCGATTATTCCGTCATCGGTCATAGCATAGCCGAGTATCGGAGTGCTCTCGGTAACGTATGCGGTATCGTTGAGCAGTATGTATTTTCCGTCACCCTTGAAGAATATCGAGGTGTAACTTATCTCGTAATCCGTTCCGTCCTTCTCTACGGCCATCACTCCGTTGGAGAACGTCAGAATCACCAGATCATCCGTCCAGACCAGAGGTTCGGTCAGATCCTCGGAATAGAGCACCAGCGCATTCTCGTTCTGATCCGTGACCATCGAACAGAGCATCCAGTCGCTTCCGCCAACCAGATACGTGTATGTGGTATCCGAGATCTGCGGGGATTGAATGCTCCTCACAATCGGGGATGCCAGAGGTATAGAGCGGGTAGACATCACTCCCATCTGTGTAGTCTGTGTGGGGAGTATTTTTATTGCAGAAGGCGTAAAGTTTGCAGTGGTATTAAAAGTAGTGCCTTTTCCATCTCCCATCTCTCCGTACCGTCCATCACCACAACCATAAAGGTCTCCTCCAACGGTGATTCCAAACGTATTATTATCGCTACATACTACTTTTGTAAGAGTTTGCGTTTCAAAACGATGTGTGAACTCTGTTTTTGGAGTTTGCCCTGCAATTCCATGTTGGTAAGTTGTGTTACTTCCACACCCGTATAACTCACCACTATCAGTGAGTACCCATGTATCAGTTGGACAGCACGCCCCATCTACTATTATCTTATCTGACATACGTTGTGTGAAGGAGTTTACAGTTTTACCAGAACCGCTCTCCCCATTTCCTTGCTGACCATATCTGTTCTCTCCACAACCATATAATTTGCCATCGGTTGTTATGACCCATGTAGTTTTTTGAGAAGCCATAACTTTTGAAACGCTTTCACCACTTAGACGTTGTGTAAATGTTAGTACGTGTGTAGTAGTTCCATCTCCTAAATTTCCCCATGCGTTTTGCCCGCATCCATAAAGTTCCCCATTGTCTGTAATCGCCCATATTGCCATACCCCCCAATACAATATCTGTAATTGTTTTATCAGAGAGTTGTTGTGTGAAGGTCAGCACATCTGTTTTATCACCCGTACCTAAGGATCCTGTTGCATTACTGCCACTTCCGTATATCTTTCCATCAGTCGTGAGTACCCATGTCAATGTTGGACCGCATACTACTTTAGATATAGTTTCCCCAGATAGGCGTTGTGTGAAGGTCAGTATATCTGCGGTTGTACCGCTACCCTGACCTGTTCCTCTCCCGCATCCATAAAGTTCCCCATTGTCTGTAATCGCCCACGTGGTTTGTTTTGAACAAAATACATCAGATATTACTTTATCAGGTAAACGTTGTGTGAAGGTCAGGACATCTGCGGTAGCACCATCTCCCTGCTGTCCATATAAATTCCACCCGCACCCAAACAATTTACCATCTGTTGTCACCGCCCATGTCGTATCTCCTGAACATTTTATTTTTGAAACGTTTTCTCCTACTAATCTATGCGTAAAAGAGAGCACATTTGTTGTAGTTCCGTTCCCTTGCTGTCCATAATTATTAAAACCTGTTCCAAATAAAGTACCATCTGTGGTAAGAACCCATGTACTAGTATCACCTAGTGCTATATCTTTTACGATTAATTTTTCATATTTTGCTAAAAAGGTCATTGAACCATTGACCGTACCAGAGCCCTGATCTATATTCCACCCTGTGAAGTAATATCCTTGAGGGAGTGTTGCTGTAACGGGTGTCTCTCCAGAAATCGTGACGATATTATCAGATACAGTATATTGTGTTCCGATCAACACATCTGGTATGGAATACGTACTGACATCACCTGGGGATTCTGCTGTAAAAGTAATGGTTACAGGGGCTTGTATGAAATTCGCAATAAAGGTCATCGCACCACCCACAGTTCCAGATACATTGACGGGAGTCCAATGACTCCATGAATATCCAGAACTGGGTGTCGCGGTAACTGTTGTGGATCCGATTGTGATGGTGTTGTCAGAAATAGTGTATGCAGTACCGAAGTCCACCGTGACCGAAGGAACATCAACAGTACCGTGTCCGTCCGTAGCGAATGATATAAGATACTGATCAAGTGTCCATACCGCTGTAAGCGTGTGGTTCTCGCCTATGCTCACGATGGTCTGTGAGGTGATCGGATTGTCATTGGCATCGACCCAACCTCCGAAGATGTGTCCTGTGTATTCGGGTACAGGAAGATCCCCGTAAGCACTGCCGAACGTAACGGTCTTGGAAGAGGGTGATACGGATCCTCCGTCAGCATCGAATGTGACCGTGTACTGTCCCGCTGTCCACTTCGCATACAGGAAGATGTTGCCCGCACTTTCGACTGTATCCGTGCTGACGATCTGCGTTGTGTACTGCTCATCGCTGAACCATCCATCGAATGAATATCCGTACTTCACAGGTACAGGGAGTTCCCCGTATGTCAGATCCTTAACGACCGTCTTACTCTCTGGTGATACTGTCGCACCCGTTCCCGCTACGAAATAGACGGTAGGCGAAGGATTATTGATCTTGATGGTGCCTGGCAGTGCATTGTCCCACTGCATATTGTATGTGTCGCTCACATTTCCCTCTATGAGCGATTCACCGTCATTCGTAAGCGTGATCGTCTTCTTTATACCGTCATCCTGTGCCGTTCCGATCACAGGAACAAGTACGGACGTTGTGAGAATGACCATCACGATCACGGTGGCCATCGTCATAAGGGTAGTGTTCTTCATAGAATAATAAATAAAAAAAGAGTTTATATAGATATCTTTGAAAAAGGTAATATAAGAAATCGTAAGCCCTATTGTATCAATCAAAAGTCAAACGTGTTTGACCGTGCTTTGCCCTCTTCTTTATCAGAGGTTCGTAAGCGGGATTGATCTCGATGCCTATCCCGTTAATGTCGTGGTCATAGCAGTATTCCAATACAGTACCAGAACCGCAGAATGGATCCAATACTATACCGCCTTCTGGACAGCACGCATCAATCGGCCTCTCCACCAACTTCTTTGGGAACATCGCGACGTGTTCCAGATTGGATCCCGTATTGCATATCGACCAAGTTGTACGGACATTTCTCATTCCGTCGCTGTTCTTCAGTATATCATCGGTCTCTACGGTCACATCGGTCATACCCTTGTCTATCTCGGAATACTCCTCGGAATCATCGCTGACCTTATCTCTGATCAGCAGCCAATCCTCGATAGAGGGATATGAGAATCCGTCATCCGTTCTGAACCAATGCTCGGCTGTCGTAAGCGAGATCTCTGTCCCAGAAACAATCTCCTTTGGATTGATGCGGGATTTCATAAAAGCGGTGAAGGCCGCCTTATCTGGCAGGTTGTAACGCTTGTATACTACACCGTTCCCCCTGTTCTGGTGCATCCCCTGTCTGACGCTCGCCTCCATATCGTCATCCTTCCATTTGGAAGTGTTGTCGAACCATACTGTCCTACAGTTACGGCCTTCGGGATTCCCCCATCTCTTCCAATTAGGGTCATTGTGCTGTAACTCATAAGCGTTGGATCCGCGTATCACGTTCTTGGTCTCAAGGGTATTATGCCTTGCGCGTTTCGCTCTGGCTATGCTCTCTTGCTTGACCTCTTCCAACTGCTGTTTGAAATAGTATTTGGGGTTCTTTACGAAGAAAAAGAACTTCTCAAAATCCACTGTGAACCTGTCCTTGACGGAACTCGGCATCGCACTGTCCTTCTGCCAGATTATCTCGTTCCTCAGAATCCATCCGTGGTCGGCCATCGCTATTGCGAACCTTGACGGTATCTGGACGAGGGTCTTCTGCGGGAACTGGGTGCGGGATAATCCCTCTCTGACCTTTTTCGCCGATATAATGGAATCAAGAGAACGCTGAACGCCTTTCGTGTCTCCTGTGAATCCGCTGGTCGTAGCGTAGGTATCGCCTAGATTGACCCAACACGCACCTGTCGGTTTGAGCACCCTTTTGACCTCATCGAATATCATCATCAGATGGTCGATATACTCCAACGGGGAGGGTTCAAGCCCCAACTGCCCTTTCCACGCACCGCACTTTGAACAATATTGCGTAACGGTAGGGTGGCCTCTGTTATTGCCTTCCCCATCCCTGTTCGCACCGACGCTCGCATTGGGATTTACGCCTCCTCTGGCCGACTCCTTGTGATCCGTCCATTCGTGTTCACAATCCGAATTACCCCATACCACGGGATCCGTACCGTAATCCCTCAATGCCCAATACGGCGGAGAGGTAACGCATACGTCCACGGATTCATCTGGCATCTCTCTTAGGACATCCAGACAATTCCCTATGATGATCTTCTGTTCGCTCAAGGCTCTCCCACCTGATCCAGAGCATCCCTCTCATCTTTGAAATGACGGTAATTCAGACCGCCGAATCCGTTGAGGACTATCATCTCCATAAGAGATTTGCCAGCAAGCGTATCGGCATCATTGAAATCTATGTCATCCCAATCATTCTCTGGAACTTCTGTCTCAATCACTGTCGTAAGTACGGTATATATCTTCATCAGAACACCTCATATGAATCTGTCCATTGTTGTCTGTATCTTTCTCGGCTGAGGAATGGGCGTGAACCCCAGACCTTCGTTACATATCTCTACGATGTGCCGACAAAGTTTCTCTGGGATCCTTGCACGTTCCATAGCATTCTTCAATCTCTGGGATCCGTTCCTCGACCCTCTGGGTGCTTTCTCGTGGCACGTATCCCCGTAGTTACAAGGGGGTATGAACTTCGGGTCAGGATGGTTGGTCCAGATGTCCGTAGGTTTCATACGGAAATCTCCGTATTTGCAGTAGGTCACTGTATAACGGGTCATGAAACCAGACCTCTCTCTCTCCCTCATGAAATCCATCTTCCTCATCCCCGCTCTTGGATTCTCGATGAAGAAATACTTGGGATTCAATTCCTCGATCAATTCCATCACGTGTTCGTTGGTGGCATCACAAAACTTGGCATAATCCGACTTGGGTGCAAGCGTGTCCCCCTTCTTCTCACGATGATGGAATATGGCAGATACAGAATAACTTGTGCAATCGGGCGATGCCCAGATCACATCTGGTACGCCCTTGCATAGTTTCACAATATCTTCGGCTGTGAGTTTGGATATATCCGCATAGAGTGAGATGTCCTTGAATTTCTTATCCCACTCTACGGAATAGGTCTCCCACCCATCCCTCTCGAACTCACATCCGACAGACCTCGTTCCCGCAAACAGTTCCAACATCTTCGGCATTTCCCTACCTCTTGTTTTTGATGATGGCATATATTGAAAAATATATAAATGTATTTACAGGAACATTTACAAGATTACTTACGCTCTCCTGTTCCAGCACGATGCCAGATAGGAAATCCTATCAGCCTTCTTACCAGGAACGTTCGATATCATTGACACCATCCCGCACGACTTACACTTCACACCTGTTGAGAGATGCACCAGCGTAAGATCCGTCGAACCGCAGAACGGACACGGACTGAACTCGTCCATATCACTCATTGGTACGCCTCCTTATACAGACCGTGACCACATCGCCCTCTTTCGCATCGATCATAGCCAGTTCCTTGGTGAGTCTGAACCCCAGACTGCCACCTGTCCTTATGATCTTCTTATCAACTACAATTCTGTCCATTGTATACCTCCATTGTGTCTTTCATCAATTTTTCAATCGACTCCAATCTCTCGGCAATCTCCCATAGGAACGACTCCGCGATTGTCATTGGTTCTCCTTTCGTTTTCGTTATGTAGAACTTATCGAACACCGAGACTATCATATCCCCCACGGAAACCTCTCCGATTTCCTTGGATTCGGTCAAAGAGAACATCTCTGTCAATATTTCCTTTCCATCCACCTTTCTGACGAACAGATCCTTGTCCTTCAGCATATCCATACAGAGTTCCGAACCGTCGTAGATCAGATACTCATATGCCGTCATACGTCTTCTCCACATCATCTTCTCGCCATATTCCTTATATCGAATTTGTCCAGTATCGCCATCTCCAAAAGCCACATCTTCATATCTATCTCCTTGATGTCTTGGAAATAATCTATCGCTCTCCCCGTCTTCCTGTCGAATATTAGATAGCACGTATCCCCGCTATCCTTCTTCTCTCCTAAGTAGATTGAGTAATAATCCCCTAGGCGTATGCCATTATCGGTAAACGTATCCAGATTCTTCTGTAACCCTCTCGACATACCTGTACGGTATATGCGCCACGCATCGTTCTCTATGATCAATTCCCTATCATTCATTGTCTTACCCTGTTCAGTAGCCTCATAGCACACGAGGACACGACCTTACGAACCGCTTTCATATCCACCGATTTCAAATCGGCCAGAGCATCGAAGGAACAATCCGTCCACCACTCCCTCCATATGTATTTGAGGAAATCGGGGGTCATCTTCATATTCCATTCGATCCCTCTGTCCGTAGTGAACTTATGGAACTCCTTGGATACGAACTCCTGTGTCATACTGACCTCGACAGCCGTTTCCTCTGGCAGTACCTCCTTCTCACCCTTATTCTTGGAATGCGCCTTTGACTTGAACGTTTCTCTGACGATCTTACCCCAAGTCCTTCTGCCGTATGGGTTGATGTAATCGTAGTTCTTGACCACGATGCCTTCCCCTTGTTCCCCCTCTTTCAAAAGGTACAGGTCGGAATCCATCGCCTTATACAGATCCTCTATGGAAGGGTTCTCGAACCTTGCGATGTCTGGAATGACGGTGATATCCCTTGACTGAGGTCTCATAACGTCAGCAACCAGATCCACCACCTCCGTATATTCCAGCCACTTCGCCTTCTCATCATCCCATATATCGAAGATGTACCATTTGTTCCACGCATCGTCATAATAGGACTTGATCGTGTGGGGGGTCAGATATTCCCCGTACACCCTCAGATTGGGATGTGCCTTGACGAACTCGGCAATCTCTGGATGCTTATCCACGAAATGCCAGAACCCTGTTGTATCGTATCCCTCTGAGAGAAGTTGATTGCGTGATGCAATCGCTACTCTGTCCAGATCCTTGTCGTAGTATACACAATGGTTCGCACCGTCGATCTTGGGGAACACCCAGACTGTCCCATTCAGAAGACCGTCAAGTTCGTTTCCGCATAATCCGATGCGTTCCACATGCTGATACCTTACAAAATCACTCATTCCCGTCACCTCTTTTCGTTTTGTCCTTGCCACCTTCATTCGAGAGTTTATCTATGACCTCTTTCCTTTTCTGTTCTCCCTCTGCCATACAGTCCTCCGTCCACTTCACGAACATCCAATAGAAACTGAGAAAACAGTCTGGGCATATACGCGCATTGTATTTGAGATTCCTTCCTCTCGCTCTTACCTTCAAGGAGACCATCGAATGGTGAGGTTCGTCCGTATAGGATGTCCTCTTATCCACATCGAGGTTTATCAGAGCACCGCACTGCTCGCATATCTCACCTTCCAATACGACCTTTCTTCTCATTCAGCACCGCCCTTCCATAACATCTCATTCAGCATATCCCTCAGAACCAGCATACTGCCCTCATCCAGCATTATGCTGTGAGTTCCCTCATCCTCGGTCTCGCACCATATCTCCACGCATCCCTTGTGGAACATAGCGGACCACTTATCATAATCCCCATTCGTGAGGATTCCTTTCAGCATATTCTCAGACATCGAGACTCCTGTGAAGCGATGCACCGCAGAACGGACAGAACTTCCACTTCTCTCTCCTGTGTGCCACCTTATTGTTCTCGTCCAGATAAGGCATCAGAGCGTCATATGACAAGACCTCCTTAGTGCCGAAGTCAATCACAGGATCGGCATAATTCACATTCTCGAACGCACGACAACAGAACCCTGTGTAAGCGCGGGACTCGATGAGGTCTATGCTCTCCCCAGTCAATCCGTGTCCTCTGAGGGCATCCTTGCTGTCGATTGTAGCACCGTTGAATCTGATGGTCATCATTCGGCCATCTCCCTCACCGCCAGAGCGGTTATCTTGCCTACGGTCAGAGAAACGGAGAAGTCGCCGTTATCGTAACTGTCCTTGTCGGGATACAGACGCAGTTTCCTCCCCAGTGATGACTCGAAAATGGGTGCGTATGCCTTGATGTGCGGTGTCGCAAAACAGAATAGGTTTCTGTTGCCACGGAAGATGCTCATCTTCAACCCGTTCTCGTCCTCGAACTCCAACACTTCCGTGGGAGTCAGTTCCTTCGCAAGCGTTTCGATGTCCTCTACGCCGAAATCGTCCTTTCCGAATACTTTTGTCACTATCATATAGTTTTCACCGTGAATAGTATTTATTTTTGTATATATAAAAGTATTGAAAATGCTACAATACCGCCTTACCTGTTCCCCTTTGCCCTATTGTGCGTCTTGCACAGCATCTGACAGTTGGACTCGTCCGTGGATCCCCCTCTGCTCCACGCTGATACGTGATCTGCATCCATCTCTCCTATCTCGTATATCCTATGGACTCCAGCGACCTCGCATAAAGGACAGTTGGATGCGCCAGAGTCTCTTGCGTCCTTGGTCTGTTTCTCATAGACCTTGGTCTTCGTCCTGTTATCAAAGATCCTTATGTTCAGCAAAGAAGCGTCCTTACATCCCCCCAGAACATACTCGAATATCCCTCTGAGCGAATAGATGCTGGAGTCCGCCATAAGATCGTAGACCTTACTCTCAACCTCATCGACATCGTATGCGTTGTTATGGTAGGTCTCGTACAGCCTTCCCCAATCCAGTCCGCACATCAGTTTCCTTGTGATTTTGAATACCGATCCCGCCCAACGTATGACCGACTCGAAGTAATCAGAGATTTCGGAGATATCCTCTTCGTTACGATGTACCGACAGATACCCTTGAACATCCCCCTTGCTCACCCACTTCAATGCGGTCTCAAGTATCTCCTGTCTGTTCGGATTGCCTTTGACGTATGCTTTCCAGCGTGGCATGTTGCCGTTCTTGGGGTTAGAGAACTTCTTACGGCACGCATTGATGAACGGCCCGTGATAGGATGCGTTCAGACGCTCTTGGGGTGTGAGTTCCACCCCGACCATATTGATCGTGGTGAACCATTCTTGTATCTCTGAAGGAGCCCCTCTGCATACGTACACGGTAAGCGGTGTGTCCAGTATCTTCGACCTGTCATCCTCGTCCATCGTACTGAACAGTCTTCTGACCCCGTTCCTCTCGATGGAGAACGGATCCGATTCGGTAACGAATCTTGCGAACGAAGTGATCCTCTGCTGACCATCCAGCACCTCGTATTCATCCCCGTTCTCGACGAAATACATCAAACCGAGAGGGTATCCTTTCAAAAGGGATTCGACCACGGCGACATCCTTCCCCTTGTCCTTATAGACATAGTTGCGCTGATATTCGGGCTGTATAACCAATTTTCCATTCATTCCCCTAAGACCTTTCTCTTCGGCCTTATCGTAGCAGAATCCCTTACAGATGTCCGCTACCGTCCATTCGGTATGAAGTTCTGTTTTCATATCTCCTTCTCCTTATTCTTCACAATCAACAACCTTGGGTACAACGATTTCTCATTCCCAGAGCGATCCTCCAGAACAGGGGAACTGTGCCTTTCGATTCCGAGAGTTTTGTCCTCGAACCATGGCCTTGTTATCCCTACGATGGTAAACTGGGAAGGATTGTACTTGTCCATAAAGGTGATCGGTACACCCATCATCCCGTCATAATCAGAGGGGATGCACTCTACAAAAGGTACTTCGATGGCATCATAATTCGTATATCTCGGCCACACATCCACACCGTATTCAGCGAATTTCTTTGTTAATTTGAGGTTATAACGTATGAGATTGTCCGCTGTGTCGAGCATCAGCATTTCGTGACGTTTGCCGTGTTCGATATTTGAGAACCAACAGACCCCTGGCACATTGAGTATGTACCCCTCATCTGTCTTCTTGGCATTCTCGCTTATGAACTCGGCATCCTTGGGGAGAATCATCCATCTCCCGCCATTGATCGTCGTGTACCCTACCCACATCTGATTGTCTTTCAGAAGAGGGAACATCTCTTTGTACGTTATGGCATTCTTATTTCCCATAACTATGAATCTCTTGTTGCCGATCCACTTCACGAACTCTCTGAACAGCGAGAACGGGGGATTGGTAACAATCACATCAGCCTCATCCCTCAGCGCACACACCTCTGGAGAACGGAAATCCCCGTCCCCTTTGAGGTATCCCTTGAACTCGACATCGTTCTGATCTATGACTCCCGAACCATCGGTATCACGAGTGAGGATGAACAGTTTTCCATGAGTATCGTGCTTACCTCTGTCATACAGAGGGGACTCGAACTCCGCAATCGTTGTCTGCTTGTTTCCAGCACTCTTTGCGTATGAGGTGGAGATCAGTTTCTTCAATCCGAACCTCTCAAAATTGGTGGCAAAGAACTTCGTGAAGTTAGACCACTCGTGGTCATCGCACGGACACAGGACGGCCTTCCCTCTGAACACGTCCTTGTCATACTCGAAGTAGGCATTGATCTCCGCCTCGATGTCCTCATAGCGGGTGTAGAACTCGTCATTCTTTACCGCTCTTGCGTGTATGAGGTTCTGGTTAGTTGCCATAGAACTCCCTCTTTGCTCTGATCCTCTCATTGATGGTCTTCGTCGAACTGTCAGATAGGAATGTGATCTCAAGCACTCTCCCGCTCTCATCCACAACCTTTCCGTCAATGACGCGAACACCGTAGTAGAAATTGTTGAATCCTGTGTTCCAAGTCTTGAAACACTTGTCCTTGTCCACCTTCTTCGAGAATCCCATCAAGGCAACGTCCTTCGCACATTTCTTATCATCCTTCCAAAGAGAAGTCGTTGCCACGACATATTTAGAGTTCCTAAGCAGTTTCTTGATGTCATTCATAGTTGGGTTGTTCATTGTTATTACCTCGAATTTGTATCGGCAAATGTATATATAAATATATTGAAAAAGAATGAGGGGGATATTCAGTACGAATATCCGACATCCTCAATCGTACAGTTGCTTGCTGATACCTTGAACCCGTCCTCTGCATACAGGTACACGGAAGGGTCCGCATAGCGGTTGTATGAGAAGGTTGTGATCTTGAAGACCTCGAACACCTTTCCGACCTCTTTGCGACCCTTGACGATTTTGACGATATCCCCGACTCTGGATTCCTCACCAGACTTTCCGACGAGTTGTTCCTTGTTGTGCTCTCTGGTCTCCTCGTCGCAGTATCCGTAGAAGTACCTTGCGGCCTTGACAAGCAGTTCGGGAAGACCCATCGCTTCACCCTGTCCCCCGACAGCATAACCGTAGATGTGGACATATCCTTCGGGGTCGATGAACATCTTGGTCTTGGGCAGGATGTTGCCCTCGATGATCTCTCTGACACGGCCACCGCTGGCACGCATCTCCCCCCAATCGTAGAATGACCTCAAGTGGGAGTCCGTGGCCGAACGGTAGTTGTAAAGCATCGTCTCGATACCGTTGATGTAGTATCTGGTGTTGCCCTCCTTGTCTGTCCAAGGTCTGAGTGCAGACTTGACCAGATTCATATTCATCTTGATGTCCGATATATAATCCATCGTTTTTACCTCGTAAATGTATCAATGAATGTATATATAAATGTATTGAAAAAGAATGAAAAAGAAAAAGAGGACATCACAGAGGTAGCACTGTCTGTATCGTAGAGGATCCATATCTCCTTACCCTTTCACGCGCATATTCGCATTGTTTCTGTGATATCTCAGAACCGATATAATGACAGCCGATCATTCTGCACCCGACAGCGGTCGTTCCTGTACCCATAAACGGATCATAGACAACAGAACCGGGCCCGACGTACATAGACAAGACCTTCTTGACCAATTCACTGCTGAATGTCGCTTGGTTCATATCGGGAGTGGGCGCATCGTTATTCTGTGCATACACAACGTTGTATCCCACGTCATAATATGTCTGCCCGCTCGGACTTTGGGAGGATGGCTTTCTGTTCGTACAGAACGTTTCCGTTTCGGTCTTGCGTGCGAACACCCATACGAACTCCCACTGTCTGCTCAATCTTCTGGGATTCGCGGGAAAAGGCATACTGCTCTTCTTGATCCATACGATTGTATCCGCTAATGCCCATCCTGTATCATTCACGATGTCCGACACCAGAGTGTATGGTAAAGCGGGATTCTCAACCGAATACGAGAAGTTGTAGAGGACGACTCCGTTCCTTTTCACAATCCTATCGAACTGTCTGAACAGATCTGTTGTGAACTTTCTATACTCGGTATAACCCATCCAATCGGAATACACGTCGTACCTTCCTGTATCCGCGTTCCCGCCTTTGCGTTTGGTCATATTATAAGGCGGAGAGGTAAATACGGCATCGACTGGCTGAATTGATTGCATTGTAACAAAACAATCCTCATTCCGAATCTCGTCCACCCAATCACCTCAAAAATAATAAGACAGGGCATTGAAGCCCTTGTTTCAGATGGTCTCGGAATCCACGATATCCCCCTCTGCATCGGGTGGTTCGCAATGGGTCACGGATACCTCATACCATTCCCCGTCTATGCGAATCCTGTATCCCCTTCCCCTCTCATTGATGTCCTTGATCACGATCATCAATTCCTGTACGGGGGTTTCACTCATTGAAGTCCTCCAGCCTTGTCTGGTTCACGGGAACGGTCTGAAGATATGTCGCAAGACAAGTCTCCGCATCTGACCGACAGGTGTTCACATCATAGATCACGTCATCATCCGATTCGGTGAATGCGAACACGTTGGATACGGTCATTGAAGGGGTACAGGTCTTAAAGACCTTGATGACCTCCTGTGCCTGTTCACCCAGAAGATTCGTGATGTCGATTGTGCCGTCATAGAACACCAAGAAGTCCTCCCCCTCGTCATCGACACCGAACCTTCTGAGTTGCGATGTGATCTTCTCCATATCCGCGTATGTGGTACATACGGGATCGAACTTCACACTGACTCCGAACCTCATCGTATCAGTCCTCGATCCTCGGTGCGATGAGCACCTTGAACTTTCCAGAACCCTCCGCCCACGCGAATGACATAGGCACATTGTTCTCGAAACCGCCTACGGTGACAGACTCGCACGACTTTACGTGTTTGAAGAGCGTGTCGATGAAGTCCAGACTGAATGTAGCCGTTGCCGAACCGACCGCTGTGTTGGGACAGATGATCTCGGACGTATCCTGGCTGTACTCACTGCCTATCTCGATCTTCATCCTCGTATCGTCAATGATGAACTTTACGAAGGACTGATTGCAGAATTTACCGTAGGACAGCACAGGTTCGAGCAGAGAAGGTGCGATGTCACAGTACGCTGTGGGGTTGAGGAACTTCTCTGGCCAGTTGGGACACTTATTCGCAACGATGATAGGCACTTTGACCTTCGTGGACTGTCCGTAAACGGTCAGCATGCCGTCTCCTACCTCAATCTCGATGTCGCTCCCTACCGCGGACATAGCCTTCATCATCTTGTCCAGATTCACCGAGAACTCGGTCTCGCCCTCACAATCCACCTCTCCGTAGAACATATTGTCCTTGGACTCGGATACGAGCATGATACGGGCTTTGCCCTCGCCGACCCTTACGGTCGCTTCATCGGAATACACTCTGGCCGATGCCAGAAGATTCTTCCAATCCTTGCTGTCAATCTTGATGGTTGTCATTCAATCCAACTCCTTTAGGATTTCCTTAACGTCCTCTACCGACCTGACTATCCTATAGATCCCGCCAGATGCCAGAATCTCTTTCTCACGCACCTTCTGTATAGGGGACTGTCTGCCGTCCGAGGACTTGGCTTCCAGCCCGATATACAGACCTTTGTAGCACACGACGATATCTGGATCCCCTGGCTTGGATCCCGGCCCGCCTTGGACATTCGACCAGAACGCGCCAGAATCGGTGAGGACTCTGCGGATATCCCCTTTAAGCCTCCCCTCTGGAGTTGCCATCGGCAGCACCTCTATACTCCTGATCGATGTCGGAGAATCCGATGAAGTCCTGGCTGGCCATAGACCACTCGTAAACTCTGGGGAAGACCCTTCCCATCTGGTCGGGCTTGGACAGATTGATGTTTCCCATCACGACCGCACCAATGATGTCATCGGGCATAGGAACGTCGTCCTTGAACGAATCACCGAAGATCGCCCTTCCGAGAGACCTCAGCGTGCCGAGGGTCTTTGCACTGTACATCGGAGAGTTCTTCTCCTTCAGCCAGTATGTAAGGGTCGCCTGCACTCCCGCATCGGGTCCTCCCTCGATGCATTCCACACGGATCTTGTATGTGTACCTGTCGGACAGTTTCTCGGCTGTACCGTCCTGATATTCCGCACTGATGACCTTCAGCGTGGTCAGTCCCTCTTTCGAGAAAACGTTTGCGTTCTTTCCGTCCTTGATCTCCTCGGAGGGGATGTCGGACAATGCCCATTTCGTAATCTTGTATTCCATTCGATCACTTCCTCTTATTGCTTATTTTCAGACTTTTGTATTCTTTCTTCTTGGCGTACACGTCGTACAGCCCGTCTTTCTTTAACAGGTTTGTGTCAATCGAGGTGCGTGAGATCACATTCCTCGTTACTGACAGTGAATCGTTCTCCAGTTCGGGAACATCGTTGTAGTCCATATACACAGAGAGTTCGTTCTTCGCCTCCTCCAGCCTGTCCTCGATACCTTTGTACTCGGCCAACCTGTCGTTGAGCGATTTCACGAGTTCCAACTGCGACATCAACTGCTCGTCATTCCAGAGTTGAGCGTCGAGATATCTGACAATCTCCCTGTCGATCTCGCTGTCCATATTCGGAACAGGTGTCCTGTCGGCCAGAACGGTATCTTTGTAGATAGCCTTGGCCTCCTCCATCATCTCATCGAATCCGTCCATAACGGTCGTTTCGATGATGGCTGTGTTGTCCTTTGTAGGAGTCCACTCCTCTGGGTTCGTGCTGGCGTTCCTGTCGAGGAATCCTACACCGAACACAATCCTGTCCGTCTTGAGGAAATGAGCGTAGAGAGATGCCTGTATGTGATAATACACAGGAATCCCCTTCGTCCAGTCTTGCGGTCTGGATGTGGTCTTGATCTCGACAATCGCACCGTCGGGCATCAGTCCGTCGATGTGTCCGCTGAAGAACTCGTCGTCGAAATCGCTCGGCCATACCTCGTGATCGCCCTCCCTCTTCTGGAAGATGTCGTCCCCGTGCGTAGCACCGAGATAGTCCAGAATCTTGGGTTCGATGACCACGCCAGCGCGGATTGCCTGATTGCCAGACTTATCCTCGTTGAACATACGCATCATCTTGACCGCAGTCGAGAAGGGCGTGTTCCACGGATTATTGCCCAACAGACCAGACATCATCGTTCCAGATATCTTACCGTAAGGTGCGTTTTTCTGCACGATGGTGTACGACCCGTCAGAGTTCTTGACGAACTTCTGTAAGGAATGCATCACTGACATCTGAGTATCCCCTGATACGTGGTGATGAAATTCAGTGCATCCTCTGCGGTCTTGATGCTGTAGAAATCAGCCTCGATCTGTTCCAGAGTGCCGAACGGCTGTAATGCGCCCTCACCCAGAACCTTCGCCTTGTTGAGAATCTTATCGAGTACCTTCTTCTGTGTATCCGACACATTACCCTCGACAGCGGACGGCTTCGGTACTTCGGGGTTGTCCCTCATGACCTTTGCCTTTGCCATCTCCACCTTCGCATCGAACCCAGATTTGGAATCCGCCTTGATGGAATCGTTGGTGGACTCCACGCCCTCGCCCTCTGCATCAATCTCGGCAACAAGGAAGTTGTTGGATATGATCGACTTCAGAGCGTTGGTCTGCGCCTTGCTCATCGCCTTGTCCCCTGAATCAGCACCCTCGCCGAATGCGGTCATCGTCATCCTCTCGGTATCAGTGGTACTGAAGAGCGATGCGGTGGCCTTGACAATGTAGTGCTGTTTCATCATTCCGATCTCTGGTTCTTTGGAGTATTCGGAATAACAGAGATTCCATTCGAGTCCAGACGCAACGAGTGCCTTGGACACGTTGGATTTCATCTTCTGGTGGGACAGGAACGGGTATCCCTGTTTCTCGTTGAATCCGTCCATCGACCAATCCTGTTCGTTCAGGATCTTGCGGAAGTTGGACAGTTTCTTATAGAATGTTTCTTCTGCCATACTTTACCTCTTATCACGGATCTATTACCGCTTAGGGAAAGGATAGCAATGAATATATTTAAACGTATGCACAGATGTATTTACAGGGAATATCAGTAACCTTTTGTTGTTCTTGATAATCCGACACCATACATCTTCCTCAATACACTGACCTTCTGAGGCGAATAGATGGCCACATTCTTCCCTTTATGGACCACATACTCACATATCAGATTGCTCAGATCGGGTTCGACACCGACGACTTCCATCTGCTTGCCATATGACCAGAATACATAATGGATAGGGAGATAACGGTATCTGTCCCCGAAATCGAGAACGGCTGTGATGTCATCATCATAAGGATAACTGACACTATTGAGTCTTGCGCGTATATCCTTGAGGGAATACATATGGCTTGATTTCTGATAGGGGGTTACTTTCATAAACATATGAACAGAATGGTTGCTAATAAAAGTAACTATCCTTCAGACGTGATGGAAAAGAGTTATGGATGGGTAAAATTAACACACGGCTCAGTTCGACTCAAGTCTCTCGATAGTGAGTCTGAGAGGAACACCGTCGGGGATCTTGAACTGTGCAGGGATGACCACTGCGATGGAGTTGCCGTATCTGAATGTCTTGCGTGTGGTGGTGATTTTTTCGCCGATTTCCATAATTATAAAATTGTATAGGAATATTTATTATTTTTTGTATATAAGCACATAAACATAATATTATGCGATACAAAAGGATATAGGGCGTGTTTGACGCTGAAAGAATTTGGCGAACGGGAAACAGAAAACAAGATAGGGAAAGGGATGCACCGTTTCCCGTTCGTTGTGTAGAAATGCATATCTCTGTATATATAACTTACACGGCTTTCTTCAGAGGATTCACGAACTTCAGCAGATTGGTCGGTTTGCCTGTATTATCCTGTACTGTACGAATGGTAACAGTCTTCATCGCATATTCGTTACGTACCTTCTCTGTGAACTTCTTGTATCCCAGACCGCGTCCGCCACTCTTGATGCTATACTCGTCATATGCATGCCAGACCTCTTTGGCGATCTTGCCGTCCAACTTATCAGGGATGAAATGCTTGTCCGATGTACCCAGATATTCCTCGAAGAAATCCATCATCGAATCCTGTCTCTTGTAGAACTTCAGCTCCGTCAGCATCTCTGGACTGATATGGAATCTTGAATCGTTGTCAAGGAAATCCCTGTATCCTTCGAGTGCCTTGTTCGCCAGCCACGAGACCGCTGTCCACTCGGTCATCTTGTCGTATATTCTGTCCTCCCAATCCTGTTCCTGTCTGCAAGGGATGATATACAAACGGCGGTACATTCCCGAAGACGTATCCCCGAAATCTGGAACGGTGTTGGTCACGAACCACAGTTTAGCACCATTCACCATCTGGAACGGTTTGCCGTGTTTGTGCTGGACAGTGATCGCCTGTCCGTCCGACAGTCTTTTCAACAGTTCCCCATCCACTTTGGAATCGACCCTGTTCTGTCCAGAACCAGTCTCACCGCATATGTTGATCAGTTTCCCGAACAGTTCAGCGGTGGTGAACGTTCCAGATAATTGGGTCAGATCCATGGAAGATATGTTCTCAGCACCAGCCAGAGCGGTGACCGCCACCTGCAGAGCGGACTTACCTGTATTCCCTGGCCCATATATCACGAATATCGCTGGCGGGGACATCTTGTTGGAGAACAGGGAATATCCCACCATCTCGAAGAAGAACCTTCTCGTCCCTGGATCTGGCAATATCTTCTTGTAGTATTTTTCGACAGGATGCTCCTGTAAGGCTGGTCTGTAATCGCCTTTCAACTGATATGTGAAGAAGACATAAGGGGAGAACGGTAACAACTCGTCTTTTTCTAAATTATACAGACCATTGGCAAAGGGGATGAGTACATCTTCATCGTACAATCCTTCCTCATCCCACTCGGCAGGCGGTGAGATGTCCTCTGTCGTACTGGTGACTTTGAGTTTGGCGATAATGTCCTGTACCATCGACCTCGTGGGGAACGGCGGGAAGTCGTACTCGTCTATCGCAAGATACAGCACCCTCGCCACAGTCTCATCCGTTATCCTCGAATATACAAAACCATCGAACATGAAAGGAATGCCGTTCAGATAGATTATCCTCTTCGCCTTGAGATAACGGACGGCGTTGTTCCGATCCACGGTCATCTTCCCGTCCGTGGATATGATGTTGTAATCCCTTGCAGACAGGACTTCGGTCGGGTATCTCTTGGTGGATACGTCGATATCCGTGCGGATCACTCTCTTGCTTACGGTAGCGGGAAGCGACTCGTCGGATGCATTGAACATCTTGATGAGGTCGCGGGGTCTAGTACCCTCTTTCGTCAAGTCGATTATGTCTTCTCCGTGCATAACTCATTCTCCGATTGGTAAAGTTATTTTCAGTTATTTAAAGTTATACAAGAGTTATTTTTAGGCTAAACTAATAATTTTTTGTACTGAATGTAACTTTTTGTGATTTTGAAAAAGTTAAGGGGTTCTTTAAATACTCTTTAAATACTAGACACCTTTTTTAACTTTATAACTGTATAACTGTAATAAAATAATATACACATATAGTACATACATTTATCCGCACAATACGTAAAAAAAGACAGGCGCACGCGCACGCGCACGCGAGAGGGATAGTTTATATGTAAGAACGTATGTACGTAAACTATGCACGAATTGATGCGTAAATTCGCAGAGGGATGTACGTCGGGATTGATCGAGGACTTCAAACCGATCCCCAACAACATGTTCACATTGGATGAGTTGAAGTACCTCTACAATAATTGCTGTCTTTACGAAAGCAACAATGTATTCATCGCCGTAATCCCTACGACATTTGATTGATAATATAAGGGTTTAAATATGGAAAATACATCATCGAAATCGTCTGCTTCTCATTCTCCGCAGACCAGGGGGGTTTCCCCCTGCGACCTTCCTTTGAAACTCGTGGATCACCAGATACGTATCCTTCACGATATGGCCGAACACAATCATTGGGGGATTTTCGCCGAGGCGGGAACAGGCAAGACGATGATCGCTCTCACGTGGATCTACGACGCTCTCATATCTGGACGCATAGACGATGCGCTGGTCATCTGTCCTTTCTCGATCATAGCGTCGTGGAGATTGGCCATCGACAAGATGAGCCTTTTCGGGTATTCGGAGGATGAGATAGACATCGTGAGGGATGCGGTGACATTGATCTCGTACTCATCGGTATGGATACGCAACAAGAACTTCAAGAGGAAGAAGGGCGAGACCAAGTACCTCATACGTCCGACGGTGAAGAAGAAGTGGGGGGTCATATTCTGCGACGAATCCCACAGGTTAGGGGATCCGACGAGCGCACAGACGAAGACCGTGCTGAAGATGTCCCATCTATCCGATAACCGTTTTATAATGACGGGAACGCCCGACAATCAGAAGTACACAAAACTCTTCGGGCAACTGAAGTTCATAGAACCGTCCTTATTCGGCGAATACAGGGATTTTGACAGGAGATATGTGCTCGCTAAGGACTACTTCGGGAATCCCGTCAAATATGACGTTGAAGCCCTTGAATCGCTCAAACGTTCGCACGGATCGGTCGCAAGGCTGAGGGAATGCTATGATATGCCTTCCGAGACCGAGACCGATATACCTGTTCCGTTCACAGCCGAGGGGATGAGGATCTATGATGATATGCTTGCGATGAGGGGTGATTCTCTGGGAATAAAGTTCCAAACCGCTGGCGTATCGTCTATGAAAGCCAAACAGTCCTGTTCTGGATTCGTCTATGACGATGATCACAACCCTCACAGGTTCAAGTGCGGAAAGGCCGAGGCGATGATGGAGTTGATAGAGGGTCGCACATCCAAGGTCGTGGTGTTCTGTCAATACACCCCGTCGGTTGATATCGTTTGCGATTCGCTGAAGAGGGCGGGCATCGAATACAGGAGATTCGACAGTCAGGAGAAAGAACCCATCTGGATGGACTTCCAGAAGGATCCGAGCATAAGGGTCATCGTTGTCCAGTACCAGAGGTCGGAGGGTCTGGATCTGTTCTCCGCCGATACGATGATATTCTTCGAGCCTACGCCGATAGCACATACGCTCGAACAGGCCAAGGCTCGTATCATGAGGAAAGGTCAGACCAAACAATGCTCATACTACTATCTGTTCACGCCCGATTCCCTTGAGGAGAAGTCGATGAGATCCGTCCGCAGAGGTGTCGATGTATCCCGTAGGATGCTCGATGATTGGGCTGAAGAAGAACGTCAGAAATGGGCGTTAAAAGGAAAACGCATAAGGGGTAGTGTAGATCCCACCCCTATGCCTTAATTTGGTTTTTGAGCCGTTTCCGTGCGATAGAGAGGTTATATCTTTGCCTTACGCCACATATAGAGTATCCCGCAGACAACGATGATGGACTCCAACTGCGACAGCGTGAGGGGCAGTTCCTCGAACTCCTCTTTCCCAGTTATGTACGGCCCTAGCACGATTATCAGACAGCACATCCCGATGATTACGATGAACCGTATGACAATCCTTGTGATACGGCTCGCCAGCCATATCTTCTGGGTGTGCGTCAGTCCTTTTTGAGCCACTTCCCTATCATCGAGAATATTATGCACCCCAGACCGAATATGAAGGCTGTGTTCATCCAGATGATCCAAGCGGTCATCTGCGATCTGCTGAGTATCTGTGATTCCTCAAAAAGCGAATCCCCTACAATCACAGGGTACATCTGTATGCTTACAGCCATTATTGACGCAAAGGCAATTACAATGAACGTGGCATAAATCACACAGAATACCTTATATGATCTTGTCATTCACTTCCGTCTCCCTGCTTTAGGATTTCCTTGACCCTCGTATCTCTCTCTTTGGCTATGCGCTCAAGGATATGGTTGGAAATCAGCATCACTCTGACGACATCTATCACTGTGAGAAGTATGACGATCAGTGATACGACCATCACCCCGATTGTGAATCCTGTGAATCCTTTTATCACGATGGATAATGCGAACGTAAGGAATGTGAAAAGGAATAGACCTATTCCGATGCCTCCGCGTGTGATCATTATCATATCACGATATTGTCTTAGGCCGTTCTCCATTGTTTCTAATTGAGAATATGAGCGTCCTTCTACCGATGCGTCAGCGAATGCGTTACGCCCTTTCGTTCTTTCTTCCTTGAAGGATTCCATCTTGCCCTTTTTCTTCATATAATCCCCTTAAAATCTGTTTATATGCGGTTTTATGTAAGTCCATATATATAATCATATTTATGTGCAATCCGATCAGGGTGTCAGAACTCTTTATCCTCTCCCTGTATGTTTTTTGAAAGGTTTTTAACACTCTTTTCAAGTTCATATGTTCTCTGAATGAGGTTTATGCTTCCGCCATATAGATCGGTCATTATATTTTCCATATCCCTTATCTTTTTCTTGATGGTCATCTTCATATGGATTATATCTGAAATCAGAATCCCAGTTACGCCCATCAATATAAATATCAGTCCGTCCCTGTTCATCATTTTCTCGACATCCATAGGGTAATCTAGGTAGAGTATCATCAATCCGATTATCGTGAGGTAAATCCCTACCAGACTTATCATCAGTGTTATCGCTTTAGGTATCGTTGTTTTTTCCATTTCATACCCCCTTCCTTATGGATTGTATTTTGGAATGTATCAGTTTTATGTAGGTTCATATTTATATTTATAGTTATATCAAATAAAGGTGGGGAGTCGGTGAAGGATGCACTACATACAAATTTAAATACCTATATCTATATCCATACACATCGGACGAAGGTTTTTGTTTCTCCTTTCGTTTTGTCCTTCGTCCGATTAACCTCACTCATCCTCCACTCTGTTTCTTGCTATCATCACTATCACCCCAATCAATATCAACAGAGGGATGATGCGGATCAATTTGGAGACACTGCTGTTGTCTGGAACTCTGTCCATATATTCCACGTCCGATATGTAGAACCAGCCAGGGATGGAGGTGTGGATCGTTGCGCCATCCAGCCCATAGGATAGCCCTGTGATATTCAGATCGCTGAGGTTCAGAACTTCTGTGATAGACGTTCCAGAGAATGCATCGTATACGATTGACTTGATATTCGAGGGAATAACAACCCCTGTTACGGTTTCATTATCCTTCAGCGCAACACCGATATTCGAGACGGTCATTCCACCCACGGTAACAGGTATTTGAATAATCCCTCCCGAACCTGTATAGTCTAGGAGTATCGCATATCCCGAATCAAGGATACCATACGCCCATTCCCCATCTGTGTACTCTCTGTATGTATGGGAGAATTGAGCGGTATACTCCGAGTCCTCTGTGATCGGTATGATTGTCGGTGACCAGCCTGTGAATGTATAGACATATTGAACGGACATTGTTCTGGTCGGTGTAGCACCGTTGTAAACGGGTGTTTCACCTTCAGGTACTTTGTCGGTATCCAGCACAGTACCGTCCCAGTTCAGCCAAGTTACGAGGTACATGGCTGTCGCTGTGAATTGAGCGGTATATTCGGTGTATCCGCTGATCGGCCCGACAGCGGGACTCCACCCAGAGAACTCATATGTGAAAGATTCTGTATCCGCTCTTGTCGGTGTCGATCCGTTGTATGTAGGCGTAGTCCCCTCTGGAACGCTAACATCTGTTTCAAGGACAGTACCATTCCAATTTCTCCAAATAACTGTGAATAGGCTCGTTGTAGTGAATTGAGCGGTATATTCTGCATCAGTGGTGACTGGTACAACAGTAGGCGACCATCCATCAAAACTGTATCTATATTCTAAGGTTTCTGGTCTGGTAGGTGTAGTTCCGTCATACGTGGGCAGAGTTCCTTCTGGCACATTTGAATCTGTTTCCAGCACCGTTCCATCCCAGTTCTTCCATACTACGGTGTGCAGTGCGAGTTCCGTATATTGTGCCGTGTATGTGACATTTCCTGTAACCGTGTCGATGGCGGGGTTCCATCCAGAGAAGGTGTATGCGTATTGGGATGTACTCGGTCTCGTGGGTGTATTTCCATTGTATGAGGGGGTGGATCCGTAAGGCACATTCGAATCTGTTTCCAGACGTGTTCCGTCCCAATTATTCCACGCTACGGTATAGGTGTTTATTGCGAAATAAGCGGTAAGGGATATATTACCTGTGACTGTGAATGTCCGTGATGCATTGGTGTCCCCGTCGGACCAGTTCGTGAAATGATAACCCGTGTTCGGTGTGGCGGTTATAGTTGCGGTAGATCCGTTATCATATGTTCCACCACCAGATACTGTTCCACCACCTGCTGAATAGACCGAGACTGTGGAAGAGGGTGGAGGGAGAATCGTAAGATAGATGATGCGCTCTATGCGCTCATCGTCCATTCCCTCACCCTCATAGGCATATAGCAATATTACTTTAACAGTGCCTGTGGAACTACATGTCCCTACCAACCCATGATTTACTTTAGATAACCCATACGTTCCATCGGGGTCTACAGTCGATACGTAATAATCTTCATATTCACTAGGATCGCCAGCGTTGGTTATGTTAAAGTATGCGCCAACGCGGGTATAGTACGTTTGCTCATGCCTTACGGCGTTGAAAAACTCATAGGCCGATCCCTCCCACCGCGTCCACGGGTCCGCCTGTGTTCCGCTACCCGATACTGTCGCCGCGTCCGAATCATCCGAATCGTACATCATAGCGCATCCTATGAACACGATTCCCAATACAAGTATGAATGGCCAATATCTCATATGCTTTGCCTCCACTCCGCACCTGTGACGCTCTCATCATCTTTCAGAACTATCATATCAAGTTCATATGCGCTGTCGTTCATATTATCATATGCTGTAAAACCCATCAATCCGCCGATGTAATAATTCGTAGTCCTTGGGTCATCCATACGGGTATCACTGCCATTTATGAAAGAGGAATACTCTCCATTGGCATCGGGCATCATGGCATAGACGGAGGAAGGAAAGGTGTATGTGTCAGATCCGTCTGTAATCTGTGTTCTGATGTTGTTTCTCGATATGCTGAAGTTGTTTCCGAGTGTTCCTGATTGTACGCCATTGTTCTTTCCGATGTACTGGGCAGTGCCATCTTTGACGAATACAGCAAGATTATGATCTGCCCACAGGATTGTATCATCCCACCCAGATTGAGAATCGTCCCCGCTTATCGTTATTTTACCATTGATTGAAACAGTGATATTCTTACTGCTGTTCGAGTACGCCATCCGTATCCATCCAGCATCATCATTCTCTTCTACTACATTTTTGTATGTAACGGAGTACAATGCAGGAACGAGATTCGCTATCAATACGATTCCCACTATTGCGAACACAATCACCATAGCGATGTGTCTTGTCTGATCTTCCATAGTATAAATAAGGTGGGAAGAGGTTTATTAATATATTTACCAAGGCCACCAATCGGGCGGGTCCAAGGATAGGTCGATATCCAGCCCGTTTATGAACGCGGTTATGGTTTGTATCAATGCGATTACCGCCACTATTACCAATAGTTTGGGATTGTGAGCAGCCATAGCCAGTAATGTAGAGTACAAGACTACTGTGATCACCAAGGATGTGAATACCTGCATTATCGGGGACATAGGATAATCATTCATATTGAACATAAACAGATCCAGAAGGGTGTCCCATATCTCTGAGAGGTTTATCGGATTGCTTGGAGTGGTATATGCGCTCATATCAGTAGTGACTGATGAGACCATAATTGACCACCAGCCGTAGTTGTAACAGTCCTCTATAGACCATCCTTGAGAGGTATATGCGGGATTTATCCTGATGTAGATGTTCATGTCGCAGCCATTGAAATTCATCACAAACTTTGCAGTGTTGTTAATAGAATTGAATGCAGTGACGATTTCGCTTGCTGTAATGTAATCTACTCCAGAATCACTCCCTGTCAGCACCAACTGCCCGCTGATTCCTGAATTTCCAATGAAGTTATACCAGATCAATGACAGGCTTGTGTTCACGGCGTTTGTCCTGATGGCGGATCCGTCTGTACCTCTGATATAGTAGTCAGAAAGAGGCTGGAAGGCATATCTATAGCCAGTATATTCATAGTAGAAATATTGGTTGGTACTGCGTTTGAGTGAACTCGTGAAGAAGATATCAGACTGTTGATTGACATCCATCGTTACATATGTATACAGATCCCCGTCTACCATTCCGTCTTGAGTGACGTTACCCTCTAAGCCAAGGGAATCAAGTGTTTGGCCACCGTGTGTTTGTGATGTAAGACCATATCTATACACATGCGATCCGTCTTTTTCATCTTGATATAACACTCTGTATCTTGAATCGTATGTGACTGTAGGGTATTCAGGGTGTTGTTCTTGATACTCTTCCGAGACATTATATTGACTGGGACTGTAATTGGTAATCAATGATCCATAAAGCCACCCATCATCAGTGTATCTATATGATCCTCCTGTGTAGGGTGTGTAGATTCCCGTGAGTGTCCACGGCATTTCTGTATTGGATCCCTGTCCTTCCGTGAATGAGAAGTAGGAGTTGGATAAATCCCGTAGTGTATCTTCACTCGCGTAGGTATTCAGAAAATCACCTGTCCCCATCTCCTTGGGGAAGAACATACCTATCATGACAGGCATGAGGAATATGACGATTATAGCAACGATAATCCATCTTTGAATAAAGGTCTGTTCACCCACTATCTCACCTCAGTCTCTTCCCGATATGGTCTTTCCAGCAACCATCGCAAGTCCTACGACAATAACTATGATCATTACAATCAGCAAATCTCCATTAAGGACACCAAGTGATGCAAAGGCCAACGTTATCGGTATGGATATGACCATCACAGCCGTAAGATTCCTTGTGATAGCAAATGCAAAGATGAGGAATACGGCATAAAGTATAAGCCCCGCGATTTGCATATTATTATCAAAAAAAGTTTCCGCCAAGATCTCTTGAACCATTGAAAGGGTTATCATGTTGTACCTCCAATCACAATCAGTATGATTTCGCTAACGATCAATACGGCAATGCTCATCATATCAGCATATCCCATTTTGTATATTAAAAAACCACCCAATAGTATGAACCCTGCCATAAATATAACGATGAGGTTCAAATTGAAAGCATATGCTGGATTCCAATCCCTTTCGGTAACTGTCTTCCTGACAATTTCATAAAATCCAGCACTGAAATACCATGTTCCAGCAAGAGATATGCTTGTATTTGACTCAAGGATCTGTGAACTCCCTTTGTCTGTTGAAAGGGTAATCTGCCACTGGTTCTCCCCTATGTTTTCATAGAATATCTGTAGGTCAGGGATCGCTAACGTATTGCCGTTTACAGTTATCGTACCGTCCGTAATCGGGAATGTAGAATTGCCCAACGTTATTGACGTGCCTATTGTTGCGACCTTTGAGAGTGAAACCATAAACTTAGGGTAGTTTGGCCAGAAGTCTGTTATAGTGATATGGGGGTTGATCATCACTACCCCATATGTATTGAAGAATACCGTCGTGTTGGTTACTTGGAATTTGAAGGAATTATTTGCAGACCATGTAATTGTATTCAGACTGCCTTTTGTAATCTGGCCGATTAATACGGATGTTTCGGAAAGTGCATAATTGTTAAAATTATTCCATGCGGTTATCGGAATTACGGTCATTTCACCATTTATGTTATCTATGTTTAATTGTATCTGTGGCCATGTTCCAATATCTATAGGTGTCCCTCCATTCAAAGAGACATATGTCCTTCCAGAGATTCTGCTGACTGTGAATGTATCAGTAGCACTTGATCCATAGTATCTTATAACGCCTGTATCCTCACAATCCCCATTATCTGTAAAGGTCATACTGGACTGATCCCATACAGAGAATACGATACTAGTCACACCATTCTGTTGGCCATTATTCCAGACAACTTCCTCTGAATTTCTTACGCTGACCCCATAACGAGTGTCGATGTAGTCTGTGATGGTTTCGGCGAAATAATTTACTGCAAAGTGAGGGGTATCCACACCAAGCGATTCCGTTGTTCTCCATACGCTGTCCGTATATCCATTTTCTTCACCCCATCCTGTTGCGTCTCTGCCTAAACTTATCGTCGCAAGCGGTGTGCCGTACACCACCTTGTAATTAGTGGGGTTCACCCCAGAATAGATAGGTACGTCATTCACTGAAATAGTGCATGTATTTTTGGAAGGAGTGTATAGAATTTCTGTATTGAACTCAGAATCCTCTCCCATTGAGTATATCGTATCATATGAATACCATGATGAGGGGTATTGGGAGGGAGATGCATTTGAGGGGATGATCATAATGTTATTTGATAAGTAATACGTAACTGTAGTACGTGTATCATGATTGTATGGGTATTCAATATCTTTTGAAAGGATTGTGGCGGGTATGTTTATTTGTACTGTTGCGGGGGTAGTCCCTAATACAGTAGTTCCATCAGTTACGCATTCAGTAAGGATGGAGGACAAATTTTTCATATAGGTAACAGGGCCACCGAAGATAAATTCAGCCGTTCCTGGGCTTCCGACGTATGACGACTCGATGTATAAGGGCATATTTGGTTCGCTAGGGTCATAGTAACTGTAATTCTCGCTTATTGCGTTCCATCCTGGATAACGCGCCAGTGATGTAAATTCAGTAGCACTTGTCGCAAAAGAAGAAGGCCCTATAAGGGTGGGGCTTGTTGCTTGATCCAATTTATGACTTATAGGATAGTTGTTGGTATATCCCACACTTTTAAAAGTGATCGGATATTGGTTTGTAACCGTGTTGTTTGTATACCCGTTATAATTCTTGGAGGGGCTGTAATCAGAATAGGACTTTTCTCTGTCCGCTGTGAATCCTCCTGTAATGTCCGCAACGTATTCTGGCAACTCTTTAGTAACATCCTTCGATTCAATGTTTGTCACTACACACAGCATTACGGATGAGATCAATGCAAGAACTACTACAACGACTCCTGCCATACCTCTGTCGAATCCCATACGGTTGTAATCCGCCTAGAAATATATTAATATTATTTATTTTAAAAATAGGATTCTCTACTTGAGGAAGGGGTTTACGGGGGTATACCCCCCATATTCGCGCTTAGTTCTTCTTGACGAAGAGTGCAATCACCGCGATAATGATTCCGACAATGACAAGAAGCGGAATGATGTTCAGCATCGCGTTGATAGAATCAGCGTTCGCAATTCCAGTGACCTGGTTGCTGGCGATGATAGGGACAAGCACGCTGACTGCAATCAGAACCACAACGACGATTGCGATAACGGATCCAGTGAACTTTGAAACATCCATTTCTATCTCTCCTGATACATTTTTGCCAAGGGGTGTTACCCCCTTGGGCTTTCGTTCGACAAACTGGGCTTAGTTCCTCTTGCTGATGAAGAGTGCGATGACTGCGATGATGATACCAACCACTACGAGGAGCGGGATGATGTTCAGCATCGCGTTGATCGATGCAGCGTTCGCAATAGAACCCTCTCCCGTAGTGGGGACCTGGTTGCTTGCGATGATCGGAACGAGGACAGTAACTCCGATGATGACAACGACAACAACGGAAATGACTGCGCCCGTAAACTTCTGTACGTCCATTACCTTTACACCTCCTTTTCAGTATATCAATCTCTATCACGCAACATCTTGATTATGGATATAATCAGAGAAATAATCACGATGGTGACCACAACGGAAAGCAGACCCTGAAGGGCCGTTGCTCCGCCGAAGACATCATATGCATTTCCTGTAATATCCCCAACCGTTTCAGCCGCAATAGGAAGGAAAGCCCTAACAATCAAAATTAACCCAATCAGAGCCGCGATTATGACTCCGATTATCTTGTCAATCTGACTATCGCCATCCATAGTAGATAATCATAATATGTTTTATTTAAGACATTTTATTGTAAATACGTTTGTATGTTAGCATAAATGTATTTATTTTGGACTGAAAAAGAATAAAAAATAAGGGGTTTGTAGATTTTTTCACATCTTTTTGACTTTTCTGTACTGAGTGACCGCTTTGACGATGTTCTTCTTGGTGAAACCCCCTTCTCCCTCAAGATCGGTGTACTTCGCACCCTTGTCGTCGGTCTTGTTGAGGTACACGTCCTTCTCTTCCTCGGTGAGCATTTGGAACAGGCGGTCGCGTCCTCCCTCGTTCTGAAGATCCTTCAGAATAGCGGGGTCGCACAATATGAACTCAAGATGTATCTGAGGGTTCTTGTAATCTATATCGTGCCAATCATCGACCCCGCATTCCTCCATCCAGCGGGGCATGAACTTCGCTCTGGCGCGGTTCGCTATCTCTTGGTTCTTCGCATCGTCGATATCATGGAACATCTCTTTGGCCCGTTTGAACCATTCCCTATGGGACACGTGCGTTCCTTCGATACCGCTCTCTTCCAATTTCTGTCTGTGTTTCTTTCCCATTTCAACTCATCCCTGACATCACTACATATACCACTATGACCGCAATCACTCCTACGATGAGGGCTGCGCTTAGTTTCTTCTTGTCCAGAAGTCCCTGCAGACCGTCCCATTTCAGAGCGAGTGCGTCATTGATCGCATTGGACTCCAACCACAGGTTGAGGTCTATCGCACTGAATCCGTAATCCGATGTGTTATAGTGCTTCTCGACACCGACCTCATCTATTGCGAACTCGTTGTGTTTCCCGTCTATCCTTACCGCTTCGACTGGCAGTTCCCTTCTGGTGGTCTCTTCGACCACTATCTTGTACCCGCCCGTTTCCTCATCTCTCTGGATATGTTTCAGGAGAACGACGTTCTTGAAGGCCATCCTCCACCATCTTCCGAGTTTCTGTGTGAACTTAGGTTTCTCCAACGGCATATCTTACAACCCCAGATTTGGTGCTAGGAAAGCGTAGATCAATACTGCTCCCACGACTATTCCTGTGATTCCTACTTTGCTGTATAGCCACGACCATGCGTTACCGAGCGTGCTTGAGAACCAGATCTTAGGTTTACCCAGCACGCCGTGCGAACGCATCATCTTGTGTCTGTCTACATCCGACAGCAGTCTGTCCATCGAATAATCCAGACCCATCGTATCGTAGGGAACGACATCATTCTCTCTGAATATGATACCCGATTCAGACGCAACTTCCAGACCGTCGTAGTCGAAGATCCTCACCCTCGACATGGCGTTAGGGAATATACGGTACAGTTGATTCCTTGTCTTGAAGAAATGCAGTCCGACCTGTCTTTTGTTCGGTACGCATATCTCCACACGATTCTCGCCAGTGATTATGACCATCATACTATCCTCTCTCCGAGTTCTTCTTTTTCATAGGGGGTAGGCTCTTTCCAGATCCTCCACTCGTCTGCGAAATGGTTGAGTAGGAATATCGGCAGCATCACGGCAAATGCCATATAGACTCCCGCACCCATCGGATCCTCATATTCTGGGTATGCGGACAGTATGTATGCGATGATAAGGCATCCTAGTGTCGCCATAGCATAAAATACTATATAGAGGGCATACCTCTTCCATATCTTATCGCGTGCCTCTTTTCTTTTGCACGCTTCTATCTCAGTCAATATCAATTCTCTTGCATATCTCATATTATCCTGTCTCCGAGTTCAGCCATCTCTCCTGGCGTAGGGGGACTCCACGGACCGATGTCCAGATCTCTCATACATATTGCTATCACAGGTATCATTATGCCCATTAACGCCATAGGATCCGAGGAGTCGGCCAGAGTCCATATCCCTATCTCTATGAGTGCGAAGAGCACCCATGCAATAGCCGTGATAACACCTAATACGATACAATATTTTTTCCAATATTCTTCCTTTTCCTTGTAGATCTCTACGCGCTTGGACGCTTCGATCTCAGTCAGAATATACATCCTGCTCTTCAGCATCATCTTCCTCCTTATCGGATTTCTTGTCTTTCTTTTTGCCACCAGGGGTCTCGCCCTTGATGAAGTCCATAATCAGTTCGTCCTGTTTGCTGAACTTGAGTTTTTGGTACTCCTCATTCCAATCCTTCTCCAGAGGGGGGTACACGCCAGCCGCGAACAGATACCAGTACGGCTCATTCGATCTGGAATACTCGGAACGTTTCGCAACCGAGAACTCAAGGAATCCCCTTTTGGGAAGACCTTTGATCGGTGCTTTATCAGGGCATCTCAGTTTGTAATCGACATGTGTGGACCTTACCGCTTTGTTCAAGTCGAAGATGCTTGGCACACAGAGGATTGTCGTCCACCCCCTTGACCTCATCGTATTGAACAGGATCAGCATATTCTTGTCGTCGGAACGCATCGAATTGCGTGAGTTCAGCGATACTACAGCCTCGTCGAATAGGGATATCGGCGACACCTCTTCTCCTTTGTTCGCACGGTCGAGTTTCCTTTTCAGATCCTCCAGCGAGTAGATGTAGTTGTCAGTGATACTCCATTTGGGATCTATCGTCTTAGCCAGCCTTATGGCAGCCGAGGACTTTCCTGAACCTGTCCCTCCCTCTATGACGATGACGTTCTGATACCCGTCCTTGACACGTGTCTTCAGTTCTTTCACGAACAGGTCCAGCGTGTCGGAGCATACCAGAATCGTCATGGTATGTTTCTTGTACCAGCCGATGACGTGCTGGCGTTTTCCTTTCCATCTGGGATTGTAATAAGGCTTACCAGGATATAGTTTCCGTCTCCCCATCAGTCCTCCGTCGCTGGCATAAATGTAGACTCAGCACCCGACGGTACGCCGAATGCACCAGAGTTCGCTCCGAGCGACTTGACGATCTCTTCACGTCCTCTACCGCCGTATGATACGGCCAGACGCATTACCTGATTGATGCGTCCGCTCACATATGAGGAATGGAATGTGGAGGTCATCGTATAACTGATCGCACACGCATGAGAGATGATGGGTGTGGTGCGCGTCATCAGTTCGAGGGGGTCATCCCCTGTCTCTGTAAGTATGGCCAGTGCTTTGTCGTAAGCGGTATCCCCAAGTTCCCCGCCGTTCTCTGGGGGGAGTATAGGGTCGCTCATGAGTTCGTCATAGGCGGATTCTTCGGTAGATTCTTTTTTGGGCATCTCTCACTCCTTCATCAGTCCGACCACACTATGACCCAGAATGAATATGGAGGGGAACAAGGGCAACAGACCGATGGTGTCCTCTCTCAATGATTCGTCCGTGATGACACAGCATATCGAACAGATAGCGAATAGGATGGTAATCATTCTGATCTCGTTCCCCCTCTCACTCTTATTAAGAACGAGTTGCAGGAGGTAAATCCCGATCATAAGGAGGAAAAACAGCAGTGTGAAATCATCCATATTGGACTTAACGGCTTTTTCAGATATAAGGATTATGTCGGTGTATCTTTTTTAGTATTACGCTATCACGGAATCGTCCGTAAAGGACGTGTGGGCCGTTTCGTCCTTTTTCACATCTATCCATATAAGCACACGTTTTTCGCGTGCGGGGAATGTGCCAACAGGGGAAAGGCTTTCTTTTTTGTGTACCATTATCTTCGCATTTCGACCTATAAAATCGAAATAAAAAAAATAAAATCCTTATATTTTTGATAGCGGATCGATAGATTAAGGCGGACGGAGCTTTTCAGCAATCCGTTTTTTACGGAAATATAGATTTCGTATCTTGACGTAAATGTATTTATATGTGAAAATGTATAATGACTTCAAGAACAGCATTCTGGCATTGGCTGTTCTGCACCTCAGATCGGACGATCTGGGCGGGGGGAGGATGGGCCCCCCGCCAAAAACCCCCATTGACGATTAACGGAGTAGGTAGGATGGCTGAGAGCGACGAGGAGATTACGCCCAAGGTCGTGCTGTATGCAAGGGTGTCTACGACGGACAGAGGTCAGGATCCGTATACACAGATGGAGATTCTGAGGAAGTCCGCACAGATACGCGGGTTCGAGGTAGTGGGGGAGTTTGTGGATTATGCGTCTGGAAAGGACGCTAACAGGCCACAATGGAAAGAGGTAATGGATATGGCCACCCACGGCAAGATAGACGGGATTATGGCCCTCAGAGTGGACAGGGTTATGAGATCCGTCAAGCACCTTACCTCTACGATAGAAACCCTGTCTACGTGCAAACGTGCAAGCAAAGGTAAGGGAGTATCGCTCATCTTCAACGATTTTGACTTTGACCCCAATAACCCCAACAGCAAACTCGTGTTCACGTTCCTGTCCGCTATTGCGGAATGGGAAAGGGAGATCATATCGACGAGAACGAAAGAGGGTATGCAACACCGTATCTCACAAGGTCAGAAGTTCGGTAAGAAGGTCAGAGAGGACATCCCTCTGAGGAAGATTGCCTTGATGCGGATCCGTGGGGATTCGTGGAACTCTATCGCTAAATCGTTAGGGATTCCCCGCACGACCATCCTTGATCGCCGTAAGCAGATTGAGGACGAGGTAGAGGTGTGCAGAAAGGACGGGATAGGGGTGTCGGGGTTGTCGGATGAGGTAGGGGTCTAAAACCTACCCCCCTTTAAATACTAAATCCGATTTTTGAAATTGACGATTACCGTTCGGTTTCCGACAACCTTTCTGCCCTTTTCTGACCGTGAATCGGCTGAATTACAATAGCGCACGCGCTCTCGCGTGTATGCGCGTATGCGTATACCTGTACGGGTACGGGTATGCGTAACCTATTTTACTGTTTCATATCGAAAAAGTAGGAAATAGCAACATTGATTTTTTGAGAAAAACGGACGATTCAAAGAGTTCGGTTCTGAAACGGGTTCATAGATCGTCTGCCGTACACGAAAAGGTATGGGTATTTCGTGTTCAGAAATCAATCCGTGAGGGAGTAAAAGAGAGTAAGGGGTTTGATGGGTAAGGAACAGGCTTACATCCAGTGGTTCAGCGTGTGGATGGCCTCTTTACGGCCCGCTTCGGTGGTGTTAGAGGACAGACTGCCGTCGGACAGGATACGTGACAGCACCTCTCTGTTCTTGGTGATCTGATAGAAGTACGCCGTTCTGTCATCAATACCGATTGCACATCCCCTTGAACCAGCGGGGGTGAATATATCCACCATCCCCACCTTGATTGCAAGGACACGGGCTTTTCTAAGTGCATCCTTCATCGAATCAGCGGTATCCAGCACCTTGTAGGAACTTCCTTTATAGTGAGGAGTCTCGCATATATTGTATCTGACCATTTTTACACCTCTTCAGTCGAACAGACCCGCATCCCCATCTCCCCACCATCCGCTCTTCGGAGGGGATTTCTTCTTAGGCGGGGATTTCTTGGCGGTCTTTGTGGGGGTTTTTCCCTTGGATCCCGTGGTCTTACCCTTGACAGCATTACTCCGTGTCTTTGAGGGGGTTCTGCGGGCAGGAGTGCTTGAGAACGCTGCTGGCAGGCCGTCATCGGCTTTTCTCGGTGCGGATCTGGTTGCTGTCTTCTTTTGAGCGGGTTTCGGGTTTGCACTAGTGGTTGTCTTCTTGGTAGTAGGCTTTTTACTACTTCCCCCTGTGGATTTGTTTGCGACAGTGCTTTTTTTACCGACACTACAGATCTTCGGGTGTTTCTCGCAAAACGATTTCTTGGGTTTCTTTTCTTTCTCTTTCTTCTCTTTGTTTCCCTTCTTGGGTTCTACGGGTTTCTCGTCATATCTGGGATATTCCCTTCTAGGCGACTCCCTTTCAGTGGTCTGTATCGGTGCGGGATATCCCCCCTGATAGATATTGACCATAGCAGGTGATTCTCTCTTAGGTTCTCTGAAATCTTCAGAGGGCATACCCTGAAACCTACTCATGTCTATCTCTTCATCATCGCCACCACTCTCAAGAATGGAGTCCCTTGTTTTCTTTCCATATCTTATACGGCAGAGATGGGGGTGATCCTCACAAAATGCCTTTTTCTTTGTGCGGGACAGTTCGCGGGTGGCCTCAATGCTCTCTTTCTTTGCTTCAGCATATTCTTTGGTTCTGCGTGCGTTTTCCGTTTTGGACGGTTTTTCAGATTTTTCCGAAGGTTCTTCAGACATGAACGCATCGTACTTCCGTTTCTGTTCGCTATCCCAAATTTCTTTTCTGACCTTATCTTGTTCTTTGTTAAACTTGAGGTTCTTTTTGTCAAATCTCTCTCTGAACTCTCTATCTTTATGTGCTTTTTTTAGGCTTTTTTCCAAATCCTTTTGGGGAGGGATGTCTTCTTCATCATCATCTGATTCAATATCCCTGTTAGCCTTGGCCTGTTCCCTCAACTGCCTGTTCCTTTCAGCATTCGCTCTAAGGGTTTCAAGGCGTTCTTCGGGACTGATATCGTCGTTATCTTCGATTTTCTTGACTGCCATATATAAGAGAATAAGATGTGTATATTAAAAGTAAACGGTATATTCGTATTACCTATTACTCACAGCCGATCCATTTCTCAATATGAGGTATCTGCTGTAATATGAAGTGCAAATGCGTTTGTCCCCTGTTCGGGTTATGTACTCATAGACATACTTCTCGAACGGGGTGATGCGTTTGACGGAAACGCTCTGGCCATCCTTCTTCAGTACGCGGTATGCGTATGCTCTGGCATGTGTGAGAGTGAGGAATCTCCTGTTCTTTACCTCATAGATTGTTCCGTCGCACTGGTTTGCGGTATTCATATCTTGATCTTACCGTTCTTATACAGCGACTTATGTACCTCTGGGGGTCCGTAGGCCACCCACATGTATTCATCGCCGTACTGTTTGATGACATAACCAATCGCCATATCATCATCACGTTTCTTATAGATATCGACGTGGGACTCTATACGCTCCTTCTTAAGCCAGTCTATCGCTTTCTTGCGTGCGTCCGTCATCGTTGCGGAATACTGTCTGAGGAACGTTCCAGGAATCTTTACGAAGACCATCGTAATCACTCACTGAAAAGGGTCTTGTCCACCCATATGCGTCCAGTCGTGTCCACCCTCATGAGCCTGTGGTACGGATCCTTGGCATAGTCCCTGTCGATAACGCATCCGTCGAAACGTGTACCGCCGTGAGAGTATGTGTTCATTATGACCTCATAGGCCAGACCGTTGAGGGATTTAGGGGTCACGGTAATTCCCGCTTTGCAGATATACGCCTCATAGTGCTCGATGCCCTTTACGGCCTTACAGCCGATTGCTCTTGCCTTGGTCAGTCCGTCCACACCCTCCCTGTACATCTGCCAGTAATACCCTCTCCTCCCGTTCTGGGGTCTGAGGAGTACGATGTCATATTTTGCCATAATCTTCCCCCTCAATATTTGCCGAGCCTACCTGTCTTGGGGTTCAGCGTGTATCTTTTCTTCTTGATATAATCGCTGTACTCATAGCGATATCCGTTCGTGTAGATGTAGCCGACAGAGGCCAGTTCGGAACTGCCGTCACGACTCTTGACAGCGAAGATACCTACCGCACCCCAACCTTCCTTGTGCATCAGCGCACACGCCTTTATACGTGTATCCACCACCGTAGATGCGCTGGTATGAGGATATGTTTCGTTATGCCCGATGATGAACTTCTCGTGTCTGAGGTCTTTGAATGCCTTTGTGATCGCATCCAGATAGAAGATTGTCACAGGGGAATCCCCGAATGCCTGTCTTACCTCTACGGATCCAGAAGGGTCCTTGGAGAGAAACGCCTTTGCCGAATCCCTAATCTTTACCATATCTGTCATGAGGGATTCATCCGATCCGCCTTTTCCTTTGTGATATATCACTTTGAACATCTTACATCACCTTTTGAACAATCTGCTACTGTCAAAATAAACTGCTCCGCGTCCGTCCTTTGTATCCCTATATGCTGTCCAATGGAACGCACTGCGCTCGATACCTGATAAGTACCCCTTTACACCCAGTCTCCTTATGGCTTCATCTCTTGAAATGAGCCTTTCTTCGCCATTCTTAGGAATATAAGTGTATCTTGTGTTACCAGATTTCGTTGCTTTCTCAATCTGGGGGAAATCCGAATCTGGGACTCCCCATCCTCTCAATATGTTCTTGCGTGATTCCGTGAGTATTGAATCGGTCATTTACATCACCTTTTACATCACTTTGTATTTACCCTTGTAGATCCCAGTCTTGACCGAGTTCCACGATTTGCCTTTGGTCTTACTCCAAGTCTTCGAGGTCTTGTCATACTGATAGACGCTGGCCGATCTGTTCCCGTGTTTCTTGGCACGGGTAGCCTTACCGCCTTTCACATACACAGAGGATCCTCTTGCCGTATGCCATCCGTCTGTTACCATCTTGTCACCTCACAGAATCCTCTTACCGAGTGTACCATCCTTGTTCAAAATGTATTCATAACCCCCCTTAGACCAGTCATTATAATAGGTCATTCCTTCTTGATAATAAATACCAGAAGATTTGAGAGACACCAGATCTTCCTTTTTCATACGCTTGACGATACCCATCATATTCTCAGAACCATAGAAGTTCACTTTTATGATCATAGCATCTGGGATGCGACCCGCGATGCTGTATGCGTACCTTCTTGCACCGTCTATGCTCTTGAAACCGTCTTTACGGATTCCTCTTCCGTATGCTACTACATATTCCATTTTACCACCTTTTAGATGAGATTCATTGAGAATCTGATATTCATTATCTGTAAATGTCCTCAAAAGTATATTACCTTATTGTTATCAGCGAGTGAACCGATGTATCCTTTTACTTGATCCCCGCTTTCTTCAGAACCTTTACGATGACGGTCTTCTGTACCTTCTTGCACGATACGGACGGCCTTTCCTTCTTCCAATCCGTATTCTGGAGGATATTGCGTACATATCCTATCATTGACGGATCCTTTACCTTTATCTTGTAGACCATCGCCAAGTCTGGCTCGTTCTCTTTCAACAGCGAACCCGCTCTTCCTCCCCAACAGACCATTCTGAAATCGTAATCGAAATCCGCATAACCCTTTGAATCGGATCTCATGAATGATACAGACTTCAGTTCCTCCGATTTCCTCTTATTGACTCCGTGTGCTGGCCTCCTGTAGATGTTGAAACAGCACTCTACGGGTTTATGGCCAGAGAACACCACCTTACCCAGTCTTTCGCTGTATACAAGGTCGAACTCATACATCGTTGCATTCGTTCCGAGTTGGGAGATGGGGAGGATCCAAGCGACATAATCCCCGTATGCCACACACCTCTTCCAGAACTTCTGGGCGAGGCTCAATCTCGCACCGAACGGGGGGTTGCCTATGAAACATCTGCCTTTCTTATATCTGAGGGGGATTGAGAGGAAATCGCCTTGGGCTATACCGATGCCTTTCGGTTCTATGTCCACCGCTACAATCGGTGTCCTCTGGTCTATACGTCTGATGCCTCTTATGAATGCGCCAGTACCAGCGGACGGCTCGAAATATTCCGTGATGTTGCTTTTCCCCAGAACCCTCTCCGTCGTCAGGACACAATGTGTGGCGAGGCTGTCTGGCGTGTAATACTGGTCATAATCCAGTTTGTGACAGACGTTGCCCTGATACTGTGAATCGAACTTCATCGGTATCGCCAGTCGTTCACTCGATGACCTTTCCGAGAGTTCCGTCCTTGCGGAGTTGTCTCTTTATCGCGGGATCCCCGTACAACTTCGGGCGGATGTACATCATTATCCCGCCTCTGTATCTCTGGGCGAATCCGATCTGGTATCCTTCTCCGTATCTTCCTCCCCAACTGTACGCATCCATTATGAATACAGTGGTGGTCAGAGGATTGGCGGTCAGTTTCCTGTATGCCTCCGCTCTTACCTTCACAATCGAATCGGACTCATATGCTTTTGCTCTGGCCTCGTGATCCGCTCTGGCGTAATATCTTTTCATACGCTGAGATGTCTTTCCGATGTATTTGTATGTTCTGTTCAGCAGGCGCATCACTGTGCGACCACAGTTCCTCCCGCTCTGACCCTTCTGTATTCCTTATCGGATTCCGTGTATATCCAAACGCCGTCATCGAGCATATGGATCCGTCCGTAAGGCTCTCCGTCCTTGAACAGAGGAAGTCTGTCGCCCTCGAACCTCAGACATCCGTATGCGGATTTCCTCATCGAAGGGAGGTCGTCGAACTCTTGTGTCTTACCGTTGATTGTATATGAGTACATACGTCTGTATGTATGTAATATATTAAAAAGGTTTGTTCAGCCCTCCGTATCGAGGAGGGTGCTTATGCGCTTATTGACTGCGACATACAGTTTGTCGTATCCCGCCGTGAGCATCCCCCATGCAGATACAGTGAACAGGAGGAAGAGCAGAGGGATGAACAGATCACGGAACTCGTCTTCCACATAGGTTATCACACCAGCCCAATCCAGCACCCATACGCATCCAGCGATCAGACCCCATACGGCCAGCCAGGTGTAGAATATGACGGCAAAACAGTTCATCCTCATCGTGCGGTATCTCTCTATATCCATCTTTATCTTTACGCACTGTGCGAGGTCGTAACCTTCCAGCATGGGTTCGATTATGTTCCTCTCTTCTCTGAATCTCATTGTTCCACCTTCGGGTAGTATCTTTTCTTTATCCAATCAATGTTGCATAACGCACACAGCCAAGCGGTCATCGGAGGGAATACCATAAAGGCTATCAGCAGGAACCATTCGTTCCAGTCCTCCACGGGAACTATGCCGTAATGGTCCAATGCACCCAGTATGCCGAAGTACAGCATCAGTCCGATTGTGAACCCGATGACGAAATACATCCCGACAAGTCCATGCGCCTTCCATTCGTTATTCATCCCATCACTTCCTGAATACAGCACCCAGAGAGCCGTCTGGATTGACCTCGCGCCCTCTAAACGGTATCTTCTTCTTGAACCCCCAGATGTTCACGGTCTCCTTGGCATCGGTGAACCACCAGACCTTCCCCGTGGTGTTCAGATCCCATATCAGCACGCCTTCCTTGTTCTCGCCTTTGTAGACGGTGAACATAGCCTTCCCGTTGATCAGACCGAGTTTACGCATCAAGGTCTTTCTGACTTCCGTAAGGGAGTCGGCATTGACAGTGAACGAACTGTATCCGTTGTTACAGCGGTATTTGGTCATCTTTACCTCTTATGCCCATACCATTTTAACTGTGCCGTCTTTCCGAATGACATACTTTCTGTTATGATTGTTGAGATTATCGGCGAGATATAAGAACTGTCCGTTGCTTTCTTTCACTTTTCCGTATACCCTTGTGCATTTGGGGTTACTGTAGAACGTAACGGTCTCATTGGGGAATATGTACTTCATTATGAACTTCAGACAGTCCTTTCTGGTGTTGAACTCTTTGGTGATGAAACGCCCCTCCCTATCATATGGATCATCGGGGTTGCTCCAGCACCTTACAAAATATAATGCACTAGCCATCTTACCACTCTTTGTACCATTTGCCGAATCTCTTTTCCCAATGGCCTATCGGACGGTCCGATGCATCCTGTAATGTGAATGCGGTAGCACCGATCCTCTCAGCGTCCTTCTTGACAGCATTCATTATCTTGCTCTTGGAATAATCCTCATAGACATACAGATCGTGCCAATCCTTTATCCCATAGAACGCTGCTGTGAATTTGGTCTTGCCGTATATGTTGCTATACACTCACACCGCCCCCTGTTACATCCATATTTCCTTCAAGATATAAAAAGGCCGTTCAGTGCGTTTCTGCGGGCTTTATGGCGATTATTACCTTATCCCCTCTGTCCAGCCCTAACTCCTTGACCTCTTTCGTTATATTGACCGTAAGCGACGTTCCGTTCATTCTTATGGGCTTGACCGTTATGACCATATTCTTATCCGATATAGCCATTTTCCTCAGAGCCTCCAGTTTGTTTCTGACGTATTCTGACGCATCGGGTTCTGGCATGCCCTGTTCTGGTATGTATCCGAAATTCAGATCGTCATCCGCTCTCTTCATATCAGAACGTCCCCCCTCCGAAGTATTCCTGTCTGCCCGTTCCCAGTGTCCTCTCGGCCTCCCTCACCCAACGTTCCGCATTGGCGATCATACGGGGAGTGATACCGTCTGGATACCTCTCTGGTCTGTCCTTGTAGTCATCCAGATCCTGATACCAATGGCCGATCTCGTATCCCACACGGTACAGTACCTCGGATGCGAACGTATCCCCCTCCTCCCAGAATCCGCTGTCGGACGGCTCTGCGTAGAGGAATATGCATAACTTTCCAATTTTCGTCCTCTTCAGTCTGGCCAGCAGTTTCTTCTCCGCATCCGTCTTGGCGAGGATGTCCCAATAGGTGCATCCTTTCTTCTCAATCAGATCGCACATCTCCTGTTCATAGTCTGCCATATCCCATACCTCCTTTAAGAGAGGGGGAATCCCCCTCAGTGAACCTCGTGTACCAGAGTTCTGACGTGGAATCTCTGGATGTTGTATCCTCCAGCACCGACGCTCTGGACTTTTGCCGTCCTTCCGTTGCCTGTAACGAACCCGTTGATGACGGCGAACCCGTTGTTGCCTCTGGTCATCTTGAGGCCGTCAGCGGTCTGGAAACCGCCCGTGATGGCCGATACCCTGTCGTACAGGTCGAGAACGAGTGCCTTTCCAGCCTTGACATTCCTCTCGTGGATCTGGTCGTCGCTGAAGTAGGGGAGGTCAATCCACTCGAATCTTGAGTAACCTTCCTCGATCTCACGGGATTCCCTGTTGAGTGCTCTGGCCTCTTCCGAGTCCCTTCCGTGTTCCCTCACCGCTTTTCTGTACTCGTTCTGGAGGTTGTAGTATTCCTCTCTTGCCTCCTTGATGGATGCTCTCCTCATCTTGTCCCACGCATCCCAAGACTCGATGATGCTGTCAAGGAACTCCCTCATACAGTCGGGCATCGTCTCGAACACGTTGTCCCTCTCTTCGGCCTCGGCAAGCCTGTCCTTGTAGGTCTCAAGGGTCTTCTCCTTCTCTGCGATATCCCTCTGTGCGTTCTTGATGGACTCGATGTAATCGAACAGGTTGTAGTGCGCCCTCTCGACATCATCCCACTGTCCCTCGGTCAGGATCCTGTAGTAATCGTCGGATTCCCCGTGTGCCTTCAGAACCTCATCCTTGTGTGCGTCCCAGACGTTCTCGACGGTCATCTGGAAGACCTTTGCGGAGTCCACAGTGCCGTCGTAGGAAGGCGCGTTACAGAACCCACCGATTTTCTTGTGGATCTTTCCGATTGCGGTCAGTCTCTTCTCGATGAGTGCCTTCTTCTTTCCGATGGTCTCCTCTATCTTCTCGATTCTCTCTCTGATTGCCTGTGTTTCCATTGTTCTCATTCTCCTTTCGGGTTTCCCCTTTGTTGAGTGTATATTATCTGATTGATATATAAATGTATGTACGGATGTATTAATTAAAGAACGAGAAAGTAAGGGGTTTGATATATTGTGGTACTTTTGTATAGTGATTTACTGTAAATAACGTCTCCAGTTGGGATCATTCACCTTTGATTTGGGGATCATAAGGATAAACTGATTCGTAGTCTTTATAGGTCCTTTTCCTGCACCGTACATACTGAAAGTAACTGGCATCTTTTTGGCATTAGTCCCATCTACGCACCAGTAATGCGTGTACCCTCTGCCAGTCTTAGAAGGTTCTCCATAATATTCACAGACGTATACCTTGCCTTTGAACATGAATTGAGGGTCATACAGATGCCTGTTCGCGTTCTTGTTATACAGTCTCAGGGTCTTGATGAATGCTTCGGGGAATGACGCAAACTCGATCTTTCCCAGACAGACCGATTCATCCGTTACCACATTATAATGTGTGTCCACTTTTCCAGCCCAAACTTCGCTTGTTGCCATATTCTTACCTCCCGCTCCTCAATAGAATACAGACTGAAGTTCGTACTGTATTCTGCCGTCCTCTCTGAGAACATATACACGGGATTTGATGTGGTCCTTATAGATCCATGAACCCGTGGCATAGTAGATATGCCCTACGACTCCTTTTCCCTTTTTGAAGAAGTTTGCCACTTTGTTCTTGCCGTTCCTCTGGATGAACTTTCTGCGAATCTCGACAAGTCCGTTCGCCCTGATGATCTGGTTTCCTTCCCAATACAGATATTCTGCCATATTCTTACCTCCTGTTCCTAAGTTTCAGATCAGGTGTGACATCGTAAGTGTAGGACTCCCAACCGTAACTGTCGAATGTCTGCAACACATATGCGTATCCAGACTTCCTCTTGACCTTCTTCATAACGCCGTAGGGCTTGCTGTCGTAGTCGATTTCCCCATACCTGTCGGTCTTCTCATACTCCCTGTCGATCTCGACCTTGTTGGACGCGGTACAGAGACGCATCGCCAGAGCCAGAGCCTCGTCCCTCTTCAAGTTCCCGTTGATGAAGTCCGCTCTCTTCTTGTTCGTGGTAACGCTCACAGAGAATCCAATCGCTTTGATGGTCATCTTATCCCACCACATTCTTAGCGCGAATCTCTTTCACACCACTTCTGATACCTTTAACTAGGGATGCGTAACCCTGATCGAGTTCTACACGTTCTTCGCCATAACTCACACGGGCTTTTCTCCTCCATTCCTCACCCCAACTGTTCTTCGCAAAATACACGAATGACGCGGTGCGTCTCGTACAAAGAATGGTCTTATCAAGTGAATGTCCCCACCCATCCGTTATGAGGTAGCGTCTGCCAGGCACGAATCTTTCCATCTTATCGACCTCTGTATCTTTCATCCCTTTGCAATCGAGATCACTTTGAAGTCCGTGTACCCAGAGATGTCGATGGTGAATGAGCCGTCGGGGCTTGCGGGCTTGTGGAGTTCCCTGTTCATCTTCTTGGCGTATGCGTCAGCGGAGGTCTTGTTCGTGAAGATCCTGGCCTTCTTATCGAGTATGGGTGCATACCAAGTGGTATCCTTGTCCGCACGGATACCGCTCATTCCGAGAAGGAAGGCGTGTGTCGCTTTCGTGAACCTTGCTACGAGATATGCGTTGGTCATTTTATCTACCTTTGTATTACGTATTTGCGTATTGGTATTTAATGGGTACGTATGAAATTGAGATATGCCTGTAGACTCGTCAGAACCTTCCACCTGTACATCTCCATAGACCCGTGAAGATTAAGCCACCAATCCCTCTCGGCTTTCGTGGTATAGGAATCCCAAGTGCCTTTCGATGCATCGACGATCTCTACCAATCTCTTTTTGGTATTGAAATAGAAACTGTACTTGTCAGCCACGGTCACGCAGTAATACTTCGTTCCCTTGGCGTTCCGTACTGTTTCGACATAGGTCTTCAGTACGGGAAATCTCATAGGTTCAGCGTCTTTCACGATACCGCCTCAGATCAATGTTCCGTCGCTCTTTACCGCTCTTGCGTATGTCTTTGTTTCAAATATAGCCGTTCCGTAGTGCAGATGGACTTCGCCGACGTATTCAGACCCTCTGTATATCTCGATTCCCGCAGAACCTGTCTTTGCGTATCTGACAGCGGATTTACGGGCTTCTATCATGTTAGGTGCGCGTGCGATGATCCTGTGTCCTGCCACACACACATATCCGTTCGGTTCTGGCATAGACGGTGTACGTTTCACCGACGGAGGTCTGGATGTATCCAATCTCATCTGCTTTGCTTTGGTCCTGTATTCCGCAAGGTCGGTAACGGCCTGTCTGTAGTACCTGTTGAACAGGTCGTAATTCTCAGTGAATACGTCCAGATTCTTTCCTCTGTATTCCTTGTTCAGTTTATGGTTGTATGCTCTGACGAGTTTGTTGCCATAGAACATCAGATCCAGAAAATCGACAGGACGGACATGGTAATACCTTTTTTCATTCTCCAAGGTTTCTGTAATCTTACTATTCATTTTTACCCCTCCTTTCATATTTTCTTTCCGAGTGTGCCATCAAGGTGCAGGAGCCAACAGCCTTTTGCAGTCTCATATGCGATATACCCCCTGTTAGGCTTCATTCTGAAGTATCTCTTGATTTCCCCAATCACAGTCCATGACTCTCCTCCGTCCTTGGACTCACAAACATATTGTGACCAATAACAACTTGTATTGACTGCGTATTTTCTTGCTTCGGTTATCGTTTTAAAGAACATATGGATCATCGCGTTAGGAATATAGGGATATGTTCTGCCAATCTTCTCTGTCCCCGATCCCAGTATACTATATTTGACCATAATATCAGGCCTCGAAATAATGGAGGAAAATCCTCTTGCTAATCGTTCCGTCCTTATTCAGATAGTGTCCAGCCCCTACCGTATCACGTGAGCGGATGGCATACCAGAAGTACCCGCCATCACGGGTTCTGCGGACTTCGGTAGCGACCTGCCAGACATCCTTGTATTTGGGGTTGCTGACCTCTACGCAGAATATGTCCTTGTTCGAGTCCATATACATAATGGCATATGCCCTCGCACTCTTCAGCGTATCAAACTTCTTGCTGAGAGGAACGTCCTTGAACCAATCCTTCGCAGTCTGGCCTCTGTCGTTCCTGAACACCAATCTGATCTGATATGACATATTACTCACCTTTTGCGCTTTCTGTACTCAATCTTCCAAGCCATAGGCGGATAATCTTTGAGCATCATCCATTTTGCACCGAGAGTTCCGTCCTTGTTGAGTTTATAGAGATAGTTTCCAGAAACATAGTGGTCTTGGAATTTGATCTTGAAGAACTCCCTGTCCTCATAGGGGTAGTCCTCCAATCTGTTCGGAACACCCTTTACGGTCCTTTTGCCGAAGTTCATATACACCGTGCCTTCCAGATTGTCCTTGGAAACGGAGTCCTTGTATATGCGGAGCCAGTTCGCCTCTTTCCTCTCTCCCTCGATAGGATAATACTTGTAGATTATCGAGAGTGCCTTCTTCCTTGCTTCCGTGATTGTATTCGTTCTGACATAAGTCGTACCGTTCGGATGATAGATTATATACGCCATATTTACCACTCCTTGTACCATCTGGATCCTCTCTTGACCCAACGCCCTACTGATTTGCCACTGCCAAGGTATTCCACGTCTATAGTATCGGCGCGGTTCTTGTCAGCATCCCTTTTCACAAGTCTTATGAGGGAATCCTTACTATATCCATAATACCTCTGTATCGGGAGTCCTATGAGGAAATATCCGTCAAAACGTACTTCAAAATCTGCCATTATATCACTCTCTCATCAGCCTTTTAATCTTCTCGGTATCGAAGTCGATATCCCAATAGTGGGGGTCCCTCTTTGCAGTCCAGTCATCGATCTTCTCATTGGACAGAGTACCGTCTGCCTTGACGATCTTACCGACCGTTGCGGGGTAACGGAACGTATCACGGATGTAGTACACCTTTCTGTTCTTGACGGTTCTGCTGTCAATGGTCTCGTTGCTGGTACTCCACCTCATATAATCAGTGCCGTAATACTGGCCTTTCTCCCCCACACAGGCGGTCGTCGTAATGAATGCCGAGAAGAACTGGGGTTTTTCTTTCATGACCTTTACAGCGAACTTACGGGCATCGGTCTTCGTATCGAACAGCGGGGATGCGATCTTCTTGAAGTAACCTTTCGACGGGGATGCTTTCTTGCTGAATATGATTATGAACTTGTCTGTCATTCCATTCACCTTTTCAAATCATCCTTCAGATGAACTTGACACGCTCGACCTTCTGGCCGAGAGAACCGTCTGCCTTGATGGGGTATGTTCCAGCCTTCTCGTTATCGAAGAAGTAGAACTTTCCATCGACACCTCTTGACACGAATCCGATCTTCCTGCGGTTGGCGTAGATGCCGATGAGGGGATTGACACTCCCATACTCGGTAACATACATCTTCCACACACCTTTTGCCTCTTTAAGAGCCTCTTTCCTCGTACCGAACGGCCACGATGTTCCCTCGATACTGTATGCTGTTCCGTTTGCCATATTTTCACCTTTCACGTGAAGTCATAGATGTTCATGTGCAGATTCTTGTTGTAGAACACCCTTGTGGGTTTCAGCGGAATCTGATCGATAGGGGTCTTCCCGATAAGTCTGCCCTCTGCATTGATGCGGTAGAAGTATTCTCCAGAATCATCGATTAGGATAGGGCCGACAGGGGACTGTCTGACAGTTCCGTAGGGGATTCCCTTCTCATATGCCAGCACGTGATAACTGTAATCCCTCGTGTATTCACTGGCGTTGTAGTAGTATTTGTTCAACACCTTGAACACGGATGCATACTGTTTCGGACCAGTATTCCTGACCGCCCACCTTACCGCCTCGGTCTTGGTAGGGAAGTTGTATCTGCTGGATCCAATCTTTCCATGCCCAACGTTCGATATCTGTACGCCGTAGACGTACTGCTTTCCATATATGTCCTTGACATTTCCGCGTTTAACTTTCGGCATATCATTTCACCTCTTTAGCGTGTCCTTGTTGCGTTTTTCCTCTTTTTCGTGACACAACGCCCAAGTGTCTCCTCTTCCACCCATCTTTTTGCATCGGTGAGATAGAGGAATGTGCGTTTTTCATTGAAGAGAGTCTCCGCAGTATAATATTCGTACTGAAGATTGCGCTTAACCCTGATCGTACCCCACTCTTCTACAAAATTATCTGTCGAACTGTTGCTGACCAGCAACGTGTATTTCCCTTTATCGCGTTCCCACTCAATCATATTTTCACCTCTTCAGTGTTCCGTCCTTGTTGATCTCGTAATCTATCCCGCTGACGGAACGGTATCCGAAGTACCTCTTCCCCTTGTATCTGTTCGTGAAGACCTGTCCTTGGAGTCCTCTCCTTCTTTCATAGATCTGGATAGTGGCCTTGTGCAATCTGAGGTATGCCATCGCTTTCTTTCTGGCATCCTTGATGTGCTCGAAATAGGTCTTTGACAGAGAAGGGGAGGTGTAGTACATCATTTCCTCCTCGGTCTTGTCCAGACCCCTGCTTTAGGGGCGTCGTGGTCAAAATACCAACTGAAACTATCGCTGGTCATAGAGATACTACCATCCTTCCCGATAAGGTAGTATTTGTATGTACCAGTAGGACGGTCATCCTTCAGGATCGCTTCTCTGCCGAATGATTTGAACTCGTACTTCGGTCTGATGAACATCTCTGTCGTAACAGTGACCAACTGAAATGCTGGCCTTATAACGCCATTGGTAATCTTCGGGTTCTTGATGATGATAGTATCAAAATACCTCCCACCGAGTTCCCTACCAGACATTTGGGATGCTTTCTTACGTGCTTCCGTAAGAGAAGTAAACCTTCCGTAAAAGTTCTTCTTGTTCGATGAATAAACATCGTAAGTCTGAGATGTTTTGTAGATCGGCATTTTCTTCACTTCTTCTTAGGAGGATAATCCTTACTGATTTCGCTTACGTGGGAATATCTGAAATTTGCGGGTATCTCCTTGATTGATTCATAGGTCTTATCAAACCTTCCGATTGTCAGATACATATACTTCTTCTGTGTGGCAGAATATGTGTTCCATAAGGACTTTGCGTATTTGTATGCCGACTCATAGGTTCTAAAGTATTTCAGAGGAGGACGATAGTCCTTATTTGGTATGACACCATCATATTCTCTCAAATTTGCCCACGGTTTGACGAAATACGAATAAGGCATGACCTTCTTTCCTTGGGGCGTCCTATATCTCTCCACATACATTTTTCTAAGCAGAGAGACTGCTTTCTTCTCAATAGTCTTTGGAACATATTGCCATTGGGTATTGAACAACCCTCCTGTTACACGACCGTTTTCATCGATCCCCGCGTAATACGCATACCATCCATCAGTTACCTGAACTTCGGCAATATAGACCCTACCATCACTTGCATCGTTTATCGCCCACTTTCCATTGGGGGATTTCCATAGAAGTTTCATGTCTTTTGCTACCATTTTTTCACTTCCTCTCAAATTTCATACACAGTTCCGACTGGAACATCCATAGTACCACGAATGACCTTCCTTGCGGTAGGCAGGAATGTTTCATCAGAGGATGTGGTGAATGACTTGTCGATCCTACCCGTCCTGTGGATTCCAAAATACCCGCTGTCAATGACGTTCTTGTAGGGGTCGTAACTATACCAGAGACACGTTGCGAATCCATAATCCATCAGATGCAGATTGGAACTCACAAGTTTCTTTGCACCTGTTTCTGTAGTACGATGCCCGATGAACATCCTACCACGCTTGCCGTTTGCCATCTTTACAGGGATAAATACAAAAAACATCTTTGCCATATTCTTTCACCTCAGTTCAGCACCCAGACTTCCGTCAGCGTAGATCTTGTATCTTACCATATTTATTTGTATGGGGTACAGGATATAAAAGAGTAACGTAAAGATATTACAAAAAAAGGGGGAATGGGGTCAAAGACCCATCGTTCTCTTGTTGGGATACGTGTAGTCGGAGATGACATCGCCAGACTTCTTCGACTTGATCCTCTGTGCGGTAACGAACGTCAGATAGTTCGCACCAGGGATTCCAGCGAATGTTCCGCTGACCGAGAAGTACAGGGTGTTGTAGTATCCGTCGGACAGTTTTCCGCCCATCTCGGACTTGACCTCTACGGTGCGGGATTTGGATCTGTTCCTGACCATCGCTGTGAAACTGAGGTAGGAGTCCTTCGAGATATCGAACAACAGCATCTTGTGGCCGTTCTTCATCCCCTTCATATCCTGTTTGTCCTTGATCTCATCAACGGTCGCGTAGACCATCCCGTACACGATCCCTCTGAATCTTTCAGGCAGTTCGTCCAGTTGCATCCTTGTCATATCTTCACCCCATTAGGAATTGCTTTCTGCAATATGATATATATCCCTTTTGTGAATTTCCTTTCTCATACAATTTCTTTTCACTGATCTCTTTGTAATCAAAACTCTGAACGTAGATGTCCCCTTTGGAGTTCATTGTGTAATACCTGTTATTATCTATGTATGCTACCATCTTTTTTGTTTCTGTGTTATATACTTTACCATATTTACTGGTAGAGATATAACCGATAGGGGATGCATACGCAAATTTCAGCAAATCCTTGCGTGTTTTGAAATATTTTGCCCCTTCGTGACCGCTGACTCCAAATCCAGGCGCAGACGAACTGCTTGAGTACACATATTTCCATTTTCCGCTTTGAGTAGAAGTCATATTTTCACCAGTTTACCTTTGATTATGATGTAACTCCCGTGCAGTTCCCAGACGGGTCTGGTCACGACGGTATATCCGATGTGTCCGCTACCGCCGAATCTGTATTCTACGCCTTTCTTGAGCGCAACGTTCTTGTGGATCATAACTTCAGAACCGTCGGGAAGGGTCTTAGCGAACATCTTTGCGGACGATAATGCATCCAGAGGGACTTCGTGCTGTCTTCCCGTAGGGGAGGTTCTGTACCATATCTTGTATTTCGTGTTAATCATAGCCTTACCTCTTTATGATTTGATCATTCTCCACCCAATCTTTCCGAGTTTTCCATTGGGGGGTATCGTGTAACTGTACTTTTCGGTATTTCTCGAACTTTCATACTGAGGTGTGAATGAAGGGGACACCCAACATACACCTATGATATACCGTGAATCCCCTCCAGAATCATCGCGGAGATCCTGTCTGATCTGTGCTCCTTTTCCAGCGGGATATTTGTATACATCGTATATGGTGTAATCATACGATTTCTGTTTAAGAGATCTGTATGCAAATGCCAGAGCCTCTGACATTGTACCAAATTCCTTGAAGATTCTTCCAGTGTTTATACCGTACATCTCATCACAATCCGAATGGATGCGGTTTTGCATCCTTCCTTTTCTTTCTCTTATTCGTAGTGCCGTCCAGATTCAGATGATGTGCGCCAGAACCGTTGCCGCTCCAGTTGAACCACGAGAACCCGCCAGAGGCATTCTTACGGACGTATCCGCAAACTGTTCCGTCCGAAAATACACCAATCTCATGTTTCTTGCCGTCCGCTCCAAAACGCCCGTTCATTAGGATCTCTATAGCGGACGCTCTTACTCTTTCGAGTCCTGTTATATCCCCTGTAAGGAATCTCTCGGTCTGCCCGTCAAGATCTCCGATGCGGTAAAGGTAGAGCGAATACATCATATCACATCCTCTTTCCAAATGTCCTATACAGGTTTTCAACGGATTCAGAGGTCAATGCCTCCGAAATCCTGTCAGCGTATTGCACTGCTTTTTTGAGTGAATCGAGTTCAAGTGTATACTTCTTGTAGACACTGACCATACCTTTTATCGGAGACCACATGGATGCCACATACCCGCTGGCCTTCTTATTTATCCTCCAATAGTAGTTATAAGTCCCTATCTTCGGGATGTTTATCCCTATATCGTATCCCCATATAGAAGGTTCTTTGCTGATGATGTACGTTCTTCCGTAATTTCCGATGACGTATGATATGGCCATATCCCTCTCCTCACAGTCCGAACGGTGCTGGCTCGGTTTTCTTCTTCGTGTACGATTTGATGCGGTTCATAGCCTCCCTCTCGGTCAGAAGAACCTTTCTGGACAGACCAGTGAACTCGTACATATACGTCCTTCTCTCGCTGTCGTACCACTTGTACCCCCTGACGACAGCAACCGTTTCGTGTACCCCTCTGGAGGAAATCTTGTCGATGGTGGCGTAATAATACGCACCTTCCTCTACCGATCTGGAAGTCAGTCTTTTCAGCCACCAGAGTCCTTCTCTGATGACCTTGTTCTCAATCGCTGTACGCGATGCGGTTGTATATGAGTCCCCTGTCGTATACTCGGTCATTTTACCACTTTTTCAGTTTGCCGTTCGTGAACAGTCCATGTCTACCGTTATGCACCCAGTACCATTCATGAGTTCCTTCGTATCTGAACTTGGGATTCCTCCAATAGATGTTTTCTTCGACTACGCCAGCAATCTTGTTGCCAGATGGGTCGAGGTATATGTACGGTCCTGTGGATTTACCCTTGACCTTACCAGACTGTAGTGCGATGGATCTTGCTCTTGCCTTTTCGAGAGATGTATAAGGGCGGGCATAATGCTCGTAGAGGTTGCGGTCCCATCCCCTTCCCCCTCTTAATTTATGTTCAATTACATAGTAGGTCATATTATCACAATCCGAACGGTGCTGGTTTGCTCTTGTTCTTCTTCCTCTTCTCCTGTCTCTCACGGGTCTCATCGGAGTCATATGCCCATCCTTTGAGTGCCTTGACCATCTGTGCCTCGGTCATATCTTTCAGCGACGGGAATATAAGAGGTATCTCGGACAGGGGGATCACAACAGCATCGCTGTCCTTTATGCGCGTGCCGTATTCCCTCTCGGCATCGAATACGACTGCGGTCTTGTTCCTCAGTGCGCCCAGATAGGTTCTGAACACCTGTGAGACCGCTAGACCCTTGCCCTTGACCTCCATTACGATGACGTGGGGTTTCTTCATCTGTGTGGAGGTAGGCACGTATGCATCTTCCAGATAGGATCCAGGGAACTTGTATTTGGCCATTCAATCCCCCTTCTTACTGTCTCTTCTTTTTGAGGAACTGCTCTCTGTGTTCCTTGATTTGTTCCACAACCCAATCGGTATCCTTTTTGATGACCCCGTAGAGATCGCCAGTCGAATCCATACTATACAGTTTACCGTTGCTGTACCACACCAAATGTTCATCGTAGTGGTTGTTGCGACCGATGGTGTAGTATTCCATCGTTGCACCGACATAACGGTTCTCGTTGTAGATCATAGCGATACGACCACCGCGAAGTCCGTCGCTGAAGAACATATCGTAACTCTTCCCTCTCGCACCGTTAAGGGTCTTGGCTGATGCCTTCTTTCCTTTGCAATAGATGTAGTAGGTCATATTATCATAATCCGAAAGGATGCCACTCCTTGTTCTTGTTCTTCTTGAACTCGGACGTAAGCCCGTTCTCGTGCAGTCTGAGTTTCTTCCCGAAGACCGTCTCATAGTACGAACCGTTCTTTGAATAGTGGCACGTACCGACCCATTTCTGTCCGTTGTAGATGTATGCCTCGTTGCCGTATCTACCGCCAGACAGGATGAAGTAAGCGTTCCTGCGTGCCTCGATCAGCGTCATACCCGCTCTCTCACGGATCCCAGAGGCTTTCTCATATTCGACCCAATAGACCATTTTCAATCACCTGTATAGTGTACCGTCTTTTAAGATATAATATCTTTCTCAAGTCTTCCTTATGACCCCTTCCGAGTTCACGAAATATGCACTGCGGGTCTTGGCATCCGACCAGATGAAATCTCCCCTGTCCTCGTCGAACGTAACGAACCCTATGGGGAATCTGGAGGTCTTGCTGAGGAAGATCCACGCGACCCTTCCGATACCGACTGTCTTGACCGCCTTTCCGCGTGCCACGTTGATGCGTTCGGTGTGTACGTCCTTGCGCTTATCCAAGGGCTTTCCCTTGTAATCCGTGTACTCTATCCAGTATGACATTCGGACACCTCAATCGAGTTTCCTTCCCAGAGTTCCGTCTGGGTTCATGAGGTATGTTGTGCCTTTACTCCCCCCGTAGGAGATGTAGATGGGTGTCGCATATTTGTTGTATCTTTTACCCATCACAACACCGAGTGCAGTCCATCCCTTATTGTGTTTTGCCTTCTCATTACGGGCGCATACATAGATTTCGTTGCATCTTTTTCTGTATGCATTCTCTCTGGCCTCGGTGATTGTATCATATTCTTCTTTGAACCACTTTTTATCAGAATTGTTCCATAACATATATCTCATTACGCTCACCTCACGGGGTCAGATCCTTCCTCTTGACCTTCTCGCCCAATGCACCAGTGGATGGATTGACCTTGTAGCGATATGTCCTCTTATGCTCGATTTCGCAGTAGTACCCTTTCTTTTTAGTGTTGTTGTTATAATCCCACGATATCTTCTCTACGAGTATGCCTTCATATCCTCTGTGATACTCGTAGATGAAGCACTTGGCGTAGAACCACCTGCTGTTCTCCTTGATGAGTTTCACAGCGTCCACTCTGGCCTTTTCCAAGGACTGATACTCGCCCTTCTCCACGCCTTTCGAGGGGTATCTGCTACCGCCGAACAGAATGGGCTGGATGGTGTATTTGCGGAACTTTCCGATGAATCCGTCTTCTGGATAGTACATTTCAATCCCTTACCTCACAATCCATACACATAATTTGAGGGATGCCAAGGTTCAACCTCTTCCTTAGAGACTTTACGACCGAGAGTGCCGTCAGAATTGAGGATGTACGCCTCCATACTGTTGTGCAGGAGTTTGCGCCAATAGATCTTACCGTTACGGCAGAACACGACACCAATCGACATCATCTTCCTTTCAAGATAAGGATCAGATTTTCCATACGTGGAATATATCTTTATGCCGTTGCCCATCTTCTTACGTGTACTCATCATACGGTACGCCCATTTACGTACATCGGTAAGTGCGCTGTTCTTATCCCATATGGCCTCATTGAACTCATGGGAAAGGTTCGGTGCGTATCTGTTGCCGATGATTACATCTCCTGTGTATATTGCCATTTTTCTCACCTCACAGCCCGAACGGGTGTGCTGTTCCTTTCTTCTTTACGATAGGTCTGCCCGTGTCGGGATTGACCGCTTTTCCAGAGTCACGAACGAACCTTCCACCCGTATAGGATACTGTGTCAAAATACTCATAGTATTCCAACGCGCCACCATTGTAAAGACGCAGGATCATAACATAATAAGGGGATAGGGGTCTGTCAATACCTTTCCCACGGATCCACCAGCACGCATACTTGATGGCATTATAGGGAGAGTCCACGGACATAACCTCTGACTCCTCTTTGTTCGTCATAGCGTTTCTCAAAATAAATCTGTATTCTACCATTATATCCACTTCCACTCCCTGTTATAATCAAGCAGTTTGCCATTGACAGGGGATACCCTGTATGTCCTGTTCCTGGCCCACTGATGAATGTGATAGCCGTTCAGCAGTTCCCCTGTGATGATCCTGTAGTTATGATAGTACGTGATGTCCTCGATGGGATGGCTGAACATCTTTGACGGATCATATATCGCAACCCTCTTGCCAGGGTTCTTCTTTGCGATGGCACACGCCTTGACGCGGGTATCCTCAAGTCTCTTGGATCCGAGTACCCTGTCTCCCTTTCCGAATATCTCTATCAAGTAAGTCATATCTTTCCCTTCCTGATTGAACCATTCCTGTATAGTGTGTAATATTTCCCACTCCAGTAAGGCACATAGGCTACCCAGAAATCATTACCAGAACCCAATGTCCCGACAGATCCGCAGACATATTCTTCCCCATCCCTTTCCACAGAGCATACCGCAACGATAGTAGAGGATGATCTGGCTAGATGGTGCTTCGGACTCAATGCAATCTTGCTGTATGCGTAGGCACGGGCTTCCGTAAGGCTGTTGAACTGCCTATTGACTACCTTTTTGCGCGGGATGTCCTTATTGTCGTTCTTATACCAATACAATACGTATCCGTCTATCATAGTATCACAGTCCGAACGGCAGATTAGACTTCTTCTTTTTCTTATACAGATTCCTGTACTCCGAGCCAATAGGCATAGCGAGACGGGTATTCGTGTAGATGACGGTCCACTGATACGGTTTTCTGTCACGCACATACTCTTGGAGTTCGATAGGGTACTCCGCACTCGCCTTGCACCTCTGGTCGTAATACCTTAGTGCTTCCGTGTATGAGAGGAACTCTCTGGATGTCATTCTGTCCCCAAATCTTATGACCTTGTAGAAATGATCCGATGTGTATTCCATTGTTTCACCTCACAGTCCGAACGGATGCCATTCTTTCTTTTTCGTCTTCTTAGCGAACGTCCCGTCTGCATTTATGCGTCTCTCTCTTCCGTCAGTGGTCTCGTATGTATATTCTATGATACCATAATGGTTATACTTGCTGACAATTCCTATAAGAAGTCCAGATTCGTTGTTTCTGACCCACATCTCTCCGTTGCACCCTCCTGCGTTGATGATTATCTTCCTTGCCATCGTTTCAGTGGTTGCATTGGCATAAGACTCACGGTTTTTGTCATAAACGACAGAATATTTGTAGAACAGATGTCCGCTCATTTCAATCCCTCACAGAGCCGTCCCCGTTCAGAATGTGTTTCCTGTTATCGTGGTAGTAATCGTACCAGATGAACTGTCCGTTCTCCCTCTTCACGACACCAGCGACAGGATTCATAATCCTCCCGCCGAATATTGCAACGACCTTGACGGAGTAATGTTCATCGAGGTATCTGTATGCGCCAGCACGTGCATTCTTTATTCCCGTGAACCTCTTTGAATCCCCAGAACTGTTCTTGACCCTGTGGTACTGTCCGTTGATAGGGCATTTGTATTCAAGGCTGTACGTTTTGTATGATGCGTTTGCCATACATCTGAAACGTTGTAGGTATATTTAAAAGTGTATTACGTAAAAAGAGGAAAAGGTTTCAGCGGTGCTTGAACTTCAGTAGATCCTCTCACCGAGAGTTCCGTCCTTGTTCAGTCTCCACATACAGCCGTCAGTGGATTTCCAATATCTCTTTTTCATTCTGTAATACACCGCACCGACATAGAGTTTGGTGTGTGCGCCATACTTAGAGACATCTACCGCATAGATGTTCTTGTTCACTCTGGATGCAGCGTATGCCCTTGCCTCGTCCAGCGTATCAAACTCTTTTGCTCCGACAACATATATTGCCATATTTCTCACCTCTTTCAAATTATCTCATTAGAGATCGTCCATTTCTCCTCTACGGATTAGTCTCTTGTTATGCCTTCCGCCATTCGCATCCAGATCGTAAGCGTAATCCGTATCGGCCATGTACATCACAGGTCTTCCGTGTCTCAAACAGATGTACGCATAGTCCTCGCATCCCGATGAGATCGTGAACCCGTATGTGCTTGCACCCCTGCCCTCGACCGTATAATGCTTTCTCAATCTGGCATAGACAGAGGGGGCGCATACCCTCATACCAATCTTAATCGCGTCCTCTCTTGAGAGTTCCCCAGAGAGACCTCCGTAGGATTTGCCAGCATACGGCCCTCTGAATTTGAAGGTATCCACACTGTATCCGCTAATCGTCTTGCTCATCTGATCACATCCCGAACTTTACCATTTTAACTGATTTGTAGGAACGATGTACCATCTCTGTCCTTTTCTCTCGTAGGTCGCCCAATACCATGAAGATCCCAGATAGGGATTACTCACCCAGATCTGGATGTATTTTGCACGATTCTTGAGACCTTCCTTTTTTGCCTTACTTGTTAAGGCTTCTAAACTGATTTTATCAGAAGAGTAAGAATCTTGGATACGATAATGCCTATCAAACCAATAATTAACTGTGTAATCATCAGGATTCTTTTTCATGGGTCTCACAGTCCGAAAGGATGCCACTCCTTTTTGCCAGTATTCGCCTTTGCACCCGCGAGAGGAACGCTGTACGTCCTTCCAGTTCTCGGATCCGTCCACGCCTTGAGTCCGTATGCTCTCATCCAAGGAAGGATGCACTCTTCGGGCATACGGCTGTTGAACTTGCGGAGAATGGCACGGTACACCGTCTTCACGTCCTCCGTCTTGGGTCTGATGTCCCATCCCCTGTCGTAGTTCACGACAATACCATTCTGGTAGATCTGGAGTTTGGAGATGCACCCTTTGTTAATCCCGAAGGCGGACTTCTCAAGGAACGTCTTGGTCTCGAAGGGGTATCTGATGCCTTTGTAGAACACGTTACCCGTGATCCACGCATCTACGAACTTCTCAATCTTGATCACGGGCTTGTCCGCTGATGCGGAGGTCATAGGGCGCACGACCATCACGTGTTCGTCAATGAACTTGTTGCCTGTACTCATCGTCCCACCTCATGCACCTACGTAATGTTCGGCATACTTCTTCGCGGCATTCAGCGAATAGAATGTCTTGTCAGCCACGATATCAGTGGTTACATAATCGTAGAAGGAGACACGATACTTGTACCTGTGCTTTCCGTCTTTTGCAGGAATGCGAACAAGGTATGCTGCGTCCCTTCCGAGCAAGGTCATTCCCCAGTGCATAGTCGTTCCTACCCGCCATCCTGCACTCCACTTGATCGCCTTACGAAGTGCATCTTTATTAAATGATGTCTGCCAGGCACAAATTGCAGTAGATTTCGCCATATCGACACCTCACAGTCCGAAAGGATGCCACTCTTTCTCTGCTCTTCCTTGCAGTCTTCTGACATTCCCATCCTTGGAGATACGGTATTTCACACCGTCCTTATCCTCGTAGACGGGGTATCCGCGACCCTTGTAGATGTAGCCAATCCTCCACTGTCCGACAGCGTTGCCCTCGAAAACGGAGATGTAAGGATTAGGGATGCCCATATCACGCCAGTATGCGAAAGAATCTATTGCGAACTTCCTTGCGGATCTGATGTTCATAAACTTTCTGTTCGGTTCTGAATCCAATGTGTAGTACATATCTTTCACCTCACAGTCCGAAAGGATGCGGTTCACTCTTCTTGGCGGGCTTATGCCATCTGGGGTTAGGCGATGCCGCAAACCTCATATGGTATTCATCCAGCGACATCCCGTTCACCCAGAAGTCCCCTCTGTAATGAGTAGGCTCTATATATCCCGCCTTGATCATATCGTCATAGGAATCGAACACCTCACGGATTGTCACATGAAGGAATCTAGGGGTCATTACCGTTGCTCCGACTTTAGGTAGTGCCATTTGTTTCACCTCACAGTCCGAACGGGGATGCTTTCTTCTTTGCGGGGGACTTGACCTTTTTAAACTCAATAGTAACAGAGCCATAAATCCTAAGTAACTGACAGGTCTTATCACCGCAATCCTCGGCTGAGAAAGTTCCTTGCTGTTCTACTCCGTTTATAATTACCTTGAACATAGCCATATCTTTCACCTCACAGTCCGCGAACCCTGTTCATCATCTGAATATATGCTGTAAGGGTCATCCCCAGAGTACCGTCCGCCTTGACGATCCTCTGCTCTCTTACGTTGTATCCATGTCCGCTCTTATCTTCGGGAGACCATAGCAGAAGGTTGTAGTCCTTGTCGAACCTGATGTATGCGAGGGATTTCTTGATACCCCACTGCATCTTGCCGAGATAGTTCTTGACCATTCCATATTCATAGGCATATCCAACGGGATCCGAACTCCTCCACTTGTACTTGTTCCTCACTTTCGCATACAGCATCTTGCGAACCTCCGTGATGGAATCGCCGTAGCAAGTCTCGATGTCGCTCTGTATACCTGCGCTGTACTTCGGTTTGTCCGAAAACTTCTTTGTAGCCATTTTTATCACCAATTTTTAGGAAAAGATTTGACCTTGTATGCCACACCATACTCTTTACTCTTACGGCACTCCTCGTAACCTGCGGAGGGGTTCGCACCGTTGGAGAATCTGACCCAATGAGTGAAAGCCCTACCCTTCTGCGTATCATAGATCGGGATACCGCTGGTACTTCCTTCATACTCTCTAATCACCAGATGGATGCGTCCGTTCGTTCTTCTGTACGTACCGAGCAGTGTCTTAGCAGCCGTCAGATATGCGTCCTTTAGAGTGGACTCGAATACCCTGACCCCGTTTTCAACTGGAATCCAATATGCCATTTCTCATACCTCATATGATGCTTTCAACAGATACCCATTGGTTACATCTCACATCGCCGTTCTTGTCGATGATCGCCTTGGTATCGGTTGTCATACTGATAGAATGGAAAAGACAGTATTTAATGGTTATGAAAATGTAATACAAAAAGAGGTAAGGAGTTTGGAAAAGATATTCAGTAGAATGACAGCGAACCGTCTGCGAGTATGATACCCCTGTCCTCTGACGACCCCGAATCTGGGATGTCGATACTGAAGTTGCTCACATCGAACCATATAGGGTATTTGTTGAAACCGTACCAGATGGCTGAACCGAACGGGATGGGAGAATCGTTGCTCTTGAAGACATAGACCTCGGTCTCTTTGTGCTTCCTAGTCCACTCGTAGATGCCCTTACGGGCGGATTTCAAATCCTCGTAGCATTTCCTTTCTTTCTTCCATTCGTACATCACATATACAGACATAGATTATTACCTCCGATGTATGTATTCAGAATACATACATTTGTATATATTACTATCGAAGAAAAAAGGAAGAGGTTTGGGATCAGTTGAGACGGTCCATGACCGCACCAGTGACCCAGTTGAGGGAATAGGCTTTATCACCGCGAAGGAAGTAATACTCATACCTTCCCACATCGAACCCGACGATCCCGTAGACAGGCACTTTGCCAGGCGTACCCTGATAGATTCTTACCTCTTTCTGACCGTCTTCGCTGATATGTTTCATCGCTTCCCATCTGGCCTTGCCCAGTGAATTGACAAAGACCTTCTTCCTTCCCAATACAGCACGATATCTTACCATTTTCTCACCTCAATTATGTCCATAATTCTCTCTGACTGTCAAAGGGGTCTTACCATCCCACGGATAGAGGTCCATCCAACCGTCTAACCACAGTTCTTTTCTTCCGTGATATATTCTGAAATACCCCTTTTCATGACCGACTTTCACCGTAGGGAGATAGAACCAATCATCATACGCATACGGTTTGCCTTTGGATCCGACCAGTTTGTACCCGTATACATCCACCTCAACATCCTCGCGTACAGAACCCGTCCAATCCAGATATTCCTTGCCAGATCTTTTGGTTATCTTTGCAAACCGATATTTGGGACGGAAATTAAGACATTGTGTGAGGTATCCCCACCAAGTTCCGACGAGTCTGGCCATTATATCACGCAAATCTTAGAGCCTTGGCTTTCCACGACGGGGTTGCGTACTTCTCCCAGTTCTTGACCCACGTGGAAATTCTGACCCATCCGCGACCAGTGTGCTGTGCGACGACGAGCCAGTTACCGCCCTTGGAATTGTACTTGAACAATTCAAAGTTGGTGTCATCGAACCCCCATCCAGTGAGTTTATCACGACATACCTTGGCGATTTCATTCATATCCATGGACTTGACGTTCAGCATCTTTACTGCAAATTCGTCACCGAGTTTACATACAGCGATTATCTGTGTCATCCTCACACCTTCCTCTTAGGCATAAGACCGATGTTCTGTAGAACAGATTTGCTCGCATACACGATGACTCCGCCTGATCTGAAACACCATCCAAGAACACGCCCTCCGTCACCAAAAAGTGTGGATTCCTTATAATCATCACGGTAGTTGTTCTGTGCGTGAGTTTTGAGTTGCTTTATAGCGGATTCATAGGTACTCGCTTTGAACTCCCACACACCCTTCGAGGGCATTCTTCCTTTCACAATTCCGAAACATCCGTAAAATGTTGCCATTTTCTCACCTTACCTGTACTCTTTTCTTAATGTCATAAGTGTCTTGAGGAGGTATACTGCCTCAGTATCCTTCTGACCGTTTCTGGACATATTCTCGATGTCCTCTTTCAAAGATGCGACCGTATACTCATAATTGGTCTTGTCCGTAACGATGGTGTAAAAACCCGCATAGGTGTCCTCATTGATACCCTCTACGTTCCCGTGAAATGCGTTATAGGTGTATCTGTACATCCTGCACGCCCAGTTGAATACAGCGGGATCCTTGCAGAACCTCTGTATCTTGGGGGAATTGCTGTACGACAGAGCCTTACGGGGTCTCTGCATCCTCGACCTTACCGTTTCCAATTTGATAGCCATCGTCATTCACTCCCCGTATCTCTTTCCGTTCTTACTGATAGAACCATCCTTGTTGATCCTTCTCTCGGACTTGTAATCCCCGTAGGTGTAGACACCATCCCATTCACGGACAAGCCCCATGAGCGTCTTGTAGTTCCAGATAAAGACCACTGTCGTATCGAAACCGTCATTGACCTTCTTTATCGCCTTTCTGCGTGCGTCATCGAGGTTATCCGCCTCATCGAGCAGTCTGTCCATTCCCGATCTGATTTGATATCTCATCTTTTCACCTCAATATGTTTTTCCGTTCCTGTAAAGTTTGTAGAATCTTTTACTCTTCTTAGAGAACCACACATATCCGTCATGTCTGGAGATCACGCCGTCCATGACCGTCGAATTTTTGGATGGGAACATATATGCAACAGGGATTCCGTGATTCTCGTCCATCACATCCATAGCGTACTGACGTGTTTTGACTATGGAATCGTAACCTCTCTCCCTATACCCTTTTCCGAAATCAATCCAGTACACCATCTGCATCACCTCTCTTTAGCAATCGTACCATCCATATTCAGTGCATATTTCGGATGACGCTCGTTATTGATGACCCAGTAAAATGTACCCTTATAGCGTACAACGGATCCGTACATATTATACTTTGATTTACCGACGGAGATGCCTTTTATGGATTTTCCAAAGATAGCAGCATTGGGACGGAACGCTCTGGTGACATATGCAGACATCCCCTCGGATCTCCCCGCGATATACAGTTTGATTGCGAACTCCCTTGCTTTATCCAGCGTAGAGAATGTAAAATCCTCATATTCTTCACCGTACCCGCCTCTGCCTTTGGAAACAGTAACGTAGAACGTCATACCTCTGGCCTCCTCAATATTCCTTCATCTTTACGATACGTCCGTCCGAGAGTGCGTAATAGGGGAAACGCTGAACACCGCTCTTGTCGATGGGCATCCACATCCACCTTCCGACATATCCCCCCGCAAAGTAGATTTTCCCGATGGGTCTCGACTTACTGCTGGTGTATAGAGTTGCTGCCGACCTGTAATCCGTCTTATATGCGTTCTTACAGACATCCAGAACGATCCTTCTGGCTTTTACCGCACTATCCGTCATAAGATTCTCGCGGATCCCTTTCTGAAACGAATACTCCACCCAGTATGCCATGGTATCACAGTCCGAACGGAGATGCCCTCTTCTCAACAGGTCTTCTGAGTCCGAGATACCTCTCCACCTCTCTCTTTGCGTCATCGAGATAATGGAAGGTACGAATATATGTAGGCTTTTTTACAATCATATATGTAAGATGATGGCCGTCTAATCTCTTTTTCATTACAGTTATCGTATAATCAGAAGACCCTATCTTTTCAACTCTTCCAAAGATTTTATCGGACCCCTCGATATACAGATCGTACCTGACGAAACCTCTGACACCTGCTACTCTTTCAGTTTTGACCCATTTGAATGCTCTTGCCATCCTTCTTCACCTCAGAACATCGAATCGTTTGCCGACCATCCCTTGCTGTATCTCTCACCAGTGATGATGTTCGCCAGATAACGCTTGCGGGTCTTTGCATCAATCATCTTTCCGCACGTATGATCGCCGTAATGCACTACACCATAACAGTATGCAACGATACTTTTCGTATTGGATGCGGGGTTGTATGAATAAAGAGTGATACGGGGGTCGCCCTCGTACTGCACATTGATCTTGGAAACGAATGCTTCTCCGACCGTCAGTGCTGTTGCCATCGCCTTGTTGGTAGAGGTATATGAGACCTCGTGGCTCTTTCCGTTGATGATACACCATTTCGTATATTTGGTAGGCTTTTTTGTAACCGCTTTCATTTTCTCACCTTAAATTGTATATTTGAGGGCGTGTATGCCCAGTTTCTTGAGCGTCACTCCGCAGTCCTCGGTGAACGCATCGAATCCTCCATCTACCTTAGCACAACTGATAAACTCGATACCTGTTTTCGCCCATCCTGTCGGTTTCACCCATGCATCAAGGTACTCGATCTTCTTCTTGCGATATGTCTGAATGATGTTTCCTTTCCAATCGAAGAGGACCCCAGAGAGTGATTTTTCGGTCCTATCAGTTACCTTAAAGAAGTAGGCGAGTTCAGGTTTTCCATATATCCTTCCGACCTTGAACCTTGCCGTATCCGTAGTCTTGATACTCAAACGTGAACGCTCAACCATACTCTCACCTCACAGTCCGAACGGGGATGCTTTCTTCTTAACGGATCCCTTACGCAGAGTTCCGTCAGAGTTGATTGTGATTTCAGACCTTGACTTGGTGGTAGAATACCCAGTCCATACGAACTTGACACCCCCAGAAGTGGTGCTCTTGACTCCGACGAATCCGCACCTTGAAACGATGCCGTTCTTTATGGTATTGATATTCACACCGTATACTGCATAAGGCAGTTCGTCTCCGTATTTGCGGTAGTTGTCAAATCTCTTTTCAGTCAGTCTGTACTGGGTCTTGAGGAACAGCATCGCGTGTTTGCGTGCATCGACAAGATTGCTGAATACCTTGAGCCTGCCACCCATATTCTTGGGTCCGCCCGATCCGTAGAAATCCATAAAGAACTGTGCCATTCTTTCACTTCCTTTAATTTGTATTACGTATCTGCGTTATACTATATAATGACTCCTCTCTCCTCAATATGCCGACTGTATCAGATGCCAGTCGCGAATGTCGGAGATGTGCTTTCCGAGAGTTCCGTCCTTACGGAGAACATACCAGAAACTCCTCTCTCTGCCATCGATCATAACCCTCTTTTCAAGGATGAATTTGCCCTCTTTTGTGAAATACACACCCTCAGTACAGGGGGAACGGACAAATGCGACGATTGCCTCATGTGTCCTTATCAGACTCATGCACTTCTTACGCGCATCGGACTTGAACTTGAAGGTCGTGAACTTCCCGTCTTTACCACGCATGAATACGTAGTGGTACGGATGTACTGTTGTCTTATACTCTATGCAATACATCTTTTTCACCAGAACGTGTAACCTATCTTCTTATAATGATTACGTGCTTCCATGAAATTATTATACCCGACAGTACCATAACTGAGAGTGGAAAGGCTGCCATAATAGGTATCTATATCCCAATACTTTTCTGGGGTCTCCCACACACAATGGAAATAATATTTTCCCAAAAACTCTGTACGATAGGGTGTCAGTATTCCGATAGGTTCTTTTGTATTCTTACCAGAATAGAAATACACGGGTCTCAGTCTCTTGAAAGAGGGGAGTTGTTTGATGAAATCCGATCTGATGTTCTTCACAGTATCATTGATCGCCATCCTCTCTCCTTTTCCAATCTGCACATACGTAACCATTTTTCTCACCTCAGTCTCTTTCCGAGTGTTCCGTTCTTATACAGTTGGTACTTACCATCGGCTGCATAGTGTCCATCCTTGGAGGGATACCAGTATCTTGTTCCCTGATACCACTTGTGTACCTCTCCCTTGAGAACATACGGACCAGCGATGTTCTTTCCGACCTCATAGACCGAGACCATCTTGTTGTTGTAATTTCCCACGACCTCGTAGGCGGACTTGCGTGCATTGGTAAGGGTATTGTGACTGCTCACAGTCCTTCCGACGTTCTTCCTGTAATAGTCCTCGACTACGACCTTGTATTTTCCTTCCATATCAAAACACCTCACAGTCCAAAGGTATAGGTCAGCAGTTTCTTGACCGTACCATTCACGTTGAGTTCCTGAATGGAATCATAAGTGACCCACCAGAACCTGTCCATCTTACAGGAAACCTTACCGACATAAGAGTTCTTGTTCTGTGATGCATAAATCTTACAGACCTTCGGACGAAAATCCGCATAGATCGTCTTCTGTTTGAAATCCATAAAGGAAATCGCCATACTACGGGTTTTTGAAAGAGAGTCCACGCCTTTCTCAAGTTTTCCGTTTCCGAAATCGAGCCAATATACCATATTGAACACCTTTTGAATGTATTACGAATATAACGGTTTCAGTATTTATACATTCTTTTCAGACTGAGGGAGTTCTGACGCGGATGTATGAAGTTCCCGTTATAATCCAGACGTTTGATGACCTTCCGCCCTCTGTGGAATGTCGTATAGAAATAACCGATCCCGTTGGTCTGCACCCATCCAGAGGGTCTTTGCGTACCCCTGTCGCGGTACAGCGGGATATTGGTATAGAAATCATGGCGTTTCATCTCTCTGACGCATTCCCTTACGGCATCCTCCAGAGAGAGGAAGCACGCCTCGTAATCATAGAACTCGACGTAGTATCTCATTCTTTGATGGATCCATCGCTGTAAAGCACATATGTCTTATCGTTCGGCGGGGAGAACAGTACCCTGTTATCCTTGGTAAGAACGACTCCAGCATAAGCGGCCCCCTGTGCCGTGATCCTCGTGAGGTTGGCTGATACGCCCGTTTTCTTCACTTTCTTGTATGCGTAAGCCCTTGCTGAATTTATCGACATGAATCTTTTATTGCCTATCGTATAGAACATATCTTCACCTCTGTCATACATCGTCACAGGGATATTAAAAGTCCTCGTCTGTCGGCTCGGTGAGATTATCATCGATCCTTTCCAGAGTGACCTTTACGGTATCCCCTTTCATAATCCCGATTTGGGAGAGTTCTTTCGTTGCTACGATCACCAGGGACGAACCCTGTTTGACCACTGTCTTGTATGCGGAAATCTGATCCATATTGGGTACATATGATTGTATAATATATAATACGTTGTATTATGTGCGTTCTGACGGAACATCCATCCCGTAATCCTTCATATAGAGTTCGATGGATTCGCGCCTGTCATACAGCGTCATAGTGGGGATGTCCAACTCCTTCGATATACGCGACCAAGCCAGACCTTTCGAGCGCAGAACGGCGATCTCGTGCAACGGCAGACGCTTGCGGGGTCTCCCGCCCTTGCGACCGTATTTCTCCTCGGAATACTTCTGTCCCCTCTTTATCGCATCGGAGCGGTACTTGCTGTCCCTCTTGGACAGATCGGACAGCGTATGTATCACGGCCTCGAATGTGTCCCGCATCGGGTCTATCTCCCAATCTGGCAGTACGATCTTCAGATTGTGTCTCCTTATCTCTGTAAGTATCTCTGCACCCTTGCGGAACGTCTTGCATAGATCCCAGAGGGAATCGACATAGACCACGGAGACCTCCTCGTGCCTTATGGCCTTCATCAGTCTGTCTATTCCGTCCGTCTTGCCGTCCACTATGCTCTCTACGACGTTCAGACCCTTACTGAATGCGTTGTCGTTCAATCTCTTGGACGTTTCCTCGTCCAGTGCGAACGATACCGCATCCTCTGTCCTTCCGTCCATCCATCCCATACAACTGTATGAACAAAAATATATAAAAAAATTAAGGAAGGCGTTTTCACTCGTTCTCTGGATTGCGTTCTCCAGACAGCCTGTACCAATTATACAGACCTACGAAGGCCATTATGAGATATATCATCTTCTTGGTCAGATATACGGGATCGAAATGAACGATGAACATAGCAACGGCTATGATGTCCGTGATCAGCCACAGGATGTACTGCTCACGATATCTCAGCAGTTCCAGTGAGATCGCCACCAGCCCTATGGCCACGGTATACGCATCCAGCATTGCTACTGGATCCCCTATCTCTGACAGTATCGCTTCATACACCAATCCAGAAAGGATGACAATGACGGCGCATACGGCCATCACGGGATAGGACATTCTCTTGGCCTTGGTCAGATCCCTCTCCTTCGTATCCCTGTGACGTACCCACATCACCCAAGAGCCTACGGCCAGAGGAAGGTACACGCACGCTTCCAACAGGAATGTACCCATTATGTTCCAATAGAGCAGATAGGCCATGTAGGAGAGGGTGTTCACGATGGAGAACACGAAATTGCTTATGCTTACCTTTGCGGTGAGGAAGATGCAGAATACTCCCGCTACGGCGGACACGAAGTTCACCACCGTAAGCCATGTGGGGTTATCGGATGAAGACGAATCTATGAATGAGGACAGCATCACGTATCCCGCAATGACGATCATCACGGTCGCCATGACCCACTCATACCACGTAAGTCTCCTTATCGACGTTCCCAGATTCTTCAGACCATCCATTTTATCAGTTCCTCGATGTCGTCCTTCTCTCT
>Ga0326512_10000086_pt1 | contig 74551 bp, 58 predicted proteins | sample 1_2617_0518_D_FD_203652 | JGI IMG/M metagenome (GOLD analysis project Ga0326512, IMG submission 203652) | Bovine rumen microbial communities from UC Davis, California, United States - 1_2617_0518 | ecosystem: Host-associated > Mammals > Digestive system > Stomach > Rumen | place: USA...
CAAAATCCGGTGTTGCTTCTTTTTTGATATTATCTGGTATTTTTATTTTACCAATACCTTCATTTATAAACTTTACAAATACATCATTTTCACCCAATGTTTCTTTATATTGATAATAATAATCAATTATCGTTCTAAAACTATAGACATTGCCACCGTGTAAAATTGTTTGTGTTACATTTTCATCTACTGTAATTGCCAATTCAACTTCATTTGGTAATTTGATGTTCTCAACAATTTTTCCCCAACAGCCATCTAAACTGTCAGTTGCTTTATGTAAAGACACTATACCAAATTCATCACTTTCCAAATAAGCAAATAAACCTGGCAACCTTGAAATCATTTTTTCAAAAGATACTTTATATTCAATTGTTCTCATCATTCTCCAATTTTAGCCTCATATAAATTTATTACGATTTCATTGGTGTTTTGATTGGTAACACTACTACCATAAATATCTGGGTCAAGATAATATATATGTCTGTCAGTCTCTTTATCATACTGATATTTCAAATGTATGTATGAAAACTTATTATACTGTGTTATATCATAATGTCCATCAGTATTTGTGTTGTTATATATCCAATTCGTTGTGTAATTATTAATCTGTTTTGTACTATTCCAATCATTGAGGATTTCTTCAAATGTCTTAATTCCACTTCTTCCTGACCATTTTTTAGAATCCCAATAAGGCATCATAAAAGGTATTGTTCTTCCATATCCTGCATGATTAAATTCCACCTTCATATACAAATCTTGTGGCAATGTTAATTCATTGTCTTTCCATATATAAAGATAAAACCCCTCACTTGATGTTTTTGATGAATTTTTGTCTTTTATCACTAATTGAGAACTTAATCTTGTATTATCAACAAAACTATCCCTATCAACTCTTATTCCAACCTTTTTTTCAGTTGGTATATAACGGCCATAATTGTTTTTGTCCGCACCAACACTTACATAGTTTTTCCCATCAATATACTTTATATATTTTGAAAATAAATCATTTGTGTCAAAAAAAACTGTTGAATAACCAATTAGGTTTTGATTTGCACTATTCATTGAATCATAATATAACAAACGCAAAAAACTTTTCTTTAATTTGTTTTTTTGATAATGCACATCATCATTTGTAAAATTCAAAAAACACAACAAATCAGACATATCATCATCTGTTAACTGTTTGCTTAAATTTTCACCAAATTTCAAAATCTGTACATCGTTACCAATCTTTACAATGCCATTCCAAAAACTCTCATTTTCAACAAGCCAATCATCACCTCTATGTTCTCTAAAATGTAAATTAATTTTTATTGTATAAACATCAGTAAAACTATTTTTATTAATGTTTGAAACACAAGGATAATATACATCTTTTTCTAAATCAGTAATATCATTGATTGATTTTTTCTTCTCGTTTGCAACATATTCATTTAATAAGTCAATTTGTTGTAAATTTGTTTCAAAAGTATTTATTATTGGAACTTTAAGTTCAACAATCGGTCTTTCAAAACTAAATTCGTATCTTGTTTTTTCAGAAAAGAGAAAATTTTCCCTAAAAACATTGATTCCACCCAAATCTCCATATCTTTCAGTGTCATTTATGATGTAATATGCCTTTTCACTTATTCCATCACCATCATCTTCCAATTGGTCATATTCTTCTTGGGTTATCTTAATTAATTCATTACTCCTATGAACATATCTTAATGTATTTTCAACTTTATCATTATCAATTTGTGAATTGAAAATTAATGCATAAAGATTTTTTTGCTCTTCTGTTTGAAAATCATCATAAGTTGCAAACAATGAGTTTGGTGTAAGGTATTTAAACATTATTGTTGTTACAATAACCTCGCCAAATATGTTTGTGTATCTGAAATAAATCGGTATCCTTTGTTCAGATATTATTTCCTCTGGATTTTCTTCTGTTGTTTGTTGTTCCACATAATCAGTAACATCAAAATAATGTATATTATTGAAATACATTACAATAACATCTTCATTATTTTGTCCACTTGTTATTGACTCAATATCCAATGTAAACTCTTTATCTATTAAGAATGAAAAACTTCTACTGTTTTTATTTACCTTTATAATTTTATAATCCTTATAAAAAGTATAGTTACTTTGGTAATCATAAGTTGTTTCACCAAAATTAAGAGACAAATTATTGATTGTATTGATAAACACACCTTCTTCAAGTTTGTCAATATCATTACATTCACAAGTCACCATTACCTTGTTTTTGTTATAACCCAAATATCCTGTTTCATCTTCGATATTATTATCAAAGTCAACAAAAGATATAATATCAACAGGTAAATCTACTTTTGTCTTATTTAATTTATTTGTATTAATTCTATATTTTAACATACTTTGTTTTGTTCATCCTTATATTCATAATTAGAGGTTTTCTTAATATTACCAAAAACATTATTTGGTAAATCTTGTATATTATAAAGTCCACCATATCCAAACGGGTCTTGTCTTTCCAAGAAAAAGTTTATTTCCTTATTTATATAAAAATGACCATTGGCAAATGGATATTCTTTCAAACCAACAACATTTTTATTACCTACATTTAATATGTCTCTCCACAAATATAAATTTGTTGAAACTTTATTTGCATAAGATGGAATTTCCTTATTTCTCACCCTTAATGTATATTTAGGTCTACTGTAATCAATAATATGTCTGCCAACATCTGTTGGTATTACTATTTCATTATTTACATTAGTTATCTCATTATGTGCAACATGACTAATTCCATTTTCATCAGTCCATGTGTAAACATTGATGATATCTTCTTGTGTTATAATTTTTTCATCAGAATGTAACAAACCCTCAACAAGTTCGAAAATATTTTTCCCACCACTACTTGGATTAGGTGGATTTAAAAGAAAACGTACATTACTTTGTACACTGTTAACCACTAACGGACACATTTCAGTTTCATCCTCATTGCATAGGAAAACAATATCACCACTTGAAACACCTGTTCTTATTGCTGATACAACCTCAATAAACAAACCATTTGCTTGTCTTGGTCTGCATGATGTTATTCTTATATCTCTATGTGAACCTTGACGCAATGAACCAAATTCTCTGACATCAATCGGATAATGTGCTTTATAATGATAACCCTCTTTACGATATGTACTATCTAAAGTTTCTTCACTACATGTAAAAGTATCACTTATGAATTGGCCTTTATAGTCATAATCATCCAGTTCTATTTCATCAATAACTGATGTATTGCATTTTAATTCACTATCTGAAGTTGTGAAAATATGTTCTCTTTGTTCTGTATTAAACCTAAAATGAACATCTGATAATGTGGTTTCAAGCGCATTATATGTATCAAATTCAACAATATCACCGTAAAATATATCATGTTCATTACTTTCCATGACAATATCATCATCAAGTAATATACCATCTGTGTTTGTTATTAAACAACAGTCACTAATCTCTTTTCTGTTTTGTATGACTTCATCTTCATCATCCCATTCATTAAAAATATCCAAACCACTTGTAACTTTTCCAAAACAATGAGAAAATTCAATATTTTTCAAATCATTTTTTCTTTTATTATACCAAGCATTATGACCTTTATTCCTTTTTATTAATGTAACATATAATTGTGTTAATGGTCTTCCAAGATTATCTACAAATTTATCTATATCTATTGTATCAGTAAAAACAATCTGTGTCTTATTATCCCCATATATTGTCGTTGAAAAAGCAAGTGGATATTGTTCTTTTGAAAAAGGTAACATTTCATTATTGACATTGAAATCTTTTCTACAATTGTTATTGATGTAATTTTCAAAATCACCATGAACAATATCATCAGTCAATTCTTCTTTTTTAAACTTTAAATTTGGTAATTTTCTAAATTTGCGATAGTAATACAAACAATTTCTGTTGTTAACTACTTTTGCAAAACGAAAATAATATCTATTAAAAATGTCATTTGGAATTTTTTCATCATTATTAATACCTAATACTTCTTTTACATCACTGACATTATTAATATAAAAGTAATACTCTAAATGTTCACTTTTAAGATTACCAACATTGACAACAGTAAATAACTTTGTGTCTATTTCAGTAAAAGAACCATTCATTGTCTGAGAAAAATAAAGTTTAATTTTATCCCCAATATGAAGGTTATGTTTAACATAAGACCTAAATAATAAAACATCCTGGCCAGAAGTTCCTTTTGTTTCTTTAAAAGTTGCTAATAATAATGCATTAATACCATTTCCATCGTTTATAAGCACCTTATCGTTTCCATTATCGTTTTCAAATGGATAAGTGATACAAATATCCCAATTTTGTTCTTCTCTATGCTGTAATGCATTATATTTTGGGGTAAACGAAAATAGACTACTGTCCGGATACATTTCAACAAATTCACATGCGACATGTTCTTGTTCTTTGCTACCATCAAAATATGTTCCATTGAAAACTTTTGAAATTAACATGTCATCCCATTCACCTTTGTTCCTATCAACAGAATCACGAACAAACTCACAACCTTTAATAGATGATTGATTGTTAAAACCAAACCACCCATTTTGTTCTCCTAAGTTAGATAAAACACTTTCATCAAAACTTAAAACATCATCTTTAAGATATAAATGTCTTGCAATATTGTCTCTGTTATTAGTACCAAAACCACCCTCTATTGAACCAATATTTGTTCGTTTTGTTAACTTAATTTCAGTTCCATCATTATATCTCATTATATCTCTAATGGTGTTGAAATTCTTAATTACTTCATTCCTTTTATTGCCAGAAGTATTTTTATATTTAAAACTGTTTTCATCACTAAGAGGATTGACAACTTTAAATGTTTGATTACGTAGTATATGATTATTGAAAATATCGTAACCACAATGATAATAATAACCACCGTTTTTATTATTAGAATACATCGTATTACGTATCATATCAATATTTGTCAATGTGCTAATTTTTGTTCCATTTCCATTGTAAATACCATCAGATGTAACAATCTCCAAGTCATCTTTATTATCAGTACCTTCATTCTTTACAATTTCAGTAACGGTGTTAAACAAAACATTGCTACAATATGGATTAACTGTAAGTATTAGTCTATATTTCGTTGAATTTGCACGTTCATTCTCAAATATCTCCATTTGGTCAATTGTATCATTAATAGACAAAAATGGAAATACCTTTGTATGACGTTCCATATCAATGTCAATATATTTGTTGACATCAACAGAATTTGCCGAATCAGTACTGCTTAATCTTATTCTTTCATCCATTTATAACTTAACTTTTAACTATTTATTTGCTTGCTTAACTCACAAGCAGCAACTACAAGACAATCATCAGTATAACCATAAGTAGCACTACTTATTACTGGATAATTATGTTCACTTTGCCAAATCCACATTGCATGTGGCATATTTGTTGCAAATTCCATGAATTTTATTATTTTATCCCTATATGTTTCACTTGGTGAATTTTTATCCAATTTCATATTAATATGAGCAAGTTCGTGTATTATGGTACTTCTCATTTGTGTAGTTGTTTCAACTGTTCTATAATAAGCATTATATGTTAATGTGTTAGTGTTTTTATTTGCCTGAGCCACCCATCCACCAGTAGAACTGTATCCTATAACAATTTTATATTGTTTTGAAAATGTTGTAAACATATTATATATGTCGGCAACAGATGCTGCTGCTTGTACAAGTTTATTACTTAGTGTTTGTAAAGCACTTTCACTAACGTTTGAGGTTGCTGCGCTTGTATAAGTCGGTTGTCCAAATGATATTGTATTTGTTGTTGAAATTAATGTTGTTGTTTGTTGATTATAATATGTTTTATTGTTTGAAATAATATAATAACTCCTTACATTGTAAGTATTTCCACTTGTAAGATTTCTTATTAAAATTCTTGATGGATAAATACCACTTTTTTGTGTAGATGCATAACGTTTACACATATATTCATTACCCATAATACTATTATCTTTTATATCAGATAATACACTAATGTAAGTATTTGCTGTTTCTTTAATGGATACGCTTGTCCAAGTTTCAGAAGAAGCATTTTTCCATTCAAAACCAATATCAGTTATTTTTTCACTAAACTCTGGTTTTATATTTCCATCAAGTTCAAAAAATCTATTTAAATGAATATTATATAATAATCCTCTTGAACCTGCCAATATATGATTATCTGGATATTTTTTTTCAGTATACATTTTCTATTTTTTAGTAAAAATTGCTTTATTATTTGTGGGTATTTTAACTATTGTATATAATTCATCACCCCATATATAATTATTTCTGATTACTTGAGCAGTACCACCATTTGTAAGACCAAAATTATATTCAAAATAAACAGAATTTGGATATGCAACATAATCCTCATTAATATCTATGGTAACTGAATCATCAATTAAAATCTTACTTGAACATGTCTCAAACCAACAATGATAATCGTAACTACTACTTTCAGTTTCATTATAATTGTCATCAAATGTTTTTGAAACAGTAAAACCATAGCCATAATATATTCTATTTTTAACTTTATACTCTTGTAAAAAATGTAACATTACTATATTTGGATGGTTTGCATTAGTACCATATGATGAAGTAATAGGATTTCCTTTTGAATTTATAACAAGCATGTGATATTTGTAATCACCCGTATTATTCCTATCTATTGAATAATTAACTCGATAACTAATTGAATTATTAGTATTTTCTAAAGAAGCAACAAATCCATTAGTATTCAATGTGTTATTGGTTGCAACAGTTCTTGTTAATTGTGTTTTACCGGTTTTTGTTATATATGTCATAATAGGGTCAGTATAATAAAATAAACTGTCAAATGTATATGGATATTGCCACATATCTATTTTACCATTCATACCACTACTCGGTATCCTTATTGCTTTGTTTACTATTTCACCCCTTAATAAGATATTATTATTTTCATCAACGTAACCTTTATATTCAACGTGTCTAACAATTGATGTGTCTTTAATTGGTGATACATCAATTGTTCTTGAATACGACCCACTGTCAGAATTACCACCTTGCCAACTACCATAACCAAGTGTTCGCTGAAAAATAATCCCATAATCATCAAGCATTGAATAATTTTTAATGTTACTTGCATTTACTTTGATACCACCTGTATTGTTTTTATCAAATTCTGCATATACACTTCCTGCACAAGAAAATGCCCATATTTTACTTGTACTTGTTGTTTTATCAAAATCTGCTCCAAGTCTAAAATTACCTTTACTATCCACACCATATTCTAATAATTTCAAACTTGTTGTGCCTGTGTTATTTTCGATAATTGGTTCAAAATAACCATCATCAGTGCTTTCTTCTTGCCAAATTGGTGTTACTTTCATTTTCGCAATAACAGGTCCAAATGGGTTATCTTGCTCTTCGGGAAATGGTTTATAAATCCTTTTACCTGCAAAATTCCATCCAACAAGTTTATAACCATCTTTCTTAGGTTCTTTTTCTTGATATTCCAATGTATATGGCCATCTTGAATATTCTCCACTTTTTATTTGTTCTGTATGAAGTACCATTTTTTTTAACTTATATTTATTATTCACTCTCCCATGTAACAGTATAATATACATCAACTTCTTCGTGTATCTTAAATGTTACATTTCCTGTAATTGTATATGGGAAACTTGCTCTTTGCGTTCCAACATACCAATTGTCATTTTGATGACCTTCAGGCGGATTTATAGTATCATTATAATGTAATCCATAATATTCTTCTATTAGTTCATCGTTTTCGTCATTAAATGTTGCAGTATAAGTTGGTGTTTCATCACTCCAATTAGCATAGAAAATTATACTTCTATTAACATTATTATATGCATCAAATGACGTTATTATACTACCACCAGGTACTCCTTCTGACCATCCTAAAAATTCTTTTCTTCCTTCTGCATGATATACATGAGGTGGTATTATATTTACATTTTCCCCATCTTTAAATATCATTTCTGTTTCATACATATATATATCATCCACAATTATACCATATGTATCAACACTTGGTACTTCACCATCCTCTAATGGTAAATTACCTTTCCAAATATATGCATACCATGTAATTGCATCCCTTTTAAAATTAGGTTTACATATATGTTTTAATTTAGTATAGTCAATTGCTACCACATTACTTCTTCTCTCAAGTTCGCCCAATATATTACCTATAATACTATGTGCTTTAGATTCAATTAAATTATATGCTTCATCACTAATTTCATTAATAACCAATTTATTTGTTCCATTAACTATCGTTTCGGAAATTTCAACTGTAGTACTTTCATCTACCATTAAAATAGCAGATAGTGTGTATCTATAATTGTCTAAATAAAAATGACCGTTATTAATCATAACACCAAACACAGGCTGAACATTATCTGGTTGACCTTCTTCTTCATTTTTCCGATGTACTTTACCATATAAAACATCTGTGTTTACTTGTGAATAGTCATAAACAGGACTTAATGCACGAACATGACTGTTATTTTCTGCAACAATAAACACAGGATAATTGTCTCTTGTGGAGGATGTGAAAGAACCTGTTGTTCCATAACCCCTTGTTGTTTCATATTCTTCTTCCTCATCATCTTCACCACTAATAAGAGTTTCTGATTTAAAGTTCCTATCAACAAGACTATTGCTACCATTTCTAAAATCTTCACTCTTCATTTGGAAAGAGAACAAATTTTGTGGTGCTGTATTATTGTTGTATTTACCATATACTTCTTTGTTTATCTGCCATATTATACCATTTTGTACAGCATCATTCAAAGGATAACCAGTACCATGTTCATCTGTTCTAAATATTGAATAATATGTATCTTCTTCACTTACAACCGCAAGAACCTTTTTGTCATTTACACAATCATTAACTGAGGTTTCATCCAATTCAACAGTTAATGTACTATCAATAATTTCACTAAACCCACAACCATCAGAATCCTCTAAAGTTAGATAATTCATTATTGGTAGTGCAAATGCATATTGTTGTCTTCCTGTGAACATATCACTCATTAATGTTATATAATTTGTAAAAGACAAAATCTGAGTAATTATATCATTAATATTAATTCTTATGTTTTCATTATATATTAAGAAACCATTTTCTACTGTTATTGAATTTAGTATATCGTTAATATTATTTTCTGTGATTACAATTGGATATAAAATTTCATTGATTTTTGTCAATATCTCTTGTGTTAAATTACTTCTGACAAGTGTTTTTAACATATCTAATGCCCAATTTGCAAGAGAATCTGTATTATAACCGACAATCATATGTTTTTCTATATATGTTTCACTACTGTTTACAAGATTAGGACTTAACACTAATTCAACATCATTAAATGTTTGTGTGTCAAATTTTCCATTTACAATATTACCATTAGTTACAATACCGGCAAGTAAACCATTCATTGTTACAACATCTTTTCTTGGTTGATTGTTATTATTACTGTCATTACCATATTTTGGCAATTGTACAAATGCTGACCAAACAACATAATCCAACCTCATTATTGCATCAATTAATGGAAAATTAAATAAATCTTTGATATTAGTGCTGCTATGTTTTATATATTTAGCACCATCATCACCATTTTCATTTGGGAATGATTCACCATTTTCTTTCTTCGGTATACTTATACCACTATAATTCATTATACCAACCGAATATGGTTTTTTCTTATTATTACCAACTTTAACAATACAAGGTGCATCACTATTTTCATTTCCATTACCATATGAAGGATTACTCATATATGTAATCGTTGGTATCATAATATCATCAATAGTATCAATATCTTCAACTATAACTTTATTTCCATCCAATTCATTATAATCCTCATTTTCTACTGCAACTTCTGGATGATATACAATAGTTCTTGTACATGGAATCTTATCTGTCTGCGCTGTAATATTTATAGTCTTACCATATCCTTCACATGACAAATAAAACGTTGATTTCATATCACGTACCAACTGTCTTCTGTTTTCCAAAACATCATTAATGTTATCAATAAATTCATTAATATATTGATATGATTCATCTTCATCTCCCCAATCTATGAAATCTTCTACAATATAATCATCAACCCAATTATAATATACTGTGGTACTATCTTCATTAGTACAGAACTCATGTAATAATGTATTAACTGAAATTTGATGTTGAACATTATCATTGGTAACTGCATATATAACAAAACTATTTGTTTCACTATTTTTCTCAACAGTGAAATATAATATATCACTACTTGAATACAAGTAATGTTCATTTATATCTTGTTCATCTACAAGATGTTCATTATAATAAATGTTCTCAACCTTAAACCATGGATTATCAAGTGATATTCCCTCTTCTGAAAAAGACGAATTATTAATTGTACCACTTAATCTCCACCCGGTATTATTATCAAAATTCTTAATTAATTCATAATCAATACCATTAATGAACATTTTATATGGTAAAGGTTCATTAATAGTAACATCAACAGACACACTGTTACCGCTACTTCTACCATCTTCGCAAATTTGTGTTACTGTAATTCTATAATCATAACCACCTTTTGGTAAACCGAAAGCATAATGATGTTCAGCAGGATTTGAACCTATTGGATATAATATACCATCTTGTCCTTCCGGATATGTTATAACACCATGATTATAAATTAAACTTATACCAGTATATTCTTCTTCTCCTTGTACAATGCTACCACGTTTTGGTTTTATTTCGATTTTATAATAATCTAAATTTACACCACCCATGAAAATATTATAAACACTTATGACACCGCCAATATCTCGTCTAATGTTATTAACATCTTCAATTGGTGTAACACCATCAGAATTTTTTGCAATGTTTGCAAGTGTATGATAGGTTTCTATTAATACATTGTTTGGTTGTTCAAAATCTTGTGTACTAACATCAAATGATAGATATTCACCTCTTATCATGAAATTAAATTCTGTTAAAATCAAACCATCATCATTTGTAACAATACACTCATAACTGCCATTATTCATCATTAATACTGGATTTCCGTCTCTATTATAAGTTCTTACGCTACCAGCATTTTCTGTCGTTTTTACTTGTGAATAACCATCTAATAACTCACTTTCATCATTAACAAACATGATTTTATCATCTGTAATACCATTGATAGTAATAGCATAGTTTTCATTACTTACACCATTAATAGTTATGTTATATTCTTCTGTAATGTTACTAAAATCTAATGCTAAATAACCATCATTACTACTACTATAACCAAGTTCCACATCTTCTATTGTTGTTGAGTTTTTAGAACACCAACTATTTGGTTTTGTGTCAATATTAACTTTTGATGTTACTTCTGTGGAATTATCACATTCGGAAAAGAACTTTGAATTAAACTTTTCAACGGCTGTTTTTCCGTCTTTCAATCCAAAATAGAAATAGAACGAGTTTTCATAACGTGGGAAAGACCAACCATTCTTTTCATCTATGTCATAGTAATAAGGATTATTTCCCATTCTGAAAACATAATAATCCCTACTTGCAGTTTCAAGTTTAAAATTGAACTTGTAATTTACTTCTCCTTTATATTTTTTGGTTCTTTCTTCCATAATTTCTCTTAAAGAACCATCAAAATTTTCAGGATACAAATATCTAAAATCATATTCTAACAAACCGTTTATTGGATTTCTTCTTGTTTTAAGTCTATTACCATTCATCGTGGCAAACATACTTCGTTCATCCAAATTATATAGTTCATCCCAAGAAATATAACCATCTGTAACAAGTCTTTGGGAATATTTTTCATCATCAACATCAATATCGTCATCACTAATCTTTTCTTTATCTTCATACATTTGTTGTAAATTTTCAATCTCTTTTGTTTCATCAAGTGATACACCATATTCACAAACACGTGCCAAATTAATACAACTCTTTGTCTGTACTTTTATTTCGCTACAGCCAATACTATAGAATAATCCACCATCATATTTATCAAATTCATTTGGATTACCCCAATCACAACCAGCCATTTCAGATGTCTTATCAAGATTAATTGTGGTGTCTTTTGCTCTACTAATATCTCCACCCGGTTTTACTTCCAAAGTGAATTTATAATCAGTAAAAAGCAAATCTGTTGGCATATTATATGTTGTCTTTTCAAGCGTTTTAAAGAACTGTGGTATGCCATCCATATCACAATCATTCAAACTACCTAAAAGGACAATATCAGTTGCAAACAATAATTTAACTTCACCGTTATAACGACTATCACCAATATATTCCTTACTATTATTTGTGTAATTAAATCTATAGTTTCTTGGTAATGAATCGTCATATTCAATAGGCATATAATAATATACATCTTGTCCAAACATTGTTTTACTCTGTTGAATAATACCAGTGTTTTGTTTCACGGTTTTACTTGATTTATGACATCTATTTTTACACTTGTTACCATCAACACGTCTATATTCAACTTTATAACCATCAAAGTTTTCATATTCACTATCTTTTTCCCTACTTGTTGTACAATGTTGAACAATCTTTAAACCTTTTGATTTTCTTGTTGAAGAACACCAATCATCTTTTGCTTTTATACTAAATAAACCAAAAAAGAAACGTTTTTTAGGTTTTATTTTCCTATACCATAATGGTGCATATAAAACACCGTTAATCCAATCATTATAGAAATTAAAGGACGTTGCATCATTATCTTGTGCCAATTGATTCTCAATACAGTTGTAAAGCATCGGTGTTTCATTTTCTGGTTCAGTAAATGCATCAGTACATTCTGCTTCTTCTATACCATCTTCTTTACATAATTTTAACTCAGTTTCTTTATGATTCTTTTTTGTTTTTTGCCAAGTGCAATCCAAATTAATTAATTTTATGTCTTTAAGAGCAAATAATTTAAATATTGCAAAACCACAACCAGGATAAAAGGTTACGGAATTTATACCATCACTACAAAAATTTGATGAAATCTTAACACATCGTGGTGTTAACGAATCAATTGCCTTAATAAAAGGTTTTGTTACTTTTCTAAATAAACTTTCAAAAGGTTGAATAATAGGTTTAAGAATTTTAACACCAAAAACTTTAACTTTATTGGCTATACCACGTAAAATTTTAGATGGTAATTCTAATAAACCTCTTAACAAACAAAAAACAGCACCAATATAACTTAATATTTCATTCAAAAATTCAATCAAATTAATAACAATCTTTGACAAAATACATATAAATCTATATGTAAATCCTAACTTAATATTTAATGCATTATATGGCATTGGACTATTATCGCCATGATGGTTTATCAATTTGATACCTGTATGGTTTCTGTTTGTTTCGTCTTTGTCTTTTGCTAACTTTGGAATATAGTTTTTAACAGTATACACTTTATTCCAAAACATATCACAATAAGATTCATCTCTTGTCAAAGAACCAAATTCATAATCTGGTTCACGTTTGGCTTCAAATTCAGTATCACCTCTTCGTGGATTATTTGGAATAAGATATCTTGCTCTTTTCCTCGCCATTTTATCATTTGGTGTTTCATCAAGACTCACTCTAAACCTAACACGTGTTCTTGTTGCAATTCCTTTTTCTGGGTTATCGGTAGGAACTAAGTTACCAAATTCATCGGTCATTACATAATCCAAATTCATTGGTATTTTATAACACCAAACACCATCATTATCAATTAATCTGTTTCCGTTTATTGGAAATTCCTCTACTTTGCCATCAACAGTCTTACGTATCATTTCAATATATCCTTCACCTGTTATAAGGTCTGACATATTACCGTTTTTTTCTGCTGCTGCACAATTTTTTCCAATTGCATTTGAACCTTGGTCTGTTATGATACTACCCATAAAAACAGCATAAGATTCAAACTTATACTCAATATTAATATCACATCTTGTTATTGAGAAACTATCTTCTCCGTTACTTATATCACCCCAATAAGGATAAACATACACACCCCTATCTTGTGAAATAATTTGTGCGAGTGAGTTAAGATTTTTTGATGTTTTAAATTTATTTGGACTTTCAAACATTGTTTCATTGTAGCCTTTTGCCATCATGTCATGCGGACGTTGTGACAAAACACCACAATCACTTAAATCAAGGTCAATATGTATTTGCTGTGAACCAGTTGGAATACCAAAAAGCATATAATCACCTGCGTGATTTGTTGTTGTTGTATATTTCCAATATTTTTCAAAAATTTCTATAACATCCTTATTGTCAAGTACAAGTCTTTTATTTGGAAATGTTCCAACATCTTGATGACATGCTTCATCAACAAAATCAGGTAAAAGATTATATCTGACACCATCATAATCACTACTTGTTGGAGAGGTGAAATTATATAACAACCTTTTGTTCAATTCTTCATCGTTAGATACCGGAATAAAAACACTTACCTTTACATTTGGAACACCAAAACCACCATTTGCAATAACACGTCCTACAACAACACCGTAATCACTTTCATAAGTTTTATAAGTGTTAACTTGATTGAGGTTTAAACTCAATATTTCAAACATATCATAAGACTGATTAAGTGGCACATGTATAACATTTGGTGCTTGTTCACCAACAACAGTTCTTATTCTATATACTTTATTTGCTTTTTCCATTAACCATTAGTCCATAAATTTTTTATTAGTTCACAATCATAAATACGACAAATTATGAAATTTATCCAGCCAATTTTTTAATACCATCAATTAATTTACTTATACTAAAAGATGGTTCTTTTCCAATAATATTACATATTATCACATAAACAAGCATTGGAATAAAAATAATAAAGGCTACAAACCCAAATAATATTCCGAAAATAATTCTGAAAATAAACACAAACGGCATCAAAAAAGGACTTATTTTCTCATCACCTTCTTCACCATCACCAAATTTCTCATTGATTGCATTAACTTTTTTCTTACAATTACAACCCATTAATTAACGTTTTTACACTCTTTTATATCATAAAAATAAGTATTTACAAAAATGAAATCAATAAAAAATGCAGCCATTTCTGACTGCATTAAACCTTTATGTTTTAACCTTTTATAATTAACGATTTTCCCATTCTCTAAAATCCCATTGTCTAAAAAGATAAGCAAGACACTGTGATAATACTTTATCACCCATACATCTTACAATGGCACTATTAACATATTCTTCTCCTAATTTATCAACAGCCATTTCATAAGCCTCTTGTGCTTCATCAGTTTCAACAACCCATCCACCACTTTCGGCTTCATTCAATATTCTGTTAACTGATTTTCTTACTATATTATGTAAATCTGATTCTGTCAATTTTTTAATACGTCTCATATTATTATCTATTAATCATATTATTTTATATATAAATATGGTTTTAAAACTAATTTAATGTTTTAACAATTACTTTTATATCAGTATTTTTATTTTTTATTTCAAACATTCCATTTGCTTCTGTATATAACATATAATCACTCTTTAACAAATCAATTTCGTCATCAATATATTCTTGTTGTTCATATTCATCATATTCACTCATACAACAACTATTTACATCAACTAATTGTTGTGTTGTTGCATCATCTGAATAACCATTACCAACCTTATTAAAAATTCTAAGTTTTACAAGATTGATAACACCATCCAATTTTGAAATTTCCTTATGTAAATCACCAACGAATATATCTTCACCCATTAGATGTCTCCTAATATCCATGTAATCATAAATCATATCAATTATCCGTTTTGTTACCTCTGATTTATCATAGGATTTATCAACATATACTGTTACAACAAAGGACAAATTGATAATTTTTCCGGATTTTATTTCAACAAAGTCATTAAGCATTCTATATTGTGAAAGATATTCTTTAATGTTTTCAGCAACAGTTTCTGACAAAAAAGGTGTCAAATGTCCAAGATAATCAAGTCCGAGTGTATAAATAACAATTTTATTATTTTCCTCAATAACATTATGTCTGAATGGACAGCCAAACATTGCCGGTATTTTATTAACTCTTGAAAAATAATCTTTCAATGTAACACATCTGTTCTGTTCAGACGAGTTATATTTTATCATATAACGTATTTCTTCGGCTGTAGGTTCGTCTTTTCCACCATAAGACGGTGTTGTATTGGTAACAGTAATACTATCTCTTACATTGCGTATTTTTCTTGTATTTAAATTATCATCACAATTACCATCAATTTCTATGTTAAGACCAATAATATTAGTTAAAGTATTACTTGCTATATTAGAAATTTCGCCACCACCAACTCTATATAAAATATACATTGTAGAATCACTCTTTGGTAAAACACCCATATAGTCGTTTGCTGTCATCTTTGACATTTGATATTGTGTGAATTTCTTTGAAGATGTTGGTATTTCACCATAAATGTTTTCAATACCTGCGCCAAAAATAATTCTCAAACTCCATTCATTTGTATATTCTGTAATAAACTTATGTTTCAAACGTTTCCACTGTCCTTTTGCCACAACTCTCAATGGCTCTACTTTGGTGATTACCTCATTGTTTTCATCCAATGTTGTATATTCAAGTTTTTCACTAACTTCCCAAACAGGATTATAAAAATTTCTATGTCTAACATGACCAACTAATTCATCACCAATAGGTTTTCCATCAACAGTCTCATCAACAACATAGCCAAACCTATATTGGTCAATAAGATTATCAACTTCAAAGAATCTTTGAACCGGTTTACCAGATTTATCTCTGTATTCTTCTTTATCAACAAAAAATTCATATAATTGTGGGTCTGTATTAATATTTGTACCTTCTTTTACTATAATACTATCAACACCAAGAACATTAGTATCATCAAGTAATATATCCATAAATGGCTTTATATCACTACTTGTTATTACCTTTTTGTAAACTCTTGTCTGACAAGCAGATGCAATCGCTAATTTTTTGTAGGTGTAATTAATAATACTACCATTACTGTCACGATTTGGTATTGTTTGGCGATTTGAAAAACCATTCTCATCAAATTGTTCTTTGAAATCAACGTCTGTTGTTAATTCAAATGTTGTTGTTCCATTTGAAAACTGTGTACCTCTCTTAATGTAAGGACAATATTTTTCATCTGGCATCATATCACCATTACCTGCTGTTCCTTGTTCATATAATGGTATTTCACATGAAATTTCTACCTCAACTAATGCGGCTTTTTTATAAGGAATGCGCAAACCATTAGTACGTGCCATATCTTGAAGAGAAGAAAATTCAACCGCTGAATCCAAATAGGTTTCCTGAACATTTCTATCTATATGATAATTCAAATTATCACCAATATCAGATAAAACATCAATTAACCAAGCACCAATTGATGCATCATTAATGTTGGCAAAAACATCTGGATAATACAATCTTGTAATATCTAAAATTCCTTGTTTGTAATCGTTAAAATTTCTATTTAAATATGAAAGTTTATTTTCTGCCATATATTATATTATAATCTACTTATTATTTCATAATTTCCTGTGCTTCCATCCAACTCTTTGAGAGTGTATCTTATTCTTGCATATAATGTAAGACCATCCTCAAATTCAGCAACTTCTACTTCTGTTATTGTACAATCTGGTATCCACATCTTAACAGTTTCTTTTATTTCTGTAACAATATCACCCCATGTTTGAGTATCATTAGGATTAAAAATAAACTGAATCAATCTTGTACCAAAGTCAGGATTTCTTAATCTTTGACCTTTTGGTGTGAATATTAAATGTATTAACTCTGATTTGATTTGTTCTGCTCTTGTATGACTTAAATCAAACAAGGTCTTATCCTCAGATGAAACATTTATTGGAAAAACAATACCATATCGTTGTTCTTTTGCCATTTGATAACTATTATATACCTCTATTTCAATAAATATAATAAATTATAAATAATTTAACAAAAAATGCACTCCATTTTGGAATGCATTTTCATTTATTTTCTTCTTAGCCAAATATTCAACATTTTAATGTAATCAGAAGAAACATCTACCTCTGGGCCTGCTACTATCTGTCCTCTTACTCTTTCACTACAAGCACCATAACCATTATTTTCATAATTTCTAACTTCACCAGTTCTTTTGTTTTTTATACTATCCATTGTCTGTTCGTTACCACGTCCAAACGATTCATGTGCAAATAACTCCCATACATCATCTGGTCTATCTTTAGTCCAATCTGCCATATTGTCTAAATCATATGCTTGTCTCATTCTTTTTTGAAACTTCTTTGGATTAAAATTTTTCATCATTTCACCACTAAAACCATTTATTGATTTTTTGGCTTTATTTGATGCTTTGGAGTAATAATCATAACTTGCTTCATCTAAAATTCTCTTTACTGATTCCGCTATAATATTATGTAAATCTCTTTCAGTTATTCTAATTTTATGTTTCATTTTACATTATATACATTAACCTATTAATAAATAGTACAATATTTAAAAAGGACATTTTACATGTTCATACGGTATATATGTATCATAATGCCAAGAAAATTTCAAATCAATTTCATCACCTAATTTATCAATTAGTATATCTATTTTATCAAGACCTAAAATAGAAAAATTTTCTTCATCAAATGTCATAAAATCTTCAAAAAGAAAATTATCAGTCTTTAACCATATTTCCTTACTATAGTCATACAACTCAGAAATTTTCTTGATTAATCTGATTATTTCTATTGAAATGTCATTTGTATGTATCATGACTGGCGAAAATGGGTCACTTTTTACATATTTGATAATATCTTTAACACTTTTTTCATTAAAATTATAATTTACATCAACAAAATATACGTGTTGGAATAACCCATAATCTTTATATACTGTTGTTTTTGTTATAACATTTTTCATATTTTCCAAAATTTATATGTTATATCTTCTAAATTACACTTTCCATTATTTACAACAACTTGATATAGTCTTTGGTTTGTTGTTTCTTTGTCCAAACCACCAAGTTCTTCGTCATAATGACCAATTTTAATATATTTAAATCGTCTTAAATGAATTTCATCTGATAATTCATCTTTTCCGCTATACCAAGCAATTGATATTGGTTCTTCATGGAATATACTTCTGGCAATAACAACATCTGCTAAATTATCTATTTCCTTTGGATTTGCATCACCACCCATGAAACAGACACAAGTAATCCCACTATTTTTCTCAATTAACCTTTCCAATTCTTCAAAAGTTAATTCAGTTCCAATATCTTCCCATAAAAACTTTGAATGACAACCCTTACATTTACAAGGACAATTTGTTATGTTAATTGCAAGGGTTATCTCGTCTGGTATTTCTTCAAATACCACCATTGCATTATAGTATTTAAGCATCTGTTCCAATTTTATCTATTTCTTTTTCAATTTCATTTATGTTAAACAAACCAACCCAACGTTTTACCTCATTGTCATTATCATCAAACAAAATTGTGACAGGTATATTTCTGATATTGTATTCATCTGCAATACTTTCATTTTCATCAACGTCATATCTGACAACTTCACATCTGTTAAAGTTTTCTAATTGTTTATCCAATGTTTTGCATGGCCAACACCATTCAGCACCAATTTTCAATATTTTCATAATTTTAAACATTTATATCTTTATTATAATTCCTCATACTTTCTTCAATTTGTCTTGGTTCTGCAAATGACGAAACACGTTTCAGATATCCAATTATACGTGTAAGATAATCCAAATTTTCACCACCACATTTAGGACATTTATCAAGTGTGTCTTTGCTAATATAACCACAATCATTACAAACGGTATTCTTGCAATTGAAAGTAAAATAATTGCACCCATATTTTGAAGCAACCCTTAACAATTCTCTATACTGTTTAAATGACAAATGTTCATTAATATTAATATGACAAGCCTGACCACCATCTAAATACTGTACAAAATCTTTACCATGTAGTTTCATCTTATCCAAAATGGATAATTCTGTATCTTCTGGATTAAAGAAATAACTACTATACATAATGTGTTTTGGTGATACATAATAACCATCATTGTTATCCCAATTGTAATTCTTATTGGATAAATTTTCACCAGGAACAAATTCGGTATTGTACATACAATCTCTTGTTTTATCCTTTTTATTTGACTTGTTAATAGTTTCCAAAATAATGTTGACAAACTCTTTATAATCATCGTTCAAATTTGCTTCGATACCTAAAAACTCTGCTGCATCAGTTAAACCATTAACACCAATAGTCAAATATTGTTTCTTCATTGAAATAAATCCAGCACTATACACGTCAAGCATTTGCGCATTATAGAAATCTTTTATCATTTCATTAAATGCCCTCTGATATTTATGTACCCTTTCACACATTTCAGTCAATGAATTTGTTATATATTCATATAGTTTGTCTTTATCGGCAACATTCTTGATAAAATACTGTTTATTGTTTGGTAATTCAAAAAATTCAATTTCTTCAAGATACTTTCTTGTAGCATCTTGTATCAGTCTATTAAGATTAATTGTCATAACAGATTTTGAACCTGTTGCAACAGAAGCAGTACCCATCGAGAATTGATGTGTAGTATGATTATGTTCTTCGTCATTTTCCTCTTTTAATGAATTTCTTAACCGACAACAACTTGACAAACTATCAGGTGAATCGCTAAGATAAGTAAAGAATGAATGACCCTCTGCCCACATTTGTGCTGTGAAATCAGCATATTCTTTATCTAATATATCTTCACCATCTGTAAGCATAGCCATAGTTTCAACAGGAAATGTTAGTACATATTTAGTCCTTTCCTCATTGAACCATCTCATAAATTTTTGTTGTAACCAAGATAATGTCTTCCAAATTGGTTTACTGCCATCTGGGAACTTAAATTCGCCAAACACACCATTGAAATAATTCTCGTCAAAATAGCCCACGTTCCAAAAAACTGTTTGATATCCTCTATTACCAGCGGGCATATTCATAGAATGTACTATTTGTTGGAAACTATTTTCGATTACTTGTTCAAGTGTTCTACCCTTTCTATTAATTTCAACTTGTTTATCCAATATATTCAAATAATCATCGCCATAATCTTTACGAATAAAATAATCCATATACATTAAAAATTCTGGGGTAGCAACAGCACCCATAAACTGTGACGATACAGAATATACAAGATTGATAAATTCCCCACAATATGACTTGAGGTCTGTTGGTGCTTTTGATTGTCCACCCAATCTTATTAATCCATCAACAAGGAATGGGTACATTGTTATAGCAACACAATTATGAACAAGAATATTATTCATTGAGAAACATCTACTTTTTGTTGTAATATCATAAATGTAATCATTTAAATTAAGGAATGAATCATTTTCTTCTATTTTTGTAACAGATGTTATTTTTGTTTCTCCCGTCTTTTTATATTTTAAACTTGAATTCTTTGCAAGTTCTATAATTTTAGAAAGTTTAAAACTACCTCCAAGAGGAATGCTATTTTCTCTTACAGAACAATTAACACCCCACATTGTATAATTTGTGTTAAAGTGTTCATTATTGTTACCAAATGGCAATGATTGGATTGTATTTCCAACACCATATTCAAAATGCCTAAGAAGTGATGTTGCTTGTAGTATACATGCTCTTGACGAAAGTCTTATTGATAACTGTGAACCATTAATCGTACCATCGGCATCAATAAGTCCACAAAGTAATCCCTTTGCAAACAATTCATTAAACTCTAATACATTAATGGGAAGTGTTTTATTTTCAGATTTGTCTTGAACCTTAAACACATCTGACAAAAGCCACCAAATTGCAGAACTTGAAGTAGATAACGTATAACATTTTTGTTTATCCTTTTTGTATCTAATATTACCACAAACACCAATAACATCAAACATTATTTCATTTAAATGAATAAGGATATCTTTATCTTTCTGTGTAAAAACAACCCTACCATTTCCGTTATTGTAATTTCCGTCACCTACAAAAAAGCCTATAAGATAACCTAAACCCCAATCTACATTGACAAATCGTTTGTAGGCTTGGTTCGATTGGCTTATACAATAAGTTTTGCTAAATTCAGACACATCAGGACATTTTGACATATCAATAATTGATTTATTACCAAATTCCAAAACATCATTAGTTTTAAATTGTCTATGGTCAAGTCCATTAATGGCATCAACATTATTATTTATATCATTTTCATCAATAATAAGTGGGTGATTATCAGTAACAACAAAATCCTCACCGAATGATGTCTTTATCCTAACAAGGTCTCTATGTCTTTTCTTTTTAGTAAATGCTGTTATCTGTACAAATTCATTATTTCTTTCTCTTACAAACAATGATTCTGGATATTTTTGATATACATCATTCACTTCATCAACCAAAACACTATCTTCTTCAAGAATGTCCCATAATAAATCAAACGGAACAAGTAAATGTTCATTGTTATATTTTACTTCTACAACTTCTTTTGAAGAATATGTGTATGGATAACCAGGTGTACCACTTTCATCATGTTTGTAGAGTACATGACTTTCAAGGTCTTTAATATATTGGTCTGCCAACTTTTTAGTATATAATGCTTTAATTTTGTTGTGCATTATATAACGATTCTGTTGTATATTTTTACCTTTATGCAATTCTTGTCCAAGAGTAACTATATTTTTCTTTTCAACATTTGCATTTGAATCATATTTTGAACCTGTTGATGCATTTGAAGCAGTAATATACTGTCTAATAAAATCATCGTCTTTTTTCAATACCTTATTGTTGCTGTTAACTTCGTCTGACTTTTGAATATATGCTCTTGCAACCTTTTTATTGATTGACATAAGGCTTTCTTCAATTTGTCTGCGTATCTCTTGTGAAGAAATCCTTTCGTATATATATAAGTTTTTGACAAGTGAATTTATTAAACCGTCATTACATTTTTCGCCCACGGAGGCAAAAGCCTCACAAATACCATGTTTAATCTTTTCAGAATTAAATTCTTCAAATGAACCGTCACTTTTTTTAACTTCCATACATTATTGTTTTTTTAAAAATTGTTGTGTATAATATGTAGTTGAAAAAAACCAAAAAAACCTTCTTCAAAAACACAAAAAACTATAACTATCTGATAGTAAATGAAATAATTTTTTTATTTTTTTTTCGTAATAAAATTCGGTTATATACACTATTTAGAACCTAATTATTTTGACATTTTTGCAATTTCTTTAGACCTTTTTTCCAAACTCTTATTGGTTTTTCCATTTGTTTCTCCAACTGGCTCGTTGTCTATCGAATCCAACTCGCTGAAATCAAACTTACATGTACCATTATTAAAATAGATATCTGTAAATGATGTTCTTCCAATTTTCACAGCCCTAAGTTTACCAATAAAGATGTTCATCTTATGTTCTTCTTTCTGCTGTTGTGTTTGTGCAAACTGTATTACAACGTGACCTATTTGTGTCTTTTTAACAGAACCACCCGCTTGTCCAACACCAACATACTCTTGGCCAATAGCATCTTTTGTACTTTGAACAGGAACCCATAATGCAACGTTGAACTCTTTGGCAATGGCTTCTAATTTGCGCATTGTAGTACCTTCTCTTGTCCATTCTGTATCATTATTACCATCAACATTTTTCTCTAGTTTCAAACACTCAAAGTAATCAATTGCAACTAAATCAGGAATAAAGCCTTGACTAATGTATTGCTGAATAAGATATTTAATGTCACTCGCTGAATATTCACCTGTTGTTAAACGTTGACAAATAACATTTTTTGCTAACATATTTCTCAACTCATTGTTATTATCTTTAAGAATTTTTAATGCAATTGGTTTATTATTTGGGTCTGAAAGGTCACAAGCATCAATATCAGTAACATACCCATAATATTTTCTTCTAATTGCTACTTCTGTATCCTCAAAGAAAAAATGTAATACCTTATAACCCTTTTCATTATTGTCCTGTGCCTTACATGTTGCTGCATTAGCACAAAAACCGGTTGTAGCAGAAGTATTATGTGTAACAATGAAATCCTCTGTAATATATGTATGTTCGTCAGAATCAACCAATATACATTTTGTTTCTTCTTCCCTAACATATTCAACATTAACAATTTTTGTTTGATTTATATATTTTGTACGTGGTTTATATCTTTCTACCTTACGTGTAAACTTGAAAGGTGTTATATCATTTTCAAATGAAATAGTAATAACATAAGACAATCCACAATCAATATATTTATTATATTTTTTATTAAAATATTTTGTATTCTTTGTCTTTATACACGCATTACCACCAAGTGAACGAACAAGAAAATATACATCCTCAGATAACTGTTTACTTTTAGTTGAAAATTGACATATTCCCCTTTTATCAACATATCCGTTAGAATCCATCAAACCACATAACAAATCAATCCTATTTTGAACATTATTATACAAATATTCTTTAGGAATGAATTTATCTTCACTCTTGCTTTCACCTAAATAATTAATACATTTTTTTCTAAGTTCTCCATTAATACCAAATGTCCAAATTTTTGTCTTTTTATCAAAAAATTCACACATTTCACCTCCTATTTGTTCAGTTAATAAAACATGTGCTTCTTGATAATCTTGTTGACCAACTGTTATATTTTGTCGTTGATAGCACCCATCACCAATGTAGTAACCCAAAAAATATGGGTCAAATTCAAGTTTTTGTTCATTAAATTCAACAGGTTTAGTGTTTGGTATATAAAAAATATATTCCTTTTCTTCACCTTTTAAATTTTTTCTACGTAAACCCTTTTCAATAATATCACGCAAACTAACTGTTTTAAAAGAAAAATCCGGATTATAATATTTTTTTGTGTGTTTGCTACCACTACCTTTTACATAACTTTTATTATGCCTTTGAAAATATGTATTTACATTCCATAAGTGGTCAATATCACACTCACATGTCGTTCCATTACTGAAATCAACCCTGTAAACTGGTCGTACACCTTGGGGAAATGTACCAATTACTTTATGTTTTTTACCATCACCGCCAATAACATAATCACCAACTTCAATTTCACCCATTGTTTTATAACCATCAGGTGTTAATATTCTTGATGTTAATGGTTGTGCTTTTCCCACTCCCATCGGAGAAATGATAATACCTAATTCTCCTTTTCCAAGACCACCATACAAACTTTCATCAAGTTTATCAGCACCGGTTGGTATTGCACATCTATAATCTTCTTTTAAATCTTGTTCCAATGTATCAAATAAATGGAAACCCAAATTGGTTGTCATATTGACATCCAATGCTTTTTTAATTAGGTCTTCCATTTTATAGTAACTGTCTGCGTTACCTCTTTTCAAAATGTCAGTACATTGATTGATTGCTTTTGCAAGGTTTTGTTGTTTAAAAAACTTTTCAGCATTTGATGTTAACAACTCAACATCAATATCAAAATTTCTATTTTTTAAACTCTCAATTTTTTCCAACATCAATTCAACAGTTATTGCATCATTAACTGTTGTCCTTATCATTAAACTAATGTCATTATAGTTTGGACACAAACCTTTTTTTGTATATTCATCTTTCATCATACCGACAATTCTACGCAAATGTTCATCGGTAAACATGTTTTGGTCTATGATTGATGCCAAACCAATAAAAAATTTTGGGGTTTCAATAAAATATTTAACAAGGAGATATTGATAATTTTCTCCCAAATACCCCATGTTGTTTTTTATATTATTAACTCTACTCATTTAAATATCCTTTCTTTTTATTCAATTAGTAAAAATTTGCCGTTTAAAATACTCTAAACGGCACTGAAAAACGATATTTAAGATTAATAATGTTTGTTAATGTATTCAATTTCTCTATCGGATGGATATAAACTATCAAAATAATTTTGTGTTTTCTTCCATACAGCCTTTCTCCAAGACCTCTTATATCTCTCAAACGCTGAAAGATAATTGTATCTCTTAGTTTCTGACTTAATATCCGTATGTCCTGTCACAATAGGTTTAATAACACCATAATAAGCAACAGCATTTTCATATGTTTCCCTGTTAATAGGTTTGTTTTTATATACACCCATTTCTTTAGTGTATTCATAATTCTCTGTATATGCATTACTCAAAGTTTCACAAATCCTACGAATAAAATCACTTATAAGATTGTTCTTACCTCTTTGCATATAACGAATCAAAGCAGCACCAAAGCCCAATGAAGATATGTCTCTCCTATCATAAAAAGCATAAGTATTGGCCAAATCAACACCGTTTCTTACAAATTTAGGATAAACATTACCATCCCAAATACGTTCATAAACTGTGACATCATCAATTAAAAATGAAAATTTAAAAGTAAATTCACCATCTTTTGGCCTTTCAACCTCACCATAATCATTTGTTGCATTTTCACCATACTCAATATATTCTTTTTTGAATATTTTACCATCTGGTGCTTCAATGTTACCAACAACATCCCTATTACACATCAAAGCAAAAAAATCTCCACCATACTTTTCAACTTCATCATCATGCAAAAATCCAATTGTTTTCATCGGAAATGACATGTTGGTGTACCACATAAAAATACGGCTTTTGCTTTCTAAATCCTCTTGAATTGAACGCACAATACCATTCATACAGTTGTTAAACTCTTCTGTATAAACAGATTCCTCATTAAAACCGTTAATCTTAAAATAACGTTGACAAATCACATAATCGTTTACCCATATAAGAAACTGAAATTTACTCTTATATGCCACATTGTCAATAAATCTACTTTCTTTCTTAATTTTTTCTTCCATCTAAAATAAATTTTAAAGTGAAACAACTAAACATTTTTTAACATCTACAAATGTAATACAAAAAATTCTAATAACCAAAATTTATTGGTAATATTTACCGATATTAACCTATAACGGTAAATTCTTCTTTTCTTTGTCAATTAAATACATGAACTCTGAGAAAAAATTACCAAATCTTGTGGCATCTTTTAATGAATCAATATCATAATTAACTACAATATTATATAAATTTTCCATATTCCTATCAGTCGGGTCAATCGGTGCATACATCATACTTTCAAGTAATTCCTTTGCCTCTTCTGACATCAATGGGTTTTTTAAATCAATAATTTTCTCATTTATTTCATATATTTTTTCACCTTGACAACCATCAGTTATTCTGTTTACAACGTTTTCAGCCCATTTTAATGGCTTTTTCTTTTCACTAACTCTTTTTTCATTAATCAGTTTTGCTTTTTCAATAACTTCTTCCAATGTTACTTTTCTCTTTTTGAATTCTTCAAAATTTTTGAAAAGTGTTTTCTCACCAAAACCTTTTATACCCTTAATATTATCAGAAGCATCACCACACAACATTTTCTTTAGTACAACGTTCTGATAATTATAACCCATAATATCTGTGTGATTCTTTGTATTGACAAAGGCTTTTAATGATTGTACATAAACAATAACATCATCAGCAATTAGTTGTGTTAAATCCCTATCATTCGACACAATGACAATTCTTTCATTTGATTTCTTATGGGATACATAATAACCGATAAAATCATCTGCTTCCGTTTCATCACACACACATTGCCTAACAAACAATTCCTCTAACATTTCCATTATTATATCCCTTTGCCAATAAAAAATTTCCTTTTGTTTTTGTTTCTCTTTAAGTTTAACAGGGTCTTGTTTCTTGACAAATCGCTTATACATGTAATCAACACGTTTGTTAACCTCTTTCATATAATCAGAAAGATTTGCATCATCAAAATCCTTATCACGATTTGCTTTATACTCACTATTGTAATTATGTTTCAATTGTCCGGAATTTTTACCATCCCAAAAAACATAAACATAGCGAAAATTACCCTTTTGAAGTAACATTTTCATTTGTAAAAGAAACTGAAATACACCCCCAATTGGTTTTCCACTACTTGAAACTGTGTTATCTCCCAATGATGATAATTCCAAAATATTAGAACCATCAATCAGAAGTGTATTAAATGGTTTCTCACACAATTCTGGATTATTTTCCTTAATTCTCTTTGGTATCGGTTGTGGCATTTCCCTTAACTGATTCTGTTTTTTCTTTCTTATTCCCACTCTTTCCTTTAAGAAACACAAGAAACTGACCATTTGAAAGTACTCTAACAGTTTCATTTTGGTCAATCTCTTCCATCTCATCACTTGAAAGAGAAATAAATTCACCCATTGTCTTAAACAAACGTACTTTTGGTAATGTTTCAGATATACCTGTTCCTACACCACCACAAAGGTTTACAAACGTTGTAAAAGGTAATTCACTTGTTTTACCATCTTTTAATTCATACTCTGCTACATTAATCAATTTTACTTTCATACTCAATTTTTTATTTTTACATTATAAAAGACAAGTAAGCACCATCCGTTATTAGCATCCTAGTATTATCTTTGGAATTATGCGTTTATTTATCCTCAGTACATCTTCTGAGTGTTTAACAACAATGGACTACATTAAGCCTAAACTTGTCTTAGGTTGTTGCAAATATAATTCAAAAATTTCAAATAACAAAAAAATTACAATGTTTCTTCATCACTTTCTGTAAACTCAATATCTTCTTCTGTTATATCATTAAGTTTACCGGTTTTATCATTATCTTTCAGTTGCTTTATTATAGTCGGTAATATTTTCTTCTTATAACTGTCTATTTCATCCTCAGATATAATACCATTAGATGTACAATAAAGTAATCCATCCCTACTCAAATTAAAAGGCGATGGCAAATGGTTTTTCTTTATAGATATTGGTGCAACCGTTCCATATTCATATTTTTCACCTTTTACTGTTGCTTCCAATTTCTTTACACCACTTGTTATAATCTTACCACAAGCAATTAACAAACGTAATGCATATTCAAAAGAATTACCGCCCTTTAGTTTAACCGATGGTTTACCCATTGTAGCCATACTGCTATCCCATATCTTGTTTACAATGAAAAAAGTATTGGTATATTGTGACTTCTGACTACGTGATGATGGTATTCTTGTATTAACAATAGTATTAAATGCTGTACTAATACTTGATGCATCAAACATATTATTACCACATTTCGAACTGTATGATTTATAAGATGTTATACTACCAACACTATCCCAAATAAACAATAATTCCATTGGTAATTCACCACTTTCTTGTTTGTCCAATAAATCATTGATTATATAAGCAATATCTTCAATTAATGCAACGGTTCTCTTTGTTGATTTTCTTGTCATTGTTCCATAATCCATATCACCGCAATAATCGCACATTGCTTCATTTGTAAATAAAATGAAATCACCCTCATAATCAACAATTTGTTTTTCAATATGTGTGGTAATTTCACCGGTTTCCTTATCAACATCCTCTACTTCAACATCACCATAAATAGGTGTTGCTTGCATACCACAATCTATTGCATATTTGAAATCAAAATTACTTTCTGTTTCAAAAATAACAGGTAAAACGTTTTGTCTTTGTGCTGATGCAATAAGACAATTCTTTATTGTGCTTTTTCCTGTTGAGTTCCACCCATAACAACCTGAAAACCAACCTTTTGGTATTCCAGGAAGACCAACGGCTTCTTGAAAACCTTTTGGTAATATAAACCATTCCATTGGTTTTTCTGCAATTTGTGTCAGTTTCAAATTGTTATTCTTAAAATCTTTTACATTGAACTTCTTTACGGTTGTTCCCTTTTTTATTGCTTGTTTTGCCATATATTTTATCATTTAAACTTTATTTCATAGATTTAATTTTGCAATTTCTTTGCTATAACATTTACTGCATAATGGTTTGTATTTATCTTCACCACCTATTAAAACTTGTTCACCATCAGTGACAATCTGACCAAATTCATTAAATCTTGCATTAAAAATTGCTTTTCTTCCACATGCACAAGAAATTTTCATTTCCTCAATGTCATCTGCTAATTCAAACAATCTTTTTGAACCCTCAAACAAATTTGTCTGAAAATCAGTCCTAAGACCATAACAAAGTACATCAATATCAAAATTATCAACAATAGACCTTAACTGTCCAACTTGTTTTGATGTTAAAAACTGACACTCATCAACAAGTATCCATCTCAATTTGTTTTCTTCGTTATTTTCTTCTTGTTCACTAATAATTTTTTCAATAATTTTGTATATATTATAATTCGGATAAATTGTAAGACATTCTCTTTCTAAACCAATTCTTGATTTTATTGTGTCAACACCATCCCTGTCATCAAGTGATGATTTCATACACAAAACTCCAACATTTCTCTTTTCAAAGTTATGTGCTTCAATTAATAACATAGCACTCTTTGCACTTTCCATCGTTCCCCAATGAAATCTCAATTTTCCCTGCATTCTTATATTTTTGCTATAAATTATTCTCAAAGTTCATAAAAAATATGAATATAACCGAAAAATATTATATTCCTCGGTTATATTCCACAATTTTAAAACGGCAAATCTTCGTCAACGTCATCACTAAAGACATCATTATTAACAACAACATCTTTTGCATTGTTAACATAATTATCTTTTAAAATTTCTGCTGCTGCCTCTTCTTCCGCTTTTTTCGATTCTGTGTCAAACTCAACTTTTTCAACAAAAAAGCCTTTTTCCCTATCATAAACAGGAATTTTACCATCAACAACAAGTTCAAGATAATTTGCGTTTTTAAGACTATAAACATCTCTCCACGTTTTCTTGTCATTCAACCAAGAATTTGCTTTTTCAATATCTTTTGATAATGGTTTCCTATTACCGGAATCAGTGATATTATAACCAATTTTTTCCTTCAACCCACCATGTCCATCTGGTATCATTGATTTACTAACATTGATAATAATATCTTTTCCTTTATAAAGGTCAAAAATACTATACCCATCTTCACCATCTTCTTCTGCTTCTTTTTTCCTTGTTTTTTCCAAGTGCATCAACTCATCATAAACACCTTTACCCATAGTGTTCTCATTGAATCGCCAAAATTTAACACCTTCATCTTCATGGTCTCTATCAATGACACGTGTAATGTATGTGCGCTTCTTTTTAAGAGAACTCGCTTCCTTAAAAAGAGATTTAGAAAGTGCTTCTTTTCCCTCTTTACGTGCTTGTGCTGCTTTGTCAAATAATTCCTTTGATTTTTTGCAAATAGGACATTCCTCTTTACTTTCAGTTTTATCATCATTCAAACAAACAAATGATTTAAAACCACTTTTGGCAATTTCCTTATCAACTTTTAGTGCATGTGTCGTAATATCAAAAAATACAGTACCATCAGTTGATGAAATTGGTAAAAACCTAACCTTTACCGTTTTTGTCTGTTCTCCATCCTTTAGTTTAAGGTCTAAATAATTTTTAGGGTCAAAACTTGCTTTTTTTTGACTTTGAGAATCAGCATTTGAATTTTTAATTTTTTCATATTGTTCCTCTAACATTTTTGCATCAATATTTACAGATGCATACTTTAATTCTTCCATTTTTCATCATTTTATATAATTTATTATCTATACTCTTTACATGTACAAATATAATGCATTTCCGGCATAAAACCAAAAATTTTTCATAAAAAATACTATATATAAATAGTTTAAAAACATAAAAAATGCAGCCATTGCTGACTGCATTTATTAATTTTATATCAAGTTTAATATTACTCAATACCAACGACCAATTCGCCATTATGTATTTCAAATTGAACGTCTTCTTTATCAGCAAATATGCTATATGGTGAACTTTCACGATTTCTCACCATCTTTGAAAGTTCTTCTTTTATCATTTTCTTTATTTTTTCTTCAAAATCCATACTCATCCTCCAAATCATACATTTCATTATAATCTTCATCAAAAAGTCGTGACAAATCAATATTACTTGTGCTATTCCCAATACCTCTATTTTTTATTGCTTCCATAAGAGAATCGCCAATGTAAATTATTGCTTTATATTTTATTTGTTGTGCATCATTTTTATCCAAATCTAAAACATGACCACACCAATCACGTTTATCACTGAAAATCAACTTCAGTTCACCTATGTTAATTACTCTATAACCAACGGGTTCTGTAAAACCATTTGTATATCTATCAATAATTTTATATATGAAATCACCTTTATTAGCAATTGTATCAATAGTATAACGTATCTGTTTCCACCTATTATATGCTTCGTTTCTTTGCTTTTGTGCTTTATTTCTTTTCTTTTGTAATGCAACCTCTTTTTTCTTTTGTTTTTCTACATATTCATCTGACAATTGTAATGCTTGATTTTCCTCTTTTGTGACCTTTGTATTTACTGTCCAACCATATTGTAACAAACGTTGCGCTTCTTTTAAAAAGAAATCTGCTCCATGAGCATCATAACCGCCTTTTCTAAAAGCAGACCTTTGTCTACCATTCTCCCACAATATAGCAAAATGTTCTGGATGATAATAATAATCTGCAATATGAATCATTTCATGAAGCATTGTATTTTCAAACACCCAAGTTTCACCTTTTCTACCTGTTGAAAATTCAATTCCCAAAATTTCAGTAAGATGTGCAATGTATTTACCATTACCCAAATCTTCCCATTTACTATATTTGTAACTGGCACGTGCGAAAGCCCTTTTTAATCTTCCATTAAGTTTAAAAGATATATTATTAGGCAATTCTCCACCCCAATACTCTTTGTTAAACCTTTCATAAGTTGAACGCATCCATTCGGGTGTAACTGTTATTATATCTTTATTTACTTCTTCTTGTAATATTCTTCGAAAAATGAAACGTCTTGACATGATTTGTTAAAAATCTAAATAATCGCTTAATTTTTGGTCAATATTGAGAGTGTCCGAAATATTTCTCAAATTCATACCATTTAAATCACTACTTTTTATCTCAAACTCTTCTTGCTCATCATTTGGTGATACCTCATTGTCTGACATAATGTTATAATGTGGGTTTTGTTTTGCTTTCTTCTCCCAATAGTCTTTTGGTAATTCACTATATGGATAAGATGACTGTGAACGAATATTCAATCTTTCTTCTTCTGTTGGATTCCTCTTTTCAAACTCATCCTTTAAAGAAATAATACTTTGTTGCTGTTTCTCCAATTGGTCACTGAATTTTTTAACAACTGCAAATATTTTTGAAAGTCTATCATCAACACCATCAATCTTATACTCTGTTGCTTCTTGGGATTGTGTCAATTCATCAACATCAATAACTTCGTCATCAGGTTCCATTTCTACAGTATCAACACCATCTTCTTCATCTTGTGGCATACCCATATCCGGGCCCATATCACCATCTTGTGGCATCTCTCCACCTGCTTCATCACCCATTGGTGCATCCATTCCTTGACCACCCATGTCACCACCTTGTGGCATACCCATATCCGGGCCCATACCACCGTCTTGTGGCATTCCCATGTCTTGACCGCCCATGTCACCACCGTCTTGTGGCATTCCACCGCCATCCTGGGGCATTTGCGAAGCATCTGGCTGCATTTCTCCACCCATCTGACCATTCATACCACCGCCTTGATTTTGAGCGTCTGGTGCGCCATTCTGTGGCTGATTTGACTGCTGTAATTCACCATCATCTTCATTTGCTTCATAAAACATATATTCATAAAGATTCTTTTTTGATTGTTTTGGTGTCTTATAATTAGCAATTTCTTGAAAACGTTTAACAGCCTCTCCAAGATGTGTTTTTTTTACAAACTCTTTATCCATTGTTTTGTCAAATTAATATCAAAATTATTTATTAATCATTAAGAAGCATTTTATTGTCCTCTGTTAACAAAATTGTGCTATTTTCGGTGCGTTCAATAAGACCTTTGTCTTTCTTTTCAACCTTAACCCTACGTTTAGGGGCTTTTTCACCCATAATTTTCTCAATTTTTTCAAGTCTCTCGTCACTCATATCTTTTTCTTCTTTAATTTGTTTATTTTCTTCTACTTTTTTTGTTTCATTTGTTTTTTCTGTGTTTTTCATAAAAACTCTTGGTATTTGTCTAACAAATTTTCGTTTGGGGTTTTTACCCATAAATTTAACACCCATAAAACATGTATTTTATAAAACATTATTCCCTTATCATATAAATAGTTAACATTTTAATAAAAATATTCATTTAAAACCATTTCACTTGGTATATCATCATTAATTAACACTCTAATATTGTTAGGAATTGAATAAAAATTCTTTATTTTATAATTTTTTTCATTATTTTCCAAAATTTTTAGTATTTTTCGACTATCTATACCAAAAAATGCGGCTGTACTCAAAGAAAAACCGTAAATTTTCTTACTGTTAACACTATTTTCTATGTCATAAAGGAAAATAAACTTATTCTTATCAATATAATACTCCTTTTTCTTCTTATTTTTAATATATTTAATCAATTTTTTACATTTAGTATAAGACAAATCAACATAATTTACATTATGATATTCTATATTACTAATAATCTTGTTAATACAGTAATTATGGAACTCCAAAATATCCTTATCAAAATCAATTCGCCTCTCATTCTTTGAAAAAGTCCACCATAACATGTCATTATTGTATTTCTTTTGAAGAATTTTAAAATTATCAATCAAATTCTTAGCATTTGACAAACCAATTATCAACGTAGGCAATGTAATATCAATGGTTGACATGTTCAAACACTTATTGAAACAATTATCAACCTTAAAATTAGGACTACTTACAACAATATTACCAATATACTTACCCATAAAAAAAAATATTTTGCATTATCAAATACAAAGATAATACAAAACATTGAAAAAACCAAAAGGTTATTTATTATAATTGTGCTAAAACTTGTTTAGCAATCCATAATCTCCTTTTATCCAAATTACAATGGTGTTCAGATACACCAAAACGTTTATTATTAGAATTACAATAAATATCGGCACATTTCTTTGCATCGGCAGTTGTTGGATGTGTTTTCCAATTCTTTGAATATCCAACACCACCAGTAATTATAACACATGTTGCAGAAGCATCTTCTAATGTTTCACACCTTTTCAATGCATTATAATATGTTTTCATATTACCTTCAATATTACCTTTAACCATTTTACACTGTTGTTCCAATGATAAATTTTCAATTGGTGTGTATGCTGCAAAACCTGCTTGTGTAAGTGCTTGATTTTTAAAGGTTTCTCCTGTCCATGAAGCAATTCCAGCACCATATCCAAAACCGCCAGTTCCTTTTGCACCTTTTCCTGCTTTTTCTGCGGCCATATGACTGTTTGGATTACAATGATTTTCATCAATATATACACCAACAACTGCTGCTGCTTGAAATTTAGTTAAACTTGCATTGGCAATTAAATATTTAGCCACAGTAACAGCCCTTGAAACTTCTGCTTTATTTAATTTTGGTGGTTTAAAACTACCATCACCAGGGTCATTGGATAATTTGATATCTTTTGCATCCTCTCCACTTGCTGTTTGTCCTGTATTACAAGCCATTTTTAATTTAAGTTTACATTTACATATAAATAGTTAAATGTTTTGATTTAATGTCCATCGTCAACGGAAAAATGCATTACATCTCCATAAGAACCACCCCATCCCCATCCATGAGCAAGGAAGATTTTTACAACAGGATGACCCCAATGCCATATACATTTTGCTCTATCATAAGTTCCTGAATACGGACATTTTTTTGCTTTCCAAGGTGCTGAACTACCTTGTGCTGGTTCTGACGCACCCTTTTCACATCTATGAGCAAACCACGGGTTTCCACCATTACCAGGATTTATATCAACAGCAATACCCCAACAATGTCTTGACATACCACTACTAACACTATTTTGTGTTCTATAACAGTTTCCAACGTTTAATTTAAACCAACCAAGTGCAAGTATTTCATTACATATTGCTTTGAAATCATCTGCAATGTATTTATTCATTTGTAATGTCTTAGTTCCACCAGTTTGATTAAATGTAACGTTTGTTATCAAACCACTTGACATTGCTTGACCAGGACCGATACTATTACTTAATCCACCACACATTTTGAGTTTTTCTGCTCTTGATTTACCTGTGAAACAACCTGGTTTTCCGTAAGTTCCTTCAATAACACCAGGACTTGTACTTGTTCCACTATTGGTTTCACCACCACAACTACTATCACCGCCTTTAAGTTCTTCTTCTGTTTTTGCATTAGGATTATAAACAAAAAAGGTACTATTGAATGGTTTTGAGAACTTTGACATTTTCATTCCTGTAATTGATGTTGTCATATCACCTGCTCTCATATTATGAGTTACTTTATAAATCATATATGTACCTCTCCACATTGGAACATTCATAAGTTGAAAATACATAAGAGGACAAATTTGTGCATTACCCATCATTTCAACCTCTACAGAGTAAGAATAATTACTAAACACATTAAATGTATCTTGTCCTACAAAATTAACCTTTCTTCCACCACCAGAACCCATTTTAGCAATATTCCATAATGCATTAATTGATTGTTCTGTCATAACAGGATTATCCATTGTAAGTTTCAAATTCTTAAAAATGTGATTATTTTGCCTGCCAAAACAAACACCAAAAGATGGTACATTATAACCTTCTCTTGTTATTGCATCCGTATCTCTATTAAAATCTGTTGAGTTTGTTGTACTAAACAAAGTTTTCGCCTCTTCTGTAAAACCGCCATTTTCACCAATAGCATGTGACCAAATATCATAACTATCTGTTTTAAAACCATTTCCTTCATCTTTAACACTTGAAGGACTGTGTGTATACATAACAACAAACTTGTTACTATTTGATGGTGCTTCCATTGAGTTATATGGCAATGGTCTAAATAAATCTTCCATCATTTCAATATCATGCTTTTGTGACTTACCATTAAAACCAACATAATCTGGTACAGGTAAGAAAATACAAGTATGGTCTGTAACAACCCTTGATATAAAACTAAAGAGACTGCCATTATCTGCTAATTCTATCCATGCTTTTAATAAAAGTTGACAATTGATTGCAAGTTTATTGTATGTGTTATTATAGAATGAATCTGTAAAAATAAAATTTTTGGTAAAATAATTTGCAACATCAAAAGCATCTGTTTCTGCTATCACAAGCCATTTATCCCAAAGGTTTTTAAGATAATAATATATAGCAACACTAAGGTCTCTGTTTTTAATCAGTTTTTCTGATAACTGAAAATTATTGTCACCACCTGTTGATGTTGTTTTAGTTTTAATAATATCATTTGCAGCCTTTAAAAAACCATTTATGTAAGATTCATAGTCATCAACTGAAAGGCCAATAACACCACTTGTGCCAATATCATCTACATAAACCTTTGATGGTGTCCTATAACAAGAATTGCAAACAAGATAAGAATTTAAATATAAATCTTTAAACATGTTTTGCATTTCTTTGTCATTCTCATTCATTAACAACTTCAAACCTTGATTTTGAAGTGGCTTATCTGGTACAATACCAACAGACACATAACCATCAGTAAAAACAACATGTGCTTTGTCTTTTATCCATGTTTTTAAGTCAACAGTAGTGCCTTTTTGTGTATAATAAAGTTGAATATTATTTACTACATTCTTTATGTCTCTTGAATTTAAAGCACGTGTAACATTTCCAACTGTTGGGCTGTATTTTAATTCGTATCTTTCAGCAATTTTTGTAAATGTTGTGGTAACAAAATTTTCAAAAAATTCAATCATTTGATTTTCAATGTTATAATCAACCTTTGTAATACCGGCAAACAAATTACTAACTTTATAACTATATGATGCTGTATTGTCATTTTCTCTCATAGTACTTGGACATAAGGTTTTTGATGAACCGCTTGTATAATACACAAAGAATGTACCATCAACTGTTGGTGACTTATATTTGTCAGTATCTTGTGATGAAGAATATATAATTGGGTCTTTACCACCATGTTTCTCAGCATAACGTTTTCTCCATAACATTGCAGCCAAAAATAACAAATATGCTTTTGGTACTCTTTCAACACCACCAAGTGGATGTTTTATATTAAAAACTTCAAGATTTGTGTTAAAATAATCATATTTAAAAGTATGTAAAAACAATAAGGCTTTTACTTTCAAACACCTATCTTTGTATTCTTCATCTGTTTCAGATGATAATTTTTCATTTTGCATATAATAGAAAGGATTACCAAACAAATTACATTCTTCACCCAAAAATTGAAGCATTTTAAATTGTTGTACAACAACATCATTAAGTGACACAGCGTTTTGATTGAACTTAAAATCCTTAGTTATACCACTTTTTTCACTAATCATTTCTTGAAAAGTAACCTCATTTTTCAAATCATTTTTGGATAATGTCACATCCCACGTATAAACGTCAAGTTTATCAAAAAATTTATCAAAAGTATGAGCCATAGTGTTTAAAATATTAGATTTCTCTTCTTTTTTATCGCCTTCTTTATCATCTTTTTTCTCTTCCGTTTTTTTAGTGTTTCCTAACAAATTTAAACCACTTGGTTCTATTTTAAGACTTTTTAGATTTCCTGATAACATATAACACACATCTTTATAATACTCATCATTACCTAATGTGTGAAGATAAAACAATCCAAGATAACCACGTAAATCATCTTTTACTTCATAATCTAAAATTTTACAATTTCCTTTGTATATTTCCTCTAACCTTGATGTAAGTGAGGTTACTAAACTATCATCACTAATTATTGAAAACATATATTTGTTAATATATTTTTCATAATCTTCTGGTTTTAAAAATGGTAACTCATTACTTGGACAATTATACAGCCAATCCATAGAGGAAACATGCTTATTGTCTAATTTGTTAAAATTTGGTATAAAAATATCATATTCACCATTATTTAAAGAAGAAATATCATCTTTATAATCAATAAAATTCTTTAGATTTGATGGAACAAATTCATTTCCCTTTTTGTCATACCAATGACAAAAAAACATTATTTTTTCATCTTTAGTTTTTGAAAACATTGCATGTCTTCTTTGCTTATTGTATTCACTAAAAATATTCTTTGTTGTTTCAAACATATGGTATCTTTTATTTGTTCCTTCATTTACACCGTATGCTAATTTATCATATTTTTCATCACAAAAAACAATACCTTTAAAATCTTCAACAGTCTTATCAGTAAATAAAGTTTTAAACATACCAATACCCTTACTTGTTGAATAGAAATTATAGCAGTCTAATCTCCCTAACATTTCAATTGCATTATTTTTAAGATAATCCCTTGGTACTAAAACACCACAAATTGCAGCAAATCTTAATGCTAAAAATCCAGCCAAATCAGAAACATTTCCAATGCTGGTCATTGCAAATGGTGAACCATAAATCAAATCGGATGGTATAAGTGGAAAATAATCAATTTTATTTATTATTGTTGTTTTTACTTGTGCTTTATCTACAATATTTTGTATACCCTCTTGAAAGGTATAAACAACTTTTTCCTCAACAAAATTATGATTTAAATCACCAACCCAACCGTATACATTCTCTATTTCAGATGTATATCCACATTCTTGTGTTTTATAACCATTATCATATAAAGCAGGCCACGGTGTTACATTTTTATTAACGTTATTAATAACATCAGTGTTGTTAATGTTTATACCAAGATATGATGGCGTTCTTTCACCTCTTTCTGTTTGGTCATATATTTCCTGTGCTGCTTCAAACATGATATGACAAAAAGTTTCCAAATGACAGAAAATAATTTTAAACACATTACCAATAAATGGTTTGAAACCAACAATAGATTTAATCTGATAATTAATTTTTTCATTTATTTCTTTTGCAAACTTTTCTTTTTCTTTTGTCATTACAGATATTCTACCATTAACAATATCTGTAATATTACTGAAATCAACCAGATATACATATTTTCTGATATTGTTATTTTTATAAGAACCTGTTATTGCTTTATATAATTCCTCAGATGCCTTATGTGTTAATTTTCCATTTTTATCATTGAAAACTATATTTTTCAAACCATCACTTGTTAAACTTGGCAACTCTTTTACATCAATACTTTCAGTCACACCATTAGTATTTGACACCACATTAAATTTATCCAAAAAAGTTATTGTTTTTGGACATTCTTTCCAACCATTTGGTGCTTTAGTTATTGTTAAACCATTTTCCGAATAAGATATTGCATATTTTTCTATTGCTTTATATAAATCTTCATATTTCTTTATTGTTTCTTCTTTAATTGTAACACTTTCACTATTTGAAAAAAACAACATTTGTTGCGTTTTTGTTTCATCATCAAAAAATACACCCATATATTTAGAATCAACACATGAAACAAGTGAATCCATAAAACCTTTTAAATGAATTTTTATTTCATTTAAGACACCTTCTTCCGTTTCAAGTGTTTGAACGGACGTGGACTGTGATTCTGTCAAAGTTTTAACCATTGTGCTAATCCTTTTATCCGCTTGTTCAATCCACGTAAACAATTCATCCAACTTTGGTGGCGGTATTGTTTTTTCACCATCATCCCATAACCCCCATTCCGATGTATTCTTATGTCTTTCCCAATAATCCATACCAACATATGTTGCATTTGGTGCTGAAACAAGATAAGTAAATGGAATATCAGTTAATAAACTCCATGAATAGCCAATAAATGTCGCAACCGCCTCAAAATTACCTGTTTGTGTATTAAATTCACCTTTGAAATTGGAACATGTTAATTGATATGTTACAGGTTTACCTAAAAAACCCTTAACCTGTAATCTAAATAAAGGATAAGGCATTGTAAAAAATGCGCCAAAAATGTTTTCTGCTGTTAATTGTTCATCAATATGTATTGCTTCTTCTCTACCAAATAAAGCAGAACCACGGACATCAACAAATTTAATTGTTACTGTTGGTGTATACCAACTCTCATACGAAATCTGTACACTTTCTACACCTAAACCCTCAATCTGTGTTTTCTTTTTATAAGAATCAAATGTTATATCAGTATAATATGTTGTTAGATAATTGTAATTTGAATTTGAATAATCAAAACTTCCATCTTCTGCATTTAAAACACCATCACCCCTATCTCCTTGTAAAACAGAGGTTCTTCTTTTCTTCATTTCTTCCTTTGTCATACCCCATTCTATGACATATTTTCTAACATTTCCATCTTCTGATTTGTTTCCGTTTTTATCAACACTTGTTCCTGAACTCTTAAAACGTGAAAATGCTTCAATTATCAAATTAAAGGAAATACAAAAATCTTCATATCTGGGTGTTAATGATAAACCCTTTTGTGCATTATCTGCATTTTTATCATAAACATCATTAGGTTCAACAAATATAATTCGTTGACCTTCATCAGTTGCAATCTGTCCAACTCCAATTTGTTCCATACTATATATTGATATATTTTAATACATTATAAAAATAAGTAGTACAAAAACAAAAATCAAAAAGTGAAAACTATGACCTTCCAAGTTTTTTTCTAACTTCTCTCTCATACCTCAAAATTGCACTTTGTAACGGATAAGGTATTCTCAAAAGAACTTTATCTGGTATATCAAATTCCATACTCCCATATTGTTGGTTTCCCATCATTATTAACCAACCGTAATTTGCATCACCATAATATTTGTATGATAATGAATCCAAACGCATCTTTGATTTATCAAACATGATATATAAATCATCACTTTCATATTCAATCTTCATAAATGGCATTTTTAAAAAATTACCATCTACTCTAAAACTTTTATATCTGTCATAATATTCTTCCATAATCTATATTTTTGTTTTCTAATTAAAAGAATGCATTACTTGGTTTAAAAAATAGTGATTTATCAAATTGCACTTTATCATGACCCATTGCACCCATAGTTTCCCAATTTGTTTTTTCTCTTTCAACTCTATCAGAACGATTATCATATAAACGACCATTGGCATAATAATTAAATGACATTGCATTCTGCAATCTTCTTACCGGGCCTGTCAAATCTCCACCACCAATAAAGTTAAATGAAATTGTTACATTTGCAATCAACGGAACAACACCAATACCCTCAGTATTTAAATCTAATACAAGTGGGTCATAATTAATACTAATATTTCTTATTACAATTTTCTGATAATAAAAATCTCCAAGCCTTAATACACAGAATGGTGGTCTACCGAATGCAAGGTTATTTGCGGAATAACCAGTTGCATCAGATGCACTGTTCGTATTACCTTGTCTTGTACATTGATGTAAGAAATTAAGTCTACCCATAAATCCCTCAGGTGTCATACTATGAAACGCAGGGTCAAAATATTGTAATTTCTTTACAAGAGAATCAAACACCATTGGGTCTCTCTTTTTCAATTGTTTAAAGAAATGATATTCTTGGTCATATCTCAACGAATTGTTTTCATCGGTATTTTCATAATCCTTTCCATATTGAGTTTTCCAATTATAACTACTTCTTTTCTTTTTTTCACCATCTCTAATGAAAGTTCTCATTTGACCACTTTCTTCATCATAATACCATCTACATTCTTTTAATTCAGCATTTGTTTCATTATCATTAACATAAAGTTGCGTGTTTGTTTCCATGTCAATCTCAACCTCACTGAAACCATCAAATCTTTGAAATTTTGGTGGTTCTATTTCTGTTGTTAAATCATTAACATTTATACTATATTCTGATGGTATATAACAATTTCTAGGAAAATCAGGTCTTTCTGCAACATTTTTGTCATATTCTTCTTTTGTTATATCAGTTCCAAAAGTAAAGTTTGTACACCCGTCTTTTTCAAAATCAAAAGAATATTTAACAACTTTACATTTGCTCTTTTCCTCAGATGACAAACTTTCATATTCCTGTGGTGTCAAAAATTTTTCCTTACTTGGTTCTTGATTAAGTTCTTGTGGTGTTTCAACAACCGTTTTAGTTAATTTAATTGTTATTTTTGCAGACCTCCACTTTTTAGCACTTGGGCCACTTTCATCCTTAACATCTTGTGGCTGTACCGGAACACTTGGTTCTGAGGTTGTACTACCTGTTTTTATTTCACTGTTTCCATAAAACCTCTTAAACCAACTTATAACAGTATTACACCTTTGTTGTGCCAAATATTTATTTTTTTCTTTATAACCATGTGAATTTGAATAACCAATACCATTAATTTCAACAACTTTATAAATAGAATTTTCTCTTTTATCAAACAGTTCCAACAAAGTTTTAATTCTTGCATCTGTCTTACTTAAAACATTACCTGTTCTTGCATTTATAGTTGCTTGATTTTCGTTTTCGGTTTCACTGTCATAATTGTTTAACAAAACATACGCAACTTCTGCCAATGAATAAAGATTTTCATTGTCTTTTTCTTCTGTAAACTGTTTTTTAACAGCATCAATACTATAATTTAAACCCAAATTTTTACTCGCAATATCTTTTTGACCATCTGCATGGTCTAATTTTTGGTCAAAAGTGTTATGATTAACTTCACCACCACTTGCGACTTTATATTGTCCATCAACCCTATAATACCATTTATTTGCCGGATATGGTATGTATTTACTTTTATTTGTTTTATATGTCCCACTATTCCAATGATATGTACCAAGAACATAGTTATTTTCAGTATCTTGTGCTGCGTATGTTCCACTGTTTTTCATTTCATAACCATTCCCAAGAAAAGCACTTTTACTAATATCCTTAAATTCAATCAATAATGATTCTGATTGTGTAACATCATTAGGATTACATCTCCATTGTGCTCCTTTTCCACAAAGTAAATATGCAATTGGGTCAACAACACTTGTATCCCTATTGTCATAAGCACCACTGTAGTTATTGGGGAAAAATACATAAAAAGTTAAAGTTATTTCCTCGTCACTTGATGGTTTAATTGAATTTAATTCATCTTTCTTTTTTAAATTATCTACAACATCAATTGCACCTGGTGTGCTTTTTAACAAATATTCATCAGTTAACGGTGTTGGTCTTGCATAAGAACTCAAATTACTTGTTTCACCAGTACCACTTCCAGACCCTACATCACACCCAGCAAAGAAACGAAGTACATCAGTATCTTTTGGAAGTTTATCTGGCTGTGATTCACCATACCAAGTTGAATAGTCAAGTATTGATGGATGGTCTACAACCATCATAAAGTTAAGTGTACCACTTCTTACTGTATTTGTATATGTAAAAACGCTCTCACCTCTACCAATAAACGTATGTTCAGACCAATTGGCACTTGTTTCTTCACTAAATGTTAAACCATAAGGTGGAAACCACATAATTCTACCACCAAATGGCCCACGTTGTTCCCAAGACAATGCTTTTTCAAAAGAATAGGGATTATAACCTTGCCATGCAAGGTTTTCTATTGAAAACATACAATCTTTAGGATGTACATTCATTTCAGCACCACCTAAAAACTTAGGTGCAATATTAACTAAACCTGTATCTCTATTTAAAACAGATTTAGCCCATCCATCAGACCCACTATCTTTCCAACTCCATCTTGTTTCCTTACGAGCAACTTGAACTTCATCTAATTCAGAAGAAATATTTCCGTGATTATCTTTATAATAAACAGCATTATCTGGGCCTTTATTTTCAACACTATCACTTCTAACATCAATAAAGTTTTTTTCACCCATATCTACAAAATTAGGCCAATTGTGAAACTCTTCACTTGTCATACCGACATCTTCACCACTTTCACCTTCAACTGTAAATGGTCTAATTAAACGTGTTCTATATTCACTATATTGATGATGATGTGTCCAAACACGGCAATAAGGATTATCATAACCATTTCTGTCATAACTGATACCATTTCTCTCAGCATCATATGTCAAAAGATTTCTTCCATGTGACAAACCATAATCTGATTTGGCCTCAGTACCATTATATAAATCTAAATTATCTGGGTCTGTATGAAACCTACTGATAATTGTATTTATCTTTTTATTGTTGAATAATTCTTTTGTTTTTCTAATTATACTATTTCTGTTCTTATTACCCTCATAATAATTCCATTTTCTATCATCGGTAAATTTATCAGTACCGGTATTATCTTCATCTGGATATACATTGAAACTCTCACCGTATAATTGATTGTGATTATTGTAATTTTGGAATGTATTATTTGTATAACCTTCTCTTGTTGTTGATGAAGATGCATCTTTTTGGAAATCATTAATATAATTATTTCCCTCAGTATAACTGTAATTGTACCTGTATATTTCATCAGAAACCTTATTGGCAATACCAGTAACACTATTACCAACGATGTCAAGTGTTACATCTCTTTCAACAGTACTGATAAACGCACTTTTTCTTAGTTGCCAATCTGCCATATCAACAAGACAATAACTACTAATTGGAGTTGTTAACATTGTTTCAAAACCCCAACTACTAAGACTTCTTTTTGATTTATTTACATCCTGTATATCCATGTATATATAAAATATAACCTTTTACTTTATAATTATCCATTAAATGTGTTTTTATACACTACCAACAGCCATATTTGATTTACCTCTACCACCATTCATTGCGTTTGACACTTGCAACGATATCATTCTTGATAAACTTCTCATAAGTGTTGGGTCTTTTTCCAATTCACTAATTATGTTAATACTTTTACCGTTAGAAGAAAGATTCAAATTACCACTTATTTCGACTTTAACAGTATTCATTTGTAACGGTTGTTGATTTGAATTTGTGCCAGTTGCTTCACTCCATAATTTACGCACAACATCACCATTATTTTTATCAAGTGATTTTACTGATAATTTGTCATTGTTACCACCACCAAAAATATTTTTTGTAATATTCCATGGCATAACCGAACCAACACCATCAATTCCACTTTTTACAAAAGACTTCGCAGTTCCAATTGGGTCTTTATATGCACTCTTAGCCATACCATATACATCATTAATACGACCAAACACACCATTTACCATCTTATCAAAAGGCCCACCTATTTTAGCAAACAAAGCACTATCTGATGGGTCTGTTTTGGCAATTTTAACTTTACCATCTTGTATTGGAGTAATTTCTGCTGCTGCTGTATACATTGATTTTCCACTTGATGAAATAACACCATCTTTAAAAAAGTTTGACCAACCACCCGTATTACCACGTCTTTCTTCCCATGTTTTTCCTGTAAAATTAATGTTTTCTGCTGCTGCATTAAGTTGTTTCACTAAACTTTCATCTAAACCATCTGTATGTTTAGATGCATAATATATTAAACCATCAATTAATTCCATACCATGTTTTTGATAACTTTCAATATTATCATCTCCATGATGTGTAGCCTCCAATGCATCCATTAAATCATCATATCCAGTCGAAAGTGCAGATTTATAATCACTTACATTTCTACTTCCACCGAGATATGTAGATACTAATTTTGCCATGGCATCATTTACATTTCCTTTATTTGATTCACTATTAAATTCATCAAATATGTCTTCTGCTATATCATAATAATTTTGTGTTAATTTGCTACCGCTTTTTATTTCTGAAACTTCTTTTAATGATTCTTTAGTTAACTTATCATTAGCAGCACCTGCTTTTTTCTCTGCTTCATCCAATTTTTTCTTATTTGCATCTGATGGGTCATTTTCATATGCCATTTTTGCATATTCATAATCTAATTCTGCTTTAACCGCATCAAGTGCGTTTACTAATTCAGAGCCACTATTTGTAAAACTCATACGCAAATTTGCTGTGGTTTTTTTCATTATTTCAAACTCTGTATTGAGTATGTTTGTTGTTGCGTTCATTAATTCATGCTGTTGCTTATTTTGGTCTGTTACAAATTCATTACTTTCTTCTATCATTTTTTTCAGATTTGTTGATGATTCTGTAACCCATTGAACGTTTTCTGCCATTCTTTCATTTACTTCTTTTTTCAAATTTTCAAAAGTTTCATCACTAAGTACTGCTTGTGACCAATTAGTAACACCCTTTTGTTCTTCCAATAAATTATAAATTTTACCAACATAATTCTCAATACTTTCCTCAGTCGGCATTAAACTATTCCAATCAGATTCACCTAAATCATTTACATCTTTTTCAACCATCTGGTTTGTTGCCTTATCAAGTACATTAACCTTCCATTTACCATCTTCACCAAGTTTTGCCTTATTATATATTAACGCTTTTTGTTCATCAGAATAATTCTTTGATATTTGTTTATCTATTTGTTCACCTTTTATCCTTTGTGTTATTTGCGCACGTGCATCTTTATAATCAATACCTGTTGCTTCTGCATATTGTTTAAGACGCATGGCATCAGCACCTTCAATATCAACTTCACCTGTTTTTGTATTAAAATGGCCAATACCCTTTGTCATATCAGTAAAACGTTTTGCAAGTGCTTCTGGGTCAGCCCATGCTTCATACATCATTGCCATTGGGTCTGAACCCATTGCCATATTACCACCAAGAACCTGTAATTTTGCACTTTGTGTAATAACACCTTCCAAACCACCATCTTGTATTTTATCAACAATACCTTCAAGTGCATCCATGTTAAAACGTGTCTTCTGTGCCCAAATTGACATTTGCATCATTGCTTTCACACCACCCTTAAATGTGTATTTTTGAGCCAATTTTAAGTTTTGTTGTAAATCTTTTGCAAATTTACGGTTACTAACACCTGCTTTATTTGCTTGTTTGAACATATCAAAAATTAAATCTCTACTGGTACTAATTGATTTATTAAAATAATCCATATCACCCATCAAAGATATTGCAAGATTGTCATCACCGAGAACTTTACCAAGTTGAAAACTTTCAACAAATTCCTTTTGTGACATTTCTTTACTACGACCAGTTGATTCAATATATTGACTTTGCATCTTTTGTAAATCTTCTGCGTCTTTATCAAGATATCTTGTTTTACCTTGACCATCAGTAAATGTCAAATTACGTGTTGTTTTAAAAATAAATTTTTCATAATTATCAACATTTTGGCCTGACATACCAATAGTATTTGCCATTAATTTTGCTGCTGCATCTATTTTCATAGAAACATTTTCAATTGCTTTTGAAAATTCAAGCACACTTGAAACTGCTTGTTTTGCAGCATCCATTGCTTGTTGTTTTATCTTGGTTACATTTTCTAATTCCTTTTCTTTAATTTCAATTTCTTTTTGTAACCTCATTACTTCAATTTCTGCATTTGCTTGTAAAATTTTAGTTGTTGAACTAGCAATACCTTGTACAACACTACCAATTGCAGTTCCAACAGGCCCAAACATGGAAGCAACACTACTAAACATTCCAGCACCAGTATTAACTTGTTGTGCGGTTAAATCAAGTCTTTCTTTTTCACCTTGCGCATGTCTAAGTTGTTTATAATTTTCGAGTCTTATTCTATCCAACGTATCTTCCATCTTATTTGATGCAGTTTCAGTTGCAAAATCAAGTGAAGTAGATGCTGCTGAATATGCACCTTCTTGTACACCTTGTGTAATACTTGCAAAAGATGATGTTAACGCACCTTGCATACCTTTACTAAAGGTTTGCATATGTCTTTGGAATATTTTACTACCTGTTTCAAGTGTTTTCAGATATATATCCTGATTTTCCTGCCATGTACTAAGACTTTTTTTCTGTTCAGCAATCCAAATATCAGATGCGCCAGAAGCCAATTCAGTTACCATTGCTGCCGCACCAACAAACATATTTCCACCACCTTTTGAAGCAAGACTACTACGAAAATTACTTGTTGCAGAACCACCTCCATTTCGTTCAGCATTAATAACATCTGCTGTACGACCATTTGTTTTAACACGTCTATCCGCTTCAAGTTCATTTCTACGTGTCTGTGATGATTGTTCATATGCATATCTATTGGCTTCTGCTGTTCTAACTTGTCTTTCAGCACGATTTATATCAGCAGGTGTTCCACCATTATTTCTATAATATTCTAAAACATGGTTTGCATTTTCAATAGCATTATCAAACTTTTGTAATGATAATATTATGTCATCATATTCCTTTTGCAGTTGTTCTCTTTTGTTCTTAGCCATTTTAAAAACAAATAATCTTTTTTATTCAAGGTTAATCAAAAATGTATTGTCTATTAACAACAAGACTTTAGTCAATGTATTTTTTTCTTTTTTAGATATATTTAAAGTAACATTATTATCAATATCTGGTTTATTATCTTCCACAAAACTTATATAGAAAAATTTTTCATTAAAACTTAAATTTTCGATATATTCATCCACAAATTTTCTATCATCATTTCCATTAACGGAAACAGTTATTAGTTTCAAAAATTCTGTAGTAAAATCTTTAACATTTTTTTCATCACTAAAGTTATCATGTTCAAATCTATTCAAGTCGTTATATGTTAAATATTTAAAATGTAAAACATCATTATTTTTAGTAAAATACATAAAATGTCCATCTTTATTACCAACTAATGTAAACACTTTATTTTTTATAAGTGAAAGGTCAATATTGGTATCATAAATCTCATTTTCATTATTATTTCTTACTGTTATATTAAAATTATTTCCATAACTTGTTTTTCTTAGCCAAAGCAAAATTGCATTTCTATCACCGTTTACAAGTATTGAAGGATTTATTGTTTTATCAACAATTTTTTTTGAAATAATAATATCATTTATTTCTGTATTACCACTCATTAATATGTTTTCATCTTTTGCGGTAAGATAACCAATTTTTATCTTACCACATCTTAATGGTGAATCAACATGATAACATTGTCCTTCACTTGGTAAATCAACCCATTCATAATTGTCTGATATTTCCATTTTTAAATCTTTTCTTTTTTATAAATAGCAAATTATATAAAATTATAAAAAGCAACCATAATGGTTGCCTTTTAATGTTTCATTCTATTCCACCTTTCATTTTCTTTTTCTACCTCTTTATTATGTAAAATAATATATGTTTTCCTATCTGCAACAGTCATATTATATATTTCTTCCATACTTAAATTCATATTAGTATGACAAAGCCATAATTCATGTTTTAAATGTTTATCAAAATTAGAAGTTAATGAAAACAGTATCATCGAGTCTAAGAAAGGAATTGAACGAGCCACCTCCATCTGACTCTGGAATATTTACTGTAAAATTAAAATCAACACCTGGTCTATTATTATTGAAATAATTACGATAATCCATGGCTGTTTTTGTTCTCATATTTTCAATATAATTTTTAATATATTCTCTGTCTGTATTACCGTTAACTGATATTGTATATGAAATCATTTGTTCTGTAATAATGTTTGGATATTCAACATTTGTATCTTCATCTACATCCATACCAATAATATCCTTTATTTCATCAATATCTTCATTTATCATTGTTAATTCTTCATCACTAACATTTAAATTATCTTTTATTTTATTAATATTGTTAATATATTTAATAAAGTTAAATTTGTCTAAATCTGTCAATTGTGCTGCAATTGTATTTCTTATTTTTTCCTCATCATTATAAGTAAAATATTTAAATTTAATTACATCACCATTGTTTGTCGTATAATCAAACAATCCATCATCATCACTTTCTAATTTAAAATCATTATAATCAAACTGTGATAACTTTATTGTTATATTATAACGTTTCTTATTATTTGGGTTTGTAACTGAAATTGGAAAATCCTCACCATATGATGTTGCTCTTAACCATAAAATAATAGCATCTCTATCACCACTACACAATTCATTTACATCTATTCTATTATCAAGAATTTTTCTTGATAAAATCATATCAAGTAATTTTCCATCACGATATACATTTGGTGATGAAATAATATTTTCATCAGCAGCAGTAAGATAAGCAACTGGTATTCTTCCACAGCGCAACGGAGAACTTTTTGGATAACATTGGCCATTTGATGGTAATGGTAAAACATCATATTGTACATAACTTGGAACGGATGAAAAATCAAAGTCATAAGTGATTATTTCTTTTGGTTTTGTTGTTTTCTTTTTAACTTGTTTCACTTCCACATCTTCAACAACCTCTTCTTGTATTTTTTCTTCTTTGTTTTTGTTTTTCAATTCAACCCTTTCTGTATGACTACTACTTTCCTGACTTATTTTTTTATTTCTCAATTCTTCTGCCATACCTTTTTGGAAATTTTTAATAATACTGTTATTATCACTTAATATTTTTTCCTCAATTTGTCTATTTTTCTCTTTATTTTCTTCAATTTGTTTTTCATTAGTAACCATAGTTTGTTTCATTATTTCATCTTCATTTTCAATACGTTCAATATCAGAAACATCTTTCTTTGCACCACGTCTACGTCTTCTTGGAATAACAGTTTCACCATTTTTACCAACAGTTACAGTTGCAATGCTCTTTCTATGCATTTCTTCATCAGTAACACCCAATTTTTTAAGACGTTCATTGTATTTCTTAACCTCACTCTCATCTGCTTCTCTAAATGTTGCATTCTCAACCTCTTCCATTGTAGCATTAAGATATCTACTCGCCATTAAACGATTATCTTCTATTGCTTTTCCAAAGTCTTCTTCTAATTCAGCACGTTTAACTGGGTCTGTATTATGTTCCAACGCAGTCTTCTTTGCTTCTTCCAACATCTGATTTGAAGCCTTAATAATAGCCAAATTCCTTTTTCTCTTTTCTTCTGCTATTTGTTGTCTATCCATTGTACCATTTGCCATAATATACTATAAAAATCTATTTATTTAGTTTTTTGTAAAAATAATTCTTTCAATAATCATTCCAAAAGACGTAATCATTGGTTCACCATTTGCTTTTCTTATACTTGATAACAATTTTACAAATTTACAGTTTTTTAACACTGCATGGCTTTTACCATCATCAAAATCCATCTTGAAATCCTTTTTTGGTAAGTGAAAAACTTTTTCTTCGTCTGTCAAACTAACTATATTCATAATTTTTTGACTGTCTTGAATCCACATCTTTAAATCAGTTTCCAAATCTGGTTTCATCATAAACTGTTTTTCATCCAAATATATATATAATCCAAACTGTTCTTTATTAGCCCATAATCTATCAAGTTGTGTGACAGAAATTTCAGTTCCATTCATGTTCCTTATATTACCATCACACTTATGAAACATATAATTCTGATTTTTCACGTTTATTTTACGTTTTTTATAAGGATTATATGCCATATTATTACCTAAACTCGTTATAACCATGTGGTCAACACCATCTTTATGATTATAATATTCAGTATTTTCCATATTAACATACTTTTTGGCTGTCAATTCTTCTCCTTCATAACGGAAACCATTAACAGCATCACCATTTGCAAAAGGTATATATAACGTGACTTTCATTTTTCCCTATTTTTAATAATATATACTTAAAAAACAAAATTTTAATTATTTGTTATTAAAAAACTTGTTCATAATCAAATATTACTTGACAATGCTTTGTAGAACTATCATCATAATCACACGGTTCAAAGTGTATTTCTCTTGCAAAACAATTAACATAACGTTCACTACATAAAACACAACCGGTCTTATCCAAATCTTCAAAAACTATTGTCCTCTTTTTCAAGTTATTAAATTTTTTACATTCATTAATAAAAGCACCATCACCCATCTTATCAATTTCCCTAAAAGTAATCGTAAGATATTGTGGTTTTGGTTCTAAAAAATTATGTGGTGATTTTTCAATTCTTTGAACCCACCATTCCTGAAATTTACATCCTTCTGAAAATCTAACAAGAAACATATTTTTCCTTAATGATTCATTTCCTATTATAACTGATGGTTTGTATTTATTAGCAAATGGTGTACAATCTAAAAAATCCTCTTCAAATTTGTTATTATCATCCATAAATAACTCATAAATATTATATCTCTATAATAGATAAGATTAATAACTTTTTTTTTCAAATTAATGTGGTTTTTTCTTATTTTCTTTTATTTCTTTTTTCTTCTTACCGCTTTTTATATATTTTTCTATCTCTTTTTCAACCATTTTTGGGTTATGAATAATATCATATTCCCATATCCTCAATAAAGGAACACCATGTAATGCTGCCCATTGGTCTTTTAAACCATCAACAAACTTATTATGTTTATGCATTGGTGTTATTTTATCTTCACTAACAACTCTTGGGTCTGCATGATAAAAAGAACCGTCAATTTCAATTAATAAATCAAGTGGGAAAAACTGTTTTTCTTGTTTTACACACCTTATTCCATCTTTTTCCTCATATTCATATGAAACATCATCATAACAAGTCAATGCAAAATCAAAAAACCTCTTAATATCCTTTGCCTCATACTGATATATATAAACCAAACCCATTTTATCAAGAAAATCTCTCGCAAAATTCCTTTCTAACTGACTTGTACCATATTTCTGGCCGGTTATATTCCTTTTTTTAAACGGATTTGACTTATAATAAGTTTTTTTCTTTGATTTAACACACTTATTTGACTTTAATATTACTTTAGGTACAACTTGTTTCATATTTCAACATGAATTACAACCAAATAAAGTTGTTTTTTATAAATACAACCAAATAAGGTTGTTTTACAACAAAAACAAAGTAATAAAAGCAAAAAAGAATTTCTAATCTGCTTTTATTACATAAAATTATCTTAAATTATTAGATATTAGAAACTTAAAATACAATAATCAGGACGAATTGTTATTTCAATTGTAGCAAGACCATCATCTTCATATGCCAATTCACCAAAGTTAATGCTTACAGGCATACAATTCTTGCAAACCCACTGTGAAATTGCAACTCCTGTTGGGTCAAGCAATTCAATAACCAAATCTCGTTTATAACTGACAGCATATCCCTGTCTACCAGTAACACTCTCTGATTCCAAACGAACCCATTCCATAACGGCCTGTGATGCACTTGGTCCAATTGGGTCTCTTAATGTAAAACTCATCTCTTCCCAAAGATAACGACCAACAACCCATGTTGAAGTGTTAATAAAAGGTATCTCAATTGCTGTGTTTGTGATATGTGGACGAGATGCATTACTTACCCACCATTCTTGTATACCTAAATCAGATGGGAATCTAACAAGAAACCTATTTTTTCTTAGTGGTTCATATTCAAGCGGTGCTTTTAACAATAAATCTGACATATTTTATAACTTTTTAACTTTTTATTTTATATATAAATATCGTATGTTTCAAATATTTGTGTTATATTTCTTCATACTTTATTTTAATCTTTATAATTCTCACCTTTTTGTGGTTGTTCTATTGCTTTATCAACCATGTTCCATATTTTTTTCATTGTATCGTATTGTGGTGATGTTGGTTGGTCAGCAAGTCTATTGATAACACTTAAAGCAATCTTTCTAATTTGCGTTAACTCTTTTTCAATACCACTTATTTCTTGACCTTGTGATGGCATTTCTTCTCCTCTGTCTCTCATCAAAACTTCCTCATCACCATAAGATGGTTCATCATCATATGATGGTTCATCTTTCATTACAAAATTTTCCATTGTCAATCTTTTTGTTTCTGACAACAATCTTCTCATTTCATCTATTGCAGGAAAATTATCTCTTCTAAATCTTCTCATAATCACTAAAATGTACATTTATTTATTAATAAATAGTTTAAAAATTCAAAAAAAAGAGTGACCGTAATCACTCTTTTTTAGAAAAACTGTTCGAATATAAATTAAATATCGTCAAATGATACACCTTGTGGTGTGGCTACAAGACCAATATTGATATATTCAAGATTTGGCATGAACTTAATATAAATCTGTGCATTGATTTCAAGTCTGTCACGTGCTTCTTCTGAATCATCAATCACCAATTTTGCATCTATGATTGCTCGTTTGCTGATGAAATCTTCAAGGATTGGTTGAACTGCACTTCTGAATGATGCAATTGTTGTGGCATCATTGGGGTCAAAGATAAGACCAATACATGCAATTGAGATAAGTTTCCTTAATCTAATCAAACAACGTCTCTTTGAAATTCTGTTCATGTGTGCATGTGTTTCTGCGAGTTGTAAGTTCTTATCACCCCAAATTCTCATACCCTCATCTGCAAAGTTGTTGATAAAGTTTATACGTCCAGCATATAATTCATCCTGTTCTGCGAGAATAAGGTTTTTCTTTGAACGCACACCATCAGTTAAACCACGATTCCAACCTGCTGCTGCGAACCATGGTGCTGCTACATTGTCTGTATAAGCAAAGTTCTTAACAACGTCTTTTGTTGGTGGTAAGTAAATGTATTGGCTATTTGCATTGTCATAATATTTAACCCATGGGAAATATGTACAAGCCCAATTTGTATCAATTTCACTATCATCAAGATTGTCAACTGCATCTTCTGCTGTGTACATTTCATATTTGTTATCACTTGCACCATAAGGTTTGTCAGGTGTTGTGATTACATAAATACTATCTGCACGTTCTTCCTCAATCATTTCGATAACTTCTTGAACCAAAAGGTTGTTGTTAACATAATCAATACCTGGTGTAGCAAACACGTTAATATCAATTTCTTTTGGATTAGCAAATTGTCTGATTGCTGAAAGATAAGCATACCAGTCAGATGTTATTGCTTTTTCAGCCTTATCGAAACCATATGCTTCTGGATAAGAGATTACTGAGAAGTTTGTACCTTCACCTGTTTGTGGATTGATACTGCCACGATATCTTTGATATTTGAAATCGTCTGAATTACTACGACTCTTTCTGTAATAATCCCAACCATCGAAACCACCATAGAAGCAAAGTGTGAATTTTCTCCAACGTTTATCCTCATAAATAGTATCCATCATTAAGGCTTCATTACCGATACGTGGTTCTTGATTGAAATCACCGACAGTATTTCCTTCACCAACTGTAACCCATTGATAACCGGCAACACCGTCAACCGTTACTGTTTGTGTTAATGCTGAATTCCCTGAATATGTAACAACATTATTATCATCTGGCTTTCCTGCATAAATACGTGAATCAAGGTGGAAGCATGGTGTAAGGAACTTAGGTGTGTCATCAAAATATGCATCAACACCTTTATATTTCAACAAATCATCGTCAATACCAACAAGGTCTGACATACCGAAATACTGTTTCTTTACACGAATATCTTGGTCAGCAACTGTATTATATTGTAAATATGGTTTTTGTATTGTTGAATTTCCCATATTCTTAATTGAGGCATCATCTGGTAATACACCTTCATAATCACGTACAGGATAACCCAAGAAACCACAAGGTATTGAAACTTTTGTCTTGTCTGTTTCGTTAACTTCCACTGTGATATATTTAGATTTTGTCTCATAACTTTCGTCAAAAGAACCAATTCTTAATGCAATATAATTTTCTGAACCAGGGATAAGGTCACACCTTCTATATTTCTCCAAAATAACAGGACTTCCATCAGTATCGCTGAAATCACGAACTAACACATCAAAAGTACCATAAGTTGGGTCAATATTTTCAATTGAAATTTTGCATTCCATTCTTGAATTGTCACCATCAGAAATTGTATGGAAACGGAAAAGTTTTGTAAGTTCAACGTTTTTAGCATCACCTTTCATTTCGGATACAATCCATGGTGTTGATGAATATCTATATTGTTCCTTGTAGTTGTTCATATCAAGTGTAACAGGTTTAACCTCTGCTTGTGCACCAGAACCTGTCAAAACATAATATGCTGCCATACTGTTAACATAAACACATTCTTCCACAACATTCTCGTCATCTCTTTGTGGTGTAACAAGTTTATCTACAGTTTTTTCACCGTAGTAATATTCACGTGTACCATCTTTTGTTGTATAAGCGGTTACAGTGTAAATATGTCCTACCTCACCAACAGTAGATGTCCATGTTTTATTTGTTGAATTATATTTATGTACTTTTAATTGATTGCCAGCACTATCTTTTGAAAGAGTAGAACTGTAAAGGAAACGTTTACCAACATCACGTCTCTTTAATGTACTCTCATCTTCTGTAAGTATGTCTGTTACGGCCTTATGTTTTGGAATAAGTATTGATTGTTCATATAATGAAAGACTGCCATTAGTTTCAATACCACCAATTACATCCAATTCACCAATATTAACTAACTGTTGTAATGCAACATCATAAAGTTCCTCAACGTATATTTCAGCATCACCGATTTCAGGATTACCACCAATCACATTATAAATGTAATTCTTTTCATTTGGGTTAAAACTAACACTATAAGTAACTTCTTCATCATCATATCTTCTAACTTTTAAACCAAATCTACCATAATCGCTTGGGTCAATGTCATACGTGTGTGTTCTTGAATTAAATTTTTTCTTACAATCGCCACTAAGGTCAACACTTTCGGACTCTACCATAGTTATTGATTTTGCATAATAAAGAATATCATCATAAGTATATGAATCAAAACATTCATCTTGTGAACTGTTTTCTTTATATGAAGCCTTTTTATGTTCACCTCTTGAACGAATCACTGCAACAAGCATTGGTTTTGTTTGTGGATACATCGAATCACTTGTTGGAGTTTTTTTCCATGCGACAATTGCCCATGCGGGTCCGGCATTAACACCTGAAAGACCAAGAACACGGCACACCTTTAAGTTTTTAGATTCTTCAAGATATGTCTTAGCAATATAAGGCAATTCGTATTTAGGATATTGACTACCAATATATTTTTCAGTACTTGTACCACCAAAGTAACTTTGGAATTGTGCCCAACTACTTATTTCAATTGGTTGAAATGCAGGGCCTTTTAATGTTTCACCTGCAAGACCTAAATTTGTAATGCCAAGTGACTTACTAGCAACAGAAATCTCACTTTCGGTAAAATAAATACCAGGACTAACATGTACCTGTTTTTTTGTGTTGTTACTTGCCATATTTTTTACTATTTTAAATTATTTTTCGTTATTATATAATATAAATATCAAAGAAAAAACCAAAAACTCAATTCTATGATAATTATTGTGTAAAATTAATATATAATTATCATTAAATTGGTAATATCCTCTATACTAAGCATTAAATCATTATTATTTTCAAATATTTTTCTTGGTATTTTATCTATTTCAAGTTCAATTTGTTCTGATAACAGTTTATTATAAAACATTGTCTGTTCATCACTCAAAAAGTTCCAATCAATTTTATTGAATGTTATGTCCATTAGATGAAAAACATATTCTTCAACTTCATCGAACTTTTTCATTATATCATACAACTTAAAACCAACGGAAATTGGGAATGTGCTTTGTTGTTGTAACATTTTGTTAATCGTCTTATTACAGTTTAACACTTGGAAGATTTGTATCTTTTCCATATATATTAATATTAATATTATTATAATAATATACTAGAACATAAAGTAAAAAGTATATATAATATAAAAATAAAAAATATATAAAAATTAAACAATATTAATATCTTCATGTGTTATTGAATCTTCTGAAACGTTTTCAGATATTTCATTTGAATTATACAATGTATCTTTTTCATAACCAACAAAAGTTACAATACATTCCTTTTCAACATCAATTGGAAACACTTTTATTCTTATTTCATCATTTGGATGTATTATAAATTCTCTATTAATATAATATAAATCACCGTTAACCATTACTCTGTAATTTCTAACGTTGTCAGTTATAATGTTTTCAACTATCATTTCAGTATCAAATGTAAACTCAACTGTTGATTTACATATTGGAAATGAAATATTTACTTCAAGATTTTTACTATCCAATGTTTCTTCAACTTCAACACATGGTTTATTTTTCCTAAAGTTATCACCTGCTAATATTTCATTAATACGTTTTGGATATTTTTTAACTTCAAAGTCATTTTCTTCAATAATATAGGCCATTACTTTCAATGTTGCTGTTTGTACGTAAAATTTACGGTCTGTTATTGAATATGATGTTTCATCACTTATATCTTCAATAACAACAGGTATATAATGTCCATTAGGTCTTATATAATATTGTCTTGCATCAAATATTTTATTGATTTTTTGATTAAATTTGTTCAAATAATCAAGAGTTGTCGTTACAAAACTTACATTATATGTCAAATCAATAGCATAAGGTTGTTTCATTGTATAAATCTCATAACTTTCTGTTCCATTATCATCAAGTACTTGTCTTTGTAAAACAACATATTTACGTTGTCCCGGTATATTCCATAATTTTCCTTGATTTTCTCCCAAGGATGGATTTTTATCTCTGTTTATTGTCTTAAAATTGAGATAAAGGTTTCCATTTTCATCAGTATGTTCCCACATTTGTGAATATTCAGAAAAACGTTGGTTGCTATAAAGTGTATATGTTGGTATTAATTTACCATCAATGGCAATATCAATGATGTTATCAACAAAATCAAACATTGTTTTGTCAATATCATCATATTCCAAAGGTTTCGGAAAAATTGGTGCTTTTTCAAGGATTCTGTTTTGATAACCCTTTCTTACAATATTTCCTGTTTTTTGTTTATATTTATTCGGTATCGTTAAATTTTTCTTTGGTTGTGTTCTCATGCTGTTTATCCGTTAAATTCTGATATATCACTTACAAGTGTACATTCAACACTTCTCCATGCTGGTTTATATCCACCCATCATGTGTGTGTTTGCAGTATTTACCTTACCATCGTTTACAACTGTGTAATATTTCATTCTGTTTGTATCTATTTGCACACCAATATAGTCACCACGTTTGATATCCGCTTTGTATTTTTCAAGTGTTTTGGTTAAAACAAAAAGTTCAAGATTACCATCTTGTGCATATACACCATTAGATGATTTGGAATCAAATGATTTAACCTCTGATTCCTTAACCTCATACATACATGGTATTTCTTTTGGTGCTTTATAACGTATATTACCTTTAGATGCCTCTTTATATACTGAATTTACATTTGTTTTCTTTCTGTCAACCTCATATAACACAACACTCTGGTTAAGGTCTTCTTCAATATACCTTTCAACTAGGTCTGTTTCATAAAAAAAATCTTCTTCTGAGTAAAAAAGAGTATTTTTTGATGGAAGTTGTAATTTACTGTTGTTCATATTTACGATGTACACTTATTTATAATAAATATCTTTTGTTATATCAATTTTTTGTATTATATTTGCAAAGTGCATTATAAACAGTCAATAAAGATATGAAAGAGAAAGATTTTGAAAAAGCATATGAAATAATTAAGGGTTATGAAGGTAAAAATAACCAAATTTTGTATTTGAAATATAAAATTTCAAAGACAAACTATGCATTATCTGAATTTGACGTTAAATATGTGATGGAAAACTCTGATTTTGAACCTTATGAAGTGAATAAAATAGTAAAAATATCAGGTGATTATGGTGAATTTTTACAGAAAAAATATGAATTAGAGTTTTTACCTAAAAAAATATTAATAACAAGGGTTATTGGTGAATTAGGTGAAAGTTTGCACTGTTATGTTCAATATAGACAGACTATTCCAGCAACTTTAATGTATGTTAAAAAGAAATATATACTAAATCCATTGACTGATGACACACAAAAGGAAAAACTTGATGTAAATTTTAAAAAATATGACAATATCACACGTTGGAGTGGAAGAAAATTGAAAGAAGTACAAAAAGAGGGTGTTGATTTTCTTTTAAAAAACAAAAAATGTATATTAGCCGACAGTATGGGGTGTGGAAAAAGTAACACTGCTATTGTTGCTGCAATGGAAACGTTGTCAAAGAAGATATTGATAATATGTCCAGCATCTCTCAAATCAACATGGAAACGTGAATTGTGTATTTATAATGAACCAACAGATGTCACTATAATAAACGGTAACAAATGGGAAACAAATACAAGATTTACTATTGTAAATTATGATATTTTGGACAATTTTTATATTATTCCAACTGATATTGTATATGAAGATAAGATTGTTGACGGTAAAAAGAAAAAAGTACCTGTAATGGTAAAATCTTCAAATGGTGAACTTGTTCCAAAAACACGAAAAAGTCGCAAAAAAGATAAAATTGCAGAATGTTTGAAAAAAAGTTCATTGTTTCTTGAAAAATTTGATTGTGTTATCATTGATGAAGCACATAAATTATCAAATAACACATCAATTCGTTATAAAGTTATTTATGATTATCTTCAAAAAGCAAAACCACAATATGTTTTTCTATTAACAGGTACACCATTGACAAACAGACCTATGAATTTGTACCATGTATTGAAACTAATTGATGCTGATGTCACTAAGAATTATCAATATTATATAAACAGATATTGTGAGGGTAAAACAATGACGTTAAAAACTGGTAAAGAAATAACTTTAAGTGGTGGTGCAAGCAATTTGGATGAACTTAAAGAAAAGATAAAACATGTATATATACGAAGATTGCTCAGTGACATGGAAGATATGGTAAATAAATCCATAGAAACACGTTATTATGACCTCTCAGACGTTCAAATGCAACGTTATGAGGAATTATGGGGTGAATACGTTTTGGCGCAACAGGAACAAGGTAAATACGATTCTGAGGAATATAGACAACTTGTAGAAGGTATATTGGTAAGACAGTATCTCGCAAAAGAAATGATTGCAAATACAACTCAATTGGTAGATGAAAAATTGGAAGATGGCGAAAAAGTGATTATTATTTGTACATTCACTGATGAAATCGAACAATTGAGAAAATATTATGGTGACAAATGTGTTGTGTATGATGGAAAAATGACAGTAAAGCAAAAAGATAAATCAGAATACGAATTTATGAATAATCCAAAAGTAAAAGTGTTCATTGGACAAATAATCGCATGTTCAGTTGGATTAACTTTAACTGCTGCACATACACTTGTTTTTAATTCATATAGTTGGGTTGCTGCTGATAACCTACAAGCACAAGATAGAATTTATCGTATAAATCAGACACACGATGTTACATGTATTTATCAATTATTCAATGATTCTATTTCACAAAACATGTTTGATAAAGTAATGAAAAAAGAAATAATAATGAATCAAACAATAAAAACTGAAAATGAAAAATAGATATGTTGCAATAGATTTTGAAAAATTAGACACATTACCATCATCTGTGTGTTCTGTAGGTCTTGCTGTTATAGAAAATAATAAAATAACAGATACCTTTTACAGTTTGGTGTGTCCACCATCAAAAAATGAGAATTATTATTGTGTTTTAACACATGGTTTGCATTATAATGATGTAAAAAATGCACCAAAATTTCCTGAAATATGGAAAAAAGTTGATAAAATAATTGGGAAATCACCCATTATTGCTCATAATTTTGGTGTTGAAAGGGGTTGTATCAATGCATGTAACGAATATTATGAAACAAATTACAATTATGAATATATATGTACTCTCGCTTTATCCAGAAAATATCTAACGGAACTTTCAAGTAAATCTTTGGATATGGTTTGTGAAGCATTACATTATAACATGGGTTATCACCATAATGCAAAAGATGATGCAATAGCAAGTGCTGAGATTTTTTTAAGAATAAAACAAAAATTTAAATTAAAAGATGAAGATTTCCAACGAAGAAAACAATATGACTGATATTAAATCACCATTAAAAGTAATTTACATTCTGTATGTAGGTAAAAACTCAGATAATGATAATATATATCATTTTTTAATATCAACCGATTCTGAAAGAACATGGGCTGATGGTTGGGAAAATAAACCGGCATGTATTATGAGAGATTTAACACCTAATGATGATATGTATGAATACATTGCAGAAATTAAAACAGAATTAAAATTAGATTTGGCACAGAATAATTGCTGTTTTTCAATGCAAGACTGTAGAGATAATGTAGTTGCTTTAGCAAGTGAAAACCTTGAAGAAGCAGAAGAATATCCAGAAGATGGAAGAATTGTAATACACTTTGCAGATTTGATTGATGATGTCGAAAAAATGTTTGCAAAAAGAGACATTGTTATGAAATATATTTAAATGTAATTATATACATTTGACATTAACTTTTTGGAAAACCAATTAAGAAGGTATTTACTTTTTTTAATAAAACTTTTCTTAAGGTTTTTACCTCTTCCTTTTAAGTATTTTATAACCCCATAATTTTCCAATATATTAAACCACATAACATCATTAAAAGTGTTATCATTTTCAAGTTTTTGTATTTCCATATTTAAACGATTGATATATTTTTTTGCTTCTTCTATACCATCATAAGCAGAAGTTAAATATGCTGTGCGCTCATCGTTATCCCATAAACGATATAGAATATCTTGAATACAATCAATCACATTAAAATCATTTGGTTCATTGGTACTAAAAGGTACTCTTATATATTCATGCGTTGGTCTTTTATAATGGTATGCTTTACCTTTTATTGTATAATAATGTATTCTATTATCATGATTAAATGCGTGAGTTAATTCATGTGCAATTAATGACTTAAAGAATTTAATATCAATATACCTTCTATAATTTGTTCTTACAGGTAGGTTAAAGCAAATATCTTTAGTATGATAATAACATTTACCGCTAACATAATTAATATTAGGATTAACCGAAATTCTAATAAAATATGTAATACCATTCATTTCTATTGTACAGTTTCCCCCACCATCGTTATAAATTTCAAACATTTTTTTGGCAATATCATCCATATTAATATTGCCAAAAGATTCAATTTCTAATTTTTCGTTTATATGTTTTTTTATAACATTTCTTATAATTGAATCTAAAATTGTTTTTTTCATTTTATTATTATTTTAGGAAATTATATAACTCTTTATAGTTGTTTTGGGAATTATATACCTGTTTTTGATATATAATATGTATCAAATAACATATATTCCCAAAGGAACACCTTTTTGTATTTCTTTCATACTTTGTACCATTTCCGCTTGTTTCTTCATGACCTCATAAGGTGTCATTCTCTGTAATCTTTCTTTTAACTCATTCAACGCATTATCACGTTCACGTTGAGCCATATTAATATACATATTATAATCTAATGTTAATTGATTGTTGATAATATTCAGATTTCCTGAGAATTTTCCTCTTATAAAACCAAGTGTTTCAGCAGCATGTGCAATTAATAATTGACGTATTAATGCTTTTGTTGGTGGATTGAAAAAAGAATAATCCATTTCATTCAAAGGTACTTGGTCTGGTGATAATATTACATTTTCATTATCTTTCCTACATTCATCAGCGTTATCACCTGTTGTATCATAATATGTGTACCATAAAAAACATCCATTTAAAGGATACATATTCAAACCACCAGCACCAAAGGTAAGACGAGAACCAGGTGTACTCATAAGGTGTATTAAATGAGTTCCATCAGGCCCAGCAGTAACTTTATATACTAAATCACTTCTTAATAATTGTTGTTTGTAAGACAAATCAGTTGCCATCAATGCAACATCATAAGCAGGCATTGCCCATAAACCAGCACCCATACCGTATGCACTACCCATTCCACCAAATGCAGTTGCAGCACCAAGACCCATTTGTCCAACAATACCACCGCCAAAACTAACACCAAAACCACCATAATTAGCAAAAAGAGATTGGTCTGTTGTCGGTGGTGCAAGCCACATAACTTTATTGATTTCTCTTCCCGCTGGAACAACATATACTTGTTTTCCTTTTTCTATCTTAATAAAATCTTTTTTTAACTCCCACTTGCCGTGCTGTTGAAGTCCTACTTGTTTACTGAACCATTGTGCATAATCCTTGGACATATCAAGACTTCTCATTGAAATAGCAAATGCCAATTCTTGATTTGACATTTCCAAACCTGTCTTTTTCCCAAATAATGCAGCCCAGTTACTCTCGATGATAAAGTTTTGAACAACTTGTGCATAATCACCGATTGCCAATTCAAGAAGGTCACATAACATGTCATCAGTTAATTCAATTTTCCTCACCGAAGCACCAAGTTTGACACGGACTTGTCGAAAGAGGGTTTCTTTTTCTTTATCTATCATTTTTCTTACAAAAAAATTTGTTATTTTAATAATAAATATTATATTTATAATAAAGTGTATTATCAAACAAGTTAGATTATGTATAATTTTAAAGAAAAAGCACAAAAAGTACATGGTGATAAATATGATTATTCAAAAGTAGAATATGTAAACAACAGAACAAAGGTATGTATTATTTGTCCAGAGCATGGAGAATTTTGGCAAACACCAAATAATCATTTACATGGTTATGGTTGTCCTAAATGCAAAGCAGAAAAAATAGGAAATCTTAAAAGGAAAAATATTCAAGAATTTATTGAAAAAGCCAATGAAATACATCATAATAAGTATGACTACTCAAAAGTTGAATATGTGAACAACTCTACCAAAGTGTGTATTATTTGTCCAGAGCATGGAGAATTTTGGCAAACACCAAATCATCATTTACAGAAACATGGTTGTCCTTATTGCACTAATGTAATAAAATCAAACACAAATACTTTTATTGAAAAAGCAAGAGAAGTACATGGTGATAAATATGATTATTCAAAAGTAGAATATATAAACAACAGAACAAAGGTATGTATTATTTGTCCAGAACATGGAGAATTTTGGCAAACACCAAAAAATCACTTAAATGGTCAAGGATGTAATAAATGTGCAATTGAAGAAAGAAACAGAAGAAACACTTCATCAACCGATGAATTTATTAAAAAAGCAAGAAAGATACATGGTGATAAATATGATTACTCAAAGGTTAATTATATAAATTCAAGTGAAAAAGTATGTGTAATATGCCCAAAACATGGTATTTTTTATCAAACACCAAATGACCATTTACAAGGTTGCGGTTGTCCTAAATGTGGTGCTGTAATTTCAGAAAGTGAAGATAACATTAACAGTTTTATTAAAAATGATTTAAAGTTGGAAACAATAACCAAAAATAAAATTCTGATTTCACCTTATGAGTTAGATATATATATTCCAGAAAAAAAACTTGCTATTGAATATGACGGTGTTATTTGGCACTCTGAAAAATTTGGTAAACATAAAAACTATCATTTAAACAAAACAGAACTTTGTGAAAAACAAGGGATAAGATTAATTCATATTTTTGAAGATGAATGGGATAAACACGAAAATATTGTAAAAACTAAGATTAAACATATATTGGGTTGTGATAAGAGTTTACCAAAAGTATTTGCAAGAAAATGTATTGTTTGTAAAATAAAACATAAAGAAGCAAGGGAATTTCTTGAACAAAACCACATTCAAGGTGCTTGTAATTCAACTATTTATTTAGGATGCTATTATGAAAATAAACTTGTTGGTGTGATGAGTTTCAAAAAAGAAACGAAAAATTCTGATAATTGGGAATTAACAAGGTTTGCAACTGATATTAATAAACATTGTGTTGGTATTGGTGGCAAATTATTCAAACAATTTATCAAATGGTACAATCCAAGTGAGGTAAAGAGTTTTGCTGACAGAAGGTGGAGCAATGGAAACTTATATAATAAGTTGGGCTTTAAATTGGATAGTGTTTTAAAACCAGATTACCAATACACAAACGGTATTATATTAAGGTCTCATAAATTTAATTTTAGAAAACGCATTCTTTTGAAAAAATATCCAAATAGTGGTTTAACAGAAGATATGACAGAATATGAAATGACACAAAAATTAGGTTTTTATCGAATATGGGATTGTGGATTATACAAATATATATGGAAAAATGATATTTATAATAAAGAAAAATAAAGAATATGAAACAATTTGTAATAAATAAAAATGCAACACTTCCTTTTCTTGAAATAGAACCAATTCATGACGGAAGACACACATATAAAAAACTATATCTTGCTTTACAAGCAGCAACAGTTACTTTTTCAATGACAAATATGGTAACAGGCGTTAAAAAAATAGCAAATGCACCATGTTATATTGTTCCATTTGATGAAGAATCTTGTGAAGAAAGGTTTAAAATACAATATAGGTGGAAAAAAAGAGACACATCGGAAGCAGGTACTTATATTGGTCTATTTAAAATTAATTTTGATGGTGATATAACGATGGATGGTGTTCATTTCCCAAAAGGTGAGTTAATTGTGCCAATTTCCGAAGATTTACAGATAATTATAAATGACAGTAACTTGAAAATAAAGTAAAAAAATGACAATTAATCATGTTTAAATATGAACCTTATGTAAAATCTCTTATAAAATATATGTTAAAAAATGGTTATACAGCAAAACCATTACCAAAAGTCATATTAAATAAGAAGAAACAAAAAGGATTATTTATTAGCACAGGAAAATACATACCAGAAGAAAAAACTGTTGTATTATATGTTAATGGAAGACATCCAAAAGATGTTTTGCGTTCATTGGCACATGAAATGATACATCATAAACAGTTTGTTGATGGAAAACTTGATTCAAGTAAATGTTCAAACGATAAAATTGTACAAAACGATTATATTGTACCGTTTGAAAAAGAAGCATACTTAAAAGGAAATATTGCTTTTAGGTCATGGACTGAAACATATAAAAATAAAAAAGAAAAAAACAATAATAAAAATGAGAAGAACAATTAAACTTAACAAACGTGAACTTAAAGGTGTAATATCTGAGTCCGTTAAAAGAATTTTGAATGAACAATATGAACCTAATTCCTTATATATTGTATTTGATGGTACAACTTATTATGAAGTTTATGGTTTTGACATTGAAGATGAAATTGCAGAAAATGATGTTGAAGTTGTGGAAGGGCCATTTGATGAATCAGATGAAGAAGTTGAATACAGAGTTGAGGAATTAAACAATGAGGCAATGTATGGTGTAAATTGGAGAAAACAAATGAGTATGTATGAATCTCGTAGGAGAAGATTAAACGAAATGGGTGCTAAAAGTTATGATTTATTAAGGCAAAGATATGAGGAATATCAACAAAGTATTAAAAATCTTTGTGCTGTTCTTAGGTCAGAGGTTTTGAATGGTGATAAAGAAGCAGCAGCCGCTTTACATGAATTTGTAAGTTCAAAAAAAACATATAAAATAGAAGATATATTGTGTATACGTTAAACTGGAGACCAAGATATACATTATGGGAACTATATACCTGTTGTCCCCGATTATTCTTTTAGTATAAATATACAATACTGCAAATATAGTTCAAAAAAGTGTCACCACCAATAATTTGGGGTGACATTTTTGTTTTTTGTACTATTTATAATTAAGATAATAAGATATAGATTGAATTACACATATGAAACGCACAATTAGATTGAATGAATCAGAATTGAAAAGGATGATTGCTGAATCAGTTAGAAGAGTGTTGAAAGAAGGTAAACGTGTTAACAATAAACCTATGTTTAAACAGTGGACTGCAAATGGCAGACCTTATGGTGCAGAAGAAACAATAGGCAAAGGTAATTTTATTCATCATGATAATGCTGATGGAACTGTTAGAATACCACAACCAAAATCACGTCCTGCCACACAAGACGAAATAGATAAACATGATGAAAGGACATTAAGGAGAAATCTTATATCCTATCTTGCCAATGAAAAGGGTTTATCAAGAGAAGAACTTAGTAGAAAAACAACCAATGACATAGAAACACTATATAGAATACTCAACAGTTAGTAACAATATACCTTTTCCAAACATATCTGATAAACACACCAAAAGGTGTGTTTATCTTGTTTTTATGCACTTTGTATATATGTTGTTAAAAAGTAGTGGTAAAAAACGAATACAAAAAATGTCAAACCTTGATGGATTTGACATTTTGTATGTTGTAGTCTAATCATCAAACCACCATTCTGTTATATCTTCCATAGAAGCACCGTTTCTTTCGATATAATCTCTAAGGCTTTCTCCTTCATTGGGGTATGCATTATATGCGTATGGTGAACCACTGAAATGTATATAAATTGTTGCGTTTGGAAGGGGGTCATCTATTGTATATGTTTGTCCATGATAAGATGCTGTTGGATATTCACCATTCCTTAAAGCGTGTACTCGTTCCATTCTATCTAAATCTTTATACTTATCCCATAAATTGTCTCTTTCAATAGTACCACGTTTTGAACTCCTCCATTTTTGAGTTATTTCGTCTGCATAGTCTTTTAATGGTCTGTTTTTTCTTGCTTCTCTCAAAACCCCTTTCACTGATTCAGCAATCATCCTTTTCAGTTCAAATTCATTTAGTCTAATTGTTCTCTTCATATATTGTATTGCTTTTATATTACTTATTCTTTTATAAATAGTTCACCAAAAGAAAAAAAAAAATGCCAACTTCCATAGGGAATTGACATTTTTCATAAATATACACATATTTATACTAAAAGGTTATTCGGGGACAACAGGTATATAGTTCCCTACATTATTATGGTGATATAAATCCAGATGTATGGGATGTTTTAACAAGAGGTGAAGATTGAGAATATTAAAATTCAGTAACTTTTTAATGTGTTACTGAATTTTTTCTTTTTATTAACGTTCTTTTTGGTACTTTTTGTCCATTTATCTTTAAATTACTTATTGTTTTAATTATATCATACATATTTAAGTCAATTGTATCAATTATTGATGGTGGAACACCAATTATACCATCATAATTTGTTGGAATATCTTTTCTATGGTTAACATTTATTGCGTTAAGGTTATCATATTTTTGATATTTGCCGATATCGGCATTATTTTGTGGAAAATCTCCCTTTTTTGGTCTTTCAAAATTTGTATACCATACAGATTGTACTTCTTTTGGTTTTCCGTTGTTCATTTGGTCTAAAAATTTCATATTTTTGTTATAACCAATTGAAATTTCGTTATTTTTTAACAAATCAAATACTTTTCCTTCATATCCAGACTTTGTTGGGCCAATTACAAGAAACTTTTTGCCCAAATCTTTTAATTGTTGTAAAAATTTTGAAAACATACCATTACTGTATGGTGGATTTGTTACAACAATATCAATATATGTCATAATATTTCTAATTTCGTCAGATAAAAAGTCACCATTACCTCTAAGTGGCTTTTCCGTTACCCCATTTTTTGTTAAAATTGTCATTTTCGGTGGTAATTTATCTTCATTTGACCAAAATGTTGAAACAACCATTGGTATATGTAAGTTTTCAAAGTTATTTTTGAAAAATTTCCAAAAATTACTCTTATTTGGCTTATCGCAACAGACCATAACAACCTTATTATAGAATATTTTTGGGTCATAATGTGATATTTCAGAGCCAATATCATCATACTGTGTGAAATATTCATCATGTTCAAACAATAATTTTGATATTATTTTGTTTACAATTTCATTTACTATGTTATTATTATACATATTTTTGTTTTTTCTAAAAATTCTTTCTTTGTCATATAAATAAATATTATTTTTTATTTGCTTATTTGGTTTTTTTGACTTATATTTGGAACGGAAATGTGTTGATGATGTGATGTTATATAAAATTGTCACTTAACTCAACATTATATAATGTTTTTAAATGAAAAATTGATGAAAAGTGAAGTAACAAAAGAGCAAATACATTCTTTCTTTAAGGGTTACAATCCTATGGAGAGAATTATTAAGATTGAAGGTGATTACAACAGTGAAAAAATGTGTGTAATCTATCGTGATGAAAAAGGTATAAAAAAAGTGTCTCATGAACCTTTCTATCCTTTTTGTTGGGCTAAACAAAGTGTTGGTAGAGGATTGTTTGGTGGTGATAGAAAGATAATCAAAGCAAAATTACAACAATATCATATTTCTTGTAAAGGTCTTAGAATAAATGATTCTAACGGAAATGTACCTAAACGTATGGAAAATGGATATAGAGTGTTATTTAAAGCAACAACACCAATGTCCTATCAAAAATTCATGTCATTTTTTAAAGAAGGTGGAAGACCAATATATCCAAATCAAAATGATGCAAATTATGGCATGAAAGAATTTATCGTTGTCAATCCTATTGAACAATTTATGATTCAAACAGGAAAAAGACAATTCAAAGGATATGATGATTATGATAATCTTTTACGAATGGAGTTTGACTTGGAAACAGAAAGTCTTGACCCCCAAAAAGGTTGTATTTCCCAAATTGGAATAAGAACAAATAAAGGTTATGAAAAGATAATCCCAATTCTTGGAGATGGTGAGGAAAAATTAAAGAATGAGATAAAGGGTTTAAAGGAATTTTTCGACATAGTACATGAAATAAACCCAGATGTGTTAACAGGACATAATATTGAAAACTTTGACTTTTGGTTTATTGATGAACGTTTAAAACTAAGAGGTTCATCACTTGAATTGTTTACTGAAAATATTTTTCCACATAAAGGAATATATAAGGCAAATAAACAAAAAGTTCTTAAACTTGGTGGTGAAATGGAATATTATACACCTACAATTATGTGGGGTACTAATATTACAGATTCATTATTTGCTGTAAGAAGAGCGCAGGCTTTAAATTCAAATATTAAAAAGGCAGATTTGAAATATATTACAAAATTTGCTAAATTAAATAAACCAAATCGTGTATATGTACCAGGTAAAATAATCAATTCAACTTGGGTTGATGAAAAAAGAAGATATGCTCACAATGACAAAAATGGACATTGGTTCAAAATAACAAAATCATTGTTGCAGAAAACTTTTAACAATCAAGAAAAACGTTATGAGTTACTTGAAAACAATACAAAACTTTATGATAAAAAAGAAAACGAAAGTTTTGATATTGTAACAGGTAGATATATTGTTGAACGTTATCTCTTGGATGACCTTTATGAAACTGACAAAGTTGAATTATCATTCAATCAGACGAACTACCAAATTTGCAAGATGCTACCAGTTCCATTTGAAAAAATGTGTACAATGGGTACTGCTGCAATTTGGAAATATATTATGTGTACATGGAGTTATGAAAATAACCTTGCAATTCCAGAATTAATTGACACACACGCTTTTACAGGTGGTTTATCAAGACTTCTTGTAACGGGATATGTGGATAGAATTATAAAATTAGATTACAATTCGCTTTATCCTTCAATTATCCTCACATTTAATATTAAGAGCGACATTGACATCATGGGTGTAATGATGATAATGTTGGAATATATATTAACACAACGTGAGGAATATAAGGGTGAAAAGAAAAAATATGACAAAAAAGTACGTGAAATCATTGTTATTCTTGATAATCAATCTGATAATCTTGATTTGAATGAAGAATTAAAGAAATACAAATCATTGTTTACGTTGTTTGATAACAACCAAGCAGCCGTAAAAGTTATTGGTAATGGTTTCTTTGGTTCTTATGGTAGTGGTTCTGTATTTCCTTGGTCAGACCTTATTTGTGCGGAAGAAACAACATGTACTGGCCGTATGGCACTTAGGCTTATGATTGGTTGGTTTACAAATAAGGGATATAGACCGTTGGTTGGTGATACAGATGGTTTTAATTTCCAAATGCCTAAAGAATTTAGGTATACAAAAGAACATCCATATGTTGGCAAAGGTTTAAATCGTCTTGTCAAAGAAGGAAAAGAATATATTGACGAATGGGGTGACATTATGGAGTTCAACGACCTCTTCATGAGAGGTAAAATGGGATTGGACGAAGATGAGGTTATTCCTGCAAACATTACCTGTGCCAGAAAGAATTATATAGACCTTTTGGATAATGGAGAAATTAAAATTGTTGGTAATACTTTAAAATCAAAAAAGATGCCAATATACATTGAGAAATTCATTATGAAAGGTGCTGATTTGTTACTTCATAACAAAGGTAAGGAATTTATGGAATACTATTATGATTATATAGAGAAAATATATAACATGCAGATTCCTTTGAAAGAAATTGCTTCTGTTGGTAAAATTAAAACAAGTATCAAAGAGTATAAAGAAAAGTGTAAAGAAACAACAAAAGCGGGTACTAAAAAAGCAAGACAAGCGTGGTATGAACTTGCAATTAAGGAAAATGTGAATGTCAATATGGGTGATTCTATATATTTTATCAACACAGGAACCAAAAAAGGTGAAAGTGATGTAAAACGTGTTACCAAATATTATTATGAAGATGAAAATGGTAATGTTATAGAGTATGCAACTAATGAAAACGGTGAAAAATTACTTGATAGGAAAGGTAATGTAATATCATTGACCAAATATATTGAAAATGAATATAAAAAGTATTACAAAGAATATGCTGGCAGTGAATTTTCTAAATCAAGATTGGATTTTGCAAACAATGTTCTTTTCAAAGATAAAGAAATATTGGAAAAAGATGAAATAATATTTAATTGTGTAATGTTATCCAATGACCTTATTGAAGATGAGGATGACCATTTCTGTGATGAAAACTTTGAGTATAACCGTGCAAAGTATATTGAAATGTTCAATAAGCGAATAAGACCATTATTGGTTGTGTTTGACAAAAATATAAGGACAAGAATAAATGATAAGGGAAAAGAAATTGACAATATATTAATTTCAAATCCAAAAGACAGAAAAACATTCACAGAAGAAGAGTGTAAATTAGTGTCTGGTCAGCCATTTAATGAAACAGACCAAGATACTTATGAAGCACTTATGACAATGGAAGATAAAGAGATTAAGTTTTGGTTATCTGTTAATAAAGTTCCTGCATATATTGAATACATTGATGGTATGGATTGGAATACAATTAAAAATGATTATATTGAAAGACAAGAACAATTAAAACAAGATGGAATAAAGGAAGAAATTGATTTATATAATAATATTATAAACAATATGAAACAATCTGATGTGGATGAAGTGATTGAAAATGGAATTTTGCCAGAGGAATTAATTTCAATAATTGATGAGGATTTTCAAACGGGTATCTTTAAATCAAAGAAATGGGGTATTCAACTTGGTACAATATATGATATTATAGATAAAGATTTTATAGATAAAGTTCAAGAAAAAGAAGAAGAATTGCCTTTTTAGTTTTTTTAACACTATTTATTTTGTGGTTTAAAACTTTTGTATTACATTTGCAAATGTTTTATGATAATAATAATTTTTAATTTAAAAAGTGAAAAGTATGAAAAAGAATTATTTTGTTCCAATGACGAAAGTCATAGTGTGTAATTTCAATGGTGGAATTATGGATAATGCAACTACATCAGTAGCATCAAAACCTTATAGAGATACACCATTGTTCTAAAAAATTTGAATGAACTTGAATTTTCAAGTTCATTTTTTGTAAAAATATATAATAATGAAAAAAAAAGGAGAAAAGAATTATGATTGAGAATTTGAATGAAACTGTTGAAATGATGAATAGTTCTGATTACAAAGAACGATTTAAGGCAGAATATTATCAACTTGAATACCGTTATAACAAATTAAAGAAGATGCTTGAAGATTGGGATAATAACAAATTATCATTTATACCAACTTGTGATAGAGACGTTTACACAACACAAATTGTTTCAATGGGTGTTTACCTCAATGTCCTAATGCAAAGAGCAGGAATTGAAGGAATAGATGTTTAAAAACAAAAATAA
>Ga0326512_10000087_pt1 | contig 74076 bp, 89 predicted proteins | sample 1_2617_0518_D_FD_203652 | JGI IMG/M metagenome (GOLD analysis project Ga0326512, IMG submission 203652) | Bovine rumen microbial communities from UC Davis, California, United States - 1_2617_0518 | ecosystem: Host-associated > Mammals > Digestive system > Stomach > Rumen | place: USA...
GTCCTAATACATCAAAGAAGGTAAGCACAAAAGGAGTAGAAACAACCCTATACAATGTAGCAGATAAAGTAAAGGAAGTGTGGACTGATTTTGCAGGTTTTAATGCACAGACACAATTCTTCCCGGAGTATGCAAAAGATTATATAAATTATGAGCACCCCTTCGATCCAGCAGTAGACCTAGGTAATGATTTCTACTTTATGAGAAAATTTACATTGAATTACTTGGTCTATAAGAAACATGCTAAAATGTTAAGTGTGTATGCAGGAGAAGATGGTATGTTCAATAAAAAAGCAAAGTATGTAATTGAAGACGAACACCATATACCAATTAGAGATGCAGACCCTGATGAACCAATGGCAGTAAAGAAGAATTTTACTTCATATGAGATAATGATGAAAAGTAGTAAGCGCTCTAGTAGCCCGTTTCACACCATTATCAGCCACGGAGATATTAAGAATTGTCTTATCCCGGGAAATTCATGGGACAAGAATGGAAATATTATATATGGAGGGGATGACCAATTACTAACATATTTTGACATTAATTGATTAGTGTCACGTAGAAGTGATTCTATGATAAAATAAACTTACTAAATGCTGGAAAGACTTGTTAGGTCTCTAGTACTAGCCGATTTAGTCACGGCAGTAAAAATCTAGAGAATAGAGTTAATCAGCAGGTTTAAGAAGACAATGATATAAATAATTTAAATTTTAGGTTTATGACGTACAATGAAATTAAAAAATACATAGAAGAAAATGGTATTAAGAAAAGAGCAGAGTTATGTAAGGAGAATAGAAAAGTTTATGATAATTATAAAAAATTAAGTAAAGAAGAACAAGACGAACTATTACCTTCTTTGATAGTTCATAACTACTCTGATCTTAATACTATAAGTGATTTTGAAAAATTTATACAAGAAAATAATATAGTATCAAGGAAAAATTTTGACAGAAGATTTGGTAAAGGCTATGTAAGATTTTTGAAAATTCTTACCAAAGAAGAACAAGATGAACTATTACCTTCAAACTACAATGACTACTCTAATCTTAATACTATAAGTGATTTTGAAAAATTTATACAAGAAAACAATATAGTATCAAGAAATGAATTTCAGAAAAGATTTTACAGAGGCTATAGAAGATTTTTGAAAATTCTTACCAAAGAAGAACAAGATGAACTATTACCTTCAAACTTAAATGATTACTCTAATCTTAATACTGTAAGTGATTTTAGAGGTTTTATACAAGAAAATAATATAGTATCAAGGAAAAATTTTGACAGAAGATTTGGTAAAGGCTATGTAAGATTTTTGAAAATTCTTACCAAAGAAGAACAAGATGAACTATTACCTTCAAACTACAATGACTACTCTAATCTTAATACTATAAGTGATTTTGAAAAATTTATACAAGAAAACAATATAGTATCAAGGGGAGATTTTAAAAAAAGATTTGGTAAAGGCTATGTAAGATTTTTGAAAATTCTTACCAAAGAAGAACAAGATGAACTATTACCTTCAAACTTAAATGATTACTCTGATCTTAATACTATAGAAGCTTTTGAAAAATTTATACAAGAAAATAATATAGTATCAAGGGACGATTTTAGAAGAAGATTTAGTAAAGGCTATATAAGATTCTTGAAAATTCTTACCAAAGAAGAACAAGATGAATTATTACCTTCAAACTACAATGACTACTCTAATCTTAATACTATAGGTGATTTTAAAAAATTTATACAAGAAAATAATATAAAATCAAGGGGAGATTTTGACAGAAGATTTTACGGCGGCTATAGAAGATTTTTGAAAATTCTTACCAAAGAAGAACAAGATGAACTATTACCTTCAAACTACAATGACTATTCTGACCTTAATACTATAGGTGATTTTAAAAAATTTATACAAGAAAATAATATAGTATCAAGAGACGATTTTCATAGAAGATTTTACGGAGGATATGATAGATTCTTGAAAAGTTTTACCAAAGAAGAACAAGAAGAATTACTCCCGCCTGTAAAATCTTTTGGAGAAATTAGTTTACGAAAATTATTTGATGATAACTTAATAAACTATGTATCTGAAAAAACTTTCGAAGATCTTAAAGGAAAGAAAAAACACAATCTTAGATATGATTTTTATCTTCCTGATTATAATATACTTATAGAGTATCATGGTGGCCAGCATTTCGACCCAGATTCAAAACTTTATACAGAAGAAGGTATAGAAAGAGATAAAATAAAATTTGACTATGCCAAAGATAATAATATTCCTATAATCTATTTTACAAATGAGGTAGAGGTATATGAGGAAAAAGGATATTTTACTGAAGTAATTACAGACAGTGATATCCTTATACAAAAAATAAAAGAGATTAGTCTGACTAACTAATCGAATTCTTAAACCCCAACGACTATCCCAATAATGGGAGTACACTTGAAATCGTTAAGTGGAAACGGTAAGAATCTCAGAAATGAGATTAAGATATAGTCTGATCTGTACGGAGACGTGCAGGAGTTCATGTTTAGTAATAAACTGAGAACCGGGAGAAGTAACGTATCTCCTGAACAAAATGTAGTAGTGCTGAGGTTAAATCAGCAGGTTACGCATCCCTTGACCCAGACCTAATTTCCAAGTTTAATGCAGGTGAGGATATATATATTTATTCAGCTCAACTCTATTTAGGGGAAGATGGTTGGAATAAACTTGATAAAAAAGGAAAAAAGACTTGGAGGAAAAAATTCAAAACTATTTTCTTGGGAGTTTTATATGGCTTAGGGAAACAGAGTCTAGCGGATAGATTAGATAGTTCTGTTGAAGAGGCCGAAGATATTATACAAGGTCTTTATAAATCTTTTCCTAAACTTAGAGAATATGTGGAAATTCAGGGTCAATATCCACTTGATCACGATGGGTATATAAATACTATCCTAGGTGATAAGTTAAGATTACGAGAATATTATGATTATCTTCCAAAGGCAAAGAGTGATAGGGAGAGAAAGAATATTATTGCTCGTATAAAAAGATTGGGTGTGAACTTACCTATTCAGGGAGGAACATCAGAAATTATGACTTCTGGGTTTATGAATAATATACGTGAATCTATAAAAGAAGGCTGGGAACAACCTTTACAACCAATTATTACAGTGCATGATTCAAATACTAACTTAATTCCGGTTGAGAAAGTATTTGACATATTGAAATTTTATCAGGTGCATTATACTGATTATTGTGCTAAGATAGGTCCTAAGATTAAACTATTATTTGACTTGCTTGTTGGCTATGGATATGAATCTGCGTGTCAATTAAAGCAGTTAGATGATGATACGATTGAGTTTACAGGATCGGCCAGTAATATTATATTGTTATATGATAAAATAATGAATTGTCCAAAATTGGTTGTAGAGTGTGATAAGACTAGGGATGAAATTATTAATAGTAAGAATATGATTAATGATCCATATTACAGAACTATTCTTGAAAATGGATGTTCTATAATAAAGGACATTTCTGAAATTACTGTTAGGTTCCATCGCCTATAATAAAAATAGAGAGTAGAATGTAAAAGTTCTATTCTCTTTCATTTCCTTATACGTGAATAAAAATAACTTATGACATCCAAAATTAATGGAGGAAGTAAAATTATGGTAAATTTTGTTTTAATATTATTATCGTACTTAGTAGGATTAGTAGCGGCAGGTTTTTATGCCTGGATTATTTCTAGTTCATGGAGATTTCTTATAATTCCTACACTAAGCCAACTAGGTTTTAGTAATATACCTGAACCTACTACTATCCAATGGTTCTTAATAGTACTATTTCTAAACTTAGTGAAATTAATATATTTTCCTACACCAGAAGAAAAAGATAGCAACACTGATTCTCTCCCCGATGCTTTTGCGAAGATGCTTGCTAAAACATTAGGAAGAATGATAACTATATTGTTTTTGTTTGGTGTATATTGGTTAGTAACATTAATTGTATTATGAAAAGAGTTTTAAAAATAATCCCAGCGTGGAGAAGTAGTAATGAACCGAAGATAAAAACTCCCTTCCGTGAAATTAAACCAGAAGAGAGGGATAATAATTCCTTGTGGTACCTTGATGGAGACTTGGAAGAATTTGTAGGTTATGATAAAGCTATTGTTTCTAATTGTAAGAGCGGTGGTTTTGCAAAAGAGACAATAAAATGGTTTGAAATTTTAGGAGATAAAGTTACTTCTGCAGACATTAGTAAGCCGTTCTATAATATGTGCTTAGATGGGGAAGTTGATGTAGAAGTAGAAGGTATTAGTCGACCCTGTAAAGGATTTTTCTGGACTGTTAATCATAGAGACGTTTATCACCTAGATAAGAAATATGAAATATGGGATCAAAGGGGATTGGTGTGTTTTGCAGATGATAAAGAGGCCTGTGATCGCGCCAGAACTAGGATGAATAATAAAGAGAGGCATATTTGATGGAAACAAGAGATATTAGAATTAACTTAGAGGTATAATAAATAAAAATAAAGGGGTATGATTATAGGAAAATTATTAGAGCAATTAAAGAAGATAGACAAGGATTATAATGTAGTAGTTCTAAAAGATAATTGTACTCATCCAGTCAGCGGGTTTGAAGATTCAACTAGTATTGGTATATGGGAGATAAGGTATTGGGAAGAATCTTGTGATGAAATCCCAGGTATAAAAGTAAGTGACCTAATCGAACTTATACCAGAGAATTTAAGTGAGGATGCAGTTACAGTTACAAGAGGGAATTGTTATCCAAATTATAAGATCACAAATATCCGCCAAATAGATAATACAAACTTATGTGTAATTGAAGTATAAAGCTATGGATTTTGAAATTTTAGTTAGATAAAGGAGGTTGAAAAATACCTTCTTTTCTTTTCAATTCCTTAATTATGAAAAAATGAAATTTTATATGTTAAAGAAAGAAGATTTAATGATAGGAAGCTGGGTTAAAATACCTAAGTTAGTGTATTATAACTCAGAAGATGATTTTGATAACGGATACACTCAAGTCAAAGAACTAAGAACATGTGACTTAGATACATATTCACTGAAGGAGATAAGTTATGAGGAAATCGAGCCTATACCACTAACGGATGCCATAATTGATAAAATAGGTCTTGGCAAAGATGGTTTAAAGTTTATGTATTTCTTAGGAACAGATTATCCTTCATACATTGGATATAGTAATGGATTCGAATATTGTTTTCCTACTCCAAGGTATGTTCATGAATTACAAATGGCACTAAAGATCTGTAAATTTAATATAAACATAGAAAAAGAATTATTATGAATATAGGAGAATTACAAGTAGGTGATTTTGTATATTATTGTAAAGCTAATCAATATGTAACTAGGGTTATAGATATTCGTACTTATGGAGATGAGTATGGAATAACTTGTATACGGGATGATAGGGATCCTTTAAAAGAGAAGACTAAGGAGGATTTATTTAATGTAGCTATTCTCCATCCTATTCCAATTACATCTGAAATACTTGAGAAAAATGGTTTTATAAAAGATGGATATACTAATTTATCACCAGATTACTACTTAAACGATAAAGATTTTAATATTTACGTTAATCTTCGTTCAACTTGTGATAAAACTGCACAAATTTGGTGTGAAAATAGAAATACGAAACATATAGCTAGTTATGAAATTTCACGTCATGCTTTAGTTGATAAGACTTTATACGTGCACCAATTACAACAAGTATTAAGATCCTGTAGAATAAATAAAGATATCGTATTATGAAACTTTCAAAAGATGAATTTAATATAGTTGGAGATAAAATTATTATATCCAAATCCGCACTAGAAAGGTGGAGAAGTCATTATGATGCAAATCATGTTTGTATAAATGATGAATATATAGGGAAAAGAGATTTATTAGATGACTTATTAGGTCTTTTCAATGATAAGAACATCTCAGAAATTCCCAATTACCTCGACGATCATGAGATACGTATAAAAAATATTGAAGCAATTAAAAGTAGGGTTTGGAAACTTCAGCGTGATGCATGTAACTTAGAACTAGCTCTAACAAATTTTTATAAAGGTAGAGAGCAGGATGAAGTTCGACTTAAAGAGATACGTAATGAAATATGCTGGAGAATACAAGATTATGAGGTATTTATCAATGACTACAAAAAGGATTGGGATTTGAATTATGAATATGAATAATACATTAACTAAAAATGAAATCGGTTAAATTAATTGAAAAAGGATTAGAAGAAGTTAGTATAGAGATTCTTTCTTTACTTGCGGAACTTGATACTAAATGTTTTGAATTTCAGCGTGAATTAGTCTATAAATATGAACTAGTAGATGATGAAATCGTTGATATTAATGTTCTAAGTATAGAGATCGACTTACAGTATGGGGCGTTTGATGGAAGTACACTAGAATACCTTCTGTTCTTAAATCTTTCTAATGGTAAAAGAAAAAGATTATATGAAATAGGACTAAGCAGAACCCTATTATTGTCTTCCATTTTACAAGAACTTCGTCATGCAGTACTTTCAAAAGATAAGGAAGATGTGTTCTCAAGAAAACTTCATATTGAGGGAAAAGATATAATAATAACTGACCCTTGTTATATAATAAAGAAGAGTGAAATAAATATTGAGCACAAGTATATAAATTACGGAGACTATGACCTTATTAAGAAAAATAAATGGAAGGTTAGTGAACTTAGCGTAAAACAAGTTCTGGCCGCATATAAGAAGTATCAACAGGGCTCTAAATTACAAAAGAAGTATGATAAGGAGTATTATTCTCAGATAGATAACGATTGGGAAAAGTGTGACTATGGTGATAATATGGAAGCTTTAGGTATTAGTAATTGTTTAGTTACTAGTACTTTATATGGAGATTGGTCTTGTACTACGTATAATTCTGATACAAATGAAGTCATCGGACATTTTTGTGCAGATGCTGGTCTAGTAGGTGTATTTATTCTAGATGAAGTACTAGAGTATAATCCTAAGTTTGATTATCATATTAATAGAGAATGGACTACTACTCTAATCAAAAATTTCACAGGAGATATTTGGTTCGAGAAGCATCATCATGAAGGTGTCTACGAAGATACTACAGAATGGCACAAGAAGGGTGATACTTGGGAAGAAGATACGATTCATGTAGTAGGAAAAGGAAATGTAAACTTTATTACAAAGCAGACAGGTCTTTAAAAGAGAATAGAGGGAGGGCTATAATAGACCCTCTTTCATTTCCTTATACTTGATGGAAAAGAAGAAAATTAAAAGGCCAGTTATTTACTATGAAGAGTATAGGCCAGAAGGAATAGAGAAACTCACCCCAAGAGAAGTACTGAAAAGACCTTATAGTAGAACGGTAAAGTCAGTATCGGGAGATAATAAGGAGTTTTTAGTTTTTATAGATACATACGCATTAAGTTGTATTGCTGGTAGAATATTTTGGAAGAAGACGTCAAAATGCTCTATCACTTATAAAAATAGTAGAATTTATGGAGCTATAACGTGCGAAATTATTTCAACCTTAATAGTTGCATTCAAACTAGATTGGATTGATAGAGAAAAGTGGGTAAAAAAATTAGTAGGGCAAAATAAAACGCTTTGGAAATTAATATTGTCTGGAAAAATAACAAACCCTGAAGATCTAGCTAAAAAATATAGTAAATTATATTTTAAAGGAAGCTACTCTTATAAAACACTAAAGGAATATTTTAAGTGTGAGATGATTAGGGTTAGTTTATGGGATGCATACTATCATACTACAAACCCAGACCTATGTATTAGGAAGTTAACTAAATCTTATTCAGAAAATAACAGATTAATAATCCAAGAAGAAACAAATCTATTGGAAGATTCAATACACTACTGTAGATATGATAATACTAAGGTAAACCCGCTATGGAGTGTTAAGAGACTGAGGAGTGAGCATCAAAAGCAAATAGAGAAAGACCTATTAGAAGATTCTCAAAAACTTAGCGATGAATTAATAGCTGAGGAATTTAAAAAGGATAGAATAGAACTTATCCTTTCAGAGAAGAGATGTTTTTTCGAAGCTAGTATGATGCATAACTGTATTCATAGCTGCTATTGGCCAAAAGTTATAGCAGGGGATTACATTCTAGCAAAAGGTACTATAGATGATATTCACTTTGACTTAGGATTACAGGTTGTTAAGGATGAGATAGTATTCAACCAGGTACACTCTATTTATAATGGGAATGTTCCTGAATATATTGAGGAGTTCTGTAAGAAGTGGATGTTTAATAATAGGAACGATCTTCTTCAAATTTCTAAGAATATTAAAAGTAAAAAGCTAATTAGTAATACTTGTTTACTTCCAATAGAGTTAGGGTGGTTTTAAAAAAAAGAAAGTATTAGGAAAATTAAATCCTAGTACTTTTTCTTTTTGTATTAAATTTTATCATACTATCTGAATTTTATTATTTATCCAACTGTAATATAATTCATATTCATATTTTTCATCTTTTTCCCAAGTTAATGCGGGATTCATACAAAAATAATAAATAATATCTTTCATACTTATAAGGCATTTGAATTAAGTTGAGAGCAAAACCTTATATTTGAAAAAAATATTAATTTATATATATGAAAGATTACGAAAAAGCACTTAGTATTGCGGAAGCTTGGTATAAAAATACAGCAGTAGATGGTAATACTAAAAGAGTTCTTGAGAAAATATTTCCGGAACTGAAAGAAACAAAGGACGAAAAGATAATAGAAGCACTTATTGAATTTTTTAAAGTAGGTGCTGAAAATAACGAGGCGACTTGTAAAATCCCTGATAAAGATATCCTTGCTTGGGTGGAAAGGATTAAAAAAAGTGGTGGTTTCATATCACCCGATCTTAAAAAATTTATAGGTAATAAAATAAATGTTGAAGAATTACGTCGACTATATGACTCTAGTTTACCTATTACAGGGGATTTTGAAAATTATCGCCTTGCATTAGTAGACAGTTATGAAAAAGGTATCTTACAAGTAATAAATATTATTAATCAATTATGACCAGAGAAGAGGCAAGAGAAATTGGATTGAGCTCTATTAAAAAAGACCTCGATTCAGGTAAAATTAAATTAAATGATATATTCGTAGCTTGTCCAAAACCTGGAAAAAATTCTTGGACATACGAAGAAGCTATTAGGTCGTTAGAGACAGATACTCCATTAGAAGGTAGTAATATGTCTTTAATTGATGACATAATTAATTTTCAAAATTGGAAAGAAGAACAAAAATAGCAACATTAGTACATTGAGAATTTATAATATCGCTAAACTAATGAAATTTTATAAAGGTAACATAGAACCTGATGAAAATGTCATAATGGTTTTTGGAAGTAATCCGGAAGGTCGACATGGAGCAGGTGCGGCATCTATAGCTCTTAGTAGATTTGGTGCTATTTACGGCCAAGGTGAAGGATTACAGGGAAATTCTTATGCCCTTCCTACAAAAGACCTCAAGTCTGTATCAAAGGGTAGATGGTATAGACCCGGGATTAACGAAAAAATTGAAGTCAAGCAATGGTATAAAAGTCATAATTATACGGATATACTTTATAATCCTCTTAATAAAGAAAGATCTATGCATCCTAATCAGATAATTGAGAATATTAGGAGATTCTACCAGGTTGCAACGGAAAATCCAAATAAGATATTTAAGGTTGTCAACTATAGGCTAGGGGAAATATCTTTAAATGGATACTTAGGAGAGGAAATGAGACAAATGTTTTTAATGGCTGGAAATATACCAGAGAATGTTTATTTTCACGAAAGTTGGAGGATATGATAGAAAAACTTATAGTAACTGATAATACAAAATCACCATTACACTATATAACTGACCTAAAGAATTTTAAAAACGGGACAGAATATATATTTCACCCAGGAGTAAATATTATAGTGGGTGAGAATGGTTGTGGTAAATCAACACTTTTAAAATTAATTAAGAAGTATCTTCTAGTTGATTATATTGAGTGCGATAAGGGAGAATATAACTGTAATATCAATGCATTATTCCACGACTACAGGGACAAGGATAGTGATAATCCTTTCGATCTCAAGAAGACATTATTGGACGGCATAGAGGTTTTTGCCGATTATAAGAAAAACACTTTCCGTTTATGTCATGCCGAGGAAAAGCTTGGGAATGATTCTGCATTAAAGACATTCAATTCTTTCGGGACATATTATACCCAATTATCTTCTTCTACGGGTGAAGGAGTATTGGTAGCAATTAATTCACTTTTTAATTATATGTTTAGTAAAGATGCAAAATTATTTTATGATTACTCTCAATTTAGAAATGGCAGTCATGATGAGTACGTAGATTATGTGGATCGACATAGAGTAGAAAATCATAATGAATGGACTATTATAATGGACGAACCAGATAGAAACTTATCAATCGATAGTATAAATGATATTAAATGTATTCTAGATTACCATAAGGAGAATTCCCAAGTAATTGCTGTTATTCACAATCCACTGTTAATCTATTCATTATCGAAGAACAAAGATATAAACTTCATAGAATTAACTCCGGGGTATATAAATAAAATTGTTGAATCTATAAATAACCTAGTAAAGCAATAATAGCTGAAATATGCCCTTTCCTGTTAAACTCTTATAAATGATATGGAAAGAAATAAATTAGACATAGAAAAATTTTTTATATCCTTATTCAAACAACATAAGGAAATACCTAAGATTTGGGAGAATGCATTAAAGGAACAAGGTCTAGTGTTTGATGGTGAAAATTTAGTTCCGATAAATGAAAAATGTACAGAAGAAGAACTAATTGAATTTAAAGGTTTTGTTGGAGTCTATGAAGAAAAGAGTACTGGCGAAACGTTACTCGGGACACCTTGGCAAGACGAAAGCAATTCACCTAGGTTTATAGAGTATGATCGCTATGGATATAGATTCCTAGGAAATGCTAAAATACAAATTACGTTACCTAAGTCAGCTAAGTTTGAGAATTTTAATTTTAAGATAAGATGATACAAGTAGGGAAGAAATTTAAACCAACTTTTCCTGATTCAGGTATAGATCATTTTGAAGTTATTCAAGTTAACGAAAAATGGGTACATACAAAAGTTTATCCTAAAGAAGGAGAATGTTACCCCTTCGAAGATAAAATTGAAAAAGATATTTGTGAATCAGCACTAAATATAGGAGAATATGTTTATATCTAAGAGACAACATTTGATTTGGGCTATCTGTTGTACTTTCATGACAGGTGTATTAATAGGTGCAACAGCCAATCAACTAGATAATGGGAAAGTGGACTGGATTATGATAGGGTTTTCCATTATAATATTTATTTATGTCTGCCTATACTGGGGGATCGTTCATAATATGTATAAAAACAGTGAAAACCTTATTGATGGGAAAAATTAATAATTCCTTGTTTTTGCAATAATAAATTATTCGATTGGAGAAGCTGTCTGTGATAGATCGCTTCTTTTTTTTTTATTTTACTCCGAAAGCCTTATGTGTGTAAAATATAAATTAAAAAATTATGTTAAGTATTTTAGACAGTGATCTTTATTTATTTAGTGTTAGTAATAGTTTTTATCAACTATATCCATTAGCAGAAGGTACACTAACATTTAATGATCGAAACAAAGAAATTTATGATCAAGAATTTATTGATCAACTTAAACAAGAATTTGCTAAATTTAGCCAATTAAAGCTAACAGATGAAGAATTTAATTGGTGTGTGAAAAATATTCCCTACATTCCACAAACATACTGGGAATGGTTGAAAGGGTTTAGATATGAATTGGAAAAAATCAAAATTAGTCTGGATCAAGAGGGGCATCTTCATATTGAAGTAACGGACAAAGTATATAAATCGGGGTTCTATGAAATTCCGATATTAGCAACGGTGTCCGAGCTTAGAAATAAGAGACTTGGGTACGTTATGAATATCCAAGACATGTTAGATCGCTTAGACAAAAAGATTAATTTTGCTAATGAACACCACTTAAAATTTTCAGAATTCGGTACACGTCGGCGATATAGTGCCTATTCACATGAGGCTATTGTTAAAAGGTTAAAAGAACGTTGCCCTATATACTGTGCTGGAACATCTAATGTATATTTTGCAATGAAATATGGGATGACTCCTATAGGTACACTTAACCATTTGTGGATATCATTCCATGCAGCAGTATTTGGGAATAAACGCGCAAACTATCTCATGTTAGAAGATTGGATTTCTGTATATCAAGGTAGTCTGGGTACGGCATTGACTGATCTTTTCACTACAAAGTCTTTCTTGAGGACTCTAACAAGACAACAGGCTTTGTTATTACAAGGTTATCGTATTGACTCTGGTGATAACTTTAAGATCGGAAATATGATTATTGAAAGACTTAAGGAGTTCGGTATTGATCCTAAGACAAAACTTTTGGTATTTAGTAATGCACTTGATTTTCCAAAGTATAAAGAAATTCACGATTACTTCAATGGAAGAATTATGGTGAGTGCGGGAATAGGTACTAATCTTACTTGTGATCCTGGTATAGAAAATTATAAGCCAGCTAACATAGTAATGAAGCTTAGTAAAGTTAGGATGTCTGCCAAAGATCCTTGGGAAAAGTGTATTAAAATCAGCGATGACCTTGGAAAACATATTGGCGATCCTAAGGAAATTGAAATTGCTAAATATGAACTTCACTTAGACGATGAATAATGGCACAAAGAGAGATATTAGATAGGTCAAAATCTTTCCTTGATATTTTTACAAGGGATATAGAAATTGATTACACTCTCCCAAAGTTCAATGTCCTTAGGGAAAAAACAGAAGAAGATGCTAAGAAAAAAGTAGAGGAGTCTGGTAGTGTAGAAAGAATGGTCTCTTCTTATATGGGCGCTGGATATGATACTCCCGCATCTATAAATAATATTCCTGTTTTCGAGGGAGATAAAAAGAGAAAGGCTTGGATAGATAATAATAAAGGAAAATTGGTAGATGAAGAATTTTTTAAGAATCTAACTGCCGATGATTTAACTATTATCTTAGATGAGAATAGGGCTAAGGGAATTAAGGCGAAGTTTGAGTTAACTATAAACAGCTTAGGCTTGTCAGGTGAAAATCTCCAACCTACAACAGACAGCGTTACTTCCGTAGAGCCAAGAATAGTAGAAGAGCCTTTACCTGGGTTTTGGAACAAGATTCGTAGAAAAACATCGAAAAGAATAGGTTTATTCTATAAAGGTACTGATGAAGAGGTTCCAGAAACAGCCATTCAAACAGTTGGGCAAAAACCAACCTACGAACTAGATGTAATGAAGTTTTTTGACTTAGTGAAGTTAGAATCAACTAAGGAGATAGAGGATTATTATAACAGAATAGGTTCTTTCCTAGTGGCGATTAAGAAGGCCAAGCAGATGGGACAAACATCTCTAGTAGATAAGTTCCTGGGGAGAATCTTTATTGTAAAGTATGAATCAATCTTAAGAACAAAAGGATTTCATCACAAGATATCAGAACCTCAGCTAGTATCTTTTGTAAAGAAAACAGAAAAGGGTGTATCTTTAACCTATGTCAAGAATTTCTCTCACCCTATCCCAGATGATGTATTAGAGAAGAAGTTACAGGCGGATGAATTACATGTCTTTGATAATTATGTAGTTCTTCACTATGATCCAGAAGGGAAAGTATATTCTCAGACACAAGAAGAGAAGGAAAAAGAACGTGTTAAGAAATCAGATCCAATCCTCTTCGGTATTATAGCCGAAAGTAGAGAACTGTATTATATTACAGATTGGGTAGATGAATATTGTGACCTAACTTTAGATAAATTTCTTGAAGTTAGTGGATTAGATAAACAATCATTAGAAATTGGAGAAAAAATTAAAATATGAGCAAAAATTTATTATTAGTAATTGATATGCAGAAGGATTTTTGTGATCCCTCTGGTAGTCTATATGTCCAAGGAGGTGAAGAGGCAGCTGAGAAATTGGCAAACTTTATATCGCATAGGACAGAAAGATTTGACCACATCATACTAACTCAAGACTGTCATTTTCCTACACATATTGGGATGCATAGCTCCTGGACAGATGAGAATGGAAATGACCTAGTACCATTCACGTCGGTGACTTCAGGTGGAATTGAACGAGGAATGTTTAACCCCAAGTATGTAACCCGAGAATATGCAATTGAATATGTAAAAGCAATTGGGGGTGTTCATACTGTCTGGCCACTTCATTGTTTGAATGGATGTGATGGGATTCAGTTTCCAGAGGTTATAAAAACTGCCTTAATAGAGTATTGTGCAAGAACGGGCAAGCCTTATGAAGTTTTATCCAAGGGGCAGAAGAATGACGTGGAGATGTATAGTGTTTTATCCTACTTTGATATTAATTTAGGAAAGAAGTGGATTAATTTTACATTAGTCGAAACTCTTAGCAGCTATGATAAAATATACATAGCAGGGTTAGCTAAGGATTTCTGTGTATACTCTACAGTTAAGGACCTACTTGAGCATGAAGCTGGTTTGTTTAAAGACAGACTAGTATTTCTTAATAGCTGTATGGCATCTATTGATCCAGGAAATGTTGTGATTAAAAATTTCTATAATGAAGCTGTAGAAAAATACGGTGCGATAAATATGTAAAAAAAAAATAAAAGAGGTAATAGTCCATTAAAGGATTACTATCTCTTTTTTTTATTCTACATGACATTAACTAGGCGATCGAATATTCTATCGAGACCCAGGTAATTCATGAATTCTGAGTAGTTCTTATATACTGCTTTTTTATTTTTAAACTGAATAAGAGGGGATGTTTCTCCGGTTATCCAGATATCTAATCTCTTATCCGACGGCATGTAAATAATCTCACCTAAAGGAAACTGTCTACTGTCCTTACTCAAGATTATAAACCTATACACATCCGCCCCCTCTGCTATTTGGAGATTTAATTTATTAATCCCAAAAGCTATCTTTATATTATCAAACATTGCTTTTACTTTCATTAGCCTATCTTTACTAAGTTCCTTGAAAAAACCAGTAACATTACTAACTTCCGCAAAATTCAAACCTCTATAATTTATATTTAGCATTTATACTATTCTATTTATCAAATTTTTAATTTCATCTTGTGTCCCTAAGAAATCCTCCCTCTGACAAACTACCATCAGTTTACCCAGTAATCTTTCTACATAGAATTCTACTTCAGTAACATAAGATGAGCAATTAGTTTTGAACCTAAAGAATATGTTCTTCTCACTTGGACTACCGTTCCTAATGTAAACAATATTCTTTCCTATCAAATCTTCAGTACTAATGTCTTTGATGCTAAGCTGAGTAATATCTAGAGATTCCTGTGTGTCTGGAGGTATTAGATACTCTTCTATTTTAAAATAATCTAAAAGTTTTTCTATTACATTATTTGCAAAAGAGTCTTCAACATTAATACAAGTTCTTCTGTTATCACTTACAGAGGTTGTAGTGAGATCAAGATTTGAATGTGAACTTACTAGTTTTGATGGACTGATCATTTTCCCGCAGATGATGTTGCTGTTGTAATATTATTGTCACAAGTATTATCAATCGAATTAGGAGTATCGATGTCGTAAGCAGTATTCCAGATTGAACCAGAAGAACCATGCCACCAAGTGCCATTTCCATTACTTAGATAACCATTATCAACGAAAGTTAGTTTATTAATTTCGTCTACAAGTTTACTAAGTTCATCTTTATCAAGTTTGGAATATTTTTTTTCACATCTCAGTATTTTCTCTACAGCTTCAATTAACTCTTCGTCACCTGCTATATATCTATCGTAATCAGGACTTACGTAGACACAAAGTTCTTGAGAAATTACCTCAACATATAAATCAAATTTACTTACCCATGCTTCAGGTATTGTAGTGAAACATTGTCTAAAATTACTTGTCGGGAAATCTAAGTCTTTTACACAAATAACCTCCCAACCAATTATATCTTTTTTAGTGATAGAATAATTGATCTTAAAAAATGCCTCTTTTTCTATTACTTCAATATCTTTATCTACAGCTGAACTGAAAGAATCGTAATAGTACCGTCTACCATTGCTAGGAGTAGTATATTTATAATTATTCACAGATGTTGTTCCTTGCTGACCAAACTTAGTGTAACCAGGCCTTGATGCAACAGTACCCGCAGCATTATCACTAGTCCCATCTACATAATTTTCTTTCGCTATTATGTTATTTTTATTAGAGAGGTCGACACTTGTTACGTATTTCATATACTCATTAAATAGTTCCTCATTCATATGTTTCTTATTTTAATATTATATCAGATAAACCATTTTCGTTTAATGATAGAATGTAAGTTTTGTTATTAAATGCCGGTATAGATTCAGCATGGCTTGTTAACATTATACAACCTACATTCATCGTTTTCAGTATCTCTAAAACTTCTTCTAACCTATCATTATCTAAGTTTTTGAAGAATTCATCTAATACCAAAAGACCTAACCTATTTATTATCTTGCTCATATAATCAATGTCCAGTAAAGTTCTTTGGCCAGATGAGCATAGGTTGATAGGAACTAGGTTACCAGAGTTATTATAATTAGGGACAAGATTTAAGTGTTCCATTCTACCTTTTCCCTTCCTCTCTACTACATATTTCACAGTATTAGAAGAGAATTGTGTAGAAAGACGATTAAATATCTCTTCAAATATTAATCCAGTGGGTCCTGTAAGTTTTATGTAATTTTCATAACCCTCTAATAGTCCTGAAACTTTATCTACCTCGGACTTGTAATGAGAATACTCTGATAATCTTTGATTTTTATCATTTATCGTACTTTCATAAGTTTCCCAAGATAGTATTCCTGCCTCTATCTCCGCCATCTTTTCTACAAAATTCTCAGGCAATCGTACTTCTTCAACCGTGTTAAGAGAATTTATTTTTTCTTGTACGTCTGATAAAAGTTTTGAGAACTTATTGTATTCTAAGATCTGATTCTCTAAAGTCGTCCTCTCAGCAATTAATCTTGTAATACTTTCACCTATATTACTAAGTTCTTGATTGATTTGCTGATATTTCTCATTAGATTCGCTACTAATTTTCTTTAGATTTGCCAGCTCATTTTCTTTCTCAAATACAATAGGTTTTAGTTCCTCTACTTTCTGTAATAATTCATTTTTATGGTTTTCTAGAGCAGCGGAAGTTTGAATTATTTGTCCGCACTTAGAGCATTTTTTGCCCAGTCCAATTTCTTTTGCTTCCCTCCAGTATCTATTACCTTCATCTTTTAATCGTTGGAGATCACGTTCTTTGTATTCTATTTCAGTTCGAATATTACTTAACTCTACTAAACTCTGTTGAAGCAAATTTCTCTGTCCTGATAGACTATTTATTTCAGAATCTATTATGTCCTTTGGTCGAGCTGATTTGAGGATATTATCAAGTTCCCTTAATTTATTTCCATAGAACTCTCCCTGGGCATGTAACTGAGAGTGCGTATTGATATAATTATTCCATAGATTGTTCTTTCTTTGAATCTCTACTCCTTCCTGCTTTAGTCTGATTAATTCTTGCTTGGTTGAGGCAGGAATAATAAGATTATTTAATTTCTCATCTATGTATTGTATCAACCTCTCTGTTTCATTTAACTTAGATAACCACTCTGACCCCTGCATCCGAACTTGCTCGTATAAGTTTCTAGCTACTTCATTATAAGTATCTATCCTATTAAGCTTTAGGAACTTTGATGTAATCTCTGTAACTCTTTCTGGACTGAGAGATCTAAGGAATGAACTTTTATCTGCATCAAAGAAGAACGCATCCATATACTTGATAAACGGAAACCTCTCTCTTGCATCCTTTTCAAATAATTTCTTAGAATTATATTTGAAAGGTTCTCCATTAACCCAAAGGCCATACTTACTAGTACCTCTTTGAATTGTACATGTATTTCCTTGATATAAGAATGTTATCTCAGTAAGGCAATCTTTTTTTCCGAAGGTTGTAAAAGACTTAAGACTTGATAATCCTACGCTATCTCCTACATCACACAGGGCATACTTAATAGCACTTAGAAGAGAACTTTTTCCAGACCCATTAGATCCAAGAACTAATATCTTATCCATATCCTGAAAGTCTATATCAATTTCTTTTATAGACCTCCAATTCTCGCAGTGAAGGTGGAGTAACGTAAAATTAAAATCTACCTCCCCTGAATCTATATTAGATATATTATTTAGAACTTCCTGATGAATATTTCCTAAACCAGTCTGAGCAATGGCAGAATCGACTAATGAACTTATCTCTTCCCATGCATTAACTTTTATACTTCCGGTCATAGGATCAACCACTGAATTATTCTGCTTATAGACAAACCATGTATGTGTATCTTCTTTCCACCCTTCTTCATCTAGTATATCAGTTGTGGCAAATTTCATAAGATTATCGCTCGGATTTAGATTGATCCAGTTCCAAGTCTTATTACTACAATCCACGACAATTCCACTAGCTTCTTCAGGGTCACTAAGCTTACATCTCTGTGCACAACCAATACTTACATACTTTCCGATCTGTCCTTTCTGATGTATATCTCCACAAATAGCTAGATCAAATTTACTCTCATCTAGTTCTTGTGAATCAAATAATCTTCCTTCATTGGCATTTTTACTGTAACATATAGTGGCATGTGTAAATAAGATGTCAACTTTTCCATCAATCCAAGTTAAATCAAATTTAGGCATCCAGTTACAGAAACCTATCACTTTTCCATCTACAATAATAGTTTTCTTATGTGCATAATGAAGATTACTTGGCAACATTACACCGAGACATGCATCACTTATATCCTGATCGACACTTTTTCCATCAAGATCATGATTTCCCCAGATAATATAACCCTCTTTGAAATGAGACATTATAGTATCTAAGAATAACTTTACCTCTGCCTGGACATAAGGACGGATTATACACTTTTCTACTATGTCGCCTGCAAATACAATAATATCACAGTCCTCTCGTTTACCTGCATCTATTATATTTTGTGCAACTGTTCTACTACCCTGATATAATCTAAATCGATTACTAGGGTTTCTATTTGCATAATCATTTATATGTATATCTGCTACTGCTAATATTTTACTCATAGTGAATTCATTATGTTTGTGTAATTATTCATAACCCAATTGATAGCAGCAAAGGCATGTTTACATAATAAAGTTACACCTTTGTTACCTTTAGGGGCATCAGATAAAGCTTGACCTAGGGATATTTTAATTCTTTCATTTTTAAATAAAGAATCTCTCTTGTCTAGAATATAAGCTGACCTAAACTTGAAATCTGCACAGTCACAGTATACTCTTATTTTATTCTCACTCCAATTATTTAATGAAAAATCTGGCTCTAGCTGAATAAATACATAATGAGGATTCCCCGTATCAGATTTAACTGCTAACTTAAGTGTAATATAATAAATCTTTACAGTATCCATATTAGTAAAGAATTTTTTTACTTTTGCAGCTATTCCTTCCTCCTTAAGAGAGAAGAATGTATCAACTAAGCTAACAGAACAGTTACCTGCACGTGCTTGTCGATTTCCATCAATCTGCATTAATTCACCTAAAGTATATCTATTACCAAATAAATTACTTAATAAACTTCCTATCATATTTATTTTATAGAATTTATATCTACAACCGGTTTAATATTTCCAGTAAGCGTTATTATACTATTACTTGATTTTATATAAAGTCCTGAAAATACAGGCTCCTTATCTTGACCATTACCACTATAAACAGGTTCTATCTCTGTCCTAGGTATGTATCTATTATCTTTAAATAATCTTTGGGTAGACTCATCATAAGAATAAACCTCACCCTTCTTAGTAACTATCTCTATCATCTTTCACAATATAAACTTGGGTCAAATCTACTAATAAACTCTATATAATATCTATCTGAAATTTTTGTAATTCCATGTTTATCACAGAATTTATGAAACTCTCCTAATCCACTAAGTTTTCCAGCTGAAGGAAGTATGTCAGTAATTTGTCTTTTTGCTTCCTCTAGTCTAGGATACTTAGAGATATCAAATGTCTCCATCTGTTTTTTGAATAGATCTATATCATTTACATCAGAATAATCACCATTCATGATATGCTTAATAGTCTCAACTGCATTTACTCTCTCTTTTGCAGTTCGTCTCATCCCGTTGTGTCCCTCTATTCCTAAAGAATCTATTAACGATTTATATTGATATAATGAAATTCCCATACTCTTAATTTCATCCGGCATCTCATTATACATCTTCTCGTAAGTAATTAATTCAGGCTGAGATTTACCTACAGGCATCTTAAACTGTAACATCTTTGGTGAAGTACAGTAAGAAATATCTGAATCCTTAGTAACCATTACACTGGGCTTTGAATTTGGATCTGGATCATATAACATCATTGAAGCTATATACATTAAGTTGTCTGCCTCATATCCAGGTACATATATCGATGGTACTCCAAATTTTCCCATTTCATATGTTAATGCAAATTTCGCCTTCTGCTTAGTCTCATTGTAGTATAACTTTACTTCAGCTTCTTGCAATACTTCTGGGGTTATGCTAGGATCCGCCTTCAATGCTTCATATTTTTCTCTTGTCATGTAAGTACTAAGAGGGTCTGCTTTTCCTTTTGCATCTTCAATATCACCGCGGCTATCTTTATAAGCACCCCCCAGTAGATGAGTTGTATAATATCCATTCCACGCAGGGTCCCACTTATCAACTACAAAAACATACTTATCTGCAGTTATTCCATAGTCCCTGGCAAATTTATTCAGAGACCATATCGTCATTTGAATTATTTCACCAGCCGTATATTCTCCCGGCTTTTTATCCTTACTGACAACCCAAGAATTACGATAAAGTAACATTGAGCTATCAATCAATGCGTATTTATATTTATTATTTGTCATATAATTTATTTTAATAATAAAAGGTAAGAGGGTTACGAAAATCCCCTCCTACCCAAAGTTCAGTTAATTAAAATGGCAAATCACCGTTATTTCCCCCGAAACCTCCTGCAAATGCTGGCCTCTGGAAAGGTGCACTACCCCCAAATGTATTATTAGGGGTATCATTTACTGGCGTACCTGAAATCGGATTTAAGTGCGCGGCAGCGGGGTTCTGGAAAGGATTAGTATTCTTTGCTACTACTTCATCCGGATTCGCTGCAACATTACTGTTACCGTATCCACCAAGCATACTCTTTTCATTCTCAACAGCCTTAGCCGCCATTTCAGCTAAGATCGGATCATTTGTCTGCTGACCTCTTGTATCAGTAGGGACTTGCTGAGAAAGAATGATATCGTTAGTAGCCTTAATTGCCTCAGCTACACTAGTTCCATTCTGCTTAGCTATACGAATCTTAGCAAGCTGGTCTGTCATATATTCAATAGCTTCCGTAATCAAAGACTTATTGAACAAACGACGCTGATCTGCAGGTGTATCCTCATCCTTATTTGCCTGCCAACCTAGGAATGTCTCTACCGGATTCTGCATCAAATCCATATCATCTTCTGGAATAGTTACTCCATTAAGATATGATTCTGCACCAAGTTGATGACTAACTGAAATATTAAATCCAGGACCATCTGCCTTGTTAATAGAGAACATCATAAATCCCTTACGATTTGCAGTCTCACGGTTATAGATATCATAAATCCAGTCAGAATTTCCAAGACCTGAAGTAATATTAGTGTCCTGAATTGCCTCAGCTACGATATCAATAAAACCTTTCGCTGTTACTACAAAGAGTGCACAGAAGTTCTGACGAGCAGGTGTTCTCATATCTCCACCAGCCCAAAGATTTAGAGCCATTGCATGAAATAATGTATAATTCTTCCGACGAATTAACTTACCAATAGTAGGATCCATCGCATTATTTCTAGCATCTAATTCCTTATATAACTCTTCCCAAACTGTATATGCTTGACGCAATAAAGCCTCGTCTGCAGCTGTCAAAGATGATACTTCTCTGCCACTCGAAGGATCTTTAATCGTATAAGCACTCTCAGGAAGAATTCGAATCCATGCATTATATACTGTCTCTGTTCCATCACTACCGAGGTTCTTTCTAGGAATACTGATCTCTCTCGTATTTGGAAGTGCTACAAATGGATAACCACTGATAGTACTGCTAATAGGAAGCAACTGATATTTACCAAAAGCTCCAGGATACGAACAGAAAATCTTCTCAATTGTTCTCTTCTTCTCAAAAACTTTCTTCTTTGAATTTGTAGGTGACATGCTCTGTAATTTCTCCAAAAATGCATCTACTCCATTTCCGTTGTTAACTGAATTGTTCATAAAATTTCTTAATTTAATTTGTTTTTAATAAAATAATTACTTTTCTTTTATATATTATTATTCTCTTGGGACTACATATTATCGTAATCCCATTGTGTCATTTATAAGATTTTAAAGTGTTTGTAGCGGATTTTCTTTTACTACATTAATAAAGTTTTACGGGGATATTAACGGAATTTTTATCATTTCAGGCGCGGAACTATCATGGCCGAGCGGAATATACGGCTCCCTAATTTCGCCCAGAGAAACACTTGGGAGCTTCCACCATATAATGAGTAAGTAATTTTTTCCAGATAAATATAATTAAGAAGGCCTGCCCTATTTCTCCTTAACAGTCGAAACAGCCCACCACACCAGGCCTTACTTCTTCACTAACGCCTAACGGCTTTTATTGAAGTGAAGGATATGATATTAATTTGACAATAGGAAAATTAAAGAAGAGGCTTGGATGGTTGGGGGAGCGGAATGGCGAAGAGAAACGGAGACATGGAGCGGAGGCAAAGCCTCTTTGAAACTAGTAAAGGAGGTGTAACTTTTTTAAGGCTACAAATCTTCTTTGTGGATATCCAAAAATATCTCAATAAAAGTAACATTTTGCACTTAGAATAACTTTAAATCCTGATATATGAGGGAGGACTCCTGTGTCCTCGCAAAAAAGTAACAAATTTAAAATAATATTTATTATGAGAAAAAAGACTATTAACGTACCTTTTGGGATTAGGTACATTAGCGATTGGAAAGATTTTAATTTCCAAAATTTCCCAGATCAATGTATAATTAATAAACAATTGCCTGGTTGTGGCTTTACTGAATTTTGCATTAGGAACTCGGATAATATTATTCTCTGTTCCCCTAGAAAAATGTTGCTCCAGAATAAAACCGATCAACACTTAGGGGAGGTATTTTTAGTAAAGAATGAACTAGAGACTGAACTAGGAGTTGATAAGGATATTTCAAAGGATCAGAAGAATTTTGTAGAATATATACAAGAGATTTCTATGACCCAGAAAAATGAAGTTTTTAATAAGATTACTAATGAGTTTGTATTTTATTATCATAACTGTCAAGAGAATTCGAAGCCAGTTAAGATTCTGGTAACATACGACTCTTATAGAATTGTAAAAGATATTTTAACAAACTTAGGAATATTTGATCAATTCTATACTATAGTAGATGAGTTTCAAACAATCCTTCACGACTCCAGGTTTAAGTCTAGTACAGAATTAGAGTTCATGAATACTTTGGGAACGTCAAAGAAAGTATGTTTTGTCTCTGCTACACCAATGATTGACGAGTACCTTGATATGTTAGATGAGTTTAAAGATCTTCCTTACTTTAGTTTGGATTGGTCAGCAGAAGATCCCGGTCGAATTATTAAACCGAATCTTAAAGTGCTTTCAATGAAGTCTGTAGGTTCCAAAGCAGAAGAAATAATAAAAGAGTATAGGTCTGGAGATTTTGAAAAGGCGATTAGAGTAGACGAATTAACTGGTAAGCCTTATGAAATTTTTTCTAAGGAAGCAGTATTTTACGTAAATTCTGTCAATCATATTATTTCAATTATTAAGAGGAATAGTTTAGAGCCAGATGAGATAAATATCTTATGTTCGAATACCACAGAAAATGTCAAAAGGATCAAAAAGAGACTTGGAAAAAGATTCATAATAGGAACAGTGCCTCTTAAGGGCGAAGAGAGGAAGATGTTTACTTTCTGTACAAGGACCGTATACTTAGGGGCCGATTTTTATAGTGATAATGCAAGATCATTCATTTTTTCTGATTCAAATTATGATTGTCTTTCTGTAGATATTAGCCAAGATTTACCTCAAATACTTGGGAGACAGAGATTAAACGAAAACCCATGGAAGAACTCGGCAACATTTTTCTATAGAACTACTTGCGACTATAGGAAAGTTGATAGAGCGGAGTTCGAAAAGTTTGTAGAAGAGAAGAAAAGGGCGACCTATAGTTTACTTACCTCTTATGAATCATCTCCGACAAAAGAAACTAAGTCCGACCTAGCCAAGAGTTTTAAATTTATAGCTGGTGCGAGAAATTATAGAGAGAATTATGTAGCAGTTAATACTCACGGCGGATCTTCTCTTCAGCCTGTATTTAACAACTTAGTATTAGTTAGTGATATAAGGGCGTATGATATTCAGCAAGTAGATTATAAGGACAGGTTTAGTGTGTTTTGTTCAATTAATGCTCACGTAAATTCAGAGAATATTAATACAGAGATAGCTGAATTTTTCAAAGAATATGATAAACTGACAACATTTCATGATAAAATAAAAATGTTATGTACGTTTAATTATTCAAATCCGGATATAATTAATATAGTTCTCAATCAACTCGGGGAAGATAAGGTAAAATCCGCTTATATAGGTCTAGGTCCAGATAAACTCCGATCATTGAACTATAATATTAGCTATATTCAACGTGCATTAAGTGTTGTAACTTTTAGTGAAGAAAATCTTAAGGAAGCAATCTATGGTAATTTTAAAATAGGAGAAAAAATCTCTCTATCTTATATAAAGAAAGAGCTTTCTAAAATATATAATTCAATTGGATATAAAAAGAATCCAAAAGCTACAGACCTGCTGAATTATTTCGAAGTAAAAGAAAGTCTAATATTTCAGGACTTAGGCGATGGAAGCAGAAAACGAGTAAAATCATATGAACTAATAAGTAAAAAAGAATAAAAAAGAGATAGTATATAGGAAATTAATCTTATATACTTTTCTCTTTTCTTTTCATTCTATCCTCCTCGCAGATATAATAATATTCTTCCGGACATTAATTTTCTTTCTTTACGTAGCTTGTCCATTTATTCAGGATTCCTTTATAGTTTTTATTATCGAATCTATTTATTGCTTGATCATAAAATAGACAGTAGAGTAGTAGTTCTTCGTCTTTGCTTTTCTCGTCTACTATCAGATCTATCTTAGTAAAGCCTTTATTTATAATATGAGCCTCTAGTATTGCAAATTTCTCTTCTTCGGTTTCCCCATATATAACTGAGGGGAGTTTTAATGTATTCCTAACTGCAGGGAAGAGATTAAGAAGCAATCCGGTATTAATTTTCTGTTTAAAGCATACGGGTTCTTCTATTAATTTTTGAACAAGTAAAATCCCTTCCTCCTCTAGATCTATACACACATCTATCTCATGCTTTCTAACGAATACCTCCAGGTGATCTTTTATCATCTTTGAATAAACTTATTGCAATTCCCAGGGCTACAATATAAATTACCCCTACTACTAAGAATAGTGTATCATATCCAAGTCCTCGATTATTTATAATAAAGGAGCTTAATTGATTTCCACTCAGTCCTGCCCATGCCCAAGCACTTAAAGCAAATCCATGAATAGTAGATATATTATTCATGCCAAATTTTTCTTTTAGCAGTATAGGTAATGTACTAAATCCACCACCATACCCAGCATTAATAATACATAGGGTTATTATCAGGAGTATTGGTGATAAAGACACTGATCCTAGACAGAATATTGTACTAGTAAAGAATATAATAAGATATATTATAATTTTTTTACTAACTAGGTCTGAGCATGTACTATATCCAAATCTTCCTACTGTATTAAATAATGCTGTTGTAGCTGATAACAGGGCAATTCCGGAGATACCAACAGAGAGTGCTATAGATTTTTCAAAGGATATCAAAGCAAGGCCACATGTAATATTTAGGTAGAATAATAGCCAAATCCTAATATACCTAGAATCTAGTATTACTTTAAATGCATCTTTAAACTTAAACTCATCTTTAGGTTCTGTCCATCCCTCTGGTTTTTTAATAAATAATGAAGCGAGAAGCATAGGTAAGAATGATATACCTGCCATTGCTGTTAGTACTTCACTTGCTAATAAGTTAATACTAAATAGGTATTCTATTATAGGGGAGAATAATACTTTACTTAATCCAAATCCACTTATAGCAATACCTGTTGCTAGTCCGGGGTGTTTACTGAACCAGAGCATTAATGTTTTTACTGGACTTAAATATCCTATACCTAATCCAATTCCCATTAAGGCTCCATAGGATAAGAATAACCCTAGAATAGAACCTCCTTTAATTGCGAGGGCGGATAGTAACAGACCTGAGATAAAACAGATCATAGAGAGTACACTTGCATTTTTCACATTTTTCTCAACAAATCTACCACCAAATGCAGCAGACATACCTAGTGAAAAGATAGCAAGCGAAAAAGCAAATTCAATCGGGGATGTAGAAACTAATCCCATCTCTTGAGCAATATCGCCTTTTAATAGCGACCAACAATATACACTTCCAATGCATGAGTGTATCAATAGTGCAGGTAAAGCCCCACACAACCATTTATTTTCTTTTATCTTTATCATAACACATATAAGGCAGTGATTGTTTTCTATAGGCAAAACCTTATATTTGATATGAAGCCTAATGATAAAAATAGAGTAGTTTGCCCGGATTGTGGTAAAGCGAAAATGTTATTTAAGTCGAAAAAATCGGCTGAGAAATTTATTGAATATAATGGAAAAGATATAGATACTGGTGGAAAACCTCTTAGATCTTATTACTGTCCTGCATGTTGTGGTTATCATATTACAAAGAGGAGGTATAGAAAATCTTATAGCACAAGGACAGATAACTTGATCAATGCTTATCATAGTAGCCTAGAATCAAAGAAAAAGATTGAAAAGCAGACTCCTCCTCCTCCACCCCCAACAACAGAACAACTTGCTCAGGGTGAGGTAGATAAAATCCCTTTAGAGATATTTATCCTAGGAAAAGGGTCTGTAAAGAAGTATATAACAGAAACCTTTAGAAAAGAGGGTGAGGAGACTTTATTTATTACCACCATAAGAAAGTTGGCATATAAAAGATTAGAAAAAATTTGGGGATATAGAAAAATACCCTATGAGCAGTATCATAAAGAAATGGAAGAATTAAAAAGAAAAAATATGGAAGGTTTGAAAGAGCAGGGATTTTAGGAGTAGAAAAGAAAAGTACTAGATATATTACAATCTAATACTTTCTTTTTTTATTAACCCAGTACTTCTACCTTAGGATTATTGTTTTCGTCAAGGCTAACATTAAATTTCGAGGCTTTTACATCTTGCAACATCATATTACTTACAGGTATTATTACAGATGATTCAATACCTCTTGACAAATCTCTAGCTCCGTATATAGGATTACATTTACTAATGATATAATCCCTCAACTCGTTAGAGACTTTAATGCTAACTTTATTTTTATTTAACTGTGTCCGAATCTTTAACAGTTCTTTATTAAAAATTTTGACTAATTCATCTTTTCCTAGGTTATTGAATACTATGATTTTATCTAATCTGTTAATGAATTCTGGGCGAAAGTGTTTTTCTACACTCTTCATTACAATATTCTTATTTCTTCTTGCAATGTCCCCCGGATCCTTTATTCCAAATCCAATATTTTTATCTTCCTTTAATTCCCGGGTACCAATATTTCCCGTAAAGATTATTACACAGTTAGAGAAATCTACCTCAGTTCCATTGGCTAATTTACACTTTGATGTTTCCAATACAGATAGCCAGATGTCATATAAGGCGGGATGCATTTTATCTATTTCATCAAGAAGTACTAAAGATCTTTTATGTCTTCTTACTTTCTCTAGGATACAATCTCCGTTCTCATATCCTACATATCCGGCGGGTGCACCAATTAGTTTAGACAATGAGTGTTCTTCCTTAAGTTCACCACCATCAATTTTAATCAATGCATCTTCTGACCCAAAGAATATTCTAGCAAACTCTTGAGCAATAAGTGTTTTACCTACTCCACTAGGCCCTACTGCTAAAAGACTACATAGAGGTTTCTTTTGGTTATGCAATCCCAGAGAGTTCAATTGAAGCGACTGAACTAATGTATCAATAGCCTCTTGCTGACCAATTACTTTACTTTCAAGTTCTTTTTTCATCAAGGCTATTTTATCTCGATCTGATTGAATAATATTCTCAGCCGGAATCCCTGTCATTTTACTTACGGCATCTGATACAGCATCTAGTGTAATAACTGGCCAGGTTTTTCTGTTCCTAGCATCTTTTTCAGTAGCTTTGATTTCAGCATCTATAAGTTTTTGAATAGCTTTCTCTTCTTTTCTCAACTCTTCTCCTCGCTCAAAATCCATATCTACCTGAACAGCTTTTATCTTCTCTTCAATTATATTTTTCAATTTATCTTCCAGGTCAGTAGTTTTTGGAGATTCAACAATTCTCTTTAAACTTACAATTGAAGAGCTTAGGTCTAGAACATCTATTGCTTTATCGGGGAAATTCTTATCGGTTATATATCTATCTGCCCATTCTACACAATGTTCAATAGTGTCTTTGTCTAATCGAACTCTATGATATTTTTCGTATGCTCCCGAAAGACCTTTAAGTATTTTAATAGTTTCTCCCTTACTAGGTTCTTTAACTTCTACTTGAGTAAATCTTCGGTTCAATGCAGCATCTTTTTCTATATACTTTCTATACTCGTCATTTGTTGTTGCACCAATACACTGGAACTCACCACGAGCTAGATAGGGTTTCAAGATATTAGCACCGTCTCCACCACCAGTTCCTCCATTTCCAACAAGGGCATGAAGTTCATCGATATATACAATAATATCTTTTGAAGAACATACCTCCTTTATTATCTTCTGTAATCGTTCTTCATATTCTCCTCTATATTTTGTTCCCGCCACTAAGTCATTCAAGTTCAGCGCCCGAATTTCTTTATTCTTTAGTGCAGCAGGAACCTTGTTGTTTACTATTCTTTGTGCTAATAGTTCAACTACGCTACTTTTGCCAACACCTGCTTCTCCTACCAAGGCGACATTAGCTTTTTTTCTTTTACATAGAATTTCAATAATAGAGTCTACTAAAGCATCCCTTCCTATTACGGGATCATATTTTCCATCTTTAGCATAATTATTCATATTGATCGAAAATTGATCTAAGTAGGGAGTATCGCTGTTGGGATCTAATTCCTGTCCAGATAGAGGGCTAGTATCTCCATATTTCTCAAACTCCTTTTCATCGTCTTCATTATTTGCCATAGAATTATTATCATTATTGGTTGATTCTTTATCTTTAGCCATTGATTTTGCTATTTCCATAAGGGCTGACATTATATCTTTACCACCTTTAATTTTCTTCTCTCCCTCATATAGTTTACTTATACTATCAGATGTAATTCCCATGTCAATCAAGATATCAATGACACTAGAATCATAATGCTCTATTAGTTTTTCTAATATCACGTCAGTATCTAAAATATCTTCTCTCTCTGGATATACATATTTAGTATGTTCAATCGAGCAGTTAATTACATACTCAAGCTCCGGATCAATACCTAGGTCAACTGTAAAGTATCTATCATCCTTGTCAACATGTAAAGAAGATGCATTCTCTTCTAACCAACATATTATATCGGCATTCTCATCCTCGGCCGTTTCTATAATAAAGTCTCTATCTTCTTCCTCGATAGTAGACAATAGATAATTAGATAATGGCAGATTACTTGGAGAAGAATTCCTCTTGTTTAAGTAATAATCTAAGAAAGTAAGTGAAAATATCTCAATTGGTATTACATTCATCTTTCTTTCTTTTGAGAACTTGTACGAAATCTTAAAAATCTCCTGTAAGTCTCTTGATAGTTTTAACTTATTATTTTTCATATAATATATATAAATTTAATTCATATTATCCATATATAAGAATCTCAACCCAATTTAACATCAGTTTTTTCTCGAAGAAATATTACTTGTCCAGGGGTAATTCCTAACTGCTTTCTGACTTGTTTAGTTAGAACATTAATCATGGTAGGAATATAATTTCTTAATAATGGATGAAGTCTCCCACAGTAAAGAACATCTGTTTCAAAATAAGTCTTACCTCTAAAAACAGTCTTAATCAATTGGGGTAATCTCTCCATTAAGTAATTTGTACCACTACCTAAATCCTCCAAGGGCATTTCATATCCTCTAACTAAAAATCTCCAATCTTCAGTAACCTCACTAATTCCTAGGTCAAGGGTAGTCAACATTTTTCTCATAGCCAATGACTCATCCTTCTTTAGCTCTAGGTGAGATATTATGAACTCTTCTCCCTGGAAATAAATCTCTACGTCTTCTAAAAGATATTTAAAAGTATTGTGCAAACATTCTATTTTCGGGAGTAATAGGTGCTCTCTTCTATCGGGAATTTCAAGGTATAGTTTATCTATCACCTCATCATCATTTAGCCCCTCTAAGTACCATTTCTCCCCAAACGATATACTTTTATCCCCTAAGATACTAATAAGATTATATGTTGTGCTGAAAGAAATATTATAATCTTGTTCTTGACTGGATAGATCTTTCTCTATTAAGCTAAGTTTTTCCTCTTCAATAAAATCATGGTTAATTTTTATTGAATAGCGGTATACTTTATTGCTTTCGGTCTTCCAACTTATATCATAGGTAAAATCTTTTCTATCTAATAGGAAAGGTCTGAAGTTATTTCTCTGTATTAAGTCAAAGAAAATTTTATTAGAGGCTATAAAGTTTCTCTTATATTCCTTATCTACATCTAATATACAACTATCATTTGAAAATTCTAAAAAATAATCACGCGAGTGATCCTTTGTCTTTAATTCTATACTTTTTATCATAACATATATAAGGAAATAAAAAGAAAAGAGGGATTTAGTTTCCCTCCATAGTTTTTATTAGGTTATTATATTTCTCTTTTTCTAAAGGAGTCTCGGCTTGGTTAATTATTTCAGATACTTCGGATTTTATACAATGTTTTATAATGTCTTTAGTATCCTTATAATCAAATTCAACCTCCGGCAATATTGATATGAGCTGTGGACATTTCTCTACAGTCAATTTCTTCATAGTATACCAACAACTTATTTTTCCATTTTCTCCCATTCTTACCTGAAATATTATATCCGTTGAAACATCAGAGCTACTTGAATAAGGAAATTTTATATCCGCAATACCAACATTAGTATAATCATCCCAATCCAAAAGTGTATATTGAGATTTCCAAATTTTAAAAGATACATATAAATTATTAGTACATCTTTTATAAATTTTTCCTAATTCGAAATAATCTGCGAACAAAGAATTAAGAGTTGTCTTTCCTCCAACTTCCATCTTTATATTATACAATCTTTCACTTATTTCAAAACGAATACTAAGTTTGTTATATCTGACTACTTGATTCTCATAACAATCCTTTATCCATTTAAATATTAAATCAGGGTTACCAGTTATATCTATTAGTTTTTGTTTAATTTGATTAAAACTGTTAAAGTTCCCCTTATGGTATGAAAATGTAAATATCCTAACACCATCACAGTTATAGAAACACCATGAATTTGCCACCTTAGAAGTAATTTCCAGTATATAATCCCCCAATAGGTAAGTCAGGGAATGAGGCTTGCCAAACTCTAGGTCTTCTCCTTCTGTATATGTAAAGTTTAGGAAATATTTTTCTTTAAGCTTTTGCTTCAGCTCTAGCATTAATTCTTTTTCATTCATACTTTTTCTCATTAAATAAGTAACTGGAGTATCCACCTCTTTTTAAAATTTGCCTAAGAATGAAAGATGTCTCAGAGAGTTCAATACTATCAATCAATAATTTTAGAGACTCTTTTTCTTCATCCTCTCTTACTTTAGTAAAATCTATATTTTTTAACTCCTCTAGTATTATTTTATCCTTCTCTTGGATTCTTATACTTTCTAGTGAAATTATTATATTATGTATATTATTTTTAATAACTAATTCATGCTGTGTATATAGATAACGTGAACATAATATACACAAGATGATTATATTTAATATAATACTAATAGTTACTGATAAAGTTGTAACAGGATTATTCATTAGGTAAATAGTATTACCTACCAAACAACATATAAAAATAAGAGAATAGGTAAATAGTAAGATTGACAAAATTCTCTTTGCCTTCTTATTAAGTATAGTTGCTTCTGCTCTAAGTAATGTTAATATATTGTTCATAGTAAAATATAAAAAGGAACCCTGAGTTGTTTCCTCAAGATTCCCAGTTTCACTCTTAATTAAGATCAAATGACTTCCATTCAGCTGCTTTAATTGCTCTATTCAACTCTGATACTCGTACTTTACCTTCAAACTTTCCTTTTGGGTAATGTAGGGTATTAAGATCTACCTCGATAGGGTTTCTCATGTCTACATCCTCAGTCGAATAAACAGCTTCCGGTTTTAACCAGATTGCTTCTCCTTCTCCCTCTACTTTTGTTACTAAAAACTTATCCAAAGAAATCAGTATGTCTATATAACTTCCAGGAGTAAATTTATAATTTCTCCATCTAAGCATATCTCTCAGGTCTACAATTAGGGTTCTTGTAGCCAAAGCAGAGTTGTCTAGTTCAATGAGAGGAAAATCATTGTTATTCTCATAAACATTGATACCACTTAGTTTCTTTTCGAAAAAAGTACCTTCTTTTTTTGATAGTAGTTTTTCAATAAAATTTACAGAATTTGTCTTGATATCTTTCTTACTTTTTAACAATGTAGAAATTATATCAGCATGATTCCAAGATTTTATACTAGCTGAATAGTGATATTTTCCAGTCTTCTCACTTACTTTTTTCAGCGTGAATAGTGGTGTATGATCTGCTAGCATACTAGGAGAAACTATTTGATAATGATAGTAGGAATCACCCAGACAACTATTATCTAGGTAGAATGGAAATTGATTTCCAATTAATGTCTTCTGCTTCTTCATTTCTTTCTTTTTTGATTATTATTTTTATTTGCAACATACGCTTCTTGTTGGGGTGTCTTCAGTCTAGTGGAAATTCTACCTTTTGTTAAATCATAAGGACTCATTTCTACTTTTACTCTATCACCTGCCAGTATTCTTATATAATTTTTTCGAATTTTTCCTGAAATAGTGCATAATATCTCAGGCTCACCTTCAATTTCAAGTGCTACTTTAAACATCGAATTTCCGAGCTCTTGAAGTACCGTTCCTTCATAACATAAACTCTCTTGTTTCATTTTATCTCCAAGTCTTTATCAAATTTAATATCTAAGATTTGAAATTTATTTTTCATTATCTCAGTTTTAAGGTTTTTGGTAAGATCTTGGCGGAATTTTATCAAATCAGAAAGTGTTATTGTTACAGACATTATATTATTTTCGAGTATTTCACACTTAGTTATGTCCAAGTAATTACCCGAAACTACCGAACTTAATAACTCTTTTACTGAAGTTAATAGTTCACCTTCGCCTAGTACCTCCTCAAGTGTAACATTCTTCTTTTTAAAGGCTTTATCTTTAAGTTGAATAGATGTCTTTCGAGGAACGCCTATTTCATGGTATTTGAAATAATCTTCCGCAAAAGCAATATAATTATCAAAGTCACCGAATACTACCTGATTCATATTAAATCTATATAGAATTTCTTCACAGATACTTTGTAAGTCTATTCCCAGATCTTTAAATTGTTCTGGATAGTAGAGACTTTGTATTATATTATCCCTATCTATGTCATCTAAGAATATTCTCTGTAATGCTTGAACGTTTTCCTCAACGCTTTTCTTATTAGATAAAGTTTTTTCTTTAGGGAAGTAGAATTCAATGTTGTAAAACTTTACTAAAATATTAGTAAGTTTAGTTTTTATAAATTGAATTAAGATATCCCTGGAAGCATCACTTATTGTTTCCGCCGCTTTATTAGACCTATAACAATATACATTTAAAGCTTCTTTTAGGGGAACTTTTCCTTTATTGTTATCATTGTTTAGTCTCTGAATCATTTTATCCCTAAAGTCTTCAAAATGCTCGTCTAGGATTTCTATTTTCTCCCCAGAATCTACCATCAGTGGAAGTTTGTAGAGGACTTGAATATTATTACCCTCATCACTGACAATTTTACTATCTAGTGCGTCAATATTAGTTTTAATACCCTTCGCTGATCTTAAGACTAGATAGTTCTCAACCATCTCTTTTTCTTTTAGGTAGTCTGAACTATACTTATCTTCTTTATGTGAAAAAACTTTTCCTAGATAAATATAGGTTTCTTTTTCAGAGTCATATCTATGTCCAGGTATCCACTTTCTTGTTTTCTTTAGCATAGAACAGTTTACTCGGCGAATCATTTCATCAAAACACTCGTCATAAGAATCCATCCCTTCATTAGTGAATTTAACTTCTGTCGGGGAATCGTCAGAAAAGATAGGTTCTACTTTCTCTGTAAAACTTCCAGCCGTACAATCTATCTGTGAAATTAAATCCCCAAGACCATTCTCACCAGAAAAATTCTTAACAACATACCACACATCATTTACTAAGATTGATAAAGTTAAGTCTTTCTCTACTCTAGCGTTAAATGAAATTTCATCATTTAGTTCTATTTCTTGATAAGGGCAGTTTTTTAGGTATTTTTTATAAACCTGTTCAAAATAATTCTTTCCTGCAGGTATTAGACATACTTTTTTTATACTATCTTCAGAAAAGATTATTAATTTTAAATCTGTTACTAATCTCCAGCTATTATTCATTTGATATTTCATATTTTACTTTGACTTTAACACTATTAAACTTTATTTTATTACCCCCTAGATAATTATAAGCAACATCTAATGCTTTTTTTAAATCTTCTGACGGGTTTTCTATATCTTCTGGGCGTGCGATTGTAATGACTGCTTGTTTAAACTTTTTCTTTGCCTCATCTGGACCTATTAAGCTACAACTAAATAGTCTTCCATCTAATAGTTCACAAGCTTCATTGAGTTCTGGAATCTCCCAACATTCTCGATTAAATCTTGCTTCAATGAAATCTTCTAGTGTATCTACCATATTAATACCAGAAGTAGGTGTTCTTCTGCAATCAACCCAACCGCCTTTCTTATACCAAATCAAGCTTTTGTTCACTTTTGTTATAAGATTTTTTAAATTCTTCTCCATTGATTTTAAATATAAGTTTGTAAAATTCATCCATCCTTTTTTCTTCTATAGATGAAGGTGGATAGTTTAATTTCTCTTCATAACATATATAACTTGAAACATAGGAGTAATATCCTCCTTCGGTTTTTACAAGGACACTAACTTTATATTTTTCGCCGGAGATGGTATCTATAATTTCGTATTCACCTTCTTCATAATACCAATCCTCGAATTCTGCTAAACCACTAGTCCTTGTATATTCATTTCTAATATAAGGAACCTGGTCGTTTATTTTTGCAATTTTCCAATTTTGAAGAGTAAATATCCCCTCAGAAATTATAAAACTGTCAAGTTCCTCTGGAAAAGATTCAGGTATTAATATCAAATTATAATCTTTTATCCAAACGAAAGGGTAATTATCAATCATAAAATACCTTTGATATCGGAAATTCGGATCTTCAATAAAATTTTCCTGACATGGTATTTTTCGGAATTTCTTATCCTCTATTGGGACGATTGAATAAAATTTTTCTTTAGTTATTAGCCTTATCCTCGTATCCATTCCTGTATTTATTAAAATAGTCTATTATATTCATTTTACTCCAAGAAACCCGATTAAGATCCCTGGAAGTAGGTGCATACTTTTCTTCTACTGCATCAATGTACATAGAAGAACTAAATTCATCACCAAAATATAACTTATCCCACTCATCTTTTGTTAAACAATCTCGTATCCCTAATTGATCTATTGCAAGATTATCAAATCCTACTATCTTTTTAAATTTTCCATCAAAAAGATACCTAGATCTATATAAATACTGTTTTAAGTAACTTGACCATTCTTCTAAAGACTTTTCAGGCAAGTTCATAGTTCTAGCTCGACCGAACTGTTTGAATCCCAATATTAGAATTTTATCATAATATTTACTTTTTAATAATTTTTTCAAGTCTTCTAGTGGGAATAGACCAGCTATTATATGATACACGTACTTACTTTGATTTCTTCTTCGTAAGTAATACATTGAATCGTTTCCTAGAAATTCTGTAATTGGATCTTCTATGTAATTATCTAGGCTAACTCCTATATTGTGCGAAATATCTAATAATTTCTTAATTCTATCAGATTTGTATTTTACTTGACCGTGATATGGTGAATCTTCGTTCTCAGGTAAGATTTCTACTTGAGATTGAATATCAGAGTATCTAACTGTCACTCGTGGTTGAAAGTTTCTACTCTCACACCATTCTATTAGTTTTATAGTATCTTCGGGAATTTCAAAAATATTTCCACCCCCAATAGCAATCTCAATACCAACGTGAGGTAATTGATCTAGAATGGCTACGGTTCTGTTAAAATCAAAACTCTTTCCACTAGGATTACTAGATTCATGACAAAAAGGACAGTTATTTAAACATTTATTCGTTATCTTTAAGTCAATTGAATCTGGGAATTTAGGACTTAACTCTTCACCTGCCCTTAATGCCCTTTTTACTTTAGTTCCAGTATAATCAAGGTTTACAAAATAATTACCATTTATATAATTACTACTTAGATTATTTGGTCTTTTCTCGTTCATATTTCTCCAAATTCTTCTGATATAATTGAATAATTAACAAATACTACCTCTTGTTGATGATCATTAATAATCTTGCGGAAGGTTTCCTCTAAGTTCTTGATATACTCTATATCAATATCAGATTTATTACCTCCTCTCGATAACTTTAATGACTTTGAAAATGAATTAAGATAATTTTTTGTTAGATTTCCATTTTCAGTTTCCCACAGACTTCTAACATTATCACTAATCCATAATAACTTACGAGATGTTTCTGGAATGCTGGGATAGTTGGACTCTATTGAGAAAAATGAAAAATTCTTTTTAGGAAAATAGTATAATATTTTTGAGTTACCGATATCGCTATTTTGTGTCATACTTGTGAATTTTCCATCTTTATAGATAATACACTCAAGTAGTTTTATTTCTGTACCTATCACATCTTCATCTGATTCTGGGAATTCTTGAATAGGTATGTCAACTTTTCCTATGTCTCCACCGAACTCTATTGAAATATTTCCACCAACTAGGGGATAATTGGGATTAATTAATTCTTTTTGCATTTTAAGATATAAACTTCCCCCATCATCTCCTAAGTATAGCCAAGAATTAGAGTTAAATATAAAATTTTTAAGAACTTCTTTATTTTCCCAAACATCATATCCTAGGTCGAGACTTTGGTGATCTACTTCAGGCCAATATTCATAAATGTCAAAATCAAATTCGTTTAATCTCTCTATACTGGTTTCTTGAAGCTCCTTATAATATGCTCCTAACCAATCGAACTTTACACCCTTACAGCCAGTAAACTCTACTAAAATTTCTTGTAAGAGAGATAATTTTTCATAATCTTCTCCCCTTATTAAACCACATGCGTACTGAATTTTTTTCAACACACTATTAAATTTCTCATACTCTCTCCCGAAAGAACAGTCAGAAGAGATATGAATGATGCCTTCTTCGTCCATTTCTAAATCCCATAGTAAACTATCTGGGGTTATGTTATTAACCTCTCTTGTGTTAATTACAATAGAATGAGACGAACTACTATTTGTTTCTGGCAAATCTTTTCTAATTACTATTTTTAAATCTTTCATACACTAGTAAGGAATTTAAATGAAAAATAAAGAGGGAAAATTAAATCCCTCTCTTCTTTTTAGTTTCTTTATCTAATATTTTCAGTAATGTAGGCAATCTGTAGTTACCATCCATTGAGCGTATTAGATCAGCTGCTAATTGGTCTGAAATACCTTCTCCTTGAACAAATAAAGGATTAACTACTTCTTTATTTCGGTACACTTTTATACTAATATCATCACACTTACAATAAAGACTTTTCGCAACTCCTATTAATTTTATATGAGAGATGTTAAGTTTCTTTCTTAAGTGTAAGCCAAGACCATCATGAATACTTCCATCAGCATCTTTCAATCTCAAGAAACCATCTAAGATTATAAAGTCTATCTTACTTAAGTCTACCTTTTTTAATAAATCTAAGATACATGGAAGTTCTCGTTTGTAGAATTGTCCTGGTATATATGGTCCGAAATTATTCTCAGAGATAACTGAAATTATACTACTGGGAACTTTATCTTGCCACGAATTGAATAGTACTCCGACCGTAAAAGCTTTCGTATCTGATTCATAAAAAGTATCTATAGCAATAATCACAGGTAAGATCTTTTTAATAAAACTTCTTTAGCTGCATTTAATATATCTAATGTAGCCTTATCTAACCTACTCTCTGCAGTAAATCGATCAGAGAGGTCAGGGTATAAAGGTGGCAAGTATACACTAAATATATCTACACTATTTTTAGGAAACTTCAAAAAATTAGATCTATTATTTACTATCGGATCCCAAAGGTCAAATACAGTCACTTGTTTTGACTTGGAACACTTTTCAATTTTTCCTTTTACTTTAGAAATATAACTATCAATGTACTGTTTCATTTGTATTTATATCTGTTAAGTCAATTAATTTAAGATCACCAATTTCCTCTCCCATATGTTTCAACTCGTAGAAAGTATCATTGTCTGTAGCAATAACACTATAAGACCTATTATTCATATCTGAAATAATTAATCTCCAAGTATCTTTATGTTCGTGACGGATTTTTATTTGATTGATTCTAAATACAAAAAGTTCGTCAGTATACTCTAAGTCATCAGTGTCTTCTCCCTCTATTTCTTTTGTTGGACGAATAGCTGCTACAATATTCTTCGCATAGCCTAAAGTATTAACCTGCTCTTTAGATTGTGCAAGGGTTTTAATAGCTTCAAATGGAATAGTGTCTCTATTATCAAACAAATCTCCTACACGTTTATAGTAAGCCTCTTCTTCGATAACACTCAAGTGATAACTATAAGGAATAAATCTATTCATTGTATTTTGAAGACCCTGCCCCATTACATCAAAACTAAAACCTTCCGGGATTATTCTTTCTTCTTTTGGTGTACCTTCGGGAATCCCATTATCTAGTACTTGATATTTAATATTATAAGTCATTGTAACAGGATCATAGTCATTAATACTTATGACATTAGCTGCCTTAAATGTATTCTTCCACTCTCCCTTTTCATCCTTATTGTAAATTACCAGTACTACCTCCTGACCTATATATTTCAATAGTTCACCTCCTCTAGGGATCCATTTTATAGACCCAGAATTAAATCCATAAAGTTCTTTAAACTCCTCAAATTTTGTTTTCTTATTACTCATAATATTTTAGATATTAAAATTCATATATAAAGTATTACTGGGAAATTATAAGAGTTTTTTTAATTAAGAAAAGAAAATAGCTCCAGAAATTAATCAGAAACTATTAAAGTATGTATTCTATCAATATTTTTTATCTCATCTTCAAATCCTTTGTCTAAGTACTTCCACCCTTCAGACATCTCTATTTCCCCTCCTGCCGTAACATGTTGATTTATTCCCATAGGATCTGATTGTATAATTTTCCTTTCTTCTCTAAATGGGTCATCTTCGGAGAATGAAACAATATAATTTGTTCTATATATAGGGTTAATACACCTTTTTATCGTTTTTAGTGTTGGTGGCTTAATTTTTTCCACAAAAGAAATCTCCCCGTTAAACTTACAATAAACCCAAACAGTACTATCTGCTATCATTCGCGCTATTCTACATATTTCAATGTTTTCCTTACATAATAGGCCGTTTAATAAATCATAGCCAGGACCAGACCCATTATTCCAATCTTGTATATAGCTTTTTGGCAATGCTAATTCTATTGGAACCATAAAATGATAGCTACTATAATGAAATACACTATCTGTTATACTAATCCAATGAATAGTCCTCTTCTTTTTATCTAAGTTTTCATTTTTCATAAAAAGCATCACTCTAAGGTAAATTTAATCCTTTATATTTTCATATATAAGAAAAAGAAAGGACCAGGAATTTTATCCTAATCCTATCTTTAATGCTTTTATAATTTAGCTCTTTTTTCAGCAATAAGTTTCTCTAGTTCTTCTGCCGACATTTCTTTAAGCTGAGCATCTTTCTTCTCTTGCAATAATGTCTCAAGCTTATTGATTTCTGCATTGGCTTTGTATGCTTCAGAACTTGCCTTAGCTTCTGCAACTCGCGTACTGAAAATATCCTTCAGTATATTAAAACGAAGGCGAACTAGCTCTTCTTCCTGATTGTTTGTTTTAACCGTTACATCAGAGTTAAGGAATTCTAGATCATCGTCTACTTTTGAAATTTTCTTTAATTCCTCATGCTCTTTAACAATCAACTCTTTTAATGCAGTTATATTAAGTTTCCACAACTGCTCTACTGTAAGCGGTCCTCTACTAGTGTTAAACCGCAACTGTAATCTACTTGCTTTTTTGTACATAATTCTTAAAATTTAACTTTTATTACTCTTTTGAATGAGCCACTTAGTCTTAAGATAACCTCATCTCTTACCGTAGCATTGAATCCGAGCCCTGACAGCTGTTTTGGAGTAGATTCAACCTTAAGCCTAGATCCAAGAACCTCCATTACTTTTCTGTGATCAAGAAGGTCACTCTTAAGATACTCGTTATGAATTGAACGAATACTTTCCGGTGCTGTGGCTCCCTGTAACATAAAGAAGTAGTGCTTATTTCCTATTTCATTAGTCCAGAAGTTTGGGCTAGGACAAATAAGACTGACTTTGTGAAATTTACACGTATCTAGTCCATAGACTGTTTCAGGAGTTTCATCACTTCCTACGAAATACTTACCCTGTTCTACTTCTATTACACCATTAGGCTTAACATGTACAGTAGCTAAGTGAGCATCATTATTTTCTCTAATCTCTTGTCGGATCTCATATTTATAGGTTTCTCCGTTAATGAAAATCTCTGCACGAGCACCATTATTTCCACCGCCATTGAAGTTGTGTATAAAGAATTCATACCTTCCTACCTTAACCTTAGACAAATCCGGGTAGAAGATGTTCTCGACAGCAACTCCACTACTATACCCGCATTGTTCTTTTGGTCTGGTAATATCGATGTCAATTACACCACCTCCTTTAGACATACATTGACCAATTCGTTTCATATCCCTACCAATATTATGGCTACCGTAGTAAATATGATCAAGTGTATCAAGTTCTTTACAGTGTAGGTCTAGGTCAGTAGAATTAGCATCACCTGTTTCATTCCAAATCATAGAACATCTAAACGGTGCATCTACAAAACCACCAGCTGCCTTAACGGCTTGCTTAATCATACTCTTTCCAGCAAGATTACCTACGTATGTCCATGAGAAATTATTATCCCATTTGAAAATACGCTTACTGTCTTTGTTCTTTGAGGTAAGAAGCGTCATGAAATTATTCTTATTCTTATTAGTTAAGAATAGTTCAACCTGAGTACATCCAGGAAGAATATCTTTCATAAACTTCTCAATGCTTACTTCCTCTACTTTATCGAATTCGGATCTCTTATGTCTTGTGGTCGCGGTAGGCTTGAGATTATCGAATATACTAATCTTTGTTTTAACTTCATTGGCATCCGCATTAGCAAATAAGATCTCATTAACGTCGATATCCTCTATAGTAGCACAACGTCTATCAAAAGAGTCTGCATATCCATTCTGCTCAACGAACTCTTCTGCAGCTTTAATCTGTTTTTGAGTGATCGGTGCACTTGCCTTCATATAGTTAGCTGGATCTACCATCTTATTGAAAGCTTTACATGCCTCATTGATTTCTTTTCCCTCTGTTAATTCAACTAAGAGGGTTCCGATAGCAGTATTTCTAAATGCACAGGCAGGTCCCCACTCGAGAGACTTTAACCATAACCAAGACTCTTTCTTCTCAGTAGGAATATTTTCATACTCTTCTGCGTATTTCAATGCTTTTTTTACATTCTTTATATAAGAAGCACCATTCAGCAATGACCCTTGTGCCTCAAGATCAATAACCAATTGCATTGTATCTTTTGAAATTTCATTGAGACCTCTTTTAAATACGTCCTTAAGCTGTCTCGGAGTAGCCATAAGCTGGTCTTTACTTTTCCCACTAAAATCAATAAACTGTTTAGGGATAGTTATAAACATATGGTGGTATGTGTAAGTATCATTTACCTTGAACGGAGCTTGTGGCCAACGATCAACGTCTTCTTGGGTATAACGCTTAGTATTTTTCTGAACACCTAACTTAAATGCTGACTGATCCCTTCTCGGATTAATCTCGTAGGGTGTTTTGTACATTGCTAAGAATGTATAAGTTTCTACAAATATCTCACTAACAGTACTCTTATGAATAAGTGAGGTCATTTCTTTTAAAGAATTCTTATACCCCTCAGGCACTTCATTATCATCCAAATCAAAAAGTGACATTATCTCAAGAGTTTCTGGATCAATGCTTACTACGTTTCCATACCTCTTGATAAATCCGTGACAATAATTACAATTATGTACACTAGATTCTGTAGATCTCCACACTGGATCGTTTGGCTTGAAACCTTCCATGTAAGCCATCCAAAGTAGCTCTCCTTCTACGTTACATCTAAATAATCTACCAGTTTTACACATTTTGTCAAACTGATTCTGAATTAATTTACATAAATTTTCCATAAATTTTTTTATTAAATTTATAATCATTTATAAGGAAATACTGGGTAAAAGAAAAATAGCCCTAGAATGGACTATTGTAGAAATAAATTGTAGATAATAAACTTAACTTTAATAGATATTCATCCTCAAAGAAAAGTCGGTATTGAATTGGTTGCTTGTCGAAGATATCCCAAATATTATCTTTAGAAAATTTTATTTTAACATACTTTAATAATCTTCTCTCTACTTGTTTTATTGTAAAGTATTTAAGATGATTTTCTACTTCATCCCTTATTGATTTATTATTATCCCACTTTTTTCTTTTTTCCTTAACTTGACTTTTTCTTAGAAAAGAGATATCACTTAGGTTTATATTCTTTTCAAGAACGCTTGGTGTTAAGTATTTTATACAAGAAATTGTTGGTTCAGTTTTAAAGCATAAGTATATTTTCTCCCTCCCAAGACTTAAGAAAATATCTTCATGAAAATCAAAAAATCTAACCAAACTCTCTTTATTCATATTTGTAAAATATTCTTTTAGTATAATAAATTCCTCTTCGGGAATCTTTTTCTTAAGATTGTAAATATTTAACAGTCTCATAGGAGTATCCGAAAAATAAACAATCATTTTCTTTTTAAAAAACTTATAATTAAAATTATAACTCTCAATTAACATAATATATATATAATTAAAAAATAAGCAGTCTATTCATCACGAACCAACTACCCTTATTAGTAAATAATATGATATACTTAAATTACTTATTAACTTTTTTGTAAAATGATAATTCCTTCTTCAAGACTTTGTTTTCTTGTCTCAATGAATCAATCTCTCTAGTCATACGCTTAACTTTATTGTTAAGTTTTTCAGTTCTTTCTATTAATGCTTTTATACTTTTTTCATTAGAGAGAATTTTCTTTTCCATAGACTCCTCTTTCATAAATATTAAATTAATTGTTGGGTTTGAATACGGCTCTGTTTCTGTCATTTTTCTAAACCTCTAACTTCAAATAATTCATTTATTCCTAAACATCTATATAACATATCACCAATATGTCCGGAGTAAGATCTATGATAATGTCCGTAGAACCACCTAGAACATTTAATCTCTTCAAGAATATAATCTAAATATTTTCTAGTTTCTAATACCTTTTCCCAAGTCTCAAATTTCACATCTTCTTGTCTAATAGGAATAGGTTCAAAAGAAAGTGGTGCATCGTGAGAAACTATGATATCTACTTTAATAGGTAAATTATCATATTTCATAATTGGTGTTTCATTTTCCCACCAGCATCTTTTTCTACTTCCACGCCTAATAAAATTATCGTTTTCTTCCCTTCTAGTTTTTCCAGTATAGGGATCCTTTCTGTCAATGTCTATCGATACTGCTCCTCCGACAGGGTAGATTTTTATTCCGGATAGTTCAATAATTTCATGACTCGGTAGGAACTTAAGTCTATCGTAATCGTGTTTTTTATCAAAGTAACTAGGGTCGTCGTGATTACCATTTATAGTATAAATAGTTAAATCATTCTCAATTAATCTCTTTTCAACCTCCCTATATCTTACGTCCATAGAATTAGGTCCACCAAAACCAACCCCAAAATCACCTAAGATTAGTATATCTGCATTTTTTAAAGACCATTTTTGAAATAATTCTTCATATACAAGTTTCTTTAACTCCCCGTGTATATCACCACACATAAATAACGATCTTTCCATATTCTATTTTATTATTTTCTATCTATAAGGATATAAAACTGGTTAGACTGCGAAATAATCACTACCAAATCCTTATAAGTGATTATAAATTTAATAAAATTAATATGAGTAAGAAATTTAAATTTAGTGATTTCAGAAATTACTTTAAAGCAAGAAAACCATTTATGATGACGGCATTTGATGATATAGTAAAGCATCAGCCAAAAGGTATCATCACACCCTATATTACAAGGGAAAGCCAAGATAGAATGATTCAAGTAGATGTATTTTCTGAATTAATGGCAAACAGAATTATATTTTTCGGCGATGAAGTCAACTCTACTACAAGTGCTGTGGCCGTTGCTCAATTACTTTATATGAGAAGTGTTGATAAGACTGCACCAGTATCTGTATTCATTGAAAGTCCGGGGGGATCTGTTTATGATGGTCTCGCTGTATATGACACAATGACGATGATGAAGAAAGATTGTGAGATTACTACTGTGGCGTTAGGATTAGCTGCTAGTATGGGTAGTATTCTTTTACAAGGAGGTACTAGGGGAAAGAGATCAGCCTTACCACATACAAGAGTTCTTATACATCAACCCCTCAGTGGAACAGGAGCAGGATCACACCAAGCAACAGATATTGAAATTCTTAGTAAAGAGACAAATATATTAAAAAAAGAATTAATTGGAATTTTAGCTAGTGCATCTGGTAAGCCATTTGATGAAGTGTACGCTGATTGTGAAAGAGATCATTGGTTGAAAGCAGAAGAATGTTTGCCAGGTAAATATGGAGAGTTTGGCTTGATAGATACTATTGCAGATACACTATTCTAAAAAATAAAAGAAGGTAGAAATTAATCTACCTTTTCTTTTTTACTATATTCTGCCAATTGTTTCTTTTTATCTTCTTCTAAATACCTTTCTCTCTGTTGATCTAGTGTACCTATATCGTTCTTCTTTTTATTAGTTCCATTATCAATCCTCTTCACATTCTTTAGAAACCAAGAAATAATTAATTTTATATAATCTAACAAAAGATCATTGTCTTCTTCAGGCTCAAAATCCTCACTTTTATATTTTACTACCCAGTCACTGAATAACAAGTCTATTGGATAGAGTAATAGAGGACTTTGTATTGTGAACCTTATATTTTTTTCATCACTATACTTACTGTCTTCTAACCTATCTTTCCATAATTTAAAATCCACATAAGGTACAGCAATTTCCTGATCAAAATCACTTTCTACGTAACTATTATTAATCTGAACTTTAAAATCATCTGGTACAGTTACGTCTATGTAAGAATATTCAGGTTCAATAATATCATCGTATATTCTTTTTAAAGACATTCTTCCTGTTTCTGAGAGTACAAGAACTATTCTATCCTCGCTGTCGATGGCAATTACGGAACCATTTAGTAATATACAGTTTCCAGGTCGAAGTTCTTTTGTATCGCCTAAGAAGTCTCTATTCTCCTCGTATAAAATAACCTCTTCCTCCCTAAATCCCTTCATCATAACTTTACCAGATGAATCATATTTCGGAAATTTCATTGTTTCCTTGTGAACTATATTTTTGGGGAAATAAGAATGTTCCCAGTCAATTACTCTATTTATTTTTTTCAATAATCCGGGCTGGGTAAAATCATTTATACCTCTATTACATCCACATTTGTACTTTTGCTCTAATACTTCAACTATCATTATTTCTTATTTTTTAATTCATTTACATAAATAAGGAAAAGAAAGTAGAGTCTAACCCCACTTTCTAATCTTTTATAAACCAAATTGATCTAATACAGGAAGGATAACTTGTTTTATTGCTTCTCCATCCTCTTTCCACTTTCCGTTGACTTCTAACTCTAATGTTTGTCTGGCATCTAACTGAGAACTATACTTTGTTAAGGCAGAACATTCCCAATCTATTATAAGATCTATTGCATTTAACTTATCCCAACCTTTCTTTTTTCCATACTCGAGATGGTGACTATTATGCTCACGGTGCCATTTTTGAACTTTCTTGTAGTCTTTCCTATACCACAGCTTTAGCCAAGGTTTTTCAATATCATGTAGAAGATGTCTCGGTTTCCACACTCCTAGGTTTAAAGCTAGCATTTGAAAAGCACACCAATGGGCAAACCAGTATTTGAATGAACTTCTTTGGTCTTTCCGGAATAAATGAACCTCTTTCATATATCCCCTCAGAGATATTAGATCATTAAACGCATATAATTTTTCTCCGGCAAAACATATCACATATGAATTAAATCCAATAGCTATATCGCCGGTCTTATCATCTACTATATTTCCGTAATGATCTTTCTTAACCCCTACTAGATTAAATCTCTGTTTAATATATTCATAGTTAGTGCCATCATATTTGACTGGCTCATGAAACTCTAACTCTTCTTTTGTCTTTCTAAATCTAAACTTTTTCATTTTTCTGTAACCATTCTTGAAAATACCATAATTGTCCACATCCTCCACCAATGTCATCTTGTCCTGCAGGATTAAACACGCGGAGGGATGCACCACCTTCTAGCATATATTTCTGAAATTCATTAATAATATCTAATTGTCTATCAATAGATGACTTAACACTTTCATCTTTTTCACAAATTACACTAAGAGTACATTCCCACACTCTCGGATCAAATATTTCTAATAATCTTTTGGCATCCTCTTTCGTATTATTCCCCTCATGTACACAATAATTATAGAAAGGCTTACGATTAGTAAATGCAGCCCAAGTATTACCAAGAGTTGAAATTTGTCTTAATGTACAAGTTTTAGTTGGTATCAATTTTGCTCTATTCTCATCTAAAGATTCATGAACAGAGAACTGTAAGCCAACCTTATCTATTAGCTGAGACAACGCAATAAATCTAGAAAACACTTTTTCAATTCCTTGTGGTGCTGAAGTACTTACGAGAAGCTGAGCATTTGAATACTTTACATTAAGAACTTTAATAGCCTCTTCTAGGTTATCATAGTTCTGCATCGGTTCGCCCATACTCATAAACATTATTTGAAACTTCTCTATATCATCTGTTTTCGTATCCCCTAGTACACTGTCTCTTATAACAGTATCCACTTGGTCAATAATCTCACGGGCAGATAAATTTCTAATAAAGAATCTTCCAGTCCAGCAAAAAGTACACCCAACTGGACAACCGCTCATAACTGAACAACAAATAACTGTCCTTTTCTGATAAGATCCATACCGATATAGTACAGCCTCGGCAATAGCTTCTTTAATATCTTTCGTTTTCTCCCATTCAAAAACGAATTTTTTTACATTAGTGTCGCTTGAATTAAATACTTTATATGTCATTTTATTTTATAAAATTTATAATAACCAATCATTAACTACTGCATCACTAGGCATTCTCCAGTCACCCCTAGGACTAAGACTAACTGATCCAATCTTAGGTCCATCAGGAACACAGGATCTTTTAAATTGTTGTGAGAAAAACCTCTTGATAAATTTACTATACCAATCCTTAATTACTTCTTTTCCGTAGTATTTTTCAAACTTAGCATTTTCCGCCAAGAATAAAATCTTATCGCTTGAAAAATTATGTCGTACTAGGTTATATAAGAAGAAGTCGTGAAGTTCATACGGTCCAATCTTATCTTCGGTCACCTGTGCATTTTCTCCTTCTGCACCCGAACCTGTTAATTCTGGGGAAACAGGAGTTGAAAGTATGTCATGTAATACCTTACCTATCTCTTGCGTCTCAGTGCAATACTGAATATAATAACCGATTAATCTTTTTATTAATGTCTTAGGAACGGAACAATTTACGTTATACATAGACATATGATCGGCATTATATGTACACCAACCTAATGCCGCTTCACTTAGATCACCGGTTCCAATTACTAAGGCGCCCTCTTGATTACTTAGGTTCATCAAGATCTGTGTCCTACTTCTTGCCTGAACATTCTCATAGGTTATATCCTGAGTCTCTAGATCATGCCCTAAGGATTTTAATTCAGCCTCACACATTGCTTTAATATCAATTTCCCTAGAATCAATTCCGAATAACTCCATTAAACGAAGAGAATTACCCTTTGTTCTCTGACTTGTAGCAAATCCAGGCATAGTTACCCCAATTATATCGGTCATTGGTCTTCCTAATTTTTTCATTGCCTCAATCGTAACCAATAATGCCCAAGTAGAATCAGAACCTCCACTGATTCCTAATATGGCCTTCATTCCAGTATGTTCTAATCTTTTTGCTAAGGCTAAACTCTGCATGGATAGTATTGATTCATATACACCCTTTTCATTCTTCTTAGGTATAAAAGGAGTACCATCATACTCTCTTACTGTATATGATAGGTGACTATTAAACTCTGCGAGAATTGGTAAATCTACATTAATAACATCAACTTTTTCTGCACAACCAGACTCTAAGAAATTCCTAAAAGTATTATTAACTCTTCTATCATTTCTAATACTTTCAACGTCAATATCGCTAAAAGCCAATTGTTCTTTAATATCAAAGAATGTCCTTTCTAGGAGTTTACCGTTTTCAAAGATAAATCCCTTTCCAGAATAAACTAAATCTTGAGTACTTTCGCCATATCCCGCACTGCTGTAGACATACCCACAAATAAACCTAGCACTTTGTTGCCGAAGAAGCGCTGACAAGTATTGATCTTTTCCTATCAAATCATTGGATGCTGATAGATTAAAGATAATATCCGCACCTGATTGTACTAAGTAAGATGACGGTGGAATAGGGGCCCAGACATCTTCACAAATTTCTATACCGAAATTAAAATCTTCAGACTTAAATACCACTAAGTTAGAAACTGATCTCGAAAACCACCTAGGCTCATAGAATTCTTTATACCCAGGGAGATTTCTTTTTCCAACAATTCCTAGTAACTTTCCATACTGTATCACATAAGCAGCATTAATTAGTCTACCATTTTCCTCTGAAGTAGCCCCTATGATAAATACTGAACTTCCAAGATCCGATGAGTAATCTATAAGCTCATTTATACCTGCCTTCTCTGCGCTCAATAATGAATCTTGATGGAATAAGTCTCCACAAGTATATCCCGTTACACAGAGTTCAGGAAATACAGTAATGTTAACTCCTTCCTGATATGATTCTTTCATTAATTTTTTAATTTGAGTAACGTTATATTTAACATCCGCAACCTTAACTTTAGGTTTTGCAGTTCCTACTCTAATTAATCTAAAATTTTTTCTTTCATTCATAATTAATATATTTTTAATTCACATTTAAGGCTTTAAAACCTTATAAAGGAAAACAATAAATTGAAGAATATGGGAAAAAGTAAAGCAAAAACAAAAGCAATTAAAGCGGGTGGCAGAAAATTGTCTGATAAAAAAGATAAAATCCGCGCTAATAAAAATTTTAGAAGAAAAACAAAAATTGCAATTAATACGGGAATAGAGGAAAAAATTCCGAAATCTATTAAGGAGGTATCCGATGTCTGGGATTTTGCAAGTGACGGATTAGCAACATATGTTCCAGACTTAGAAAAAAAGTATATGAGAAAGTAGAGCTAACAACAGCCCTACTTTTCTTTTCAAAACCTTAACTGTGTATATGAAAGCTTGTGATATCTGTATAGAAGAAGAATGTAAAGGAGAAAAAACATGTAATTGTGAAACATGTAAAAATAAAAATGAATGTCCGAGATATAGGGGTATTCATCCTACAATAAGGATTACTAATAGGTGTACTCAAAGATGTGACCACTGTTGCTTCGCCAGTAATCCTCTTAGTAATATCATGATGTCAATTGATACTGCAAAAGAGATTTCTACTTTCCTAGAGAAAAATGAAATAAAAACTGTGAATCTAATGGGAGGAGAATTCTTTTGTAACCCGGATTGGTATGATATTCTGAAAACAATTATAAATACTCCTTCAATTGAGGTAGCCAGACTCGTAACTAATGGTGATTGGGCTGGAATCGATGAGGTAGAGATAAAATTAAAAAGCCTAATAGAAGAATATAAGCAAAAGTTTTACCTATCTCTCTCTAAAGATAAATGGCATACTAACAAAAAAGTAGAATCTGCCATTAATTTCTTAGAAGCAGCTGGAGGATTTTATAATGTCGCAAAGGAAGAAGAAACAACTAAGGATTCAATAGTACCTGTAGGGAGAGCAATATTTCATTATGGGATATACTCAACAATGGGATGCTACTGTTATAACCCAATACGAAAATATTGTATATTAATTGATGAAGAAGGTAATATCTATCAATGTAATTTTGGAATGTTTAAGTTTGCAAAAATAAAAGACTATATCTCTGGGGGTTTCGCAAAAAGATTTAAGGAGTATAAACAGAAATTTTACAAAACGTTTATTCCGTCTTGTAGGAGTTGCTCTAGATTTGAAAGTCACTGTACACTTGAAGAAAAGAAATGTTTTATAAAAAGAAAATGATGATTGAAGAATTAGAACGAAGAAAACTATATTCTTATTCTAGAGAATACCCTGATTCCTTTCGGGGATATAAAATATATTATTTAAGTCCTTATGGAGATATAGTCCGCCAATGCAAGAACGGATTAAATGACTATGGAACTTTTAATATACAAAAGAATAATATAATATTAATTAACATATGTAGACTTAAAACGTATCTTCCTGAACTTTTTAATTTTAAAATACCCGCCGATCCATTACAATCTCAGCCACTTCTTGTACTAACTTTAACTCCAGCATATGTCCTACTTAGATTTGGACCAATATCAAAAAGTCTTACAGTCAGTGTGTATCCAGAAAACAATCACTATGGAATCGAATATGAAGGGTTACGTTTTCCGGGGTATCAAAAAATAGAAGATATAGTAAATTTTGTAAAAGAAAATAATATAGAGTAGAAATTAATCTACTCTTTCTATTTTTGGAGTTCCAGGTATATTGTAAAACCTATCCTTTCCATAATCTTTATTACTTAATTCCCAAGCATATTTTGATTTCCAGATATGTCTCTCAAAAGGCTCCGGAGAAAATTCATTTGTCTTAATTTCAACTTCTTTCCAAACAAATCTCCCAAACTTCTCACCATCATTGAAATCATGCCACCAATCAACTGTCTTTGAGTCTTTTAATAACTGTACTTGTTCGTCAGCGCTTTTATCCTCTAACTGTTTATGACTAAAATATTGTTGTGCTACCTGCTGCTTGGAATTTCTTATGCAATCTAATTGTCGATAGAGAAACCAAGCATAGACATCATTGAAGGTAGGAACATTCCAGGCCTTAGCATCAAACTGTACAGGCTCAATATCTTCATCTGGATATAACTGAAACAATCTTTTATTAAAATACCCAGTCGCTATTGAAGGTATAATGCTTAAGATTTTACATAACCTATTGCCAAAGAAGGTATCTGTTTTGAGGGTATCAAAATCAGTCAATAGAATACTAATTTCATCCGACTGAATATATGCAAACTTGGCTCCCTGTACTTTAGAACATACATAGGCAGCTGTAGAATTCATTATTTCAATAAACTGTTCGTCAAAAGGTAACTTAAATCTTTTTTTAATTACCTTACTAAACGATCTACCATCTAACATCACCAAGACATAAGTCCCTGGTAATAATTTATAATCTGTGAGTCCTCTATAATACTCACATTTTTCTTTTAATGTCTTAAATTTCATTTTTAAATTATAATTACTATTTTTCCACGCATGACTTTATAAATAATTTTAATGTTTCATACTCTTTGTAATTATTATTATTCTTAAAATTTACAACTTTGCCGGTTATCTTATCAAATACGTAAAGAATTAGCTTATAAGACCCGTATGAATAATAATGAATTTCATATCCATCTTTTTCGACTACAGAGAGGCTAATTTTGTCAGTAAGAAAAGTACTTTCATTGTTATTAAGAGTATCCAAATAATCACATCGACTTAAAACTAATTGACAAGGAAGTAACTGCCCCATGAAAAATCTAGATTCATAGCTGTTATCATATCCTAAACATATTTCTGATAATCTCTGTAAACTTATTTGGAATATCATGTCCAAAAACTTACTATTCCTACTATAACTTATTATCACATCCTTTGCTTTCATGTTGAAAATATTAACCACGTATCATCCTCTCCTTTTAAGAACTTCCAGTAATATTCAAACTCTAAGTCTGTCATACCAAGTTCTTTCTGTAACTTCTCTTTCTTAGTAGGCGCTCGACAAGAACTATAAAAGCTTAAAGTTACTTCACAATTCATACCTCAACTATCTTACAAGGTTCTAGGTTATATGAACTAGGAGTAATAACTATCTTCTCGTCCTTTATCAAAATATTCTTGCTATAAGTTTCTTGAGGATATTCATACACCTTAATTAAATCTGGATGTGCTTGTAATTCCCCTATGAAATTAGCACCAAAAGCAAGATTAGTTATGTTGTTTTTATTAATCTCCTCAGCCATATACTCAAATACCCCAGGCTCTAATCCTTTCTTTGACCTTCCATGTTTCATAAGGGGTAATAGGACATGATAATGCAAATCCTTTCCGTATTCTTTCGCTACTTGAATAAACTCATCTACACTTGGCTTATCAGAAATTAAATGATGAATCATGACTTTACAATTTCCATACAACATGAGATTCTTAACTGCCATTTCTGCTTCTTTTCTCACGGACCTATTTCCATAAGATACAGCTACACCACCGCAAAATTGACTAGTGGCCTCTAGAAGTTTCTTACACTCTGAAGAATTATAATCAGATAATGTAAGACCATTTGTTGTATAATTCGGAACAACCCTAGTATTATAAACCATTTCTAAGAACTCAACAAACTCTGGATGAATTGTCGGTTCCATAGTTGACACTATACCATTATATTTCTATAATGAGTGGAGTACATTTTCATCTACCTCTCGTAGATGTCGCGCCCTTCGAAGTTTTATATTCTTTAATAATATTAAAGGTTCATCCATACTCTCTACACTACTGTATCATATTACCTATACAGTTAGCACGGGATTACCATGATTAATTCCTAATTTTAGGCTTCCCCGTTAGCACTAATAGAATTAGTACCCTCATTATTACTGAGTTGGCGCGATTCATTGATATTATCACTAACATCAAGGGCATTTTTGAAACTAATTAAATACCTATTGCTATTTGAAATGGTTTCTCTGTATATACAATTGGCTTACCTGCAAGTTCCATCATTTTTGCGATAAGCTTGAGATTTATTACATCAGCACTATCATCTTTCTCCGGTATACTCAATAGTTCTTTTACAGTTTCGTCATTAGTTGTCTTAGGATCCACTGCTATATCTTCTGGGAAAGAATCTAGCCACGATTTCCACGTCTTACTTACCTCTGGCCAAAATTCTCCACCCTTACCAGCAGAAACATAGCAAAACGGGCAAGACAGGTTACACTTCGTTCCTAGGCCGACGTCATAGAACTCACTTCTCTCTGGCTTAAGTTCCATTGTAGGTCCTAAGTCTAATCTAACAGTTTTAAGATTATGCCAAATGGAATAATAATTTAATCCTGGATTTCTTCTAATTCTTATTCCCCAATCTGTAAAATTCTTCATTATATTTCTCTTGAATAATTAGTGAAATCAATTGAATAACCTTTGAATCTCTCATTTGATTCTAGGAGTGCTTTTATTCCCTCACTGTAAAATTTCTTCACCTTTCTTTTCCAATGAGGATATTCTACTACTAGATGTGGCCGCCTGTTACATTCTCCCATATAAATAACTACGTCCAATTCTGATTCTTGACTATAACCAAAAACATCATCTAGTAAATCTTCTATCTCTTTTAAAATTTTCTTGTCTGGGTGATTTATATAACAAAACACCTCAGAACTACTGTTTGTAATTACATCTGTTACTGATTTAATTTTCATTTCCTCTAATTTTTTTTCATAGTTAAGGTTTTGAAAAGAAAAGGTTAAAGAATAATAATATAATCCAATAACCTCCCTTAATAATCAAATTAATAACTAATCACTAACCCATATCTTGCACTTCTATATACGTAAATCATAATTAAAATTTTTTACTTATTATTTCATATGCCATATCTCTTTTCTTAGTAACAGAGTTGGTTATCTTAGTCTCCTTAACATCAAACCACTGCTCTAGGTCCGTCGCTTTTGGAGTTACAAAATATTCAAAAGACTTATAAATCTCTCTTAATTTCTCTTTTATTTCTGCTTTTGTATATTTTTCCCCAACAATAAAAGTAGATTTTATTTTCTCTGCTAAATCCCAGTTAATATTTTGTCTAGACATTGAAGACTCAAATTCCTTTTCCAGCATATTTCTAGTATAGCTATTAGCACGGATTCTATTAATTCCTAAAGTCAAAATGTAATTCTTATATTCCATAGGTATCAAATCTAGTACTAACACTTTTAAACTCTCTGATAACCTACCAGATTCTAAACTATCGCACAGGAGTTTCATTTTATCTCGAAAAATAGTCATTGAATTAAACTCTTTTAAGAATAACTCTGCAGCTTTATCTATAACACTAGTATTATAACAATTCTGTAAACTAGAGAAAACTGTAAATCTATCAGCATAATCTACTTCCTGTATCTCAAAGGTTCTCATTTCAGATACCAACATTAGATTATTAAATACCGGTAACTTAGAGGAACCATTATGCCTATTTACAGCCACATAGTCGTCTTTGTAGTTTGAATTTTTGGCATCTTTTTCATACTTCGTTGCTAAAGATCCTCTAACTCCATCATTGGCTGCTGTTTTATATGCAGAAAGTAAATCATTAGTGCTTTCAATCTTTTTCTTTAGATAATTACTAAACTCCTCTGGACTTTTATCGTCTATTCTTAAGGTAATATACAACTCCGCTGAATTTTTCCAGGGATTCTCTACTAAACGCTGACGTCCTAAGATTTGCGGAAGGTCCATAGAAATATCCACAGAAAGACAATCAATATTAGCATTACTGAAAATATAAGATTTGGCATTTGTACTGTAAAAGTCTGCTCCTAGGTATACTGTCCTTGTACAGAAGGTAAACATCTTATGAGGTTCTCCATACTTTGGTACTTTCCCTATATACTCAATTTTATCTCTAACTTTTCCATCAAACGCCTTTCTAATCAATTTTTCATTCTCTTTTGTTCTAGATACTAAGACATTACACTGATCAATAGTAAGCTCAGAGGCCTTTATTGCTCTACAAATATCCTTAACCGAATTAACATAAATTACAGCTTCCTTAGATTGTATCTCCTGTAAATTTCCATTAGAGTCTGTAAAACGATAAGAATCAAAATTCCCTGATTTATACTTCTCAATAATCCTTTTAATTGCCTGTTGAATAGTATTACGTTTACCACAGTACTTTACTTCTAGGTGAGGCTTTATTACTCTCCCTGGTTCTTCACTCTCCCAATCCAACTCAAAATAAGGTAAGTCTTTAAATTCTTCAAGCATATCAAGATATTTCTCTAACATAGGAGTAGCTGAGACGAAACATACTTTTCTCAAAGACTTTAACTCTTCTACAAACTCTAATTCAGTGTCAGATTTAAACTTGGCGTCACAGAAAATTGATTGAAACTCGTCTATGACAATGTAAAAATTCTCTATATCCTTTCCAAGTGCTTCCTTGACATGTCTGAAACTATCATAAGTAACTAATAATTTACATGGCTTACCGGGAGAAAATGGAGAGGATTTACAAGAATTCCAGTAGGATCGTATGTTATCCTTAAGCTGCATAATCCTAGCCGCAGTTTCATTAACATCTACACTAGGTTGTGGCCTATTAGTTTCTGGTTTTGGGTCTCTGGAAAAATCCTTCTCAAAATTCGTAACCTTTTCAATCTCATTTCTTACGTAAAAAAGATTCCCTTGATGCTGATCCTCCTTATTCTCTAACAAAATACGCCTAGGACTACATAGGATAATGTTCATGCCATTCCTAATACAATTCTCTGTATATCCACAGCCAGTTAGGGTTTTGTTTAGGATATGAGGGAAATCGAAATCTGACAAATTATAATCAGGCCAATCACTAATGTACCTTATTCCCTTTGGTACTTTTAATACTTTTTTTCTCATAACATTTATTATTTTAATTATTTCTTTTTCATAAGTGAAGCCTCCTTAAAACAGTCAGCTTCACTATCTCTCTCACATATCAGGCGTTGAGAGTTTCTGGAAGGAGTTTTTTTTGATTTACAGAGTAACATTATCTTTAGAGATGAAAAAAAAGACATACATTAAATAATACCCCAATTCCTCCAAATTTTTTCCACGCCACGTTCCAAAAATTTTCCGGAATAAAAAATAATAAAATTTGCCATATCTTCACTTCAATAAAAGCCGTTAGGCGTTAGTGAAGTATTACTCGGTCGGATGGTTGGGGAAGCGTAAGCGGAGGCAGACCGAGTTTATTATTATTCTTTATCTTTATTCCCAGAGGGTCCCTGTTTCAGAGGCTCTCAATTGCAAAGGTTTTTTTAATGCAGAATCCGCTTGAAAAATCCCGCCGTCTAAAAACCCCTGAAAATCTTATATATGGAGAGAATATAACGACACATAAATTACAGTCATACCCTTCCGGTCTTAGCCGACAAAAAAGTGGATATTGGTCGGGGTAATAGAGACAATCGCCGGGGTGACTGATTTACTAGCCCATTGCGAGTTCGGGTTCACGTGTGCATCGATTCTCTCCCTTTTTTTCCTTTATGGAATCCCAGATACCTCTTCGTGGTGTATAGGACTAGTAGTACTAAAGTTATGAAGCTAAGATCTGGGCAAAGGCATTGAATTATTTTGATGCTGGAGTATGGTGACATAGAGATTTATTATTTAAATGTCAAAACGCCGAAACACATATAACTATTTAAATTAAGATAATGAATTTGATTTTGATTAAAGAAATTAGAGGAAATAATAATAATATATTAAAAATTCGATCAGGTATTAATAATTTTTAAAGCTATGAAAAATTCTGGTAAGTTTATGATTGCAGCTATTTCAGTGGGGACATTGACTTTGCTGGGATTCCTAGGTTATAGAAAGATGTCTAGTGATAAGAAGATTAATAAGCGTGAAGAAAAGGAGGACAAGGCATCTGTAGAGCTAGGTAAGACGAAAAGCGTGGATGACATCAGTGATTTAGATTCAGTTTTAGTATCATCGAAAAAAGAGGTTTATGGTATTTACAAAGAGGTATTGCTTAGTACTATACTGAGGAATAAGTCTGGTAAATATAATGAGCTTTATGAATTAACTGACGTCTTGGCAGAATTTACAGTTATCGTATCAAGAGGATTTTTATTGAATCTTGAAGTAATTGAGATGCTACCAAAAGATGAAGGTGAGTTTATTAAATTATTATACCGAATACGACTAATTAAGGAAGTAAGTCTCTTGTTAAATAGGAATAGATTAAGAAGGATCTATGGCAATCAAGAGGGACAAGAAAGGGTAGTCGTACCTGCCTCATCAAAGAAGAGAAGACCGAGAAAAAAGAAAGAGTACTTGGTATTAAATCTTCAAACCCGGCCAGAGGGTGTGAGACAGAGGAGATCGGAGCACTTTGTATAAAATAAAAATAGGTGGAAATTAAATCCACCTTTTCTTTTTTTTTTTTAGAATTCAAATCTCCTGACTATATTCTGTGCAGTACCAGAATTACGCTTTCCTTTTCTTACAAATGCTATATCCATATCACTATTCTTAGTCATTGCTGCATCTCTGCTTTCGTCTGAATCAAAGCCGCCACGTTGATTAAATAGGCTTGATTTACATACTCTTGCCTTTTCGAACATATGGTATACAGTTACCCTACATCGTTCTACGTCAGGAAGATTTTCTTTTAGCCAATCTTGTGCCATTTCATCTACTCCCCAATAATCTCCCACAACAAAATGGAAGTCTTCATCATTCCTAATAACATTCCTTAATACTGGAACGTAAAGTCTGTTAAATTCTTCAGAGGTAATTTCTCTGTGTCCTGAAATAAAATATGTCATATAAATTAAGTTTTTTCCAATCTTAAGGCTTTAAGTACTTATATATGAGTAAAAAATTTAATATAAAATATGAATAAAGAAAATTATATTATTCCAGAAGAGATTACATTCTATTACCCTAAGAAATTAGGAAAGGTTAGAAGGATAGAAGGTTTTGATAAATTGCCCGACGTTCTTCCAGCCGCAGTTTGTAATAAGAAAGATACTTCAATTAAGAAGTCTAAAGTAAAGTATAATTTAGCTTGTGTCTCCGGATATCAGTCAACTTATAACTGGTATTATGTTAAAGACGGAGAAGAGGAGATATTAGGAGAAATAACTATTAAAAACAATTCTTTTAATATAAGCTTAATTCCTAGTGAGATTTCCGAGGAGTTTTTATCACAGTGTTGCTCAGATTGGGGAAATAATTTGGGTTATAGGACGAGATTATTCCCAGTAATTATTGATTCCCCTGAGATACTATCAGCAACTAATGGTAAGCGGTTAATGGTTTTGTCTCGGTGTAGTGATTTCTTTCAAGCTTTATTAGAAAATCCATATATAATTGATGGAAAAATTAGAGGAACCTATAACTTGTCTTTTACTACACAATTCCCTGGACTAGTTGAGTTAAGGTTAGTGGATACGTCAAACCATAATTATAATCAAGCAAAAGAAAAGGGATATACTGTAGCTAAGAAAAAGACATCGAAGTGGATTCCTGGTCATTTATACACCAAGGGGAATGGTAACAGTTTTATATACTTAGGGGAATTTCAAAATATCATAGTAGATAGGCGTTATGGGACAGTAGAGAGTTTTGTTTCTTTACGAGAGAATAGTAATATCCTTAATAGTTGTAATGATCATCGTAAATTTAAAATGGGAAAAGTTTTTATTAATTTCCCTGAAGATGATGAAGTTAGTGAGTTTAAGGACAATTATGAAGGTGCACCATTAATAGAGTTTATTAAATTGAACTTACTAGATCAAAATACTTTCTCTGGTAGTTTAAGGTGTAGAGATTCATACAAGAGTCCAGTCACTGCTGTAGATATGGGAGAGGTTTTAGTATATGATAATAACCTAGACATAAATGCTGTATTAAAACAGATGACAATAGATCAGTTACAGTCTTTTACTAAACTGTCTGAGATCCCTGAAGAAAAGAGATTCTTATTATCATATTATCCTGAATTTGTTGAAAGTGGAAAGATAGATGAGTATTTGGATCTCTACTTGGAGAAAATGAAGAAAGAAATACTTGGTATAGGAAATTATTTCTACTATAGAACTCCTAGAAGTACCACCCCAGCTACTGCAGAGTCTATTAGGTCTAATTTAAATTGGTATTTTAGTGACATTTTGAGTAAGACTGTTTTTAATATCTCTGATTCTAAGATTAATGATATTTTAACAAAAGTTGCAGATTATTACAACGAACAGAAAAATCTTAAGAAGCCGTGAATGATATTTTAATGATAATTCAAGTTGCCTGTAATTCAGGAGAAGAATCAATTTCAATAAATAATGTGTCTGACTTAGATATTAGTGTTTTAGAGCCCATGTTGATAGATATTAAAAATCATCGTGGGTACTATCCTACTGGAAGTTATATACGTCTAGGTCAACCAACTGCTAGGGACTTATATAGATCTTATCAGGCGTGGGACATATTTGAGTCTCTTATTCCTAAGCCAAGGTCCGGTTTTTCAACAATTCTTAGTATTAAGTTATTTAAGGAAAAACCCTTGGAAATGGACATGCTCTGAAATCCTTAATAATGAAAATAAAACTTGAAAAATTATGGATAATATTAAAGATTATTTTAGAGCAGATGAAATCATTAATGCGAAAAGTTTTACAAGTGCAACAATAGTTTACACAAATGATCCGAAGAGAAGAGTAGAGCCCTCTCAAGTTGTAGTTGAGAAAATGAGAGCTACTACTGGCGATCATCAACTATTGCGGTCTGAGATATTCCTTCCGTAAGTTTAAAATTTATTAAGTTGTTCAATGTTGAGGCAGGTCTATTAAAGTAGGTCTGTCTCTTTTTATAGGAGATAATATGAGTAAATTAAGAGATTATATTTTACAGTATAGTCAATGTCCGGTGGATCAGTTGTTTAGTATATTAAATAATTCCACTGATTTGACAAGAGATGAAAAAAATATTATTTACATCTATCTTAATCCGAAACCGATAGCACATATGGAATTGCCCGGAATAATTACTAGCAATAGGGGAAATCATCAAGAGGGCTATTTGACGGAAAACTTAGGAGAGATTCTTATATTACTTCGGGCATACAGATCTAGTCAATATAGTAGGTTTATTCTTCACTTACTCCATTCTTATGTACAAAATAGTAATGGTATCTATGTAGAGAATGATCCAGAGTTTGATAATTGTAATTGTGGGCTATGTGGCAAACTTATTCATAATTATCCAGTTTGGGAGGAATTGTGTAATTTAAACCCATCATTTAAGGAACAAGAGAGAAAAGAATACTTAGCCTACGGAAACAATCAGAGTACTCAGCATCTATGTTTAAATTGCATGATACAGCTAAATGCATTAGATAGATTGCTCAAAAACCTCGAAGGATCTGGTTATCTTAGTAATTTTAAATAATAAAAATACCAATGAAACCGGATGATATTCTTATATATGAAATTGAAATTTGATTCATTGTTTTGGTTTAATTAGTTTTGTTAAATTGTTAGTGAGAGATTAATGGAAAGAAATTTTTGTTAATTTCTCATTAATTTTACTGTAAAAATATGGCAAAGAAGATTAATTATAGGGAGAGTTTTTATTTCCCAGATATCCCATACCAGCCTTATCCGATGTACTTAATATCCAATTCGGGTAAGCTAGTTAATTTTAAATCAATAGTATACCCTTCTACAACATCAGTAAAGAAGTATACTAGGAAGAAGCAATTACGTTTTAGGAGTCAGCAGGCAAAAATATTTGATGCCCTAATAAACGTTGGCTATTTTGATCCCTTAATTGTTTATAGAGAGTTTCCTATACCTATTCAAAACTGTTATAGGTTAGAAGGACAAAAAAGGTTGTATTATATTTGTGACTATTTCTTTCCTACACTGAACCTAGTAGTAGAGCTGGATTCCGATTATCATGATAGTCAGACAAGGGATCCCGATGCGATAAGGGATAGTTATATTAAGTCTGTCCATGGGTTGGATATATTTAGGATAAGAGATTTACAGAAAGAGGCAGTTCAGAAGTCAAAGTTTAAGGAATTAGCCAAGTTGATGAGAGATAAGAACCCAATATCCTCTCCGCAACCTTTAATCTTTACGACAGACCTGTATAGCTACTTAGATAAAAAGCAACTGTGAGGCTGGGATTACCTTACTTATGAGTTAAATTTAATAATAAGATATATATGGTTAGAATTGTTTCGGGAATAGATGGAAATAGTGGAAACTTTTGTGTTACGATAAGTTCTCCTTTAGTTGAAAAATATTATACAAACCTATGTGGGATGATGAAAAATGATAAAATGTCACCTTCTGGTCTTACTATTGATAAGGTGGCAAGTGATTCTGTTCTCATTCAGTTTCCCCCAAAAGGAGGCGTAAATCCTATTATTGGTGAACTTGAAGGTGGAAAAGCAAAAGTAGATGCTTCAGCCGCCGAGCCATTAAATAATGTTCTTGATATAGCTAGGAAATTTGTTATGGGTGCAATAAAACATTGTACTAAGTCAATTGAATTTATTCCACTTTTTGATTTTACGGGTGACATTAGGAATTATTCTTTTGAAGAAATGAAGACTGATATTATTGAGGCCGTAAAAAATAAAAGGAATTTATGTATTATTGACAAATTTCAGGCTTACCTAGATAATCAGAAAGATCAGAAGTATGAATTTAATCAGTATCTAATTGATTTTAATTCTAATCCTAGTGAATATTCTGATTTTGTATTAATGGTTCAAAATAACAATTTATCTGAATTAAGAAAAATTTATAAAACAAAATTAAAAAGAACATCTTGGTTCTAAAGAGATTAAGAGGTATAGTAATGATAATATTATTGTACCTTTCTTTTTTCATTTTTAAAATAAATTTAGTATGGAACAAATAAGTAATTCTGTGGCCATCATTTCTGGAGGCGAACCTATTCCAGCAGGATTTGAAGATGGCATTAAAATTGCATTAATGGGTTCAAGTGATTTAAATGTTTCGAGTGAGTTAGATTGGTATAGTAAGTTTGCACAGGGAGTTGCATTAATTACAAATACTGAGCCAGGAAAAGGTATTATTATGTATAGAGGTATGAAGTTTTTATTAATGAGCTGCAAGTCCTGGAACCCTGCTAACCCTGTAATATCTTATGACAATCCTGAGTTTGTAACAAAAATAAGTATGGACCTTGATTATGCTGATGCTGCTGACTGTATTTTCTTTAATTTCCTAAAGAAGAGTACGGCCCAAATGCCTCTTACTGAGTTTTGTCTAGCATCTCGATCGGGTAAAATGATATGCAGGTGTCCAAATGATTATGTAAATTATGGGGTTGTAAGATGCATCTGTGAAAGATATAATATACCTCTTCTTCCTGGTGCAGCTACTAGCGTATTGAGTGTTTTGCAGACAATGTGGGCTTTCATTCCTAAATTTCAAGAACTACAGAGATTTAGACTACCAGAGTAATGAGAAGCCTTGTAATTTTGAAGGGCTTAGTAAAAAGAAATAAAATTGATTGGGTAAAAAGAGAAGGATTATTTAATTTCTTACTTGATATAGATTCAGTAAAGAGATTATATTACCGACCAGATTATAGAGGTGGTAAAGATTTTTTAACAAGATCTTATGATGACAATGTGTACAGAGTATTTATCCAGGCATTATGTTCTCGCTTATCTACTGGTACATTAATTGTTGTAGATATGGACAATGAATCAGTATCGACCGTAGAAGAACTGGCAATGATATATGGGTATAAGGTGTTTTACCATGTCGAACCTACTCCATTTGATTATGTTAAGAAAAATAAAAAATACTGTACTTATCAATATGTCCCACAATCAGAGGAAATGCTAAAAAGAGAGGTAAGTGAATTTAATAAACTTTCATTTATAGAAGAGGATTTGATAAATTCTTATATAGACCTAGAGAAATATTGGAGATATCAATTACAACCTATAAAAGTTGATAACAAAGATAGTATATTACATGTGTCTGATTTACACTCTCATTGGGAAGTATTGAAAAGAAATATACCAATCAAAAAATTCCCTTTAATAGTATTCTTAGGCGATTACATAGATGGACCAGAAGAAGGCGGATCAAGAAGATTAATCAATTTCGTCTTAAAAAATAAAGATAAAGAGTCTTTTGTTTTCTTAGAAGGAAATCATGAACTAAGACTAAGAAAATACCTAGGATATATCTATTTAAAGGGAAGGGGAAAGAAAATTGTATCGGAAATATTGAGAGCAGAGTTGTCGGAGGATTTTCTGCAAAAGACATCTCATGAATTTTCCGACATAAAAATGATAGATGCTAAAGAAATTTTACTGGAATTAAATGAAACGTTAAGAGAGTTTATTATGTATGAAAGAGATAATATTACATTTATTTGTACTCATGCAGGTTTGAAGTGGAAAGAACAACTAAGCCCTAAATATATCGGAAATGTAATATACTCTACTAGAAATACTGAGAGAGTTGACGAAGCATTCTCGACTAGGTACAGCAAATGTGATTTATGGTCAATTCATGGTCACTGTAAATATAATAATATAAATTTTACAAAATTTCCTCGTGTAGTTAATATAGATACTGAAGATGAAAATAAGGTTAATTATTATATTAATAGACCAGGAACTAGATCAGAGTTTTACATCTTAAATGACAAGAAACATGGCAAGAAATGAATATGAAGCTGTTTTAAAGAAATTGACAGCATTAACCGAAGAACATGGATTGGAACTTGGTATTTTAAATTTCCTAAACAAGCTTCTGGAACTAAAACATACGAAACCAAATTTTAGGTTCACTCCATCGGTGCTAGACAGAGAAATTTTTAGTAACTGTGTATACCTAGAATTAGATGAATTTGATGAGTATAGTAGAGGAGTATTAAAAGAGTATTGTTCCCTCTACCCAAATTCGATACTTGAAAATCTTTGTGGTGTTTTACCAGAGGCATATTATAATATAACTGGGAAAGATAACCTAGAAAGTTTTATTAAAAAGATATATGATACCCTTTAAACCTTAATTATGACATTAAACTATTTTGAGGATAAATGAACATTGAAGAAAAAATTAGATATGCAGTAGCGAAGATTAGAAATATTATATACTACCGTCTTGAAGTAGAAGAGAGTATGCTAGACGATAGATATAGATGTCAATACATGCATGTACTAAGAAATTATCGGAAATCACTTTTAGGTTTAATAGAAGAATTAGACAATACCGACACTAGGAAATCGTTTTTTAAAGGAATAATAGATATAATTAATCCTAAGGTAAAAACGGATGAATGTAAAGAAACTATAGAGGCATTAAAAGATTATTACGATACATATGTCAAGCAGTAAGAGAAAAAAAGAAAGAAGGCAACAGAGATATGAGAGAAATGTACAAAAGGAAGTAACTCATAAGAAAGAAGCCTGGGAAAGAGGAAAACTTATTGAAGAGAATCATAATCAAGGACCTTATTCTGCAGAGTATACTATAGCGGTTTCAGAGAGACTATATAAATATATTCTACAAGAGAGGGATAGAGCTTTGAATTCAGAAACCCCAGATGTAGATTTTATAAAGGGATTTAGAAAATATAAGATGAAGATACAAGATATGATATTACATTGGAATCCTGAAGTCCCTAAAACTAGACAATACGAATCCTTAAAGAAATTATTGGAAGTTTATTGGGACGATGTAGTAGCTAATCTGAATTTCACCTCATTAATTAAAGTTGAATTATGATAAATGACAATGTATTAATAAAAACTGAAAGAGCTAGGGGTCATAGGTATGATTGGCCTGATATAGTTATAGCAATGAAAGAAAGAATGAAGGAGATGAAGTTAGGTTTTCCTGGTATAGGTAACGACCACATGTCCCTAGTAACTTTCGACCAGATAAAAGAAGGAGATTTATTTATTTGGGATATTTATTGTGAAAGCTTTTATAGGGGAGACGAAGCACCTATACTATTTAAAAAACTTCCAGATAGTAGATATGAAATTGAAGGAATCGGTTATGGAATTGATTCAGAGCGTGATCCAGATAGAATAAATTATAGGTGGAAGGATATTAAAGATAGTGTAGACATTTCCCCGAGTACATTAGTTTTTCGAGTAGACGTAAGACCTAGTTTGAACGGTGGGCCAGGTTACTATTACTTCTTTAAATCTTATAGAGATCAACGATATTAAAAAATTAACTGAAGAGGATGAAATATTCCTCTTTCTTTTTAACCTTGACTAAACACAAACAATGAAAACAACATTTTTCAGTAGGATTGTTAAGTATTTTAGTAGTTTTCCTAGTATACTTAGTGAAAATAGTACTAAATTACTAGCACTTCTTATTTCAGCAGTAACTGGTGGGTTCTTAGTAGCAATAGTAATCCCCTTTGTATTGATCTGGGATGTGACAACAAATGGATACGTTATGACAGATCTATTAGAATTAGGGGTATTCTTATTGTGCGTAGGTGGATTCATTTTTGGTGCAGGGGCTAATATTAAAGTTCCTGAGGTAAAAGAATTCTTAGAAAATAGAAAAGATAAGAAACTACAAGACCTCGAGGACAATTGTGACTGTAATCGCGAGAATGAAGAAAAAGAAGAAGAACGCTAAATCAAAAAAACACCAGTCTTTTCCTTTAATCTTCTTATATAGGAGGGAGAGACGTTCACTCTCTCGTAATTAAAATTGAAGAAATGGAAATAAAAATGTATTTTGGTTTAAGTGGTGCGATGAAAGGTGCCACAATTAGATCTGATTTGAAGAAAAATGAAAGTGCTGACGTCATGTATTCAGCCATTAAGCCTTGGAAGAGCTACCAATTCGGAATTTTTAATGGCCTAACAGAATATAATGACTTAAATTACAGCATTCTTCACCTAGTACGATTGAGGGATTTTATGGAAAGAAATCTTCACCCTAATCAAAAAGATCTGCTTATTATTGAGAGGGGTATTACAGATTCACTTTTCTATAGATTCTACAACGATGAATTTCAACTAGGAACAGGTGGAGAAATTGATGAAAAATTAGTAGAAGAAGCAGTGAAACAAGAAGAACTGCTATTACTTCCTAGTTTTTTAAAAATTACAAAAGTACTTCTTATACAAAATGACAAAGATTTCGTAAGAGACGTCGTTTTGAGAGAGAAGTATAGAAATAAAACATTTAAAAATGATCCTGAATTCTATTTTGATCAACAGAAAAAGTACATAGGGTTCACTAAGAAGTATAATCAAATAGATCAGGAAATAGTAGTTAACAACGCCGAGGATTATGTTGAAAATGTCCTTGGTGAAAATTGGGAATCTTAAATTAAGGAATTTTTTGATATGGAAGATCAACAGATTATTGTCTTAAAAAAGAAGAATCGATTACCAGAGTCTTTTGACCCTATAAAGATTCATAAAGCTATTCGTAAAAGTGCTAATAGAATTCTAACATTCCTAAGCGATGCAGAGTGTGAAAAAGTGTCAAATATCGTATTGCAAAAGATAGGGAAGGATAAAGAAGTAACAGTGAGAAGACTTCATAACATGGTAGAGGTCGCACTTGATGAAGCTGGTTTTCCTAGAGTAGCAGAGTCATATCGTCAGTATCGAAACTATAAAGAAGATGCTCAGAGGATTATGGAGGCAGTCGATGCTAAGACACTGGAGTTATCTTATAAAGAAGATAGAAGTAATGCAAATGCAGATTCTTTGTTAGTATCAACCAAAAGAAGTATTCTGTTTGGAGAACAACAGAAAGAAAGATATAAAAGACTCTATCTTAATCCTGAGGAATTAGAGGCATATGAAAAAGGATATCTTTATATTCATGATATTAAGGATAGACTGAGTACTTTCAATTGTGATCTTTTTAATCTAGGTCGTGTTCTTAAAGGCGGATTCACCCTTGCTAATATTGATTATACAGAGCCAAAATCCCTTGCTGCAGCGATGTCTGTGTCTACTGATTTAATTTCAGCTTATGCAGGCCAACAATATGGAGGCACGTCTATTCCCCAGATAGATGAAGTTTTTGCTCCTTACGCCGAAAAATCCTATCGCTTTTATCTTAATCAATATAATACTATTGTTACAGAGGCTGGAGGAACATATGATGAAACTAAAGCAGATTCCTACGCATATGAGAGAGTAAGACGAGAAGCAGAGCAACAGTACCAACATATGGAGCATAGTATGAATAGTATTGCTTCTAGCCGTGGTGACTATGCATTTATTACTTTTACTTTTGGTCATGGAACAGATAGGTGGAGTAGATTAATTTCTAATGTATTCCTTGATGTTCGTAGGGGCGGCCAAGGTAAAGAAGGCGGTAAGGTTCCAGTTCTTTTTCCCAAGCTTGTATTTCTATATGATTCAGAGTTACACGGCCCCGGTAAAGAATTAGAGAGCCTCTTTGATAATGCTGTTGAAACTGCTAAGCAATGTATGTATCCTGATTTTCTAAGTCTTGATGCAGGATATATCGGTGAGGTATATCATAAATGGGGGAAAATAATTTCTCCAATGGGTTGTAGAGCGTTCTTAAGTCCAGAGTTTAAGAATTCTGGTTGGATATACCCTCAGGATGAAAATGATGAGTTTGAGATTTATCGTTGTAATCTTGGAGTTGTATCTTTAAACCTCCCAATGATATATCAAAAATCAAAGAGAGACAAAACAAATTTCTTTGATGAGCTTGATTATTATATGGAAATAGGAAGAGGTATTGGAAAGAAGACAGCTGAATACCTCTACAAATTTAAAGCCTCTTGTGACCCGCTATGTTTTATGCAAGGTGGTTTTGATGGTGGAACATTGGGGGCAGATGATTGTATTGAACCTGTTCTTAAGAAATCAACTATTTCCTTTGGATACGGCGGACTTCATGAATTAACAATGCTTCATCTTAAGAAAAAGTTATCTGAGGATCAAAGTTTTGCTATTGAAACTATGACCCATATTAACGAAAATATAGAGAAGTATAAAAAAGAAGACCATCTTATCTGGGCAATCTATGGCACACCAGGTGAGTCTTGGTTACCTCTGGCATGTAGCCAATTCATTAAAGAATTCGGTAAAATTAAAGGAGTTACTGATAAGGGCTTCTTCACAAACTCATTTCATGTCTGTGTTGAAGATGATATTACACCAATTGAAAAGATAAATATTGAGTCTAAGTTCTTCCCACTATCAAAGGGTGGATGTATTAATCATATCCGTATTCCTTCAATTGCTCCTGAGATGAATAAAGGAATTAAAGATCAAATACGATACGCAATGTCTCTTGGTCTTTATCATTCTGTTAATCACGCTCAAAATAGGTGTACAGATTGTGGAGCACATTGGGTAGGAGATGATAGCTTGCCTTATGAGGAAAACTACACTTGCCCAGTGTGTGGATCACTAAATACTATTGGTATTAGAAGGATGAATATTCGTCCCCTCTAGAAGTAATTTTAGAGTAAACAGACCGTGAACCTAGAAATCTAGGGTGTCATAGCAAAAGAAAGAAGCTATGGCTAACAGGGAAAGCTAAGTTTAGAAATAAATATGCTAATCCTGTGCCAAGTCCAGAAATGGAAAGGTGCAACGACTATCCTACGACGTTAAGAAATAATTTTAACTGAGGAGTAGATTTAAGGTGAAACTCCTTATATCGAAGTGCGGTCCTTCCTTTTACGGGAAGATGATATAGTCTAGCATTTATAGAAATATAAATTATAAGCAGAATGGATACCTAGGATTTAGTAAAACTGTACAAGGAAAAACCAAATTCAATGATGGAAAAGAGCAAGAATTTAAAGTTCGTAAAAATCTTTAATACAATGAATATGCCAGGTATTATTATTTAAGTATCTGGTATATTTTACTAATTATGATAACATTAAGTAGTATAAAAAAATTTCTAGAAACATTTTTCAATTGGGATTACTGGCATCATCTTTATCCAATCAAAGGAATATCACCAGAAATATCAATTAGGTACAAGATCAACAGAAAAGGAAGAATTTTTGATACACTCAGAGGAAAATATATTAAAGTTACTCCTTCTGAAGATTATCCTACAGTTATGCTCCGAGAAAGTTCTGGAAAGATTTATAAAAAAGGAATTCATTTATTAATAGCCCAAACATTTTTATCAAGACCCTCCGAAGAGCATACAGAAGTAGATCACATTGATAGAGATAAAAATAATTATTCTATTGATAATCTTCGTTGGGTAACTTCATCAGAAAATAAAAAGAATAGAAAATTTTCGGAGAACTCTTATAAATATTATAGAGTATGGGTGGAGTATGATATAAATGACCCTAGAAAGATATTATCGGGACCTATCAGTAATGAAGATTTTTTTCGAAGATTTGGCATTAAGGATCCCCCAAAAGAGATATTAATGGGAACTTCAAAGTGGAAATCTTTTCTAATCAGAGAGGAAAATTTATTTAATAACTTTAAATTTGACGTAGAGTGGAAATTGATTCCAAATAGTAATAATAGTTATTGTTCTAGTCAAGGATTGGTACTTTTAACAGGACGAAAGACCTCTCCGTTAATTACTAGAGGAAAATTGACTGATTCTGGATATCGAGTAGTGAATATCAAGAAAAAGCTGTTACGTGTACATAGAATAGTGTACAGTTTGTTTGGTACAGAAGCGTTTAGTTTAAATTCTAAGATGTTTATTGATCATATAGACACTGATCGATCTAATAATGATATATCAAACTTGAAATTGGTTAAGGATCAAAAAGAAAATCTTAGTAATCCGCAAACTAGGTTGAAGTTAGGAAAATCGATTGTGCGGGTGGACTTAGAGGGTAATAAAATTACTGAGTTTAATTCTGTTGCACAAGCTAATTTATCTTTTGGGGTTGCAAGTAATAATTCCAATATTATTCGCTGTTGTAAAGGAAAACAAAAAACATACAAAGGTTATAAGTGGATGTATAAAGAAGATTATTTAAAACTTAGAGGGAATGAAACTAGCACATAAATATTTAGCTGACCTACTTAATGGTGAGGGTCTCCGAGATTGTTACTTTTTTACAATGTGTGACCTATCGTGTTCTGGCTGCTTTAATAAAGAATTATGGAATCCAGAACCTTCTTTTGGAAAACTTTGGACAGAAGAAGATTTTCAAGAGCTTCTAGTAAATGCTTCTAAACCTTACATATCTGGGATTACTCTTTTAGGTGGAGATCCATTTCATCCTGTAAATCGAGAAGAAATTTTGGATTTATGTAAGCGGTTTAAGAAACATTTTGGAGACTCTAAGACTATTTGGGTTTATACTGGTTATACATGGGAGAATATTGAAAAATCTAAAGATGCCAGGTATGAGTGTCTTAAGTATATCGATGTTCTATGTGAAGGCCCGTTTATCGAGAAATTAAAATCTCCTACTAAACCTTGGGTAGGAAGTGAAAATCAGAGAGTTATTGATGTAAAAAAATCGTTAAATACTAAAACTATTATTTTATGGAATTAAAAAAGAAGATGCCAGAAATTCTCAACTACATAGATTTTTTAGTAGATGGAGAGTTTAAAATAGAAGAAAGAGATTTAACTCTTGCTTTCCGTGGTTCTAGAAATCAAACAATATGGGAAAAGGATGACTCTGGTAATTTTATAAAAAGTAATTTGAATTAAAATGTAATCGTGGTAATAGTCGGGAAAGGTATATATATCGAATTATATGTATCTTCTCTTCTACTACCACATTATGTTAATTTTATATTAAAACATGATAAACTTTAGGATAAAAAAGCCACAATTTGTTTTAGAGCTATCTTCCTCTGGTGTGAAAAAATTAACTAAAGACGGAAAAGAAATCGAGAGGACTGAAACAAAAGATCTAGTAAATAGTAATGGAGTTCTTGACGTTAATAAATTTAAAAAACAAGTATTACCTGCTATAAAATCTTTCTGGGACAATAATAAATTCGGAATATGTATTGCAACTGCTTTGTACAGGAACATAAAAAACAAAGAAGAAATTTGCAAGCTAATAAAAGACGAAGTGGGGATAGATGTGAATATAATAAGCGGAAAAGAAGAAGCCATACTAGTTGGTCAAGCAGTAAAAAGAGAATGGCCTAATAAGAGAGTATTGATACTAGATTCTGGAAGTATGAGCACAGAACTTAGTTTAATACCTGATGGATGGTATAAAAGCTTTAAGAAAAATGAATCTATTTTCATTGATAAAGAAGTTCTGGAAGATTTACTAAAAGATAAAAACGTGTTGATTGTAGTAACTGGAATAGCTATGTCAAAAATAAAGGAGCCAATTCTTGATGCACCTAAGAAACTGAGATGGCATACAACACTACAAACAATATTGAATAAAATAGGAAATCACCCCGTTGTAGGAACTAGTGCAACTCCTGGTATTGGATTATTAGTATAAATCGTATTATCATATTACTTTAAATTGGACTACTTATGATAAAGTACATAAGGAAATATATGGGATGTGATTGTAATTAATTATTTTAGGGAGGGTGTTTATTAAATTATAAATGCCTTCTCTATTTATTTTAAATCTTATGAATAATAAACTTGTAAATGAATTTCTTGACTTTAGAAAAGAGTGTAAAGGAAAGTGTGTGATGTATATAACCATACATGACAAGAATACTTCGGAGATTGGAATATCCACGCCAAAGAGAAAACTAAGAGAGGATGAATTAGATGATTTCTTAAAGTACTTATTAGATTCTGCCAATTTTGAGGGTAGAATTAGAAAAAACGATGAACATTCTATTTGGAAAAAGTTAATAGATGATACTTATTCTAAAACTTTCTATAGATTTGGTTTATCGAATGCGAGGATTGAAGTAGTGTCTGTAAATATGTCAGATATAATTGGCAAATCGTAAAAACTCCGCTACAAACACTTCAAGGTCTTATTAAATGAGAGATGTTAATAAGGTAATAATTTAAATTTCAGGGATTAATAATAAACAAGATTACCTAAGGACATTTTTCAATAGAGAGATTATATAAAAAATTTATTTAAATTTATGAATGAAGACGATTTTTTGTTAGATGAAGAAGATGATCTTGAAGGTCAAGATTATGTAACTCCGGATGATATCGAAGAAGATACTGATGGAGAGTCTGAATCTGAGGAAAGGGAAGATGAGTCTGAACGTTCTCCTGCATTAACTGAAGAAGACTATGGAGGTAAGATGACTAAGGATGAAATCTATCTAAGTTCTGCGTATGATGATATTATGATGTCAGCGAAAAAGAACTTGGAAAAAGTTTCAACTGGAGGTGGTCGTATGTTCGATGGTAATATTGTTGATGCAGTAAGAACTATTATTGGTGCAGCTCCTAAAAATACAGCAGCAATGACAGTAGAGAACTATACTAAAGAATTTTTCCAAACTCAGGGACACAATCGTATTCCAGCCAGTGTTTATACCCCAGATCAACCGTTACGTGGAAGTGACTTGGATGATGAATTTGGAGGATCAGATGATAGTGGTTTTAATGAGGAGTACGCAAAAGAAGCAAGAAGTCAGATTGCTAGATTTATAAAATACCTAGCAGACAGAGACCTAAGTAAAGATTCTATTGTTAGTAAAAGAAGAAAACAAAGACAATTGCCTGCATTCATTATTTTCCTTTTCTCTTCTGGAATGTATGACTTAATCTTAAATTGTGAAACACTGCCCGAAGAATACAAAGTTCAGGTAGAAAATGCATTTAAGAGGATTCAGAAACAGAAGTATGATATTGTTGAGGCACTAGCACAGCGATATGAGAGTAAAGGAAGAAATGAGGTAGCTGCTCGAGTAAGAAAGATGGGACTAGATTGGTTTAGTAAAGAGCCAGCAGAAATTCGTAACTTAGCTGCATATGCTGATTTGAATTTGACATATGAGGATGTTATGGATTATCGTGAATTCCGTCCAAGATTTACAAATGCATCGAGAACAATTACACAAGATTTAATTTCAGACATGATTGAGGTAGTTATAGAGCCTAATAAGATTTATGAAAAATTAAAAGATAAAACTAGGGCCGACGCTATTGCTGATGTAAAACAAGTATATAAGGATTGGTCTAAGGAAAACACATTAGACTCAGAACTTGCCTCAAAAATCATTTGGAAAGATTTAAAATTAGTTAAGTAATGGTTGTTAATAGGAATAAAGTACTAGGGACTATAGAACCAGAGTATTTTGG
>Ga0326512_10000088_pt1 | contig 73296 bp, 117 predicted proteins | sample 1_2617_0518_D_FD_203652 | JGI IMG/M metagenome (GOLD analysis project Ga0326512, IMG submission 203652) | Bovine rumen microbial communities from UC Davis, California, United States - 1_2617_0518 | ecosystem: Host-associated > Mammals > Digestive system > Stomach > Rumen | place: USA...
GAATAATTTCGGGCTGTGCGGATGGCAACTTTCTCAGGTCTTTTCTCAGCATTTTAAGTGCCGTCCTTATCGCCTTATGGCACTCTGTATCAGGGTCTTGATCTATCGGTCTGTCGCTGTGTGTATAATACAAGATATTATCCTCAACCGTTTGTTCTACATCCGCCCTGCTGATTAAGTCCACATCTACCTTTTTGCTGACTTCAGCAATATGGTCTGAGTCATCGAGATAGTACATCGATCCGTAATGCGTACCTTCCTGCGTCAGAAGAATTCGTTTTACTTTCGAAATATCAACATCCGCTGAGATACCCAATGTGCCGTCAGAATCGAGATACACATCATTACTCTTCATTTCTTCCATTTTCTTCAAATTCCTCCAACATACGTTTTACGAATTCCCGGTCATTCATTTTTAGAGATTTCACAAATTCCGAATACGCATTATCTCTGGCTGAGTTATCGCAGACCAGTAATCTTAACTGGATGAGGTTTTGCAACATCCTGATAATTTCACATATTGCTATGATCCATACAGCTACAGTCATTTTGTACCTCCGAAACAGATTTCTTTAAATAACGGTAACTTCATTACTTCATCACAGAATGCTCTCCACTCAGGCAAACGATGATTCTTGCGCTGATTAACGATTGTTTTCAACTGCCTGTAATTCGTTGTCATCCCGGCAGTTAATTTGAATCCACATGGATTGCTGTAAAGAATCTTCAGGTACTGCTCCGTCTTTTCTTCTGTACCTGTCATGGAGTTGTACTTATCCACAAGTTCCTTCATGATGGAGATCATTCGTTTATCCACATAATCGATGTACTGCGTATCCAGATCAAATCTAGCGATACGATGCATAGTTGATTGACTTGAAATTATATCAAAGAAGTGGTATCTCTCAGCTTCCGTCCATGCTTTAACCGTAAACGTGAGATCGAACTGAACAACGATTCCACAGAGAAAATTATCATGACCAGATCCCGGTTCAGATGATCCAAGTGTTTTCACTGTAGATGTCACATCTGAATTCGGTTTACTTGCATCTGTAGCCATAGGATATTTACTTCTGCGGATTGCTTCTTCAAGTCCGTAAACCTGAATGTTACTCATCACTTCCATCTTCTATCACCTCAATTTCTGGTATAGGTTCGCCACCTGATTGGAATGCTTTCTCCCAATGATTTAATCCACGCACTGTCCTGATAGCATCCCAGATTGTTTCAGCTTCCTTGCAGTGTTTCGGCTTGCTCTCATACAGATAGCTGTTGCCGTAAGCTATAGCAAATACAGCTTTCATAACCTCCACGATCGCATCTCTGCGATCGATGTACCGTTCAAAAATTCTTTTATGATCTGGATTATCTGGCGAAAGATCTGTATACTGACTCGCTATATCATCCGCAAAGTCTGTAGCTTGTCTGTATCGCAACCTGAAAAATTCTTCCAAGGCATCCTGTGTCACTGCCATCTGCTCCTCAGTCAGAGTTATCTTGTACTTCCTCATATCAAATCCTCCTCCGTGAAACCAAAGGCATCGTAAGAATTTCTGTCGGCATACATAAGCTGTTCTGTATACGTACCAAATGTGTTTCGCTTTTCTGGTTTTAACGAATTTAGCAATGTCTCCCCGGAACGCTTTTTGTAATCGCATCCATTTTTTCTGATGCAGTTAAATAACGGGTCTGGAGACGTATAGTGGCATGGATTGTATGCGCAGGAATCGCACTTCATTCCGTAATCATCGCTCCTATCTCATCTACAGATTCTTTGACTTGGATGTAATTTTCGCCCTCTCCGTTAAACTGAATGCGCGTTGCTCCCTTATACTGCTTTCTCTGATCTGGATATACCGCGCATATGTTCTGCGTCTGGACGGCAGCTTCATCACCGCTCTGATAAAAATGTAACTTGATCCACATCACCACACCTCATCCATCTTCATCACTCCTATAGGGCATTAATCCCTCCCATTTTTTCAAAAACTTTTTCGTTTCTTCATCCATCTCATACTGTTTACATCTCCAGAAGTGTTGTCTGCCGTCATGCATTGTCATTATGCTATGATCAGACATATAGATTTCTTTTGCAGTGCAAGTATTATTCTTGGAGTTGTATTTGCAATCAGCAGCTGCACAATGAATTTTCGGCATCATGCACCTCCCCGCAAGTTGAATTTAGTCAATGTGAATATCGCGAGTACTATGAATGCAACCCCACCTATAAGCCATGCTAACACTGGAGTCTTTACCTCATCACTATCGGTTATAGTGAATAGCGCAGCTAACCCCATAGTGATGAATCCATATATGACAGCAATACCGATGACAACGCCGATTTTATAAAACGTGTCCATTAGTCAAATACCTCAACATTTTCCACAGTAACTTTAGCTTCATCGGAATCTTCTGCTATGAGTTTGTTCAGCATTTTTTGCCACAATTTTGTAATCTGTTTCACCGTTAACTCATGAGGAAATTCTTCTGGGATTGAACAATTGTTCTCGGCTAAAATTGTAACTCTGGTTTTCATTACTTAATTTCCTCCATGTCTTCTGGAAGGACATATCGCTTTGCATTATTTCTGTAGTACACAATCCCCACTTTCGGACGTTCTGTAATTCTCTTAAAGCAGTATCCATATTCGCCATAATCACAGCTTTCCCAACCCGTACCAATTATTCCTTTGACGTTAAGCAATCTGTATCCAACCAGAACTCCATCAAATTCACATTCGACACGTTCACGATATGTTTTCTCTACATATGACTCATCAAATTCAGAAAGATCGGCTATTTCAACGTCTTGACCCTTTTCTCGGTCAAATTTGTAAGCAATAGCTTTGGTATCGTAAGCGCTAACTTTTTTCTCTGTAATATATGTTCCGTCCCCGGCAAACATTTGGATATGAACACCATCATGAGCAAGATCCATGTATGCTTTGCAGTGAACTTTTGAAAATATTTTTATCATTTTCAGAATCTCCCGTATTCTTCTCCCATATACACAGGTTCAGGGGTTAATTCTTTGCTACATCCACACAGGAGTGCTACCCCTATTAACAGCAAGATAAATAATTTCTTCATACGATCTCCCGGAACGTAAATGTCCTTTCATACTTTATGACCCTTGGATAACAAAAAAGTTGCACGGCAAACTCCAATCAATCTCGCTTTGTAATGGCTTGCTCACAATTTCCGTAAGATATACAGGAATCTCTTCATCACCGATCCTTAAAGTCCCTTTTGTCTGACCTTCATAAGATATTTCGATAGTTGGGTTCTTCATAACAATTCAAAGTCCTTGTTTAAGATTGCAATTTCTTTTGATGTCTCCCAGAGTGAATTTGCTAGTAGTTGCACCAAATCATCAACTCTCATACCTATAACCTCGTCATATATAGTTACATATGCAGTTTGCAAACCATTTGTTTTCATCCTCCTCATGCCATCGAGAGCGTCATGGATTTGTTTTCTTCGTTCTAGCAATTTTTTCAATTCAGCCCGATTTTTATTCGCTTCTTCCAAAACCTCATTTGTCATTTCAGATCATCCTCATGGTATTCTTCGCAGTCATCTTCAAGAACCGTATCGAGTTTATCGTCTATGTTCCACATTAAGATATCCACGATCTGGCATTTTTCGATATCTTCTTCAAGCGCACTCTTGACAGCATTCAATATCTGTCTTCTGGTTACTATGTATTTCTTTGGCTTGTACATTTGTTTCACCTCATATTTCATCGATAATTACAGTTCCAATCGGATAATAAATCACATGACGTTTATTATTTTCATCGTCAAAAATAATTCTGTTATCGTCATAATCTACATCAAACTTCCCGGAATATGTTTTTAAGAGATTACCAGTTGCATCGTAAACTTCTACACTACGCTCAATTCCGTTGTTAAAATTAGATTCCTGACTCTTAAATGCTCGTTTTCCTGACGCTGTATTGTTGAAATAAAAAAGCATGATACCTAAAACAATTCCAGATAAAATAATTCCAACTAAAATTCCTGAAACAGTACTTGAATCAGCAATATCAGCGATCATGAAAGCAACTATCATGATAAATGCTGCAATTAACGCAAAAATAATCCATCCTACTACTGTCATTTCAACTCCTCCAGTTCTTTCTCAAAATTTGCAATATTCTTTTGCAACCTTTCTTTCATCAGCAGAAGCATTGTATTGATCTCAAAATCACGTGGATGAATTACTTCATTCTGAAGCTGTCCATTGACTATACGAATGCCATTAAAAAATGCTTTGCTTTCATTTTTTTGCCATAACGATACTTTTTCCAATTCGCGCTTATTTGTTTCGATCTGCTGAAGAATACTCCCGGCTTTTGCATATGTTTCTCTGGTCATGTTTTCCCTCCTTAAATGTCAAATAATTCTTCTACAGTCCATCCAAGTTCTTTCGCAATCATGAGTGCGTTTTTCAGTTTCGGTTCTCTCATCCCGGTAACATATCTGGATATCGTAACCTCGGTCACATCCAGACGTTCTGCAAGTTCACGCTGAGACATATTTTTGCGGTCAAGGCATTCTCTAATTCGGTTTTTCATTTTATTTCTCCATCAAATCAAAAATTGTCATTTGCCCTTCGATCTGCTCTTCTTCAATAATTCTTGAACGATATCTGATTACATCTTTTATCGGAACTCCGTTATATGTCATATTGAACATGGCACATGAATTCCATTTCTTTCTCCAGTCTGTAGCTTCACTACTAGATTCTCCGTAAACACTACACTTGTAGTAGTCTCCACGTTTCACAAGATTATTGCAGTCCCCACATTTATTTGACGGATGACCAGAACCAAAAAAATTATGCATTCTCTCAATTGGTTTCATACTATGTCTTCCCAACGGCATCTCAAGAGCATTTCTTCCGCAATAGCCCTGAGTTCCTTTTCCATCTCCACAAGGTTGAACTTTGTGCTAAATGAATACTCTCTTCCTTTTTCACAATGCGAATTTGTTTGTCTGTAGTCATTTGCAATTTTCTCTAACTTTTCCAGATCGATTTTTTCGTTTAATCCAATCAGATCATCCACAATAAGAAATGATTCTGTATCGCTCATACATTCAGTCCCTTCACATATTCACGTTGTTCTGGCGTTAAATATTCATAATCTTCAAAACGCTCAACAGAATTAAATATTGGTTGCGAGTTCACATATCTCTGAAGCTTTGTCAAAATATGTCCTTTTGGAAGAGAATACTTTTCATAAATTCGAACATCAGGCGAATAACCAAGCTTCCGTAATGTGTATACTCGTTCCAGATCTTGTTCCAGTGTGGTATCAAAATTAGTCAGACAGTAAACAATCATCTTACTTCTGCCCCATCCAGTTACTTCTTGGAAGGTCTTGAATCTTGGAACTATCATGTCCTTATCCTGATATCTGTCCCATGCAAAATGAATTTTCTTGACCCGAATTTTACGGATATATTCGGCTTTCTCCTCAGTCATTAATCTGATGTCCACGCCTTGTGAAAAATCTACATAGGCTTTACTGTCTATCAGTTGCTGAAGATTATCTTTCCAGTCTGGAACAGCTATGGGATTTGGATCTAACAGAACGATATTTTTCTGACCGCTCCAGAATTCCGATAATGGTGCTACTGTATATGCTTTCCGTCCTTCCTTATCTTTCACAATGCAGAAAGAACATCCACGAGGACAACCTCTGGTCATGTATCCATATGCAGTGTCCATAATTCCGTAAATCGAATAATCTGGATATTGATGTTCCACTTCTTCCGGGAGTAAATGATCTCGTTCCTTGTGATATATTTCCTTGCCATTCTTATCCAGATCGATACAGTATCCAGTGCCGCCCTTAATAACTTCATCAGCATCCACGAAGTATTCATAATCAGGAGTGAAACTGAATACTTTCGACATATAAACTTTGTTGTAATGTTTCTGAAAAAGTGGCTGTACCCATTCAACAGAATCGCCAAGATGTTTGTGATAAGCAGAAATTTTCATGAGAGCGATATTCGGGAAACCATTGTGTCCATCGACATCGATAAGCCCAATTTGCTCTTTCTTTCTTTCTTTCTTTCTTTCTTTCTTTCTTGGCGATTATGTTATCCATTTTTCTCCTGTCAAGTATTTTCGTGTTCTATTTCAAAAAATCCTCAATCTTATCTCCACGATCTCTTTTTGTTCCGTTTAATCGATTCCACGATATACGAAGATTCTTCAGATGCACGTTCTCTAGCTTTTTGCAATGCAGACTTTTCTTTCTCATATTTCTCCTGATAGGCTCTCCATTTTTCACACCGATCTACATGGTGACAATTGGGTTCTACAGTGCGATTTTTACAGTCAGGTCTGCATGGTGCTTGCAGTTTAGGCACATTCCTCACTTCCTTTTATTCAGTTTTTGTAAAAATTGGAAATCCGCAGATGATAGAGATATGGGATGAGTTATGGATATGGGATCTGCGGTTGTAGAAATGCTCTATTTTAATGAAAATGTATTTACCCTATAAGTTGTCTACCTCGGACGTTTTCTTTCGATTCTGAGTCTTTAGAGGACGTATAATACCGAAGTCTCCAGTGTAGCCAATCTCGTTCATGTAAGCTTTTACATCCTCGTACTTTGCATCGACAATAATCGGTATCCGATATGGACTATTTTTCAGTAACTTGAACTCACTCTTCGCAAGTTTCTTCATTGCGTCCTGTAGTGGTATGGGCATAGTATTCTTTCACCTTTTCTTCGATGCTATCGGCGTATTCAATTAGCTTCTGCCCAGATTCATACGCCAACTCAAGATCTTTCTTTGTCGGCATCGATAACGCAGAAAGCTGAAGCTGATATCCCTGATTCCGTACCAGAATACTGAACATTCTGTAGATCTCTGGATCTGTCATAGATTATTCCTTCCCGGTTGAACCTACACCACCAGTGCGTACACCAGATGCATTATCATCATCAGTGATATCGAATTTGATGAACAATCCCTGCGCGATGCGATCACCTGCTTTATAGCGGACAAGCTTTCCAGTTGTGTTCCAAAGAGCGAGTTTAATGTCTCCGTCATCAGATTCATTATTTGCAAAATCGCTGTCGATTACAGCTACCCCGTTACTAAACAGCACTCCATCTTTGATTCCGACAGAAGATCTTACTGCAAGCAGAAGCACTTCTCCTTTATCCATGATTGCTTTAATGCCTGTCGGAACGATACGTCTTTCTCCACCATAGAGATCCAGATCGTAGCACAATGAAAAATCATAAGCAGCTGACCCTTCAGTCTTTCTGACCGGGAGAACGATCTTCTCATATGCTTCATCTGCACCATCGAATCCGTTATTAAATGCATCCTTGTGAAAACACTCTTTCTTCACCTTTTCAAACTTCACTGTCTTTAACCTCCACGTATTTTAATCTTGTTACTGAGTACATCTTCATGCTTTTTACTGTGCGGAATTTTACCATCCCTAACTTTGCCAAGCGATGCAATGCATGATCCACTGTATTTCTGGTTAACCCTGTGCCGATAGATATTTCTGTAACAGATGGCAATGAGTTTTCCTTTTTGGCGAAATACAGGATGAACTCATAAATGTCCTTATGGGACTGCGTTAATTTACACGGTTTATCCATATAGATACCTCGCACGATGTCCACATCAAGTAATACCAGAACTTCCTCATCACGGACGGATTTTCAAGAATGCTCGTCTATTTTCAATTTGCCAAGGATGCTCATGTGTACTCCAATACTCTCTCGCAGCTTCCTGCGCTTTCTGGACATTCAACAGAGCAGCTGTCTTGCATTTCTCGCACAGGCGATCTCCTTCATGTTCTATCGGTTTTCCACAGGTATAGCATATACCCATAGATACCCATTCGGAGCGATTGATCCCGGCATTATCCGTCCTTCTGTATCTGCGGTTGTAAACGTCATTCATTCTGCGCATATTTTTCAAACGGCACTCGTTGCAATAGGAGTATTTATATCCGTCAGGAAGCTTACGTCCACACTTGATGCATTCATGATTAGCGATGCGTCTTTCTGTCCGCAACTTATAATTCGCCCGGTTTCTGGCTCTCAAGGCTTTTCTTTGCTCATCATTCATTGCATCCCTGTGCTTCTGCTGAGATTCTCTGCGTTTTTCCAGACACTCAAAACAGGCTGCTTTGCCTTTGACTACCCGATTCTGACCGCAATATCCACATATGCCTTGCGATGTATAGTACGCTCTCCGTTCGCGCTCATACTCAGTCAATTCGGCACGATGCCTTTTATCATACTCGCGTTTATATTCTGCTCTACGCTTCTTTTGTTCTGGAGTATATGTGCGCTCCAATGCACTTTTCCGCTGAGACATCTTGCGTAAACATTCCATGCAAGCTGTGCGACCTTTGACCGCAGGTTTCATTCCGCACCTGACGCAGATGCCCAATGCCTTGCGTTCCTGATACTCCTGCCTACGTTTTGCGTTTAACTCCTCTTTACTTTCCCCCATAATTCCCCTTCCATCTTCCGTTTTCCTGTGACTATGTCATCCGCTACAAAAAACATAGCTGTAGCCCACTGCTCTGCGAGACTTCCAGTGCCACCGTATTTTCGGGAAAGCGTTCCCATCGCATCACACACCTGACTCCAGTACACATCTGACTCTTTTACATCTTTATCCGTCATCAACATATAGACGTAAGCTGCGAACTCATACGCGAAGGATGCGACATTATCACCTTCGGCTTTTCTAGCTTCCAGAGATGATTTGTAATCAACCTGCTCTCCCGGCTTTATATCATCCAGACCTTTAATTCTTCCCCAGAGTTTCATCAGCATCTCTTTTTGGTCTGGATACTCATTAAGAACTTCGCCGAATACCTTTGAGAGATCTGTTTTCTTGTACAATGCTTCCTGCATGGGTCACCTCATGTGAATGGATTGTCTTCGTCCTCGACAGTTACAAAACCATCACTCTGCGGATCGAATCCGTAATCGAAATCGAGATCGTCACCTTCGCCGAAAATACGCTTTGATTTCTCGTCATAAGCCACGGTAATACCCTTTGTATCAATCTTCCCGAAAAGCCTATTCTTCAGCAATCTCAGAAGCCTCTGGTCATCCGAAAGATCTTTATCTCTGTCATACGATATAGTGAGCATTGCAATGTTTGTAATATTGCTACTCCCGGCTACCTCATCATTCGAATTTGTTTCCGCAAAATTATTCTTACGCATATGTGCCACAAGAAGGATAATGACATTGTATTTCAGAGCGATCAGGCGAAGCTTATTCACGAAATCAGTCTGCCGTTCGTAATCATTCGACCCCTTTGAAGCATCCATAATCATCGCTGTCATGAGGTTATCGAGAAGAATAACCCGTACATCATATTGCTGAATGACTTCTTCAATCACCTTCAATAGGTCTTTTGTCTCATTGCCAGTTTCCAGTACGGAATTGTCATAGAGATAGATGTAACCTTTATACCAGTCCGATATAAGCTGCTTATTCGTCTTGGAGATTGAATACCCCTGATATCCAGTATTCGGATTCTCATACTCGAAGACGCATTTCCTTCCTGCAACCTGAAATGTCATCCATGCTTTGAAGAGGTAATTCGGCAACTCTCCGCTGTATGCGAAGCATTTATATCCCTGATGTCTAGCCTGAATAAGTAGCTGACTTGCAAGTGTACTTTTACCAGACCCGGCTTTCGCAGTAATCAGATGCACACCACCGAAGGGAAGCCCCCCGTAGAGCAGATGATCCAGACCTTTAATCCCAGTCTTCAGTTTTTCCAAAGCGAAAATATCGACATCTTCGACATCGCAGAGATCAATTGTCTGCCGTACTGGAAGCGGAATTGCATTCTCGATGCAAAGTCTAATCTGCTCTTTTCCGTACTTCTGAAGGATTTCATTTGCATCCTTGCAGTCTTTGTAGTCTTCCGTTCTAACGTGTTTTACTTTGTTCTGAAAGCGTCTGGAGATCTCATCAAGTAAAGTGAGATGTCCATTTTCATTATCTCCGAAAACGATAATAGTATCAAAGTTCTGTATCCAATTCCAACAATACGGAATCCATGTAAATCCCTTGCTCCCAGTAGGGACTGAAACGGCATTCTCAATTCCTGCTTCCACTACGGACATCGAATCGATCTGACCTTCCGTAAGAACTAAAGTCCCATTGTCCGAATTGCAATGGTTCATCCCGAAGAGAATTGGCTTGCAATTCCTTTCGCACCACTCCTTTGACTTGTCCTTCTCTTTGTTGAAATCAGTCTTGCGATACTTTACAAACTGAAGTTGATCGAATTCATCGTAAAACGGGAAGACCAGAATATTATCACGATCCGTCTGAGTAGTAATTTCGTATTTCCGGGTAACCTCTTCTGAAATTCCACGGGATTTCATATAGTTGACAGCAGGATCTTTTGAAATAATCGCAGCTTTCTTCTTGCCAAAGTTTCTGTACTGTTTTTTCTGCCTGAAGTACTCATCCGCAAGCGTCCCAAGCGAATAATCGAAGTCTTTCGAAAGTGTTAACATATTCCCGGAAGCATTGCATGAATTCCTCTTGCAGTTAAACGCACCATTCTTTATATTGATGGCGAAAGTATATTTATCATTCTGACCTCTACCACCTTTGCAGTACGGGCAGATCTTAAACTGTAACTCATCGCCATGCCTTTTGGTTTCGATACCCTTGAAGTGTGCAAACTCAAGAGCATCCTGTTCCTTGAATTCGTAAAGTGACATTTACTTGAAAACCTCCCGACTTTTATTAAATCTGGTGATCTTCTCGCACCTTCCGTAAAAATCAGATATGGCAGGTGGTCTGGAATTTTCATGAATATATTCCGTAACAGCCTTATTGAGTACGGTATGCTCAAATTTACCAAGATGCTTGTACCATACATCCGCAAGATTCTCGGTTACTGTGAATGAAGGATATGCTCCGTCAATTTCACAGAGTATTGAAATAAATTCTTCTTTCGTCATTTCCTTGCCCAACTTTCCAAATCTAGTTTTGTTCCCGAACTCTGCCTCCTGTTTCTACTATTCCACCCAGAAACAGCCATATGCCAATTTGACATTTTGTTCTTTCCGACCATCCAATTCTTACTTCCGTAAAAACTAACGAAGCTTTCAGGATCTATATTATCTAAATTCTTTTCTCTACAATATTCCGTAACCTCTTCAACTGTTGGAGGTATGAATCTCTTTATAGATTTATCTGTAGTATTAGTATTTATATCTATAGCATCTGTATTATCTATAGATTCATTATTAGATAAAGAATTAGATAAAGATATAGATATAGAAGGGGTGACATCACTTGTGATATCACCCGTGATATCACTTTTTTCTTCCAGTGCCAGTTGTCTCTGTTTTTCACGGTATTTCTTTTGAGATTCCCGGTGCTTTTGCTGAAGTTCTTCAAGACGGTCACCATTTTGATACTTCAGCCAATTTGATACCATGTAGATATTGTCAACAACCTCTATCATGTTAAGTTGCTGAAATATCTTCATCGCTCTCTGAACAACTCCGATATCCATATCGAACCGCTGTGCCAACATCTCATCAGTGTACGGAATCTCCCTTGTAAGCATCAGGAATCCGTTTTCATTGCACTTACCTGCCAAACAAAGAAGTTTAACCCATGCCAATTGTATGTTATTGCTATCAGGTAGAGTTTTAATGGCATCAAACTTCTCATCATCAAAAACGTTGACGGTAAGCTTTATCCATTTAATTTCGGACATTTTTAACTCCTTAAAATTTCCCCTGATAAATCAAAACGTTTTTCTTATGGGCAACAACCATCTGGTGAACGAATTTCTCTAATTCGTCATTGCTATGCATATAAAAATACTGTGGAGATCTATACATATTCTCTGAATCGAAATCATCGATGTTATCGCTCACTGCGACTGTGTATTTGATTTCCTTTTCCATGCTAGTCCTTCCCATCGAGCACCCTATAGACGATATATGTTGTTCTATTTTATTTTGTCGTATTGTAGAGAGTAGTATAATTTGCATAACTGTTCTGAACTATGCTTTTTTTGAACGGCATACACCGTCTACAAGATGCTCGATGCCTTTTGTTAGGTTAATATTTCCAGAATTTTTTTCCCGGCATTCCTAGTGGAGACAAAAACGAAGCTACATCCATACTTTTGTTCCATAGAGTAACAAGCTTTTTGCAGAACACTTCCTCGTGTGGCTTTTGGATAAGCTTGTTTTCCAGATCTAAAAATCCACAATCTCGGATTAACCCACTTATGAAGATCTTTAAGATCCGTAATCGTATAATTTTCTATGGTTCTTCCATTTCTGGAATAGACAATTTCGTAATCATTTTGAACCAAAATGTAAAGTTTGATGCCGTTATTCTGAGCCAGAATGCATTCATCCCTGAATCGTTGATGTTGTTGCCCACAAATATCTGAAACTAACTCCTGAATCGAGAACTTTGAATCTACACAGACATTGTACGTGCCAAGGAAATCCATCTTCTTCGGTTCAATACCTCTGGCTGTCTTTCGATCCAAAACGTCCTGAACTTTATCGTTCATCAGGACGTAATCACCGACAGGTAACGGAACACGGATGATTTCATATCCATGCGATTCCCAGTATCGATGTTTAACACTGTGCTTGTCTTCCTTCTGAGCCTTATCTTCAAGAATGACCACCGCTCTCACCTCCCTTCGTTTTAAAGCCCAAATTTGAATTTTTACCCCCTACCCTATAGATTGTAGGGTAAGGAGTGTTTCGTTGAAATTTGACCTCAATCTTGTGATTCCTTGTGGGCGTGAACCGAATTCCTGATTCGCTCTGCCATCAACTCACGCTCCTTGTCCGAAAATTCACGGTCTACGATATTTACTTTGATCGCTTTGACCGGGAGTGTGGCGATCAGCACACCATTCTTTTCGGATTTGATTTTCACATCATCCGGGAACTTCTCTGCAAGTCTTTTTACCTTGGTGATGTATTTCACTTGTGTAAAATTAACAGTGCAATTCTCATCACCATTCGTCCAGTAGATAGCATTTTCCCTGAGATCACCACTATCCGTAAAATTGATTTCATCATTACTGACTTTTTCGAATTCCGTCATTTTATCTCCTCACATCAATTGAAAGGTAATGATTCCCCGTCTAAGCTATTCTCGATCTGCATGAAGTCAGCATCTCCTGTCGAAGGTGCAGATGCAGGTTTAGTAGTCGCATTCCCAGACGCAGCTTTGCTCTCTGCGAATTCAATATCAGATGCAATGATGGTGATCCGCTGATTATTTTTACCATCTTTATCAGTCCAACGATCCTGCTGGAGTCTCCCGGATACCTCAACCTTCACTCCTTTATCGAGATACTTCTCAGCGAACTTTGCTAATCCGTTAAAGCAACTGACCTCGAAAAAATCTGTATCGTATTTCCCATCTTTGTTTTTGTACCTGCGATTGCAAGCGATGCCAAACTGAGCGATAGTTGTTTCACCTGAAGTACGCATATCAGGTTTGCGAGTCAATCTTCCCGTGATATTTACTGAATTCAACTTATGTCCTCCCTTATAGATCTATACTCTCACCCCTGTGGGCGATGTTAACATTTACATTGTCACCGCAGACTTCTTTAAGTTCACTCAGGATTTTTTTCTCGTCTGCATACTTGTCAGAAAGATGACAAGCGATGACATTTTTACATTTGTCAGAAATCGACTTTTCCAAGAAGTTTTTGACAACTTCCAAACTACTGTGACCGCGCAACCTGTGTTCCCTAGCTTCGTCATTCAGATCGATGTCTTCTGAGTGATTTACGGCTATCAGGAAATGATTTATTTTCCATGTTTTGACGGTAACTGGAATGTATTCGAAGTCGGTAACATAAAGTAATCTCTCGCCATTATCAAACTCGATGATGTACCCGGAATTCGGAGTATCTTCATGTGGCACTGGAATCGGGATGACTTTATAGTGACCGATGATTCGAGTTATCTTGTTTGATGACAGACTCCGCACATATTCTCCAGTTATTATTTTGAGGTTTTTTGCAGTTCTATCTTCTGCATATACCGGGATGCCGTTTTTATTGAAATGGCGATAATACTGTGCGTGATCGCCATGTTCATGAGTTATCAGGCAAGCGTCTATGGCACTCACCCGAAACCCACAAGCAATTTGTACATCTTTCCATTTCATCCCGGCATCAAGTGCGAGATAATGACCGTCATTTTCGATTACATAGCAGTTACCGTTGCTAGAACTCCCTAGAACATGAATTTTCATTTTTATTTTCCTTCCTTGCAGACCAGTAGAAGCCACCTGCTTTATAACGAAAATTGCTATATGCCGCCCTTGCAATGTTTCCTTTGTTGATTGATGTAATTTTATGTGCTTCCAAAAATCCATTAAACTCATTCACTATATTCATGTTGGTATCGTATTGCGTGACCTTTATTGTTTTTGATTTTTCTTTTGCATATGAATCATTACTAGAAGCATACTTGCTAATCAATTCCCTTTGAAGGCAACCACAGCTTTTTGATCTTCCAGAAGTTAAAGACCAAGACTTTACCTTCTTTTCATTTCCACAGTCACACCTACAATTCCACACTGCACATCTTTCATATCCGGCAAAAGATAATACAGTCCATCTTCCAAAACGTCTCCCGGTTAAGTCAGTTGTGTTATATCCGCTTGCCACTACTGGCTCATCTATTGCTCTGTTTTTCAATAGACGTTTTTGCAATGTTTTTTCATTTATTTCCAATAGTTCCGATAATTGAGCGAGAGTATATTTCTTTCCCTTATATTCAATTATTCTGTTGTTCCTCTTGTTTGACTGTTGTTGCTTGTTTGTAATCCACCTGCAATTAGATGGGCAGTAGCAGTTATTTACATCTATTCTGTCTAAAGTTAAGTTATCATTGTAACCGTTGTCTAAAGCCCAGTCTCTAAAAGTTATGTAAGAGTTCTTCCACTCATCACATACAACTATGCCCCTACCACCGTAATTACCATATTTTCTTCCTTTCTCGTAATAGCACCTAGCTTTCATATTTAGCCAAGATTGGTATAATCTTGTATTGCTTTCTCCGTGCCATTCTCTTTTCTTCATTTAAATAAACTCCATAACCATCACGATATTTCCTCTGCATCTGCTTCGATGACAAGTTCTTCGGCATTCGCCTTTTCTGCAATTTCAGTTTCTGCTGTTTCCGCAGGATCTTCAGGAAGATTATCTACGTACTTAACTTCCCCGGATTCATTCAGAACACCCATGTCAGATGTAAATGCACGTTGCAGATCAATGCTCATAACGCCCCATTTGGAAATTAACTGGCGAAGCATTGTTTTCTCAGCCATTCCGTCAAAATCTTTGTACCAGAAGGATGAATAAAGCCATTCGTCTTTCGCAGGATATTTCCCGTCCAGATAATCCTGATACGAAACTTTCGGATATTTACCTCCCTTCGCATTAAGACTGAATGCACTGCTGTATCGATCAGCATGAGCAAGCATCTTTTCTTTGCTCCAGTAGATTTCTTTCTTGAATCCGTTGATAAGTTCGAAAGCTGCGTAATACCCAACAACCGGGAGAGATTCCCTTAATTCCATATCCAAAATTGGTTCAAAAACATATTCTTCCGTAATTGGGTTGAATGACTTCAACTCTCCTTTTTTGACAGCAGATGCTACGATCTTTCTGTACTGACCGCTACGAATCGCAAGCTGCCGATAACCTTTACTCCCAAGCTGAAACTGGGCTTCAGTTACACCATTTTTATTTTTGTACGGAACGAGAAAAAATTGTCCCAATTGCGGTGAAGGAGATAACTTCAATGACTCTCCAAGCAACGCTGCGGAGAAAATGGAACTGTTTGTACACTCTGCAAGCGACTTATTTGCCTGTACAGCAGACACAATTGATGCAATAAAAGATTGCGTATTTTTCTCTCCAACCACACCTGCGATATTCTGTCTGACCGCAGGATTTGCACAAAACGTAGCAAACCCCACTTTCTGGGGTTGTGTATTAGTTACTGATGTCGATGCCATATAATCTCCTTTCTTAAATGTGTATCATGCACCTAGAAGATGATTTGAATTATGCTGTTCTGTAGTGTTCTTTTGTGATAAAGGCTATGCTAGACAGTTCATTCAAACCATCATTTAGATGCACGATGTTATTGTCCTGTCATTTCTTGCGGTTTCATGTTATGATAGTTATTATGTTTTCCTATTATGTAATGGATGCTTCATGCACCCGGAAAACAACTCGTATTGTAATATGCTATTTTGTCGTGATTTGACCTGTGGTAAATTAAAGTGTCAGATCGTGTCGTAAACAACACAAGTTGTCATCTAGATGCATGAAAGCCCGTGTGCTTAAGAATGACTATAAAAGCCATGTCTTGCGATATATTGTTCTGTCCTGTCGTGTTCCGCGCTGTTGTGTCGTTTAGTATGCTATTGTTTGTTCTTATGACTCTTACAGCCACACCTCAACACACGGGCGAAATATTATTTATGCTTCAACATTTGATACATGGAATCTTCCGTAACCAGATGTTCTTCCAGAACCAATTCCACTACCGAAACCTGCGAGGTTAATCACATTTACAATCTGCTCAATTCCGTAAACATTCTCCGTATACTTAATAGTGAACGTTGCGCTCCACCCGGAAAAACGATTAAGGTGAACCAGAACAGGTGCTCCACGCTTCGGAGACATCAGCTTCTCGTCAATAAAGTGATCCGTAAACTTAATCGGGATAAGCCCACCAGTTGCAACGATATTCAGTGCAGAATCCATTTTTGTGGAGTAAGTATCAATTCCGTTTCTGACAACTGCTGCGAGAATAGCTTTCTTCAGCCCGAATGCGGTGATGCATGGAGCATTATTCTGTAAAGCATTGATAAGTGCTTCTTCCGTAAATTCTTTCGGATAGCCATCTCTCCAGTGCATAGCCGTAATAATGCATTCCCATTCATTCGGCTTCTCTGTTGACTTCGCCTTGTCTTTGCGCTGATCTGTAAGAGCACGAATTGTCGGTTCGTTCATTTTATTCAGAACCAGATCGCCATCGCCCTCAATTGTAATTATTGCAGTATTAACCTTAATCTCCTTTAATTCGATTGCCTGTTCCTTCTTTGCCATAATTTTTCTCCTTTTGTTTTTAATTAATTAATTGATATTGTGTTGTGTTGTTCGCGAATAAACACAATTACAGACACTTCTGAAATCCTATGTAGTAAGCTGTCCTATATTATGCTTTATTGAATTAAGCTGACCTTTCCTTTTGATTTCCTATCCTGATATGTCCTACTACGGGAGAAATGCCCGTAATTCTATCTATTCGCTTTATACGCTTAATTAACGGAGTAAGGTATGCTGTAGTATGCTTATTTATGCTGTTGCGTCATGATCTAAACTGTCATAACATACGGATTACTCCGTTAACTAAATGCATATATCATCCGCTCAACAAGCAACACTGTCTTCGGCTATGCTGAGTTATAGTGCGTTGAATTGACCTGTATTTTCCTACGCTTGGCAATGTTGCCAGTAGAACGGACGATAATTTATTTTGTTCTTAATTGAAATCTAGGATTTTATCATTTAGTGTTTTGATTTGATATAGAGCAAATATGCGCTCAACTAGCGATACGAACTTTTGCAATGTCCTATACTGAATTTGTCTGCGCTAAAGTATTCTTCGCTGTTGTATGACTATCATGAAATATCGTTAGCTATTTCGGCTCATATCGCCGGGTGAACGCATATTGTTTTATACTGTTTTATATTGTTAAAACGTATTCCATAGAAAGCTGTTCTTTCCTGTAATATTGTTGAGCAATTGGCTCGGAAGATGATGCAATGTTATGTTTTGTGATATGCAGTATTATCATGCTGTTTGTTGTTGCGTCATTCTCTTTGGGATTCTATCTTGTTCTACATGGTGCAAAATCTATTACACCATCATCAGAACCAACCGCTCAGATACATTTATGAAACTCTTAAAAACTCATCAATAGCTTCAATCACAGAATCAAGTTCCGTTAATCGCTGATATCTATTTTTGATACCTTCAAGTTCAATCTTTGCCCGATCCAGAAGCTTTTCGTATTCATCTTTATTCTCATAAAAGAACTTCACAGGTTTGTATGTACCTGTTCTAGAACTGTCTGCTTCAACTAAGCGAAAAACAGTTTTCTCTTCTTCTTTAGTTTCAGGGTCTTCCCGAATAAGGACGAAATTCTTTACAAGACGTTGAGCCTGAATCACACGATACTTTTCAGAAGCTACTTTGTTGTCCCATTCAAAGTAGTTATGCATCGCAGACTTCTTGTTTCTGGCGAGATCTACGATATCTGAAAGCGTTCTACTTTCACCGTCTCCGTAGATTTCATCGTAAGTCTTCTGCGGATCAATCCCTTTCATAATTCCCGGAAGTTTCCACCCGGCTTTCTGTGAGAAACTCCACACCGTATTTCCTTCCATTACTCTCTCCCCCTTAGTTAACAGTCAGTTCCTTATCATCTGAAACCTTAAGCAACACCATCTGCCCATCCATCTCAGGAAGGTTATCTGAAGATAAACATTCTGCATTATCAATGAAAACCGGGAGTTCTACTCCGTACAGCTTTCTGAACGTCTTGATAATCTGAAGACCTGCCGTAATACGGTGACCACTATTCAAAGATGAATAAGGAACTCCGTTGTAAGTAATGGAGCAAGTTTCTTTAATGCCACCATTGATCTGGTTTTCAAATAATTTGAACTCCAGTCCATCAAACTGAGAATTAATCAACGAAGATAATGCCTTGACGTAGTTCTCCAGTACGAAAAGCTTTCTCTCCGCATCAGAGATTCGCTGTGCAACACTCTTAAGTTCTTCCGTTTTCGCATCGATATCAGCTTCGATCTGCTGATTAATGCCGACCTGCGCCAAACTCTGCTGCACGGCAGAAATATTAGCCTTTATCTCAGAGCGTTTCTGCTCTAACTGAAATTTCTGATTCTGAAGTTCCGGGAGATCAACCATCTCTCCGTAAAGTTCCTGAATCTGCTTTTCCAGTTCGACATATTCAGGGAGATCTTTTCCGTCAGATATTGGCTGAGATTCGGCAGTTTTCAAAGTAGCCGAAACTTCTTCAAGTCTCGTCTTTAAGTTTTCAAAGGTCTTTTTCTGATTCTCCAGAGATGATTCAGATTCTGCGATCTGCTTCTCCAGTTCGCGAGTCTGAAGATAAAGTTCATTACCCTTATTCTTAGCGTTCTCAGTTTCATCTTTGTGTCTCTTCTCCCAATCAACCTTGATCTTTTCCAGATCCGTAGTGGGAAGCTTCTGACCACATCTTGGACAATACGATTCATTTTCTGGGAACTTCTCTTCCAACATCTTCTTGTACAGCTTCAGAAGATTGTTAACCTGTTCCTGCTTAGTTTTAAGACCATTCTTCTTCCGATTAATGTTGTTTTCTTCAGAAGTTAGCGAAAACTCTGCTATCTGGTATTCTCTCTGCACTGCATCAACAGCACTTCTGGCTTCTCGGACATCGGCACTACGTTTATCATTAGCAGCCAAGATTATTACTTTCTGCTGTGATTTGAGTTCTGTGATCTTCGATTCAATCGCTGAATTATTTACTTTGGAAACCTTAAAGATCTCTTCGTTTACGGAATCGAGATCTAAATTGAGGGAGGATTCCTTTTCTCTTAACGTCTTCTCATCTACCTCGCGTATCTGTCCGTGAAGAGTATTGATTTCCACTGGCAGCTGTTCTTGACGCTTAGTCAGTTCTTTCTTTTCCAGAGAATATTTCTTCTTTACGGCATCAGGCGATTCCTGAAGAATGTCCGCAGATATCAAATCAAAGTAATCAACGTTCTTCCCCACTTCTTCCGGGGAGATATTGATCAGGCTCAGAAGTAACTTTCTCTGTTCTTTCCAATCCAAATTCGGAAACGTCATCGGATTTGAGAGAATCTGGAAGACGTTTTCATCTACTATTGATGCTATGAAGTCCTCATACTCTCTAGCGGATTTCGGGAAGCCATTAATGAGATAGCTGTCCTTATTTCCTGAGAATTCCTGTTCTTCCTGACCGCGCTTTTTCACCCATTTTTCCTCTTGGATGCGCTGAAGCGTTGTCTCTGTTCCATCAATCTCAGCCACAAGCGTGACGGATATTTTGGTGTGGTGAACCTTGTCACCATTCGAATCCAGTTCTCTGATCTCGAACTTCGAGTTGCCGTGACTGTCCGTTCCGAAGAATAACCACCAGATGCTATCAATTACGGTTGTTTTCCCGGTTGCATTACGTCCAGAAATAACATTTGCAAGATCGTTGAAATCTATCTGTAAATTCCTTATGCCCTTGAAATTTTCAAAGGAAAGAGACTTAAATTTGACGTTCATGTATCCTCCTCAACATTTAAGATTTTTCGAAGCACTTCGATCTTCACGGAGTCCGAAATGCTGTAAATATCAATAGCCAAGATATTCTTGATGCATTCCATCTGCGCTTGCATCTCAGCGTTTTCCCTGATAAGATAAGAGATGTCTTTATTTATCTGGGCATCTGAGAGTATTGCCGTACTCATATCAGATGTCCTTCTCTTTTCCCCGGCGTAGATTTCTCCGTTCTTATATATCGCCAATGTCAATCCTCCCAAAACAACTTAATCAATGCATAGATGCCAAGGTAACCACCTGCAATTGCGAGAAGCACGATAGATGTACTTGTGATTCTGTCTGCAATCTCGATCTCCCCGGCAACGCCGACAATCAGAAACAGTGCTGTAATGAGAAGCACTCCACCGATAAACTCGCCTATCGACATGAAGTCACCTTCGTAAGCTTCCAGAAATAATTTCTTTGCTTTCGTCATGAAAGCTTTTTTCATATTTTCGCGCTTAACCATCTTGCGCTCTTTCTTAAGTTCCTCGATACTCATTGCTCTCTCCCCTTAATAATTATTTCAATCCCCAGATACTTCCCCATTTCCCGGAGATCACCCAATTTGACGTTATCGATATCTGCAAGGCGTTTACTCAGCATCGGTTGCGAAATCCGCAGCTTCTTGGCGAGATCTTTCTGCTTGTAACGTCCGATCATCGCTTTCCTAAAACACAATTCGATATCTTCAGTTGCCCGATCGTAATCAGATAATTTCACTTTCGGCATTATGTATGTCCGCAGTACCCGTTATCTTCTCTATTGAGAAAGCGATTCACGAAATACTGTTGTCCCTTCCCGGTCACCATAACCGTTTTTGTGATCCTTACAGACCCGTCTGGATTATTAACAGTACGTTCCTTGATCTTGAATAGCTCTCGTTCCATTGCATACTGTGTAGGAAGGTTCCTTGCCTCGCCTTTCTTCATGAGGTATCCATTATTACGAAACCAGTCGAATAATCGGTTCTGTCCTATTTCAATGCCGTTCCCCTTGAGGATCTTGGCAAGTTGTCCGATTAGGATTGCATCGTCAGATATAGAAACTGCATCAGCGAAAATCTCTTTAGGTTTCATCCTGTGGTTATCTTCAAGGAGAAGACCGTTCTGCTTTTCAAGGCGCTCCGCTTCTTCTGCTTTATCAGCTAAAGCCCGAAGTGCTTCTGCATATGTCTGAGGAAGCTGATAACCACCAGTTTTACGAATGGACGGAAGGACTTCTGATGTAACCCAATGCTTAAACCGTTTCGCAGAATCCAATTTGCTTGAGAGAACTAAACTATAAAGACCAGATTCGTTAATAAGCCATCCACCTCTCTGCCCTAAACTCGATAACGATTCGTTATTGAGTTTGTCATCGTCATCAACATGATCCGCAAGTGCTTTACTCGGATTCTGGTATCCAAGTGCGACCGCAACGTCTTTGCCAACTAACCACGGTTCATTATCAACCATCACTGTCCTGACCGATCCAAATTCTGAGTTTTCAAAGATCTTGATGTCGTTCATTCAGTTACCTCCTCTTTAAGTTCCGTTTCGTGAACTTTAGGAGTAAAAAAATATAACCCGATATCATCAGGCATGATGTCCAGTAGTTCACATGACTTTACGATATCTCCGTGCGTAAAGAATGTCTCCCCATTAAACACCAGAGATACAAAGTTGTGACTTCGCCCTAAAGCTTGAGCAAAAGCACCTTCCGTCTTCATCTTTTCTCTGATTAAGCCACGGAGTTTAGAGTAATCATATTCGACCAAAGCTGTTTTTCACCACCTTTCTATGTTTTAACTTTGTTCCGCTTCGTGAACTGTAATGATAATATCATGGTTATATACCATTGTCAACAAAAAAGTTTCGATTTGTGAATTATTTTTTCCAAGACCGATTGTAAATGTGAACTTTATAATGTATAATCATAGGTACAAACAGGGGAGAGAAATGGAGTGGTATGGTTAGTACAGCAAAAAGATTGCAGGAATTGATAGATTATTACGGCATAAGTGCAGCCGAATTATCAAAGAGTGTTGGTATTGCTAAGTCTTCTATTTCAATGTGGCTTAATGGTCAGCGAACCATGCGTCAGGATAAGATCGGCTTAATCGCAAGACACTATAACATCGACCCGGCTTGGCTCATGGGATATGATGTGCCGATGCATAGAACGGAAGATGTTTCTCAGGAAGATCCCGGAATTGTCGTAACTGATAAGGATAATCGCTTCAGTATTCATTTTCGTGACGGCAAGACGATGAGTGATGAAGATAAAAAGTTGCTCAAAGAACAGTTGGAAAACACTATCGATATCTTTTATAAATTGAGGGGAATTGATAAGAAGTGATTAAGCCTAACTACAATAAATGCAAACAAACTGCAAATAAGATCCTTTTAGCACAGGAAGAATTGCCGCTAACTCCAAATGTCTTCCATATGCACTCCGATAAAAAGATCATCATCTCTTCCATTCAAGACTACTGTAAGATGCTTCATATTAACATTGGAGCATTCACATATGGGTATAAGACGCTTAATGGCGTGAAGATCTATGACCGGGAGCGAGATATCTATACAATTCTATATAACGGATATTCAAACCGTTTAATCAGTGTTCGGTGGGATATAGCGCATGAACTTGGGCATATATTTCTTGAGCATAAAGATGAGAGCGATGTTGAAGAAACTGAAGCGAACACATTTGCAAGACAGTTGCTGATGCCTGAGTATACCGTATTGCGAATCTGGACGGATTATAAAATTATCAATACACAAGCATTCTCGGCTATCTTCGATGTATCGCCTACTGTTGCAAGTTACCTAATTCAGAATCTTAAGAAACGAGGATGTATCAGAGTAACATCCGATGACATTGAAATATGGGAAAGGCAGAAAGGATATGTAGAAGAAAGAATCTCTTATGCAGAGAGGTTCTATGATCTAGAAGCAATGATTTAACCATCATAAAATGCACGTTCCATCTACGTGTATTTTTTGTACTCATTTTTAAGGGAGAATAATTATGGCGAAAGCAACATTGACACCATCTGGAAAATATAGATGCCAAGTATACATAGGCACTGATGCTGATGGAAAGCGTAAGTACAAAGTATTTACAGATGCAGATAAGCGAAGATGTGAAAGGAAAGCATCTGAGTTCGCAGATGAGCATCGAGTCGCAAAAAACTCAGATGAGATTGGTCATGCAATAGAACATTATATAACAATCAAAGAAGCTGTTTTAAGCCCTTCAACGATCAGGGGGTATGAAGCTATCAATCGAACCATTAAAACGTCCTATAGCGCGTTCTACGAGCGCAGAATGGCTACTCTGGATAAGGATACTCTGCAGGAGTTCATAAATGACTTGCTGATGGATGGAAAGAAACCAAAAACGATCCGAAATATGGTTGGACTGGTAACGGCAGTCATCGATTACAATGACTACCATGTGCCGAAGACAAGACTCCCTGAACGCAAGAAACCAGACTTGCATATTCCAGACACGAAGGATGTGGCAAAGATCATCAAAGAAGCAGAAGGGACAGAAATGGAGATCCCGGTTTTACTCGCAGCTTTAGCTTCGATGAGAAGAAGCGAGATATGTGCTTTAACTCTTGATGACATATCTGGCACAACAATCCATGTCCATAAAGCAATGGTTCTCAGTCCACGCGATAAATTTGTAACGAAAGGGACTAAGACGTATGACAGTGATAGATACATACCGATGCAAAAAGAGATCATCGACAAGATCATGAAGAAGGGATGCATCACCAACATCAAAACTCCCGGAGGACTTACAACTGGATTTGAGCGTATAGCTGAGAAGGTTGGATGCAAGGGGACAAGATTTCATGATCTCCGTCACTGGTGTGCAAGCTACCTTCATGCAAAGGGAGTCCCGGATCAGTACATCATGATAAGGGGAGGATGGAAGACGGATAGAGTGATGAAAGCTGTATACACACATGAACTCGCGTCCGAATCCGATAAATGGAATAAACAGATCGATAAGTATTTCGAAGAGGCTGTCAAGTTGCATGGCTAATTTTAAATCGCCAATAAATGCAGTAAAATTAAGTTGCTTCAAGTTGCATTTTAAGTTGCACAGCAAGTTGCATCGATATTCTTTGTGCAAATTTACTATAACTCTCAGGAATAAAATATAAGCAATATGAATAAAAAACGCCTGATTTTTCGTGAAAATGGCACAAAAAAAGACCGATTAGCCCTTGAAAAATAATGGAAAATCGGTCTAAAAACGGAGAGTGTGGGATTCGAACCCAGAACTAACCTCTAAAAAGCGTTGATTTTACTGCATTTTTTAACGCTCAAGTTGCATTTTAAGTTGCATATTTAAAATCACGAACCCTTTCGTCCTTCCTTTTTTCCGTACTGGATGAAGTGTTTATAGTACGATTTTAAGTCATCGCCGAATGCATTTCTGAGATCTGCATATCTCTTCCTGTACTTATGTACATTAAACTTGGATGAGCCTTGTCTACCTTCCTTCATGCCATATTCGCAGAAGTGATCAAAGTATTTTTGTTTGTTCGTACCAAATGCCTTGCGGAGATCTGCGTACTTTTTCTTGTAATAAGTATAGTTGTAAACAGGTGAGTAATTCAATCCATTCCATACAGTTGAGTATTTAGTTTTCTTCTCCGTCTTCTCTTTGTAAGCTTTCTCTAACGCAGATTTAGTAGCTTCATCATAGTGACCGTTCACTGTCATCCCGGAAGCTTTCTGGAATGCCTTGAGCGCATTCTCTGTATTTGTTCCGAAACTTCCATCCGCTCCATACGAACCACATGAATATCCGCAAGCTATAAGCATCATCTGCATTGTCTGGACAGCATCGCCAGAATCGCCTTTGGAAAGATAGTCATTCTTGATGATATCATGGTCATACGGAAGAGTGATTGTTCCGTCCTTACGATACTGTTTCAGGTTTGCTTTGAATTCATCCCAAGTCCATGAAGTTCTCAGGTTGTTATTCTTGACGTAGGGATTTGGACAAATCTTCCCGGTCACATCATAATGACGGATTACATGATCTATACTAATGTCGTACTCATCCATAAGTTTACTCACCAGATAGACAAGCGATTCCTGAGTCTCTTCCGTAAAATACCACTTGTTGGAATCGCCGTCAGCATCCTTCACGTTTTCTGTGTAGCAGACTCCACACTCGATACCTATGGAATTGTAGTTCGTGCAGATCTGGAAATATTTATGACCGTCAGAACCTTGAAGTCCTCCTCCACAATGCCATACTACGGCAGTCTTCGGATCAGCAGCTTTATAGATCTCGCCATTGCGTTTGATATTGTAATGACCACCATATCCTCCACCATACAGATAGGGGTTGTCTGCATTCGGGACTCCTAGATAATGACAGACGATGAACTTAATCTTGTTGCCATTTCTAGATCTGGGGACTTCAGAGAGATTCTCTTTCGTGATGTCATGAATAGTTTTATTCTGAATCTTGATTACGCACGGCTCAAGCTGATCGTCCGGGATCTCTTCTTTGATGATATCTGATGGTTTAACATCGGAAAGATTATCATACTTTGTCAGATCATGTTTGTTAATGATCCGCATAACACTTGATGGATAGGTGCTTCCTGTCGCATACCCAAGTGAAGCTACCTTCTTAATCAATGCGGAAGGATCTCTCATGGAAAGAACTGCTTTGCCGTACTTAGGTTTGCCACCCTTCCCGTAATTCGAAGCATAGGTCAGGAACAGAAGAAAATCACAGAAGGATCTCTCAATACTATCATATACCCGGAAATCATCTTCGATTGTAACCATCTTGCCATCGTATTCTTCAGGCGTATCCTTAGTAATGCTCTCGCCTTGCCATACAGTGTATTCGTCCCATGAATCATTCAGTAAGTTGCTCTTAATTCCCACCATATTATTCGCTTTGAGAAGTAAAGCTATTTGCGGATTATCCCAGTAGGACTCAATTCCGTATCCATTCTCCAAGCATGATTGGGCAATAAGAACGGAAGGGAGATAACCGTAGCGTTTACACGCTTTCTGTGCAGGTATTGCTACTGCATTGATGTATTCCTGTTCTGAGGTGCATATTTTCATACTATACCTCCATTACATACTGTATTTTGTGTATGAATTCTTAATCTGACTGCTGTCCGTATAAACATATTTCATCGTTGTGTTGATGTCGCTGTGTCCCAGAAGAGCCTTAATCTCCTGTACATCCATTCCTCTCTTAGCAAGGTTTGTGGCAAAGGTTCGCCTGAATCGGTGTGGATGCACATTCGTTACCCCTGTTCTTCGTTCTATCTCTTTCAGAATGAACTGGATGCCACTTGAACTTATCCTCTGCTTCTTGTTATTCAAAAATAAGCAAGGCAGTCCGTCATTTCGCGTTTCCAGATATTTCTTCAAATGCTCTTTGGCTACAGGAGTCAGGTATGTGATCCTCTCTTTCGAGCCTTTACCAAAACGAACATGAACTTTTAACTCGCCGAAGTTAACATCGCCAATGTCCATGTTTGATAGTTCCGACACACGAACTCCAGTTGCGAGAAGGAACTCGATTAACGCTCTCTCCTTCAGCGATTTACATGAACTCCGCATGGAATCGATCTCGACATCACTGAAGGGGAATTTAACTTCTTTGTTGCATTTGATCGGTTTGATCTTCATGCATGGGTTCTTTGCAGTCTCTTCCTCAAGAGTTAACCACTGGAAGAATGCCGAAAGATTTGCTCTTGTGTTTTCCAGAGTGACATTTGAGATGCCACGCTCTTTTTCTAGAGCCAGAAACATACGGATGTCATAAGCATTCATCTCCGTGTATTTCTTCCCGGACATCTCAGCAAGCTTTCTACAAGTTCTCGCATACTGGTAGATTGTACGATCTGACTTACCATCTACTCTCAGGCAACCGATGTATCGCTTCAGTAGTTTGTTATTCGTATTGTCATACGGAACAATCTCAGTGCTTTGTTCCGCAATTGTGTATTTCCCCAGAATCAGGATCACCTTGCTTTCGAATCTTTCCCTATCATCTGGGCTGATCATGTCATATGTTTCGGCAAGGATCGTGCTGATAACTTGCTCCCTATAATCTATGGACATTCACTATGCCCCCTTAAGATTTATAGTTTTGTAAAAAAAATAAGCCACACTCCCAAAGCTGAGAATGTGGCTCATATTACCCGTTATTTAATTTTTGCTACAGAATAGCCTGCTTTAATTGAGTTACAGTCTAGGATCTTCCCAATCAGTATGCTTTTGACTGTGCCAATAATCGCAGTATGCATCAGTCTGTCTCAAAGCATCAATTTTCTCCTTCAAAAGTTCTGCCAGCATATTTTTTTCGTCAACTGATTCAAAAGTTAATGTATCAAAACCACAAGTCAGCTTATCCAATAACGCTTGATACTTAGTAATTTCTTTTTTATAAATTGACATTCTTGCCCCTCAACGAAATAGGATTTTTATGTTTTCGAAACAACCTGCTTTAAGTCAGTGCATTGATTTCTGCATCCAAAAACTTGCATCGCTGCGAGTACCATTCTACAACCTGAGCAACAGTTCCTGTGTCTGTTGCCGGGAGTAACGGATATTTTTTGATATCAATATCCTTTAATCCCTTCGGGATAACCGCAGCGAAGTTATAAAACTGACGCATTACATTTGATTCAGACATTGTACTCGCACGCAAAGCCGTGTATCTTGCCTTCAATGCTGGCTTTTGATATGTATAGATGTATTTCATCAAATCGCTTTGAGTGGCATAATCCGCAAACGTTGGAATTGCATTTGCGGGATTGTACGATCCGCCCGTCCAATGATTGCCGAATGTTGTGTCAAGATCCCATTCGCTCATATACCACTTTGTACCATCAAATGTTGCAAGCAGATAGTTCTTGTCGATTATGTCCGTACCACCGATCAAGCAGGCAAAGATATAGTGGTCAATAACGCTTTCAAGGTCAATATACTGGTTGATTGTTTCGGCATCAGATGAACTTGTAGCGTTCATTACTGCCGTGATTGCTTGTGAAACGCTTGTTGCCATCCATCCTATGTTATCCTCGTCCGGTGCGTACTCTACTGAAAAGGCATTTTCAGCAATCAGATCAGATTCTGAAATAGTTGCTTTAAACTGAGTAGGAAGCGAATGGGTTTCCGCTCCAAGAATACCCTCATGCTCTGTGGATCCTGTCATACCGAACATCCACTTGTCTTTCGGGATATTCATGTCAAACAGACCGAGATACTCATTATTCAGCACCACGATCATGGGGAATCCATCAGTTGCACCGCCATTCGGCAAATTATACAGATACGGATTTTGAACCGATCTACTCTTGACAATCGCTCCCCACAGTTTTGCGCTGACTACGTTACGTGCTTCTGTAAAATCAATGTAGTTTGCTTTCAGGTTGTATTTCTTTTGTGGTCCCCATCCTTTACCGAAATCAACATTACTGCTGAATTTAATCGTGTAATTTTTCTTTGAATAAGCGATAGATGATGAGCCTTGCCATTTGAGTGTGCACTTTCCACTGTTGCCTTTGTAATACCAATCGAGGTTTGCTTCGATATCTTTTGTCATGGCACTTGTATCACCCACAAGGTAAAGAGTAGGCAGTCCAACAGTCAAAGAAGACGTAACAAATGTTTCTCGATATTTCTTGTAATTTTCAAGAAAATCGGCATTTGCCACACGTTTTCTTTCAACTACCATGTCTTTGACGTATTCGCACGACAAACACGCATAATTTATGTTTGTGAAAATCGTGTTATCCGATTCGATTTCAATCGGATGTGGAGTTACACTGTATTTAGTAGGTGGATTGATTGCACTGCCAGTGCTCGACATAGTGGCTGTGATTTCTCCTGTAACAATGTCAATATATCCGCCATAAATCAATACAGGGAATCCGATGATCATAATATCGGCATCTGTCTCCGCATAGTTGGATTCAGCGCTCTTGATTTCCGTGAGATGCGGACGGAATACAACATTGTTCATTGCAATTCCACTGTTCACCATAATTCGGACATCACGTGATTCATTAGCAGTTGGCGTGTACACACCAGCAGCACCAGTATCAACCGCATGGACGCCACCTATAGCCATTCTGTAAGTGGTAGCACTTCCACCAGATGGGCAACCACTCAGCTTATATGTCTTGCCTGCCTCAAACTGCGTATCTGTTTGAATATAAAAACTTGTAAACGCTGTTGCAGTTCCGTTCACAACCACCGAACCATCTGAATTTCTTGCAAATGTCAAGCCGTTTATGTTCGTTGCTCCGGTTTTTATTGCTAAAATATTTTCGTTATATTTTTCTGTTGTCTGATATGCGTACCGAAGCATCGGCTTGAAAGTCAATCCGTCTGTATTGATTCCGCTTGCGATTCTGATCCTTACATCGTGCTGAGTATCTGTTGCCGGGGTAAATACGCCACCATCGCCAGTATCAAGCCCAAGTGTACCACCAAATGACATACTGTATGTTGCAAGACTGCCACCTTTAGGGCATCCAGTTAATGCATAAGTAACACCAGATTTAAACGGATAAATGTTACGTATAAAAAATGTAGCAACCGCACTGGAAGTGCCAGAAGTTGTTATTGTTCCATCGGCATTTACGGTAAATGTAACACCGTTAATCGTTTGTGTTGGATTTATCCCACCAAGAAGGTTTTTGCCCTTTACGTTATAGATAGAGATCGATCCGTAACCATTAGCACTGTAAGGCAGTTCGCAAACAAGCGACTTCAGTTTGCTCCCAACTGCTCCACCATTAATGCGAACCGCATACCCCTTGTCGTTTCCGAAATAAACATTACTAATGTCAATTTCTTCATTGATTGCTTCGTCTGCCGCTTCTCTTGCCGTAGCTTCTGCACTAATCGCATTTGCTCTTGCGGTTTCTTCGGCTGTTAAATCTTCCTTTAATGTACTCAGTTGATCGCCAACTGTTTTAGCATCAGCAGCCTTATCTGAGACAGTAAGTGTCTTATCTACGGTAAATGCAGCTGCTGACTGTGCTGCCTGTGCTGCGCTATTACTTGCCCTTGTAGCTGCCGTATTTGCATTGTTAGCTGCGGTCTGTGCTGCCTGAATATCTGACGTAATATCAGCTTCAAACTCAGTTGCGAGTTCTTCTGCAATCTCTTGCGTACTAAGCTCTACTTCCCTCTTAACATCCTCATGAGTAGCCATACGCTTAACGCTTCCTGCGGAGAATGCCATATATACAGCTTCTCCATCTTCTGCATCAGGATGTCCGCTCTGGACTACAGCCCACTCACCCGGAAGTAACCGATTCGGATCAAAGTCCGAATACTTACCTCTTCTGCTTTGTATAGCCATTTACATTTCCTCCTATCAGCTTCTGTACGGTTCTGTGTATGTCATTGCTCTTGTGCTATCATTTAGGCTATGAGTAGTCGGATCATTTACCACGCCGATAATCGTCAGCACTACGAAGACCGCATCGACAACGGCGAGAATCTTCGTCTGGAAATCTGTCAGATCGATCTTGAAACCAAACACAGCACCGATAGCCTGAATCAGTACCAGAATTGCCGGGATGAATGCAATCCAGAAATTCTTGTTTTTGATTCTTACTTTCCAGTTAATCATTGGGATACCTCCTCCTTAAATGAATTTATTTTCCTTTTTACACCTGTCGTAAACTTCTCTGATGTTATGCATAGCACTATCTGCTTTGTCATTAGGGTAGGATTTATGTTCATCACAAAATGTGCGATAAAAACTGACATCCTCAAGAATTTGGTCAAAAAACTCAGAAGAATGGTCTATTTTCCTCCGAAGTTCATCGTCAAACCTCAGTATCCGATTTCGGGCATTATTCGCTTCTCTTTCTTCTTCCCTTTCGTTTGTCTCGTCCAATTCTTTATGAATGTTGCCTAAATCCTCTTTGATATCTTTTATCTCGTTCATTACATCGCCGTTAATCAGTTTCCCCATCCATTTAAAAAAACGTGACCACGGATCAACCTTAATTGGAGCGATTTGGATCAGCGATAAAAGGACTACTCCGATTATCACGACATTTCCAAGCCCAACTCCCTTAAGCGCGTCCAGTATCTTTATTAACTCCATCGGATTAGTCCCCCATATATAAAAAGAGATCTGCCACATATTAAGTTATGTGTAACAGACCTCCAGTATCATAGGCATTAAGCCTAATATCATAAATAAATCATATAATTCGGCACTGCATCGAACAAGAAACCTTTAGTAAACTTTTAGTCCATCTTCGATTACTGATTCATATTTGTAAACGATCTTCTTTATCGAAGTCGGCGTAGATGAGTATTTCTCCGCAAGTTTCTCAAAAGTCATACCGTTTACAAGTCTATCCCTCAGTATCTTGCGATGCTTATCGTTATGCACCCATTCATTGATGACGGACACGATGTTCGATGCCGTATAGTGATCCAAGAATCCGTAATGCATCTGTCTCTTAAGCATACCAATCCTCAAATACTCCACCATCTACACTTTTTTCGTAGAATCCGGGATTTTCTAAACTTCCACCGTCTACATCTCTATATGGATCATTGACGGCATCCTGTATCTCTTGAAGTCTTCTGGTCAACTGAGCATACACGGACGGTGTAGGTGCAGTTGAGGACTCCATATTATCGTAATAGCCTGATTCCATAACAAAAACACTGGCTACATTAGTTGTAACCAGTGCTCCTGCATAACAAGATACATAAATATATTTCTGATCTCCATTCAACACTTCATGTGGAACTAAGCAGTTATATTCTTCATCCAGAATTACTTCATATGCTTTATCGCCACTTTTGAAGACGGCAGTAATGATACCTTGTTTAACCCACTCGTCTGTCTCAAAATCGAAATGTGCATATAGATAATTGATCGAATCAGCAACTACCTTAAAATCATCGGTTCTCCTGATGATCTGATTTTTCAAAGAGAAATTCAGTTGCGCATCGCTCATTTTGATTCCTCCTTTTTAGCAGACTCTTCTTTGAGTTCCTTCTCATACTGCTTTTTAGCAGCTTCATATTCGGCATCGGCTTGTTCCTTGACCTGAAGCAAAACCTCCTTCAATACATCACCGATCGCGAACATCGGAAGTTCAGCTTCATTAATAAGATTCACAACATCATTTACAAAATCATTTCTAGCTACAACAAGCGGTTTTCTTGCCATGTACTATATCTCCTTATTCTGCGGAATCTACAAATGATTGAGCGTAGTCTTCAAGCTGACTGATGAGATTTTTCATATCTCTATCGGTCACTACGCGATCAACACGATTGTTATCTGAAATAACTCTCCCCGTTGATTCATCGATCTCAGAATAGCTTGCGCTCATTCTCTTACCAACTGCATCATTAAATACCGTTACAGATGTTACTGTTCTCATGAAGATACCTCTCTTTCACTTTGAATATCCTGAATATGTTGAATCGCCAAAGCAGAATAATCAATTCCACTATCAATATTTGGCATACTTTGATCATATCTTTCGAGATTTAGTTGATCATAACCAATTTGCTTTGCTTTTAATTCCCAAGAAAATCTTAAGCCCGGTGTACCAGATACAATGAAATAATAAGGTTTCCGTTCTTTCACAAAGCAATCACCAGAATTGTGTTTTTGTAAAAAGACATAATAACTATCAGTCACTATAGTTTCGCTAAATATAGCTTCTATCGAAACGTAACACAAACCGTCTTCCGATATCACTCCCTCGCCAATATCGCCAAAACATGGAGTTGGGGTTTCATAACAATACAAGAGCCTTGTTGCATAATCTTTTGTCTTCACAACTCTGTTTTTTGGCTGAACAGTTCGCAAAGCGTTTGCGTAAATCTCATTTCTTGTGAAATAGAAATTTGAACCACCACTATACTGAAAAACTAATCCTGTAAGAGTACCTTCTCCAAGATATGTAGTAGAATACCCCTGTTGTATTTTGATGACTTCATTATAATCGATGGTTGTTGTATTTCCAGATCTTCTATTGTAATAAGTCTCGCGATGTTGTCCAAAAAACGGGCTAAATACTGCATTAAAGGTTTCGTATCCATTTGATCCTGCATCGCTAGTCCAATTTAATTTAAGACCTAAATCAGTGTTAGCTTGTGTGCCAAAACCCACAGTACCAGAGATTTTCGTGTTGCCATTGGTTACTTTTAGTGGAAAAGTTAAGTATGAACTAGAGTTCCCGGTAAGTTTAATATAATCAATCGCCATTAATGATTTGGTAGTTAAATTTCCACTTACATCAATCTCTGTCAAGTACTTATTTACATTTGTCCCGGAAGTTATTCGTCCAAAATGCGCACCTGTATTATCAATTTTTATTTTTTGCACATCATTGGAATCATATACATATAACTGACCATTACCGTATGTTTTTGTCTTATCAGTACCATCTGTTCCACCAAGTTTTAATGTTCCACCACGAATTGTGCTTGCACTAAGAGTGTTTGTTTGAATATAACCACCGTAAATGCTAGTTGTTTTCCCCGTTTTTGATAAGTCATCGTGTTCTACAAATTTAGCAAATCCAGTGAAATTAATCTGTTCAGCTTTTATCGATGCTTTGTATTGTTCAAGATTGATTTGCGTTATGACTTTATCGGCATCGATTTTATGAGTAACTTGTGTAGAAAGATCTGATACGGTTGTTGACAAACCACTTACGCTTTGATTAAGGGTTGTAATATCTGGATCTTTAACAAGAGTCCAACTTCCATTTATGGTAACAGTGAAGCTGCTACTATAAGTGTACTTCCAAAGTTGATCAAGATTACTTCCATATGGGTTGTGTGCGCTTTGTGGATATGTGTTGCCTCTCACTTCTATTGGAGTGTAATTTGGTAGAAAGTCAACCGTTCCATAGACACGTTGATCTGAAGCCCTAGTGATAGAACTAAATCTGAACCCGTAATAATTGGATGCCGAGGAATCTGTATGAAAATAGACATAAAATTCATGTGAAGGAACAAAGAAAGTTTTGTTCGCTATAGTTGAGCCACCAAATCTCTCAGAAGCATAATAGTAATTACCAAGCTTATAATAAATAACAACATAATCGTTTACCAGACTCTCAGTCCTACTATCGCTACTAAATGTTAAAAGTAGACCTGTATTAGCTATGGCATTGTATTGATATGTATTATTCGTATCAGAATCTATATACATATCTCCATCGTGATTCTGTTTTTCTTCATTCGTTGCCCAAGATAGTGCCGGGTAATTGCTTGTTGTTGGCACACCTTTGCCATGATACGAACTATTCTTTTCATTTGCTTTTTGAATAAATGTAATTGTGATTTCATCGGATTTCTGAGAAATCATGGACTGAACATCACTAATTTTTGAATACGCAGTAAGATTTACTTTATTTGAGTCAATTGTTACCTCAGACTCTCCAGAGTTATTAATCGTAGCAATAATAGATGCTTTTTCTGCATATATACCAGATGACTTTACTGTTGCGTTGATTGTATTTGGAAGCACATCCAAGAATGAACTGAACTTCGGAATCTCAGAAGGTGTACCATCAAGCCAATTATCAATCTTAGCGTCATCAGTATACTTATTCCTAACCTTCCAGTCAGAATCTAATCCGTTCCCGGAAAGTCTTTGAGTGACGCAAGTCTTTATATCACCAGTATTGTCTTGTGTAGCATTAAACCACAAATCTCCAACATAATACGGAGGTTTCGGAACTGTATTGCCAGTAAAGACTTGTGCTTTACCATCAATCCGATCAAACACTTCTTTCGGAGCGTCTTGTTTTACCCACGTAGAACCATTCCATCTATATGTCTGATTCTGAAGATATGTGGGATTGTTTATAGCAGTGCAATACCACAGGTCACCTTCATGCTCTTTTTTTAAATCGGAAGTATTCCATGCAGTAGAAGGATCTGTGCTCTGATACCACGTTTCTGCTTTTGCATCAAGTTGCCCCTGTATATCAGTGATCGTATTTTTGAATTCACCGTCTACGAAGTAATTAAGTAGCTGCTCTGTTTCATTCGACTGGTCTTCAATTGCAGGACTCCAATCGGTAGCCTTACCACCCTTCTCAAGCTTAATATTCCTGAGTTCGATAAAATCTCCAATGGCATAGTTACTGGATGTTGTACGCTCGTTTGCAATCAGCAGATACAGCTTAGTAACAGCCATATCGACCGTAAACGTAAACTCACATCTCCCGGACATCTCAGTTCCTTTATCTGCCTGAGTAACATCTGCGAATGATTCCTGTTGATCTATTGCGAAGGTTGATGCCGATGCCTTATTCGTATACAGCATCGCTTTCATAGGATACATCTTTGTATCAGCCTTGCCCGTATCAGACGAAAGCACTCTCCATGAAGCATCGAAAGAAAGCGTATATGTTTCGCCTTGTTCAAGTCCGTTAAGTGTAGCGGAGGAAATGGTAGCTGAACCAAAGCGGATAAATGTTCGGCTTGCAGATGTGTTTGTCTGCCTGATTCCATGAGCCGCAACAGTCTTCGTTCCTGTATTAAACGCAGTAACGGAAGATTGTTCAATAAGCATCGGATAATTATCAACATTAGATACATCAGGATTAAGCGTATTCTTGATTAAATTTCTTCCACCAATCTGAAGATCTTCGATTGCTGTATCATCAGTATACTTGTTCCGCTTTTGCCAGTCTTCCCCAACAAAATCCCCCTCTGCTCTCGTGTTAATGCAAGTCATAATGTCAGATGTCGAACCATCAAACCACAAGTCTCCGACCGCATACGGTGTAGTAGGCTGTTCTATAAATATCTGAGCCTTACCATCAATTTCATCAAAAACAGCTTTAGGAGGATTTGCATTCAATTCATCCCATGATGTTCCGTTCCATCTATAGTACGATTGAACTCCTTCTGCGGAATTATACCAGAGGTCACCAATATGTTCAGAACGCTTGCTAGGTGTATCCCAATCCGTTGCAGGATCATTTTCCTGTGACCATGTTTCAGCCTTGCCATCGATTTGACCCTGAATATTTTGAAGTGTTGTGGCGTAGCTTCCTTCAATAAAAGTATTTAACGCTGTATCATCCGTATACTTTGAGGCTTTGTTCCAATCAGTCGCAACATAATTGCCACTATCCCTATGCACAGCACACTTCAGGATATCTCCAGTTTCACCTTGTACCCACAAATCGCCAATATCATACGGAGGAGTCGGTTGTGCAACAAAGATCCTTTTCTTTGAATCTGCCGTAGTCTGCGCAGCTTCTGCCTTGGCGATAGCTGTTGTAATGCCAGTGTCCTCAATCAGTTGCCATCCCCATGTGCCATTATTATCCATAAAGCGATAGGCATGACCTGTAGATTTCCAATAGAAAACGTCACCTTCGTGCGCTTTCTTATCAGCTTCCGTAGTCCAATCAGATGCAGGAGCGTTCTGCATAGTAGGCTCATAATCGTAATACCAAGACTCAATCTTATCATCTAGTTGGTCTTGAATATTTCCGATGATGGAATTTACTTCATCTTTATATCCTGCTATAGTTTGATCCGTATAAGTCTTAGAATCATTAAGTGCTTGAGTGGCACGATCTGTTGCAATCGAATTAATCGTATCCCCAGATGTAAGACTAAATTCAGATGCGACAATCCTGACAAAACCAGTAGCTGTATCTGCCGAAAACGTTACATTCCCCTGATTATCCCTGATAACTAATTGACCAGTATCAATCCAATCCGCATTAATCCCAGTCGCAGTGAGAATTCTGGTGATCATGTCACCATCTACTGTTAATCCATACCAGTTTTCTCCACCGTCAGGCGTAACCATAACTCCGACATCTGAAATCTTAATCTGGACATCAGAATCTGCAAGTAATCTTTTATTATGAAGGTAAGTAACCGTTCCAGTTTGATCGGTCACTCGTGTTTCATATAAACCGCTTGCATTATTTACTCTATCTGTAAGGTCATTCTCGACACGTTCTCTTATTGTCCGTTCGTTTGTTAACCGCTTGCGGAGTTCCACGTAATTCTTAGTTTCCGCAGAGAATCTCGCAGAACTATTTCTTACTGGAGTCTGAGCAGATGATACTGTCTGTTGCGCTCCACTCGTAGAGAATGTTGTCTTCGAAACAAGAATCGGATAAATATTATTTTTACGGTCAAGAACAAGTGCAACATCACCTGCTTCGATACAAGGATCAGAGCCATGCGTAATGGATGCCTTTCGGAATTTAGTGCCGATAAGTTGCAAGCCAAGATATCCAACAACTTCATTTGCAGTATCAAGAGTAATAAATGGATTATTCTCTACCTCGATAACATAACCAGTAGTTCCGCTCATATACTCATGAATAACATCAGTACTTGAAGCTTCATCTGTCTCATCTTTCACGAGAACCCTTACGCCAGTAATAACTACATCATCAATAGAAACACTTCTATTATATAAAGAAGTGATATGATGAACCGTTACTATATCAGCGAATGTTCCTGCGTCATAATCGTATCCAGTAGTCCACGGATTGAATGTTCCACCATCGGCAGTTGCCCCGGAAGCATAGGGAATAGCTTGGTCAAATATGCCACCATCAAGAATTGTTTCCGTATCTTCTTGCAGAGATAATGTAGGATACCATTTAATTTCCAATTGTCCATACGGATTACATCTAGCGAAACATCCTGAGATCTGAGTTGCCCACGCCAATACTTCACGATAAGTTGTTGATTCATCCTCCGGGCGAGTTGCAACAATATAATCATCATTTGGAAATGTCAGCGTATTAAGCTGAATGCCACACTCCGTACAAACATCTCGCACGATAGAATTGAGAGTAGCCGGGAATGTTAACTTACTATCATACGCTTTGTCGAATGCAATCATATTGTCAAGACATTCAAGTGAAATCAAATCTCCGTTGAATGTCGCATTATTAACAGTATATGTACCACGCCTTACGATTTCGGGTTCTCCGTCTAATGCAAGACCGATGCGCAAAACAACTTTTGCATTTGTGAAATCATAAGTATCGTAATCTCCGTAAATATTGTTGATAACAAGGTTGCATTTATTTACGATAGTAGACCCGATCTGCAAATCATTTTCGGCAGAAACGGCATCTTCGTAAGAAAATCCACCTTGCCAAAAATCTTTATTCTCCAGATTTAGAGTTACGCCATTTTCAAGAGCAATATCTGCGTATTCCAGATACTGTCTTTTATCATTTGATATGGCTAAGTGCCATGCGTTTGAAACATTTATCATCTGCACTTACCTCTCAATCAAATCAAAATTAAGCGATTCTATAACGTGCTTTCCATCCCACCAATACTTAAATGGAGCAGAGCGGTCACCTACATAAAATGTTTTTGTGACATATCCACCATCAAGCAAGTCATAATAATAAACACTGATATATTCCGGGTTTATCGCACGAAGTACAGTTGTCATTACATCAGGAGTTCTTGCTGAGTATCCAACCTGAATTTTTCGCTTCTGTGCTACCCGGTTCTTATGCATTAGGGCATCGTCTGTTCTCGTTTGTTTTAACACATGGCTTTTTATCCATGTCTCTGTGGCATTACACCGCAGACTGGCGTACCTTTTCACCTACATCCATCTGGTGACGCGGACTCTTGGAAGGATTATATCTTTTCACCTTCTACGCTCTGCCCCTGAGTGTACTTTGTACACCCTTCGGTTCGGATGACGGTTGCAAACCGCTTCTCCGCTTAATTCCGCATTAATAATCCATGATCTACTTGATGGATTCATCATGGACGGCAATTCATCCGCTTCGCATTTAATTCGCGGATAAATGTTTACCACTTTCCCCTAATGACACATCTTGGAGTCCCCATTGCCATGTAGTCGGGCAAGGCATAGCCACGCCATCGACTTTCCAAAATACCTCTGCCATCTATACCCCTCCCAATTAAAAAAGAAGTGCCACCAGATTATCTCCAGTAGCACTTCCTACTTATTTAATAGCTATATTTTGGTGTAGCATTGTTTCTGTAATCAATCTGTTCTATACCGCGCATAACTGCTCTAGCTAGAGTCTCATTGTCTTCCGTCTTCAATTCTGCATACAGGTTTATAGATGGCATATTCCCTTGGTTCGCCATCATTGCTTGAACCACGGCAGACGTAATATCGGACTGACTTACTCCCATGCCGTTTGAATTCTTCGTGATAGCATCAGCGATCATGCTCATCGTCTTCTTATTTTCAAGCGGAAGAACAGCTTCATCACCTGCTTCACCAACACCAATTAATGACGGATCTGAGAAAAGACCACCTTTCCTATACCATCCAACGCTATATCGGGGAACCCAAATCCAGTTATCGGCATCAATATATGATTTATCATATTTTGAAACGCCAATCCAAGGAGTTTTAATGTAAATATTTTCGATGCCACTCTTCAAAGCATTTCCAAGACTACGTCCTGCATCCTCAAAGTCCCATCTCTTTTCTTTGATCGCCCCAAGAAGACCTGCAAGCTTTCCAGATAATGTTTCTCTAAGAGATGCATCCTTAATGGCGTTTTTAATTGGGTTAACAATTCCTTCATTAGCGAACTGTTTTGATGTTCTAGACATCTCACTCTTCTTATTAGACAAGGTTGTCTTAAAAGTATTAACAAGAGATGTGGCGAGTTCCTTGGCAGCTTTGTCAGTCTGTGTTTTTCCAGTCTGCAATGCAGTCTTGATTCCGTCAATAACTGGCTGAGTAGCTTGTTTGAAACGATCTTTTGTAGCTGCTTCTTTGTAAGCATAATGCATATCATTGGCGAGTTTCTTGACGGCTTCTTTGATACTGGAAGCACTATTTGTCAGCGCAAGCTTAATTCCTTCTGGGATAGCTTCCGTAAGTCTCTGGAATAATTTCGAAGGAGAACCGCTTTCAATTCCGTCTTTATAGCCCTTTTCAAGATGTGCCTTAAATCCAAAGGTGGCATCGTGAAGTGCTTTCAAATTGGTTGCATTAGTAAGCGTTTCCGTGCTTCCGTCAACAATATTCTGTGCTTGATCGCTACTAGCTTTTTTAACTTCTTCCCCGGTTTTATTAATAGCGTCTATTTGATTATCTTTCCAACCACCAACAACTTCATCGATCTTCTCCTTGCTGTCATACATTCTACTGACAAGACCTTGACCGATCTTTGTAACCGCTGTTTTAATAAGATCGATAATCCCCGGAGTTTTATTTGATGACTCGTTGTATGCATCAGAACTCTCAGTGGCTGACTTAGCAGAATCATCGAGTTCGGTCATGCTAGTCTTTGCATTTACTGTTTTATCAAAGAGTTCACTCATCTTCGATTTAACGCCAGAAACACTTTCACCAACTTTATCAAGCGGAGAATTATTGAGATTCACCAGTTCATTTTTTGCCCCAGAAGCGCCTGAAATCAATTCATTAAACAATCCGGGCTGACCCAATCTTTCATCAATCGCCTTGCCGAGCGCATCAACTTCCTCTTTGCTTAAATGGAATTCTTCTATTACATCCTGTAATGCTTCCCCGATGTTACCATCCGATGCAAGTTCTGCAAATCTTTGCTGAATATTGCCTAAATTCTGATTTAAGGCAAACCCAGAATTACTTGCATCGCCAAATGACTTTTTAATACTCGAAACGGCTTTACTAGCGTCAATTCCGTAATTCTCAAATATCTCTTTTGAATTATCAACGTTATCAGTAAGCCCTTTAATCGCAGTTTCAAGAAACTTTGTTTGTTCCTCAGTCAGTCCCATTGTTGAACTAAGTTCTTTAATGTATCGTTCTGCCTGAGATGCACTTACTCCTGCATCAGAAAGAGTATCGACAACAGATTTATAGAACGAATCGTCATCAATTTCTCCGTTTTCCCATGACTCTTTTAACAAGAATAATTTTTGCTTTGTATCGTCCGCTATTGCTCCGACAGATTGAAGTTTGCTTAAGAAGGAATCAAAACCACCACCCTCTTCTGTAAGTTGTCCGTTTCCACCACGAATAGCTTCATTCAATTCCTGAATCTTCTTTGTGGCTAATATTGCAAGTGCGATAACACTTCCTTCTACGCCAACACCACCAAGAGCGGTTTTTATTCCAGTGAAAAATTCATCAAAGAATCCGCTTTCTCCAATAGTTGTTGCTATATTGCCAATGGAAGTTTTAAGCCCGGAGAAAAGCCCTTTAATTTTTAATGTGACAGTAGCAGCTTTTGTTGCAACTCCACCAAGAGCGGTTTTTATTCCAGTAAAAATTCCACCTGCTGCATTTTTAACGGTTTCAGATACCCCAACTTTTGTAAATATTCCTGCGATCTTATCAATCAGGGCTTTTTTAAGACCTGCGAACGTAAGAGCACCAACTGCTTTTGCAAGCTTACCTGCCAAAATCAGACCAACAATCAAGCTAAGTGAACCCCAATCTAATTTCGCAAAAAAGGATGTGAAATTGGCGATTATCTCATCTTTATGCTTAATCAAAGCAGCTACCGCAGAAGTAATTAAATCCTTGAGCGCATTAGTTATAGCATTGATTGCTCCTGCTGCTTTTTCGGCAAGTTCGGCGTCAGTAAGAAGGCTTGAAATTCCTTCCCCGATTTTCGTCCCTAAATTACCCCACGTTTCACCATCGCCAAAGAACTCCATTATATCTTCAGCGATCTTTTTGGCTAAACCCTTAAACGTATCAGCGGCATCCTTGAAATCGATGCCGTCCACAATCTTAACAAGCGCATCATGGAGAATTTCGCCAATACCTGTACCAGTTCCATCCTTACCATTACCAAGTGCTTCTACGGCATTTTTAAGGATCTTCCATCCCTTATTCCAAAGCATTTTCAATGTAACGCCGATATTTTCACCGCTTACAGTATTAATTGCTTTTCTCAAGGCAGTACCGATTTTAGTTCCTACATCTTCAGCAGGAAGACCTTCGATTGCACCTTTTAAGAACTCCCAAGCATCATTGAATATGTTTCCAAGTAGAGTACCTACTTCATCCGCATCAACGTGATAGATAATGCTATATACGCCGATTGCAAGCCTAATACCGAGCCGTTCGAAGTTTACTCCTTCGTTCGGATCAAAGATCTTATTGAATCCAGTAACGATGCCTTGGATCAGTTCTCCCATTGCACTTCCAATTTCAGCGGTTGGGAGTTTGTCGATAAAATCATTAACCTTATCAGCAATTAGCTGACCGTTTTCTGCCCACGGGAAGTTCTGAGCGAATGTCCTTACTGTATCAGATATTCCCTTCAGACCACCAGTAACAGTATTGATCATTGCATCGTAATCGACCTGTTTGACGAAATTATCAGCACCCTCAGATAATCCAAGTCCGAGTTCAGTCCAGTTGAAGTCATCAACAAAACCTGATGCAATTTCCCAGAATACATTCAGTTTGTTCGCAAAAAACTGTCCAAGCTGATCCCACTCAACATCATGAACAAGACCGTTCGCCCATTCAGCAAGCTTTTTTCCTAAGTTTTCCCAGTCTATCTTTGTGAGGATTCTGTTTGCTTCTTCGAGTAGGAAGTTTAATCCTCTCGCCATAGCAGATCCAAGCTGACCGAAATGAATATTATCAACCAGAGAATTAAACGTTTCAATGAATCCATCTACCCAAGGATCTATCTTCTTGTGCAGCTTATTTGGGTCAAGGAGATCATATAACTTCTGGATTCCTTCATTGATCCCATCAGCAAGTGCTTCGCCAAGACCTTTCCAGTCTTTATCAAGGAATGCTTTCTTAATTCGCTCTGCCCATTCATTAATAGCATCAGGAAGTCCATTGCCTTTAAAGGCTTCCGACATTTGATCCAAAAGTCCAGTACCAACATCGCCAAGACTAGAATCGCCAATGCCACCACTTGAGCCACTTGGAGATTTTGCTTCGCTCTCTTCCTTCGGTTTTGCAAGCTGATTTAATTCATCGAACGGAAGGACTGAAAGTTCTTTTTTGAGTTCCTTCGCATTATCCGCAGCATCTCCTAAATTATCTGATGTAGCACCAGTCGCATTTGCCGTATCCGATGCGAAATCGTCGATATCTTCGTAATCATTAACAGTAATTCCACCGCCAGAGATATTTTTGCCAAAGAGAACTTCCATGAAATCACGGAAGACCTGTGCCACAGAAAGGACTCTTTTTGCTATAGTATTAAGCCAATGAACCACATGACGTAATGCACTGACGAATCCTTCACCAAGTGTTTCCGTAATTGCTTCTACGTATGCTTTAAAGGTTCTCAGGCTATTAGCCATCGACATATTAGTGTTCTTAAAGTCATTGGCTTGATTTGTTGTGGCGTTAAGCAAATACTGGTAGCGAAGCATTGTCTTCTCTGCTTGCGTCATCTGGGCATATGTCTTACCCATACCTTGAGCCAGAGCATATTCATTTAAGCTTGCCACAGACAAGTCAATACCAAAATCTCTCAATGGTCTGACCATACCTGCCATACCACTCTTTAGCTTCTGAAATACGGTTGCTGTATCTACGTTGTAGAATGATGACAAGTCACCTGCCATGCCGACAAGATCCATCGACATCTGCGCAGCATCTTTGTACCCGATTCCAGATGACTGGAACATAGCAGAAAGCGTACCTGCATATCGTTTAGCGGAAGTCTGAGCAATACCGTAATTCTCTATCGCATCTTTTGCCCAGTTATTTACCTGATCAGATAAATCCCCGAATGTCTGCTCAATAATATGATTCGTCTCAGCTACATTTGCACCTGCTTCAGTAGCATCCTTAACCCAGTTAAATACTCCAGTAACTCCACGAATACCCACGAGCAGACCAAGGATCTCTTTAAGCTTTTCTCCAAAAGACTTAAAAGATGTCCCTGCATTGTTAAGTTCCTTAATCTTTCCGATAAAATTCTTAATTCCATCAGCACCTTTCGTGCCGAGTTCCTTTGCAACATTTGCAAGGTTCTTAAGAGGCTGAATATAAACAGCTTTGCCAAGCTTTTGAAGAACAGCGAAGAACTTTTTAAATATTGCTGTTGCGTCATTGATGGCAGTATCAACTGCTTTCGTAATAACTGTTACCGCTTCAGATTGAGATCCATAATTACTCAATCCCTTCGTACTTTGTACGCTTACCTTACCAAGATTCGACAAAGCTTCGGTCATTCGTACAGTGTTTTCACTTATTTCTGGCATATTTGCCAATGATTCATAGAAAGTTCCAAGCGTAGCAGATAATGCAGTTAATCTCTGATCCACACCATCCATATCCTCAGTAACTTTCAGTAGCCGATTCAGGGCGTTGACAAAAGTCCCTATTCCTTTTGCGGATTCTGTAACTCCTTGAAGTTGAGTCATTGCCTGAAGTGATTCTATGAATGGGGTAAATGCACTTAAGTTAAGCTTGCTTAGATCTACCTTGGTAAGTCTTATTATTGAACTGGCAATATTGCTTACACCAGTTGCTTTCATATCAAGACCGCTAAACCCAGAAAATGCGTTTTTAATTCCTTCAAGATCAGATGCGACTTTCTGCATATCTGTCTTAGAAAGTCTAGAAATGGCATTGGCAACATTTGTTACTCCAACACCCTTTAAATCAGCATCTTTCAAACTTGAGAATCTCTTAAGCCCATCAATAATTCCGTTAAAACTATTTGAATCAAACTTTGTCAGGTCTGTATTGGCAATTTGCGTTATCGATCTTAAAAGTCCAGTTACGCCAGTCTGACTTAATTTTAATTCCTTTAAACCACTAAAGGCTCTTTCCAATCTTTCTTTCAGACCGTCAAGCTTATCAATGCCATCAGTGTTTACTTTGACACTAACCTTTTTTGTAAGCTTGTCTGGATTAATCTCACTTAATTCCTTAAGTTTTGAAACCAGTCCGTCAAGATTGGGAATTTTAATATCATTCAAAGCAGCTAGTGATCTCGCAAGACTGCGAACCGCTCCTGCGTTGTTTCCTACTTTAACAAGTGTTTTATTAAGTCCTAAAAGAGAAGTAGCCAATCTCTCGACTGACTTCTCTGCGTCCGAAGAATCGGACTCAATTTGTAGTTGTATGCTGTCTATGGATACATCTGCCATGTCTGCCCGTATCCTCCTCTCTACGCATAGAAAAAGTGGGCAATAGGATTAACCTACGCCCACTCCATTTGTTGTTCGAAATTATTTTGCATCTCTGTGAGATTCGAGAAAAATACTTCTGTTAAGTAAGCTTTTTCCTCATCAGACATGTCTTCTCGTGCCACAATCTCATCCCTGTTTGAATTATCTTCACCACCGAGCGGATGCTTCGGGTATTTACTGCGCTTACTCATGACAGATGCTACTGCATTCGCTACATACAACCCATGCAACCATGCAGTGTAATTAATGACTTCAGATTCGCGCTTTAACGCATCCTCTTTTTCTCTGGATTTCTCCTCCAGAAAAAGATAAATGTCGGACGGTGTAGAATGAAAGAATTCTTTCTTCGACATTCCATATTTAATCACCGCCCGGTAAATATCACCGAGAATTAATTCCCGGAAGCTTTTGTCTTCCTCTTGTGGTCTTGCGGAACAACTTTCGGTTTCTTCTCTGACGTTCCGAGTCCCACCAGATCGAAAAAACCGTCTTCCCTCATCTGATCCGCACAAATCATCAGAAGATCATACCAATTATCAACATCGGTATCTTCACCTTTGATTAATGCGATAGCAAGCTTCTTAGCGTCCTGAAGATTTTTAACACGCCCATCACCACTCTCAAGATTGTGATGCTCCATCAGTCCTGCATAGAAACATTGAAGCGTAGTTCTTGGAAGATCTGAAATTCCTGCAAGTAGAGATCTCATATCGTTTTCACCTTCCGCATTGGCAACCACCATCATAAGAGTAGCGATGCGATCAATGCATTCACCATAAAGAGATGCTTCAACGGAGAACTCCAGTTTGTATTCTTCTCCATTAATATTAAGAACCTTATACATATAAATGCTGACCTCCTATATGTTTCAAATTAGCATCACGCTGTCGGAGTAACCTTGGTGTCAAGACCTATGTACTCATCGATGGTGATAGAGATATCGCCCGTGAGCAGTTCGTTCTGACCGAAATCGGGCATCGGGACTTTTGTACCCGGTTGTCCGACCACAAAAAAGGCTTTCGTAAGGTTCGGGGCGGCGACTTGGAACCAAGTTCTCTTGTTTTCAGAAAGTGCTTCAGAAGCTGCTTCCATCATTGCTTCAATAAGCGGGATTGTTTCATTTGTGAGGTTGAAAGTTACGCTCCATTCACCGCCAGTACTCTGTCTACCTGCGATAGTTCTCTCTTGATAATCCTCAAGGGCAGAAGCATCGATAGTCTCTGTGTCAAGTTCGATACCAGAAATCGAATTTACACGGGGGAGTTGAGTAAAGGTAGCAGGTTTAGTTCCTGCGGTTGTCTCAACACCATATGAAAGTGTAACGCCGAGAGTGGAAATACCAGAAATAGATACTGCCATTGTATTATTCCTCCCATAGATTTTTTAGGTTAGCGGTTGCCTCCTATTGGCAATCGGTAATGTATTAAGTTTCAGAATGATCCAAGCGGTTTAAGGAAATATCCGCAATAATGAGCCATCGTGAATCGACTTGTAATCTTTGTAACAGTATCACTTACTCTTACTATTTCTGAATCTCCCACGCGCCTGAATCCTAGTTCAAGAAAGAAGTCTGCGCTTGCATCATCAATGCCGTAAAGCACTGAATAACGATTATTATTAATGTATCCTTCGGCTTCATACGTCAGTGTAACGGAAGCTTCATCGCCCTCCAGATCACTACCATTTGTAGGTCTGCCGATCAGTTTAAGGTTTGCATACGGAAATTCAGCTTGTTTTGTCGCATCAAATACAGTGCCGAAGTGAGTTGCATTTGACTTTCCGAGGAGATATACTCTCCACGCCTTATATATGGCATTTGTATCAATCCTAATTGATTTTCCCATATCACTTACCAAATACCTCTCTAGCTACACTAATGAATTGATTTCGAATCTCTTCATCTGCGCTGCTCATCGGTTTTGCTGCGCTAGTTCCGTAAGTAAATCTTACTCTACCAAGATCTTGATCATAGTAAAACCAGTAATCGTTCGCACCCTTGCCTTGACCATAAGAGCCAATTGTTAACCCAAGTTCTCCACCTTTTGGGTGAGGACTTGTCCCTACTGGAGTGTTGTAATGAATACCTGCACCGAATTCAACAAATGCCACATCTCTACCTGCCAGAACAAGCGTTGCTGTTACTTTGCTGTCGTTTTCATCTAGCCAAATATATGTATTAAGATCGTTTCCGTTTGAAGATCCACGAAACGAGGTTTTCTTCTGCTCAACGATCTTTAGTCCAAGTTCGGCTAGTCTTTGGACGAAAATCGAAGACTTCAGACGAAGTTCTTCTTTATATTCTCGCAACAGCTTTACTGTTTCATTAATTGAAGCCGATGACAGACGCATCTTAATAACTCTTTTAGCCATTTCCTGCGATCTTCTTAATCCCGTATCGGGCGATTGTTCCCTTCTTCGTATCCATAACGTGTGACAACACATAATCTGGCTGAGTATACGGGACTCCATTCACATCTACAGCAAGCTTCCCTGTAGTTGTCAATTGTGGAACGATGTCCACAAACAGAAGCATCCCTTCTGTCGGCTTGAAATCTCTGTCAAATACAACGATGTATCGCGTATATTCAGCAACGATACCGACCGGGAGTTCATGTGGAGTGCCAGATGTATTGGATACTGTAACTCGATGTTTTTCTGGCTTGCTGTAATTCAGCTTAATTTCCTGTTCGGAATCATCTCTCGTTGACGTACAAAACCAGACATCTTGTTTTCTTCTTTGCAGACTTCTCATGAATGCGACCTCACTTAAAAATTGTTCCAGACCCTCCAGTTTCAATTGGAACACCCTACGCCATAGCCGGGAGGTCAGCTTCGCGTCCATGACGCACTCTCTTCCTACTTATTTTTTTGTAGAACATTTGAGACTGGAATGATGCCCTTGAAGTAGCTATCAGGTGTACCTCCGCTTTCCCATGATGTCGTTTGACCAGACTCATAGAAAGTTGTTACACCTTCTTTTCCGATCTTGTCATAGTGATACTCCATGATTCTGCGGATGTTACTCCTGTAATGATGCAACACCTCTTCTGTCTGACGGTCAAATTGCGCATCCGTCTTGTAGCCAAATGGATATCTCGCATTCCTAACTTCTTCGATGGCATCATCTACGATGGACTCAATGAGGTCTGCCTGTTCATCTTTGTAGTCATCAGCAGCGTATTGAATTAAGATATAAATTAATTCTTCTCTCGTTGTGTCCATCATAGCGAATTACTCCCTTCTGGGTCTTCCACGCCTATGCTGAGAAGCTGTAACTTCTTCAGTTTTTTCTTTCACGGCAACTTTCTTCTCAACATCCACGGACTTCTCTTCTTCTTCAATCGGAACATCTTCGCCCGGAGCGTAATAAATGCCGTTATGATTGACGTTGTAGTTAAATTTCATGTTATCTCACCTTGATGACATACAGACCATCCATACCCTCAAAGGACGGAAGCGCGATCTGAGAAACAGTGGTTTCATGTCTGACAGGCGGTCCATAAATGTTCTGAATAGCAACCGCGATACCAGAATCAAGGACTGCCACGTCAACCTTAGAATCACCCATAAGAGTTCTCTCTTCCGGGGTTACACCGAAATACATCGTACCAAGCTTCTCCTCGCCGATAATGGATACATAGCCATCCGGGTAAAACTTATGCTCAGTTCCGTCATAGTCCTTGTATTTCTTATCGTAGATGATCGGTGTAAGACCAGTCTTACGAGAGAAGACTTCTCTTGCTGTCTGACGATCAAGGAAATCTACTGCATTACCAGTGATGGTAATAAGCGCATTCTTAATCTGGTTAGAAGCTACAAGAAGGTTAAGAGTGGTGGAGTTCATCATCGCATAACGTGCGATATAGCCTTTATCAGAAAGCTTATCTACGCCTGTCTGAATATCATCGAGCGGTTTCGCTGTAGATGCATTATTCCAAGTGGCATTGCCAGACAGTGCAAGATAATTACCAGTCTTCCAACTTCCATCAGAATCGTAATTATAGTTGTAAATCGTGTTATCCTTTGCACCGATAACGATCTTCAGGTTACCAGAATCCGGGGCGATAAGGGACATCCTCATTCGTTCCGTGGCGATTCTTGCACCAGTCACAAGATTTGCAACATCGTCATAAACGTTGTTGATCGCATCCTGCACATACGGATCGTTAGACTCCGTTGCTCTCATGATATCGGAGAGATCCTTTTCGGAAACCTTCATAGATTCACGGAAAAGGGGCATCTCTTCACGAACAACGTTGAAACCTTCGCGAGGTCTAATCGTTGCGAGTGCGTCATAAGCAGACGGAGCAAGCGTAAGACCTACGCCTGTATGCTGCTTAATCCAAGAAAGATCGATCCCCATTTTCTTCTGTGCCGGGAAGAATGCTTCTCCAAGATACGGCACTTGATTACTGGGATCGTTTGTAAGACGGAACGCGAGGGAACGCGCTGTAAAAACGTCATTAAAACGCATAATTAATTCCTCCCATAAATGTTTTAGGTAAGCGACTACTTTCCAAATTAGTAGACGGTATTATTTCAATTATTATTCGAATGCGATTCTGCATCCTGTAGCATTAAGGGCAGTTGTCAGAGCTTGATCATAAGTAAGACCAGAATTCTCCTGCGCACGAGCAGTATTAATATAACCAACCTTAACAACTGCGCCCTGTGGATGTCCTTCGTATGTGTCATGGAGCAGAATGCCTACCACAGAATCCCAAGGAGTAGACGTTACAACTTTACCAGATCCAAGGATCGGAGTTCCTGCCTTAACCACCTTTTCACCGTTCTCAGTGGCTGTTACACCAGTAAAATCAACGGTCATAGCTACGGCTTCAAACTCCTTGCGGTTAAGGATTTCGATTTCCTGACTGACAGCAAGCGTGTCAATCTTCATATCGCCTCTTGCCATTTTTTATTTCCTCCGTTAAATATAATTTTTTAAGATATTTTCATTCACGCCTCTTGAACCCATATGTTTAAGGGACGCTTTTGCAAGTTCCATTGCAGGATCATCTTTATCGAGATCTCCATGACCGGCATTGATATCAGGTCTGCTCTTAAGGAGATCCTGAATCGCATTATCAGCAGCCGTCTTTTCCCGTGCTTTTACAAATGCTCCAAGCGTATTGAAGAATGCGTCTGCATCTTCCATCTCAGGCATAGTGGAAGCAAATTTATCCGCATCTTCCTCAGTCATACCAACACCGACTAAACGCTTCGAATACTTACTTACACGGAGTTCTTTTTCCATCTCCGCAAAACGCTTTTCTCTGGCTTCCTGTGCTTCCTTCTCAAGCTGATCCGTGGTCATGAGATTTCTTGCCTTGTCAGACAGTTCTTTTTTCTCTTTTGTTAGCTTGTTGATGGAATTCTTATAGCGTTCTGCATCTGCTTTTGACTTTGCGAGTTCAGCTTTGAGTGCTTCGATGCTTTCATGGTCATCTTCCTGCTGATCGTCCTGAAGACCAGAAATATCAGCACTGGCATCGGAAGAACCACCACTTACACCATCATCTGGATCTAACATTAGCGGAAGCTTAAATCTGGCATTGTTGAAAAGTCTCGCATAGCCAAAATGGTTGTTCATGTTTTTTCTCATAAAAGATTTTCCTTTCGTGTGATTACCCTTTCTCTAGGGGTTCTTGTGTAATAATTCGTGTGATTTTCATCTGCTTTCTCTAGCAGCTGTGTTATTTTACGTCCTTCTCTGGACGATATATAAAATCCTTTCGGATATTATTTTATGAGTAAGACAGGGAACATCTGCAATTTACGATTTCCTCATCGCTCATCCCAAGTTCGTCTGAACGCGGATAGTAGCAATCGCCACCTTGCAGATGAAACACATCGTTAATCGGAATCGTCACCCCATTTACCTCTGCATGACTTTCCCTTTCCTTGCCATCCATAATTGTTTCCCAAGTCTTGTAATGATACCCGTTATCAATTGCATCTTGGAACTCATCATAGTTATATATGGAATTTGCTTCATTTTCAGATATCAGTCTTGCACGATCTGCGGAATAATAGTATTCCTCATCAGGATGCCGATATGTTACAGAAATAATATCCGTAAGTACTGTCTCTGCATGATTTAAGAGATACTCATCAGGATTAAGGATATTATTTAGAATCAGGATGTATTCTTCATAGGCTCTGTCATATGCATCCGCATAAGGAATAGTCCCTTGTTGTTGCGCATAGAACATGAAGGACAGAAGACCTATCATTACATCTTCGAGTTGCTCCGCTAATTCAATACGCTTTCGCTTCTGCGCTTCAGAAATTTTCATCGGAGCAAAATATTTTTCAAATGGTTCTGAGCGATTAAATCCTACAAGTTGATTTAACTCATCCCATGACATATTTGCGAAAGCCATATTTATGTTCCTTGTTGCAACCTTGGACTATTGCTTATTTGGTCTGATTGGTCTTGAAGAATTCTATCATCAGAACCCATTTCCTTCTCCGGGTCTGTAGCTTGTCCACCAGTCTGTGTTGGCTGTTGGATACAAACTTTCTCCTGATAAGCCATCATCATATCTTTAGAGTCATTCCAAACCTGTTCGGAATCTTCGAACAACTCAACAATCTTGATTGCATGACGAGGATGTACGCCACGCCCGACAAGTGTTGCAAGCGCATTTGCCTTAACTGACATATCGTAGTTACGTCTTCTGGCAAAATGGATGTCGATATCCGTATGATGTAATTTCCTAATAGGATTGTCTAATGGCAGAACATTTTCTGGAACAAACTTAATTGCCTTAAGAATCAGCTTTAATTCTTTTCTCGCAGCATACTCGATGACGTTCTGTTCACCGAGTGCATCGAGTTCCAAAGCAGACCAACCTGCCGACATATCCATAGCAGACCCGGTTGAACCACCACCAGATGACTCAGACTGAATCGGGACGAAACACTTCTGAAGAATATGGTTAAATTTCCTGTAAATCTGATTCTGAGAGGATGCTCCGTCATAAGTACTTGCCAAAGGAGCAATCTTTGCATCGGACGCTCTATCATTTAATCCTTGTGGAGTTACTGTAAGCACCCATTCACCGGATTTCGGTTCGATAACATTGCCATTTTCATCGGTTGGAAGCCCGATATTATGTCCCCACCAAATATCCTGCGTTCTCTGTGTGGAATCGTTAGCCACATCGGATACCTGTGCATCAAGCGCATCCATATCATCAATGCAATGCTCAAAGCATCCAGTCATCTTAACATCTCTATCCCACTCGACAATCGGGATCATGCCGAGAAGATTAACTGTTTGAGATACAATTTCTCCACCGACTATCTCGAATATGAATCGATCTGTAAAACAAGTAAAACGCTTCGTCATATCTTCCAGAAGCGTAAATGTAACTCCAAGCACTTCTTTTCGACCAATTCCGTTATAGTAAACGATAAATGTATTCCGGGAATCCAAATCATATATATGGCACAAAGAGCCAATATACTCCCCTTGGTCAGTGACCAGAATGTCATCATTCTTAAACTCATCTGCGGATTTGATATCCACCATCGAATAGCCTACACCTGCTTTTTCTACAAAATCGGCAATGCGTTGACGTTTTGAAGCGATATCCTCCCCATTCCGCATCATTTCGTTTAATCCCGCAATTCCCCTGTCATCCACTTCCTTCTGCGAGACATGAATTTCTTCGTTGCCACGCTGAATGTACATCGCAGGAGTTCCCCAGAAATAAGATGTCCTGAATCTTGTTACATAGTGAGCGATATTATCAACAACATGATAATCGATATCTTCACGAACTTCCTTTTTTCTGTCTCTGATCTTCGGATGTATCCCGGATTCATAATCAATCAGGAAATCAATATCATTTACATTCGCACAATGCTTCGCATAGGCTTTCCCGAGCACGGAAACCACATTTGAAGCATCTATGTACTTTTCATCCGTGTATATTCGGCTTCTGCCTACGTGATTGAGTTCCATGTTATTTCTCCATTTTTTCCTTCTTTTTAAGCATCGACTTATATTCCTCAGTGGTCATGTAGACTCCACGAAACTGTACTCCAGACGATGTTCTGATATCCTTTGACGGCATCCTGACCCATATCAGACCACCATATGTGTTCCAATCGTTTAACCGACTTTTTTCTGTCTTCTTCATTTCATAGTCTTCCTATGATATCATCCTAACAAAAATTTCTATGCATTTTATGCGGATTCAAAACTTGTATTTATCCAGTATTCTGCTGATTAAACTCTGGTCATAATGCATAGCCATCGCTATCTGTAATTGACTCTTTCCGTCCAAATAGTAGTATTTGCAAACGAGTCTATCTCTGGCATCATCAATCGCCTTAATATAATCGAGTATCTCCTGAGTTAATTCAACCAGTTCAGCTTCATCATTCTCATACTGATTAAGCTGCAACATCAATCTAGTCTTCTTAAGGGTATAGTCACGAATCGGCACACCCTCTATGAGAAAGTGCTGTATTCCACCGTCCCCACCAGTTACACTATCCTTAACTGTCCCAAGGCTTTCGATATCAGCGAGTTGTTTTTTAGTTCTTGATATCCTTCTTTCAAGATCCTTCAGTTCTTTTTCAAGATATCTGTACTGTTTTAACTTTGATGCCATTGGTTTCCTCTTATATCAGGCTTTTTACAATTCTTGTCGGAATCGGGTTTCCACCTTCAATGAACATTTCCAACTGAGTCAATCCGTCAGCTGCATCATCATGGTCATTCTTACCCATTGTCACTGTCATACATAACTCTTCCATCGCTTCCTGATATTCCGGGGTGCGATGTTCTTCATCCAAGAAATGATATTTCCGTTTAATATCCCCAGAATAAGCAATGATTTTCTCCATCTTCGCCATAGTTGACGGTGCTTTTTTTGAAGTGCAGCTGCATTTGTAATTATGTTCTTGAAGTCTTTCATTTACATACTGAGCATACAGATCACCACCCGTATTACCTTCGAAACGGATCTGCCGAATCTCATTGCTCATGATCTGCCCGGTTACTAACGGCAGTGTCTCTTCCTTCTTGCCCTTGTTAAACACCCATGCGAAAATATAAACATCTCCGTTTTCATACTCTCTCCCAATGGGCATAGATAAGCTATCTCCACCGCCCCATGCAACATCAACCGCAGATACTACTCTGCTGTCACCTTCAGGGAGAACTCCGTTATAAAATTGCAATTCATCTTCTGGGTACAGAAGTCCTTCACGGACAAATGGTTTTTGCTGATACTTTGCTTCCCACTCATTCTTATCGAGCCTAGATCTCACTTCCTTGAAATATTCTGTGGAAAACCCAAGTCCGTAAGCATAATCAAAATTGCTTTCGTCCTTCTCATTAAGCGCAGGAACTCTGATAAAGTGATACAGAGGATCGTTTTTCTTCTCTGTTTTCACCCTGTTTAGTGGATCAATTACATTCCACATTGTGCCTACCATAAGTTCTTTTGATCCGTCATTCTTACGGTCTACAAGAACATTCAGGTAATCCTGATAGCGATTTTCCAGACGAGTAGGACTCAGTGATTCCATTCTGTCGCGTACTAAGTCATCGACATACAAATATCCATCAGAGGAAATATCAACAGCACCTGTCCACGTACCGTCAATTCCCCGACAGGTTAATGTCGGGAAGCGATCTGGTTTATCGAGGTTAATCTCTTTTTTATCTGCCGATTTTTTTTGAATCGTAGCAATCGGGAAAATTTCACGGAATGTGTATTCTTCTGTGGCTATCAGGTTTAATATTTCTCCGTAAAATCCATCTGCAAGAATTCCAGAATGTCCAGACATAGCATTGTGGCTATTTGGACGTTTCCCCATGATCCATGCCAAGAAGAAAATACAAAGTGTGGATTTGCCCACGCGAGGTGGTAAACTCACTCCGAGGAACTTATATTTCCCGTCTTCAAGATTCTGCAACTCCTCCGCTACTATATGAAGTGTCTTTTCTCTAGGGCGATAAAACTGTCTTTCTATAGGACGGTTCTTCTCCATGTAATAGATGAATGAAGTGAAGATATTCGGTGCTTCAAACTTCAGCAACTTCCAGTACAAATCATCAAACTGACCACTACCAGTCTGCTGTGCTTCATAAGCAGCCATCTGATGTGTATACTTGCTGATCTTCATGGCATAGTTCTGGAGTTCTTTATCTTCATAGAAATTTGTATTTTCCCGAAAATCCAGAAGCAACTGAAATATGTCATATTGATTCGAAAACAATGACAGATCTTCGTTGACTAGCTGTTTGAAAATCTCCTGATATTTACTTACGTCCATAAAAAAAGAGCCTCCTGTCGCATAGTGTCCTGCGACAAGAGACACTCAATATTATTTCGTATTCACCTCATAGGCATTCTTGCACTTCTGGCACTCGAAGAATTGCCCTTGTATGATAGCACCCGGCGTAAGTTTGAATTGCTTTTTTCCGCAGTATGGACAGATAATCCACGTAAAGATCCCGATCGTTTCAGCTTTTGCCTGATAATCATCAGGTATCGGCTCATTTAATATGTAATCGTTCGCCATGCTTATTTACTATGTACGGATAAATCACATCATAGATACCGATACTTCCGCAGTTATCACATTCATGGATAAACTTGGGCTTTTTACCTTTTGTCCGTGATCTGTAAATCATATGCCCATCACCGCAGTCATCACAGATCATATCTATCTCAATATATTTGATCTTGTGTTTGACTTCTCCCATATTACTTCTCCGGGATTTGATAAACTGTATAATCAGGATCTGGGCAGTCGAGCCAATCTGCAATGAGATGATTCAGAACGTACTTCGCTCTTTCTTCCGTAGCGAAAAATCCAATCGGAATCGGTTGACCACCACTAACAAGATACGCATGGACATATTGCCCACGGCATTGAATAACGGCGATATTGTCATAGTTCAATATGCATTCGCCATTCTGGGAAATAATATTGATCATAACTTTCTCCCACACATTGGACAGAAACGAATCGGATATCTGCCGTGAGTGCTCATAGCACTTCTCGACCACCGGGAAGATTCATTCTTCGTTCTGCACTTCCAATCAGAGATAATAGCGACCCTATAATACCGTCTGGTTTCGACCTTACAATCAGGATCGGCATTATCTCTATCGATGCTCTTCTGCTCTATCTTCTTGATGTAGCGATAATCATCGCAAAATTTACATCTCTGCATTAGCTTCTGCTTCTTTCTTCTTTTTCCGTTGAAGTTTACGCTCTGCTCTACGTTTCAGGTCTGCATAGGCAAGAAAATTGATTTTATAATGTTCAGGAGTAACAGCTTCTTCTCCCGACATATAATGCTTCGCCATAACTCTCCTACCAAGATGTTTTAAATGAAAAGAACCGAAGTTTCGAATCTGGACGATCTTTTCAGTCATAACGGAATCACTGATGACTTTGAAAATGTCCGTAAGAATTGGTTCGACAACTTCGGAAGAATATCCTGTATCCTTTGATACTTTGTTAATAATGTTTTTTTCCGTCATAATATATGCCTTTTTTGTTTTTCAGAAATTTTTGAACAGCCCTAGTCAGGATCGAACTGACGCATCTGGCAGTCAAAGTGCCATACCTTACCACTTGGTTATAGGGCATTGGGCGAGTTTCTGAAACAAGAATGAATTGTCATCATTACAGTGCTACCGACACAAGTGTAGCCAACTTAGTTTCAGCATTTTTATTCTCTTTGAGGGCTATCTCGCAATCCTCTCAAATCATCCGGGTGCGACCCGTCCTCATCGGAACGGTAGGATTCGAACCTACGACACAATTTCCTCTAGCCAACTGAGTTACGTTCCGAAATGGGCAGTCCATCCAAAGTTCGGTTCCAGTTGTCCTCCCTCCGTAGGATTATCTCCATCCCAATAACGGTAATGGCTTCACGCATTTCCCTTGTGAAAAATTCACTGCCCTGTTAGTATTTCATTTCTAAGTGGAAGCGGAAGGATTCGAACCTTCGTTTTCTGATGATGGGTCAGACTGTTGCCATTGACATACTCTAACAAGCACATCACTCTTGTGCCATTTGTCTACACTTACACTCCCATTACTTTGACTTTAACCTATTCTCTGGAACTACTCTTGCTTATGAGTATATTCGACCCCAATCACAAGAACTGTGATGCCCACTATCCCATGTCTTCCGGCATCTATAGTAGCGTTCCACATATCCATCGTCTTATGGACTTTGTGGCAAGCTGTCTCTTGTGTAATGTATGCATCCGCCACACATTTGCATTGTCAAAAATTTAAGATTAACTGGCGGCGGTCTTGGCCTTCGACCACACTTTAATGCTCATTAACAAACCAGTCTCATGTATGTCGATCCATTCACAAGGCATTCGTTGTACACCAAACGCCGCCATACACGTTTACAAGCTACTGCTTGTAAGCAATCCCGTCAGGAGTCGAACCTGAACCTCTCCAAACCACGGAGTGAACTACTAGTCTAATCCGGTTTCCATTATTCTACGGGATTAATTGTCAGGGTGAGGATTTGAACCTCACATGATGCCTTAGTATCCCGAAACAATCGTCTTGAATCACATTTCAATTGCCCGGTCTTGCTACCCATCTTGAACTAAGCGTCTACCCATTCTCGCCACCTGACAACGACCGCACAGCAGTCATTCGCTTAAAACCGAATACCAAAACCAGATTCCGTGCAGAAAAACACTCCAGAATCTTCGAAAACGGTTCTGGCAAGATCTTCATACAGAGTAGAGATATTGCCATGAATATCGCTAAGATTATCTGCCCAATACTGGACTACATCTTTTTTAAAGACAAGATGGCATTTCTTATTTGAGAGCGGATCAGCATCTTCTTTAATGTACGCAAATGCTTCATTCCCTTCAAACGCAGCTTTAAAGAGATCTGCTTGCGTTTTCATCTCATTTGCCGGGATGACTTCGATCTTGACAGTCACGCCACCGAAATTCTTCTCTTTCGGTAGAAGCTGTGCTAACGCTTCAGCTTTGCGATCTCCGTCAATATACAGTTTGATGGTTTTGTTCTCGTCATCATATACTGTCTTGACAGCCTGATCTTTCGCAAATAGTGCTTCGATTGCTTTGTAGTACAGTATCCAAGGTGAAGATAATTTTAATCCGTCATTCATATAAAGTGTCCGTTTAACCTATACCCCGGACAAAGGTAAAAAAGTAAGGAGAGTAAAATTATGAAAGTGGTCATGAGCAGTAATGACCAGACGAGTTACTAGCGGATTCGAACCGCTCATCCGATTTGTGTCGCAAATACTGGGAATGCCATCCATCATGGAATAACTCCTACAAGAGGTGCTAAACACGAAGTCTATACTTCACGGCGATAGACAGCCGTCAATCACTCAGAGTGCCTTGAGGACTGATACAACCACGGCGAGTGTTGAAACTCTTAACAGGACTTCTCATCCTACCGTGGTTAAAAGGAGAATGATAATGAAAAAGAGATTTATCTAAATGTTGTGGAAATCAAGTATGTGTTGAGAATCATAGTGGCTAACATGGCAATCATGATCCGTAATACGATCTTGCTGTCATCAGGCTTAAATGCCATGATTGAAGCCGTCAGAAAAACCGCATGAACCAGATTCAGCACTATAGCCAGAAAACTCAGGTATCTAAGCACTCTGCCACCTCCAAGATTCCGTCTAAAATCGCATTTGCTTTGTCGTAATTGCAAACCTTTTTATCTTCAAGATCCGTTAGTGTATTGTATATGGACTTGACAAGCATATCTCTAAGCGAGTTATCGATATTGCAGACAAATTTCAGAGATCCAATCAACTCCGTAAATGTCATAATGTCAAACGTAGATGAGATAATACTGTCATGTTTAATCTCTGACCTAGTCGGGCTGAGTTCCAGATGAACTCTTGGAAGTTCATTCGGATCATAACTGATCTCACAATGCCTGACTCCATGTATCTCTTCTTCGTTTACAAAGATATGCTCTTCTGTTGGTTTTGTCTGTACCAGACGAAATGTAGCAAATGCTGACATCGTATACGCCTTTTTTATATCAAAAAATTTTTATAAAAGGGTAATATGTGATATCTATATCAAATGTATGGGAATTATATCGGGGATATGTGTAATATGTATTTGGGATATGGGTTTATATATTATATATGGGTTATATGAATGATATAGAGTGTTGGTGTATGTAAATTATATATAAGGCTTTTTTGTTAAAAAAATATTTGAGGGGGTAATTCGCCCATCCGGGGGTACGGGGTTAAAGACCCCTAACCACTGTTATACTATGCATTTTGTCGTTCACTTGTTATCGTTTTGTGTTCCGTCAACAGTTCAATAATTGTTCGCGAGTGATAAACCTGAAACGTGAACCGGGTCAAAAAAATATTTTTGTTTTCAAAAAACTGTACCACTCCATTGTGACATTGTGTTAATTGTGTTTGAATTGTGTATCATGCACGTCATGTTGTCGTATAATATCTATTATCCGACTATCAGACAATCAACAATGCTTGCAAGCGCTGTATTTTCAACGCTTTTCAGTTCCGCAATTGTCATGCAATTGACGGTTACATGAAACGCTTTATTGTTTACTCACAAGTGAACGCTAAACAACAATTGTGCTAATTGTGTATCAATTGTTTTGACGGTTTACAGTTCAATCTTTTCAGGCAATACAGCAGAACTATGTCGCGCTGCTATTTGTTCGGCAGTATCATGCTGTAAATCATTGTTTGTGTTTATGTTGATTGTTTGTGCATCACTGTAATTAAATCCAGCTTTCAACAGAAATATTGCACCAATTGAATTTTCACTTGCCACTTTACTGTATAAACCTGATTCACATACACTATACCAGTTTTTGACTAATTGTATATTTATTGGATTTACTTTTGATCCATTAGATCTATGTATCCCATTCTTTATGTCCGTTAAATTAGTATTGTCTATGTGACAAAATACACTAAAACCTAATATAGACGGATTTATGTTGTATTTATAGCAGAGTTTTATATAAATCTTATAAAAGATATCATTTAACAGTTTATAATCATTCTGTTTTGTATCTGCTAGGATATTTTTTAACAAGTGATCATAAATGAATTCTAACATACCAGTAAATACAAGAGATTTATATATCATTTCCGGATTATCTAAAGTTTGTATATATTCTTCTATAAGAAGCTCTATATCACTTGTATATATTGATATATCATTATGTTTTATAATCTCTATATCCGTACTATTTACAGCCATGGTTTATACATACGTCCTTTAATAATCCATTTTGTATTACTGGTATATGCATTTCTGTTTTACAATTACGGATTATAAAACCATATCTCATACAATGTCAATATACCAAAAACCGCATAAATACAGCACTTGTCAAAATTCGATTTTTTAACGATAAATTTTGACGGAATCGAAAAAACTCCATTATGCAAAATTCACAAATACAGCCGTAAACCCTTTAAACATACGGCTTTATGCGAGTATCATGTATTTATCGGATATCGTCAAAAACTAGCAATTATGGCACTCTCAATTATTTTGTTGTGCATTACGGAGAATTTTCTTTTTTGATTGCTTTTTAGCAAAATGCACACAAAATTTCTTTAGCAAAATGCTCGAATTTTAGCAGAATGCATATTTTATGGAATGTGTATCTATGATCACAAAAAATACAGCCTGAATTATTCAGGATGCTAACGCACTCCAAACAACCGACAATTTACAAACTGCCGTGATTGTATGGTATGGAGTCGTTTGTTTTCTGTTTGTTGTACTAGTGACAATTCAAATGAATGATACTCTCATAATTTACGGCAATAAAAAAAGAGACATTTTTCACAATGTCTCAATTTTTAATAATTCAAGATTGTTTTCCCGTACTGAATAATATTCAATTTTATTAAATTTACCTACGGAAACCTTATAAAGATCATTATTGATTAAAATATGCATATTGCGCACAACTGTTTTTAATGTCTTACAATTGAAACGCTCAAATGTAACGGCCTGCTCATTATCTCTTAAATAAACTCTGAATGTCTCTTTCATTTTCTCATTTCCTCCATTATCATTAAACTCTCAATTTCAGTTTCAAGAATTACGGCTTTTAAACCGTATGCACTTTCTAATTCAGATTGCTTTTCTCTGATTGCTGACTTAATCTCTTTTATTGTCATATCATTACACTCCATTTTTAGTGATAGAATCAGGATAAATCAATTATCCTGATTCTTTATGATTTTAAGAACCTTTTCAAATGCTTCCTTGTCTTTTTTTCCTGCTTTGTAATTTGGCGTTGAATGCTGTATAAATAAAACGTAGTCGCACTCTTTTCCAACTTTTTTGCATCCATGTTTACAATCACTACAATGTTTCTGAAATGGAGTGCCACACGCGCATATATGCACGCGATACCCGGCTTTAGTTAACTTTTCATATAATGAAAGCAGATATTCACAAGTCCCAAAATTAATCCCAAATGGAGTTAATGATGGTACAATTGATAAATTTTCCAAACTTGCCAACATTTCAAGTGCTGTTTCCTGCTTTGTATATGTCCAGAAGTTGCATTGTTTCTTTGTTTCCGTGATAATATTTTTCCATGCTATCACATAATCGCGTGTACAAAAATCACCTTGTGCATGAATTCTGCATTGCTTATATTTTTTTGCTTTAATTTGTGCGGTCACTGCTTTTTGATACCATTCAGGAAAATATCTAACAATAATCAGTCTAATTATTGCCCACTTTTTTACATCAGGATAACTATAATTTCCGTTATCACAATAACAGTGTGGGCAATGGCAGGGACAGGATCCTTGTACTTCTTTTATCCCTACTTTATCCATGACCTCTTTCACAAGTTCGGGCATGTCTTCATAATGAAGCGTTTCATTTCCGTGATAAATTGCACTTGTGGCTGCTTTACCTACTTTTGTATTTGTTCCATATGTAAGCATTAATGGAGTCCACATTGCGAGCGGTTCACAATAAATGTGATTATTTTTATATTCGATACCATAAGACGCGAACACGTCCTTTTGAGTTATCCTTTTTGTCTTTCTTGTGGTTTTTTTCTTCATAACACGTTCCTCTTTTATTCTTTCCGGGAACGTGCTATAATTGACACGTTCCCTATATTCCTTTTGGTTTATAGTGGTTCTTGTGGCTATTCCAGGAAAGTTTGCCGACTGTATACGGAATAGCCGCTTTTTTATTTCAGGAAGTTATTCAGTTTTCAATGATGCGAGTTTAGGGCAGTGCCCCATCGATTATTAGTTGCTGTTCTTTATTTGATAATGTAAGTATACACTATAATTCGTGTTTTTTCAAGTATATCTTTACATTTAATTTCGTGTTTTTTCAATCTGAATAAACGCACAAAAATAAGAGATTGCCATGTAAAGCAATCTCTTTTCATATCCGTATGTTCTACGGTTGGGACGTTCCCGGCTATGATCAGGCTCTACGGTTGGGACGTTCCCGGCTATGATCAGGCTCTACGGTTGGGACGTTCCCGGAGTCCACTTCAATATATTTTATGATGTTTCCGGGCTGCATGTCTAACAATCTGCAAAGTGTGTCTAGCACCTTACTTCCTACCATTTTCCCAGTCCTGAAATCTTGCAGTGCTGATTCATTAATCAGCTTTTCTTTTCTCAATCTTGTTGTTGTATATCCTGCCTCTTTCAAAGTTTCCAATACGTTAATTTTGTATACAAGCATTTTTGCTTCACCTCCTGATTCTATAATATAGGATGCTCTTAAAATAGTCAAGAAAAAAACTTGTAAAATCATGTAACTTTTTCTTGACAATGCACTTTATATCGTGTATCATTAAATCAACAACAGAACAGCACCACAGAGCAGATCGCTAGTGGTTTGGTCATCGCGACTGGGCAGTGATCTGATGAAACGGAAGTGTTCTGGAAACTTTGAAAACTTAAGAAGGAGGAATTCCATATGAATAAATTTGGAATCGAAAAGACACTTCATGAAATCATTCGCGATATCCCTGATGCGTACAGAGCGAACAGGAATTACGAGCGTGGGTTTATCACATTTGAGGAGTGCATGAAAACGATCACGGACGCATACAATGCAGAACAAATCCGTATATCAAAGGAATTCTGGAAGGAGGTTAATCAGGCATGAAGAACTACACAATCTCTTCCACGGGAATCGATTCGTACCTATACGATGTACGGAGATCCGCACGTAAGTCACTCGGCATTGATGAAGGTGACCGGGCAATGTATCCGCTCACATACTACATCAATACAGGACGGGCAAGCACAGGATTTCTGCATAAATTGTTTGCTGTATCGCCTACGCGAATTGCAAGAGTGCTCACAGGCACAGGCAGCGATGCGGAGATCATGGAACGTGTCAAGCGCACGATCCGCTTTGTGGGTGAGTGAAAACTTACCCACAGCACACAAGCCCGACCGGGGTTTGAAAAAATCTCGGTCATCAGGCACAGTCCTACCCTATCTGGGGAAGAAAATTTTCAGCCGATCACAGGCGAGTCCTACCGGGGTCAGGGGTAAGAAATTCTTCAGAAACCACACACGAGTCCCACCGTCATCTGAGGGTAAGAAAAATCAGATCTGGGACATACGAGTCCCACCCTATGAAAGGAGTTACACCATGGAACTGTACGAAAGAATCCGCGATATGCTAAACGACAGTGTCACCGACATTTTTCTGAAGCTTCAGGAAGAATTCCATATTGAATGCAGCGATTGCCCGCCGGATCTGGAATGGGATATCAACAATGCGGTTGACGATCTCGCGGAAACTATGAAGACGGCTATCAAAATTCAGATGGATTGAGGAAGGAGTGCCACCCATGAATAAGCTTTATGTCATCCGCTTCAAGATCTCCCATGACTATGTAGTCTCCACATGGAGCGCATGGACGCAGGAAGAAGCAGAGAAGAAAATGCTTCTCAATCCTGAATGGTCTTTCACACTTGTGGAAGACAACGAGACACACAAGATCTGGGACGCACGATAATAAGTCCCCGTCACTCTGAGAGGCAGGTATACGGTTCGATCCCGTAGGTGACGGTTACTGAAAATTAAATCAGGGACAGAAGTCCCATACCATTTATGAGAGGAGAAAAACATGAAGTATAGAGTTTCCACATGGACGGAGAATGAAGAAGAAATCGCGATGACAGTTTCTTGTAGACGCGATGCAAGCAACGAGGTACTTTTCAAGAAATGCGCTATCGAGATCCACCATGAACTTTGCAAGCGCGGTTTAGCACCTAGCAAGATCAGTTTTAATGGAGATCTTCCGAATATCTGGAGAAACGGATATTGCGGTTCGCTCTGGCTTGTTGACCCGTATTACAACATCACCATTGTCGAAAACAACGGAAATGGTTGCATTCTTGCACAGTGAAAGGAGTCCCCTACCATGAAAGTTGAGAACAGGTTCTGGGAAATCGAAGTAATTGCATATATCAGGCATGGCAAATACTATGCCAAATTCAGGAACCCGGAGAAACAGTCCGAAAGGATGATCGGACGCTTCAAAACTGAAAATGATCTGTTCAACTTCTTTCATAAGTGGGACGGTCAGCAGTATTACAAGATCATTAAGTGCTTTTGAAAGGAGTCCCCGTCCATGAATGAAAGACGTATAGCCGATCTCTACGAGTCCCTGTCGGCAGCTAGGCGATGTCTCCTGAAGCGTTTACGTAGGTATACGCATGACAGGAACATCCGCAATCTTGAAGAGTCTCTGAAGAGACTGGATGCCATGCAAGAGAATATCGACAAAATCCGGGCTGAGATCTCATCTGAGATTACAAGACGGGCTGAAATAGTCCCATGACGCTCTGTAAGGATCATACAGCGCATTTATCGTTTCACCTGATAACTTGTCAGGGTATGAGTTTAAAATTGATTCTAGGACGTTTTAGAGAGTCCCATAGGGATCTAATAAAACTGAATGATCGCTCAGTTACAGTATCTACTGTTGACAGGCAGGAGCAAACAGTGTATACTGTATATAGATCAAGAGATAAGGAACTCCCGAAGCGGAGTCCCACACATAGAAAAGGAGAAAAGTTATGAAGCAGTATAGAAATTTAGACACAGGCGAAATCTGGACAGAAGACGAGATCAAAAAGATCTACGAAAGCGAGTACAACCTCAGGGAAGCGTACTCGACATTTGCGGAGTACATGAATTACCTTCTCAATCAAGGCGGGATCGTTGAAGCCTACTGGTACGCAGTAATGCGTGATTGTGATGATCAGGATTGGGGCTACGGCAGCTACGTTCTTGATGAAGCAAAAGAGATGTGCGAGAAGTACCCGGAAGGATACATCGCAGTTATCGACAACAACACTGACAACCCTGTGTGCATCGAAGAGATGCATCAGGATGAGTTTTGAAGGGAGAATAACATGAGCACAATCGACAAGGCTCTTGAGAAGAGCCATAGCTATGAACTCAACAACGATGAGTGCTTCGCTCTTCTGGGAGCAATTGAGAGCCGCATCCGCTTTCTGAAAGCCACTATCGAATCAGAGAGTGATGGAGGAATTATCGAAGCAGCTATGAAAGACAAGGAACTTCTGGAAGAGGTTCTGGAAAAACTGGGATTCTGATAGGAGTCCCAGTGGGTAACTCTAATTGCTGACTGGTCATCAGCATGGACTACGCAAGAAAAGGAGGTGAGAACAACGATAAACCGTGAAGGAAAGGAGATCATCTCCTGCGCCATGACGGATGACACTAGGAGGTACGCTCCATGTGCCACCTGTCTCCACAATCGGAACTGGGTGAACTGCTCAGATATCCGTGAAGGTGAACCCGGATACTGCAATGATCGCAGTGCGGTCACCAAACAGGGTTGACCACCCTGATATATCAATTAATGAGTCCCCCACCAAGAAAGGAGTGTAAATGGAATATAGATACGGCATGAGACTCCGGGGTTTCTCTCCCGGATGTCAACCAAAGGAAGGGCTACTCCGCAGAGAGGATGACACCACAGGTCGGTATTACGACATTCTGGTATATGACCGTAAACTAAATCAGGACGAGATCCGCAACTACGAATTAGATGATCTGAATCGGAAATATCCACAGGAGATTTTGGAAGCCGTCTCCCAGTCTATGAATCGCAGTATAGATGACAGCTATCTGGAAACGCTCTCACCTAACGAGGTTTTCGATTACGTCTGCACATGGGAAGGATTGATTAACTACGGAGACACGATCCGCAGATGGATCAAGAACATATATGGAATCGACTTAGATAAGGTCAGTGAAGAAAGGAGCAAGCAACTATGATGCATTTATATGAGTTCTCAGGTAAAACCGTAATCGACATTGACGCAGAAGTCCCGGAGGAAATTCTGGAAGACATCGATTGGAATATGCTTGAAGTCGGCGATCCCATTCATGATGATTCCGGGTTGCCAATCGCAAAAGTGGCTGAAGTTACGGAGTATGCCGTAACGATAGTCCCTGTGGAGGAATGACATGGATGAGAAGTTGAAACAGAAGATCCTGTACAACAGGGAGTATGATGCTTCAAACACTGTACAGGTCAGGCTGAAGTTAAACAAGAAGACCGATTCAGACATTCTGGATAAGCTCGATGCAGTCCCAAATAAACAGGGCTACATCAAGGGTCTGATTCGGGATGATCTAAAAAACAAAGTCCCTCCCCATTAAGCGAGGAGGGATTTTCTTTGTTTTTATCGGCGTATTTGCTTCAAATTTGAACGAAACTGGTTCAGAGGTATATTTCCCTACCCTATGCTGTTTTTGTTCGATTTCGGGTCAATTTCATGCATTGTTTATTTGATGAGTCCGACAGGGGTAAATTATTTCCGTAAATGTAATTTGGAGTCCCACTGGGGTCAAAGGTTCCTTCTGAACCACAAAGAAATATCTATAAATACTATAATGCTATAGCATATATATTATAGCTAAAGCATTCTAATAAAAAATCTTTTAAAAAATAAATAGATACGGTCATTTTTGCGTAAGCATAAAATGACACCGTTACTTACACGATATTGCTATAAGTATATATCGTTAGATATATACAAATACAAGTATTACATTACGGTTCTTACAGAACCTATGACTAAGGTTCTTGCAGGACTTCACGATTACGGAGTGTCACTTTTCGTCTTTGTTATAGGGTAAGTCCTCCCATGTTAATCCGTCATGGATATAGTAACCGCAGAGCCAATGTTGACTCTTAGTGCCGTCAGGTCTGACTTTATATACACGGCACATTGAAATAAGTTTGCTTGCTTCCAGTTCAATCTTTGCTCGTTTTACGGTTGACACGCTCAGATTACATTCCAGTGCTAGATCTTCATTTGAGCAATAGAACCAATCCTTCGTATTCTCTACACCTTCCCAGAATAATGTTTCTTCGTTGTTTTCTTTCCCGGTAAAACTGTTTTCCAGTTCCTTGAGTGTCATAAATACCCATTTAGCGTTAACGGATAATGAATGACCATAACCTTTTTTGTAGAACTTGCCATCTTTTCGTCTTTTGAGCCAGAATAATCTTGGCATTCGGTCAAAATTTCTATTCAGTTCTTTCATGAAACCGATTCCTTTCTTGACGGTGTGCAGAAAGGATGGTAAGATGAAATAAGAACAGCACTCCAATGTTTACAATTAAACATAGTTCTTGCATCATTACCTTACGCCGTACAGAACTCCCAATTCTGGACGGCATTTTTTCTGCATTTTTACCTTAATGCTTCACTCCAATTATATCATACAAACTGTAATTTGTCTTTATTTCACACGTTGGCATTCTGCTAAAAAGCACCGCAGCTACTTGATGTTTTACGGATTCATGATATGATAATTACCATAAAATTCATTCATGTAACATCCTTTCTGAAAAAGTGTCACCTTTGCCGGGGTGACATTTTTTATGCAAAAAAATAAGGGAGTCCCACTCCCCTATTTATCGTTCCCAGATAACTGCCACTTTGATTCCAGTTTCATCATACAGAATCTTTTTGTAATCATCCCATGTAGCAAAGTTGTCATTCAGGCATCTGGCTTTCAATGTCATCCTGTCATTCAGCCTGTTCAGACGTACTTTTCCGAAGTCGAATTCATCCCGGAGTCCTAGTAGGGTCATTGCTACTACGGATTCATACGCCCACTGCTTAATTTTCCCGGATGCTTCGTTTAATTCCTGCGGACTAATAGTAATCGCGACTTTATGATTAGTCCTCCACTCCATCTCTTTATCGAATTCATCCATGCCGACTTCTTTGATTCTGCGTCTGGCATATTCCATAGCTTGAAGCCTAGCATCGGCTAACTTATCTGCTTGACTCATTTTTTCAAATACTCCTCACATGAATTTCCGTAATCTGTCCATTGATGATAGCAATCACTATACGGACACTTACAGATCCATCCTTCCTTTGGCTTGTACTGATAGTGTTTACAAGTTCCGCAGCATTCCTTTTTCTTTTCCTTCTTCGACATCTATTTAATCTCCCCCAGAAATATTAAATATGGCTGTCCAGAATATGACCGTAAATATAATTACGGCTATGATAGCTATGATTTTCATTTCGGTTCTCCGCAACTGCAAAATCCTGATGCTGAAATTTGTGGTCTGTAGAAACCTAACCAGTCCCTGAGCGCAGACGGACATTCAGCCGTCATATAATGTTTGCAGTCATGGCATCTGACAATTTCCACAGAATCGACTTCTTCTTCCAGTTTCTCTGAAGCTTCCTTCACTGAAATGTACTTCATTGCCTTATCACCAGTCTGTGTATGAGGAGTCCCCCTATAGTATTCCCGGAAATATTCAGTAAGATGTACAGAATGCCCCTGAGACTTCCTAGAAGCCCCGATACGGTCATGTAATATGTGTTGGCGATAGAATGTTCAAATCCACACGTTATGAACACTACAACGCAAAATACGGTGATGACTGGATTTTTATTTGCAACGGCATAATAGATCAGGAAATTGCAAAACATCCCCAGAATGATGACTGCCCACCAAGGCTCAGATAATTTATTTCGGCAGATCTCTTCCGCAAATCCGATCACAGACGGACGAGTCATGGCTACAAGTGATCCGACTATAATGCATGACAAGATATTTCCGACCAGAATCATCAACAAATTGGGTATGTTGGCTATCTCGGCAAAACAAACTTTACCTGTGAATAAGTTATGTCCCATCTCAATAACAAGTAGGAGTCCGATAGAAAAAAGAACCGCTCCGGGGAGTCCCCCACCTACCGACAAGAATGCTGTGCCTCCAATAGATATGCACAGACCTGCAAGCAAAGACGATATAAACATCCCTGTTGTAATTGAATTACTCGACCGCATACTCATTGTCACCTTCCTCCCAGTTTTTCGGTTTATTTTTATATTTCTTCTGGAAACTGCATGGCTTGCCTTTGAAGTCTACGGATATTAAAATCCTACATTTGCCATTGTCTCCTCTTCCGAAACACGCTCCCTTAAATGGACAGCGCAGATCTACTTCGTCAGCAATGCTTCCCATTAATCGTCTTCCTCCTCGTAGTCCTCCCAAATTTCATTGAAGAATGCCATGAAATCATCTTTACGGAAAATGTGTGCTTCTCCTACTGGCACAAGCCCAGATATCACAAGTGTATCAAAAATGGATGTGTCATCACCTTCCTGAACGAAAGATGAAACATCCTGCGGATTGATAAACAAAACAGCTTCCTCATCATCCCGAATACCTTCTTCGGTATACTCTAACGGACACCATTCTTGCCGATCTTGCATGACTTCTGAAAAGCATCCATCCGCGCCATATGTCCGTCCGATGATTCTCTGCATCGGAACGCAATAGCTACAGTTTTCAGACTCTGACCGTAGCTTGCATTCCGTACAATCATGTGGCATTTCTTCAATTTCCAGTATTGCTTGTGGCATTAACGTCCTCCCTTTTCTCCTTTTCATCACTCCAGAGTTCTTCTGGGAGTGTTACATAATCATACGGATATTCAGTTTCTGGTTTTGATTTATACCCACATTGATAACACACATACCTAGTTATCGGAGGTATACTTGCTGTGGATACGCAGGCCATAATTCCTTTACATTTCGGGCATAGATACATCAATTCCGTTCACCTCTCCTTTTTAGCCACTTTTTCAACTTCGTCTTCAATGATGGTTTATACTGCAAACACTCACCAGAATAATAAATATTCCAAACTCCCGTCTTACATGGTTCCTTTTTATCGGAACGAAAATTGTATTTGCATCCCACGCATGATTTTTTCATTCCTGTTCACCTCGCATATCCGCACCGCAGTTCTGACAGAAGTTAGATGCATACATGCTAATGATATTGCAGTTCGTACACATCAATGCTCTAGGTCTGCCACCCATTATTCCATCAAAGATATGTTCTCTCCATTCCCCTGTATTGCGTTCCGCATCTTCATACGGTTTCAGTCTATTTATATGCATATCTGATATGTACCACCACGGAGCATCAACACATTTATAAAACGCAAATCCATCTTCTAACATTGACGGCACATCTTCAATTTCAATGATGTATTTAGCCATTCTGTCCACCTCTCATATCTGCGGCGCAATTAGGGCAATAATTCATTCCAACAACATCATCTTCATACATATGAGCTTCCCAACCACACACTGAGCATCTTCCTCTGATTCTGTTGTAGGCATCATCTACCTCTATCCATTTCCCCGTCTTGCGTTCTTCAATAGTAGGTGCGTCACATACTTTACCGACTGCAATTCTGATACCTGCATCAACATATGGAGCACCCGGATATCTAATTCCATTCAATTCCGCAATCAGTGCGTCCGCATCAATCAGTCTGCTCATCTTTCGCCCTCCCAATCAATCGCCTGACCGCATCTCTTACAATGCAGATCGCCAAACCGCAATCCTGTCTGTGTTTGCACAAATTTACTAACTCCTAACGTTCTCCCACATACAGGACAGCAGTCAGTTTTGACTACTTCTACCTTTTCTGAATCGGTCTTCTTCATTGCTTCCCTTAACTTTTCAGGAAACGCATAACCAATGACAGGCTTCTGCGGTATCTGCTTCCGCATCGCCTCCACCGCAATCTCAGCCGCCCACGGATCGACATCGGTAGCGGTCTGGATGTGCCGGATTGCGTTCTCGATGCGGTCAATCTCTCGTGGTGTCATCAATCCCATTCCTTTCTGTATTTAATTTCTCCACATTTTATGATGCTTGTGATCATCCAGTCATAACCGCAGAATCCTTTCGATTTACGCTCAAGTTTTCTTGCTTCAGAAGCCGGACACTGCCTAACAGAAACACAGGCTGTCCATCCATCGTCCCAACGGTAATAAAAATCCTTATCCCAATACTCTTTTGGAACTTTCCGTTGATCCATCGTACGCACAAAACACTGCCCTTCCTGCGACCATTTCCCATTCCATGATCCTTTATTCGGCATAGATAATTCAAACACAATCATCCTTCGCCCTCCCGTTCCATGCTTCGACTGCTTCTTCTTTCGTCTTAAACTCAAAGTCAGTACCGCCGTAACATCTGTCGTCAAAATAATCAAACCATTTATTGGCGTGAACAATTCCATATCTCAGTTTTTGATTTACTATTTTGTATTCAACCGCCATCTTTCTTTTACAAAGCGGACATGGTTTAAGTTCGCTCATTCTTCTCTCTTCTCCCACTTACTCGCCTGTTCTCCCGGCTTTGATTCATCAAGACATTCTCGACAATAATCCATTTCTTCACGGGACGGCTCATCTTCTATAGCCCAGAGGAAATGTTTACAATCTTCACACCATTGAATCATTCTTCCCGCCTTTCTGCCCAACACGGCAACTGCGCCATTGACATTTTCATCGCGGTCTGTACTGTGCTACACCACATTTTCAGATTATCTAACTCAATTTGACTGCATATTTCAGCAGGATTGATATCAAATATCAGGTCATTCAACCTTTTAGCGGCGTTTTCCGATTTGGGAGGAATCCAACATTTCTGCTCTAATTCCTGACGGATTAATTCATCATCACTCACCTCATCTAATATGAGGCGTTTTGCCACATTAACCGCATCGTCAAGCGTTAACATCAGATTCATTCTTCCCGCCTTTCTGCCCTACTGCAAAAATCATCGTCAAGGCAAACATGTGAGTAATCATTAGATAATTCGCATCCATAAACATAATAGCCACCGTCTTTTCTGCGTTTATCCTCATAAAAATTTTTGATCTGATGCTTGCAGTCCCGGCAGTGAATAATTTCGAGCTGTTCGGATGGTAATGCTTTAACAGCCTCATAAATCCTCTGTGTATTGCACGCATATTTCTCAACGATATCAAGTACCGCTTGCCTATTGATTAATTCCATCAATTCCATTATCTTTTCTCCAATCATTGACTATCCAACCCAATACCTCATATGGCGTATATCTTCCTTGTAATTCAGCACATTTTATCTGGTATTGTACAAGCCAAGTCATCACCGCTTTGGCATATGCTTCTGATATTGGTTCTGGCTGTGCGGGTGATAACTTTCTCAGGTCTTTTCTCAGCATTTTAAGTGCCGTCCTTATCGCCTTATGGCACTCTGTATCAGGGTCTTGATCTATCGGTCTGTCGCTG